>ERZ842401.8095-NODE-8095-length-10483-cov-3.360280_pt1 | contig 10483 bp, 9 predicted proteins | sample MGYA00521270_ERZ842401 | MGnify/ENA primary metagenome ERZ842401 (study PRJEB31892, sample SAMEA3878208) | bioreactor metagenome | biome: Moose rumen | place: Sweden | collected 2011-10 | study: EMG produced TPA metagenomics assembly of the PRJEB12797 data set... | reverse complement strand
GGGCTTCCACATACGGCCATTGAAAGGAAAGCTCCAGGATTTCTGCAAATCTGCTTAAAAAGCGCGCTTTCATTTCGGGCACATTCAGAAGCGCGGCCAAGGGTTCATGCCGGAAGCCCTGAATTTTATCCGATACTTTTTTTATGTAATAATTCATGGGCGCGGCGTCCAATGACAAAAATCCAGCTTCCACGTCAAAAAGCAAATACTTCCATTTTCCTTCCGGCACCCGATACACCCGTACATTGGTAAAATCATTGTTGCCGATAATGATTTCAAAGGCGGCGTGGGTAAACAGACTGTCAACATCCAGCTTGGAAACCACATAATCCAAATTTTCCGGTATGTTCAAATCCTTTTTTTTGCAAAAATCGCATAGTGCCAGCCAATCCTCGTTGCTGCCGTTCTGAACAAATTCATCCCGCCCCGTACGGGCCAGGATATCGATGGCGTCAACATCGTCCTCATCCGTCACGTTTTCCCATTGAGCCACAAAGTATTTGTTGATTTTTTCCCGCAGGTTATAGTGGCCCCAATACTTGCCGTTGATATATACTTCGATCGCCAACGCGTCCTGATAGATAATATCCAGGGGCTCCGCCAGCGAAGATATGACCGCGTCCCTTAAACGGGTGGAGAAGGCGTCGGAATTTGCGCCCCGAAGCAGAAGCGATTTGTAGCTGTCATAATCCCTGTTTGGAAAGGGGTTGAAATAAAAGCGATCAGGACCATAAGCTTTTCTGGCATAGATTGCAATGGATTTCTGGGCATTCTGGCGGGCGGAATGACCTGCCGCAGTAAAGGTTCCCATCTGATTGATTTCGCATTCTCCGGCGTCATTGAAGAATTCTATATTCGTGGGGTATTCCCATTCCTTCTCATAGTTCGGATAATTGGCGTTGTTTCCTTTTACCAAAGCGCCCGTTTTATTATCAAACAGATACTTTTCATCGGTGATAAGCGATACCACGGGCACAGGCTGTTCCTCTCCGATAAAATACGTCGCGGACACGATCTCGGAAGGGACCTGATCCTCTCTGAACGCGCAAATACGCAGTACGCCGGTTTTTTCAAACACGATTCCATTCTCGGGGAAAAAAGGGGATTTTTCAGTGGGGGTGGAACCGTCCAGGGTATAGCGAAGAATGGAATCCTGAAATGCTTCTGCCGTTACCAGCACATTCTCAGGGTAAAAGCCGCCCGGTACATGAATAACAGGCGCTGATGCGCGCGACGCAAACCCGACTTTGGTATTTTTAGCCTTAGGAGTGGATTCTGCAAAGAAAAGATACTCATTTCCTCCATCTGGAATCCCCCAGGAAACATTTCCGTATTGAGGCAAAATATCCAATGAAGCCAGCAGTGTTTCTCCATCCTGATCCGTTAACAATACCCGATCTCCCGAGGAGGAAAGCTTGAAATTAGCATAGTAGGTTCCGCTTTTTCCGGGATTCATGTCCTCGTCGGTGCAGTAAATCAGGATATAACCGTCCGCTTTGATGGAAGTACCTTTCGGAAAAGACCATTTTAAAGGATTCTTTTTGCTGTCGGAAAGATAGCATCCGCTCAGGTTGACGCTTTTTTTCCCCGTATTATGAAGCTCTATCCAATCATAGGCTTCTCCGTTGGTGTAAACACCGTTAGAGGTCATGACCTCGCTGATCTCGATATCGGCATTTGCCGCGGAAATAAAAAGCATAAGAAATGCAAGGGGCAATAGAAATCTCAGATATGCCATTTTTATCCTCCAGCACCGCGTTATAAAAACGAAGAGTAAGCATTGGGTTTCTTTTTCTTTTTATCCGGATCGATGAATTCCACCTCCATCCGGTCGAAAGGAATATCCTCGATAAAATGTTCCTTTAAAAAGCGAGCCTGAGAAAACTGTTCCCAGTCCCTGTCATGCCGAGGAAGTATCATAGGACGGGATACATCCAATTGATGGCAGGCCCCCTCCAAGGCGTTTTTCCATTCCTCATGCGCGCATTCCACGGTAATATCCTTTTCAATTCTGTTTTTATGCATCAGGCGAACCCAAATTCCCGCTGCCACGTTCATTCCTCCTTAAACCTGATTTTCCTGTTCCATTATGGCACACGAATGGAAAGATTGCAAGCGCGAAGCATTTTGTTTACAGAAAACCTGATCCTTTATTATTGACAATTTCCTGTATTTTCAATACAATTGGAAAGCGCGGATATATGATCCGCCATGAGGGGAACAGCGCGGACACGGAGGCGAAAAGCAGGCATGACCCTTCAGCAATTTCACTATATTATCACGATTTCCGAAGCGGGTTCCTTCAATAAGGCCGCTGATCTTTTGTATGTTTCTCAGCCGTCGCTTACAAACGCGGTGAAGGAGCTGGAAAAGGAAACGGGAATCACGATATTTAACCGAAGCGGAAAAGGCGTAACCCTGACGGCTGAGGGAATGAAATTCCTTCCTTACGTGAGGCAGGTATACAGCCAATACCAAAATTTACTGGACGCTTACAGCGGCCAGGGCAAGCGAAGGCAGCAATTCGCCGTATCCACCCAGCATTATTCTTTTGCCGTAAAGGCCTTTGTGGAACTGACGAAAAGCTTCGATGTGGCCGAATATGACTTTGCTATTCGGGAAACCCGTACCCGGGACGTGATCGACGACGTGGCCGCCTCCAGAAGCGAAATCGGCATTTTATATCTGAACGATTTTAATCGAAGCGCATTGAATAAGCTTTTATCCTCGGCAAACCTGCATTTTAATTTCTTGATCCAGTGCGACGCTTATGTGTATTTATGGAAGGGCCATCCGCTGGCAAACCAGCATTCCATATCGCTGCGGGATCTGGCTTCCTACCCGTGCCTGTCCTTTGAACAGGGAGACAACAGCAATTTTTATTTGGCGGAAGAAATTTTGTCCACGAATGAGTATCCGCGGGTGATCAAATGCTGTGATCGGGCGACCATGCTGAATTTGATGGTTGGGGTCAATGGGTACACGCTTTGCTCCGGCATTATCTGCGAGGAATTGAACGGCGGCGATTATGTGACCGTTCCATTTCAGGATCAGGAAATCGCATCCGATCAGGTGATGGAAATTGGCTATATCACCCGGAAAAACAGCATCATGAGCCCCGTGGGCGAGCGATATATTGCCGAAATCAAACGATATTTGGGAATTGCGGAAGAAAAACGCTGATATAAAGGGAGATTTGCGTGAAAAGAAAGCTGCTTACTGGTTTTATCTGTTTATTCCTGCTGCTCTGCTGCGCCTGTGCCGCTTTCGGCGAAAACGTGCGCATCGTAACGCCCCGCGGCGCGCTGAATATGCGCAAGGAGCCCGACGAAAAATCCAAACTGGTCGATACGGTGCCCAACAAAGCTTTGGTGGAATTGCTGGAAGAAGGGGACACCTGGTGCAAGATCACCTATAAGAAAAAAACAGGGTATGTAAAGACGGAGTACGTGAAGCTGCCCTCCAAGCTTGCAGGAAAAGAAGTTTACGCCGACGGAGGCACTGTATATATCCGGAAGGCACCGGATGAAAAAGCGCCGATTGTGACGCCCGTAAACCAAGCCCGGCCGCTTACCGTAGACAGTGCGGAAAACGGGTGGCTGCTGGTTCACACAGGCGATGCTTCAGGTTATGTGTCAGCCGACCTGTTTTCTTATCAAAATGAGGAGCCCGCAGGGCCCATGGACTGGATGCCGGAAAAAGGCGTTGCTGTTAAAAGTTTTGATTTGCGTTTATCTTCCGATACTTCCTCCGCTGTTTTAGCTTCCGTAGAGGCGGGACAAACCGTTGAAGTAACGGTGATCGAAAAGGATCAATGCCTGATTCTGTCGGATTCCCTATGCGGCTATGCGCCTATTTCCGCGATCGCGCTGAAAGGGCCGGAGGATACAGAGGGTCAGGCCGCTTCCGTTTCTCCTATGGAAGCGCTTTTGCAAGCGGAAACCGCGCTGAAAAAAAGCTATAAAAGCATGGCAAAGGAAAACCTGTACGGGATCGCGTCTTTAGTGGATGAAGGCTATTACTGCGGATTCTTTAACGATTCAGATCAATATCTGTACGGCGCGCTTGTAGACCCGGAAAAGGGGAATTTTCTTTTCGGCATGCATTATGAGAAATTCGCCGCGCCAATAAAAGAGGATTCTCTTTTACCGGAAGGCGAAATCATTTTAGAACAAAGCGCGGAATCTCTCGCGGTCGGCGGCGTGTTCGACCTGACGGTGCATGCCTGGACGGAACATGAAAGCCAATTTACACTGCTTCAAAACGGTAAGGAGCTTCTTTCTACAGAAAAAGGCAGCCATTTTCAGGCGTCCTACCGGCCCAGGGAAGCGGGAGAATACGTTCTTTCTGTACAGGTAACGGATGAAAACGGCCTGACCCGTACGGCATCCTGCCCATTCTCCGTGGATGCGTCGCTGCCGGAAGCGGACGGGATCGCGGAGGTTTACAGCCAAAAGGACGGCTGGTGGGCCGATAAAAAATATCGGCACAGCAATTTGGGCAAATCCGGATGCGCCATCTTCGCCCTGTCCCACGCCTTGCAGCGGCTGGGCTATGAGGGTGACGACATTCTGCCGGTGAATCTGGCAGCCAAATATGCTTATTGCCTCATTCCCGGGGAAGGAACCAGCAACGAATTGCTGATCAACACCGCCGCAAAAGATTTCGGCTTTAAAACCCAGCGCATCCTGATCAACGATAAGAAGAAAATCAAAGAACTGATCGAAAACGGAACTCTGTTCAGCTTTTCCATCGCCAAGGGCCATATTGCCATGGTCAGCGGAATTTCCGAGGATGGCTCCATGGTCCGGGTGGTGGATTCCGCACCCAGCGCCACGTATGAAAGAATTGTGAACGCTTCGCTGTATTATCAAATGCGCAGCGGCGTGTTCCGGGCGGCGCTGACCCTGGATGATCTGCCCGGCTCCAGATGGTTTTTGGAAACGGATGAGTACGGCGGACTGGAGTATTGGCTGCCCATGGATTATGTAGCCAAGCGCGGCGTGCGTCTCATTCAGCCGATCGAAGAATAAAGCGGGGGAAAGCGGAAATGATTCGGGTGCTGATGGTTTGCCTGGGCAATATCTGCCGCAGTCCCATGGCGGAATATATATTCCGGGATATAGCGGAAAAACGGGGATTGGGCGGACAAATCCTGGTGGATTCCGCTGCTACCAGTATGGAAGAATGGGGGAATCCCGTATACCCGCCGGCTAAACGGAAGCTGTATCAATTGGGTATCGATTGCAGCGGAAAACGGGCGAGAGCCATGCGGAAAGAAGATTATCAGCAATATGATCTTTTGATCGGCATGGAAAATCGGAATCTGATCGCCATGCGGCGCATCTGCGGGGGCGATCCGGAGGGAAAAATCCATTTGATGCTGGAGCATTCTTCAAATCCAAGGGATATCGCAGATCCCTGGTACACCGGGAATTTTGATACCGCATGCCGGGATATTCAGGAAGGCTGCGAGCTTTGGCTGGAAAAGCTGGCGGAAGAATTAAAAGAATAAATCCCAAAAGAGCCATGGAAACCTATGGTTCTTTTTCTTCCCAGGCCAGCTGAAAATGCAGCCGCGCCTGTTTTTCCTGACGAGATATGGTGGATTGGGTCGTGTTTCTTTCAGCGGCCAATTCCGCCTGGCTTTTCCCCTGAATAAAGCGCTGCTGAATCAAGTCTCTATCGTTTTTGGGCAAACGCGCCAAAGCGTCCCTGATGCAGAACCGTATCAGCCACGCTTCACTTTGAGGATCAGAGATGGCTGAAAAAAGCAATCCCGTTTCATCATAAAGGGGCCCCAGATCCTGTTCCAACAGCCAAACCAGTTCCGCGGCGTCCATACCAATTTGTTCCGCCGTCTGATGAACGGTGGGAAGGCGTCCGTTCAGCTGATAATAACGTTCCTGATAATCCTTTGCTTTCTTCAACACCGCACGGGAACGCCATCCAAGCGTTTTAGAATATGTTCTTCGCATTTCTCCTAAAATGATGGGCACGGCGTAAGTGGAAAACTGAAAGCCGCTGTCCTCCCGATAATTACGAATCGCTTTTACCAGCCCCAGACAGCCCTGCTGAAAGGCGTCTTCACAGAAGGAAAAGCGGCGGCTGAGCGCTTGAACCAAAGGAATGTGATTCCTTACAAGCTCCGCTAAAGCTTCGGAATCACCGGCCTGTGCCAATGAATAAAGGCTCATTTTCTTTCCCGCAAACGCTTTTGCATGCGCACCGTGGTGCCGTTTCCAGGACAGGATTCCACTTTTACCCGATCCATAAACGTCTGCATGACCGAAAACCCCATGCCGGACCGTTCCTTTTCCGGCTGTGTGGTAAAAAAGGGCTGCATGGCTTTTTGAATATCGGGGATGCCACGGCCTTGATCAGAGACGGAAATATCCAAAATACCTTCATCGCTGAGCTTTGCGCTGACGGTAACGATACCGGAGCCCTCCGCGTAGCCGTGCACGATGGCATTGGTTACCGCTTCGCTGACCGCCGTTTTAATGTCAGCCAGCACATCCAGCGTGGGATCCAGCTGAACCGCAAAGGCGCTGACAGCCACGCGCGCAAAGCTTTCGTTTTCCGGAACGCTCAAAAATTCCAATTTCATTTGATTGATCGTCTGCATTGTCATTCTCCTTTGTCCATTACTTGGATGAGCTGATTCATTCCCGACAGCATAAAGATTTTTTTCACATGGGGGTTCATATTTTTAATTCCCATCACGCCGCCGCGCTGATTCATGGTTCGATACCGCCCCAGAATGACCCCAATGCCGGAAGAATCCATAAATGCCATCTGGCCAACGTCCAGAATCAGCCTTTTTACGCCGGGATCAGAAATCAAATTGTCCAGCTCCCTTCTTACGCTCTGCGCGCTGCAATGATCCAATTCCCCTGTTAAATGCACCGTAACGGTATCCCGCCGCCGTTCAAACTCCATGATTCATCCCTCCTGACTGTACATACAGGGGAATAATTCATGCTTTCTCAAATACTATCCTTCCTCGAAAAATGGATGTTTATGCGATTGGAAATAAAATTGTTCGACATTTTTCTGAAATTTCTCGAATTTAAGGTTGTAATATGGAGAGAAATCGTTTATAATGTCGAGGAAATCCGAATATTAAGCACTACGGAGGAGCAATCACCATGATGACGGATATCGAAATCGCCCAGTCCACCCCCATGAAACCCATTTACGAAATCGCCCGGAACGCCGGAATCGACGAAAACCTGTTGGAGCCTTATGGAAAGTATAAGGCCAAGCTGGATGCCCGGGTGATTCGCGCCCAGGAAAACCCGGACGGAAAGCTGATCCTGGTCACCGCCATCACGCCCACACCCGCTGGCGAGGGAAAAACCACCACCACCATCGGCCTGGCCGATGGACTTCGCAAAATCGGCAAAAAATCCATCGTGGCTTTGCGGGAGCCTTCTTTGGGGCCTGTGTTCGGCATCAAGGGCGGCGCTGCCGGGGGCGGTTACGCTCAGGTGGTGCCCATGGAAGATATCAACCTGCATTTCACCGGCGATTTCCACGCCATCGGCGCGGCCAACAACCTGCTGGCCGCCATGCTGGATAATCACATTCAGCAGGGCAACGCCCTGGGCATCGATCCGCGCAAGATCACCTGGAAGCGCTGCGTGGATATGAACGACCGGCAGCTGCGCAACATCGTGGATGGCCTCGGCGGCCGCGTCAACGGCGTGCCCCGGGAGGATGGGTACGATATTACCGTAGCTTCCGAAATCATGGCGGTGCTGTGCCTGGCGGACAGCCTGACCGATTTGAAGGAACGCCTTTCCCGCATGGTGGTTGCCTATACCTACGACGAACAGCCCGTGACCGCCGGTCAGCTGAAAGCTGCCGGGGCTATGACCGCGCTGCTGAAGGACGCCATCAAGCCCAACCTGGTGCAGACCTTAGAAGGCACCCCCGCCATCGTGCACGGGGGCCCCTTCGCCAACATCGCTCACGGCTGCAATTCCATCATGGCTACCCGCACGGCTTTAAAGCTGGGGGATTATATCGTTACCGAAGCGGGCTTCGGCGCGGACCTGGGCGCGGAAAAATTTCTGGATATCAAATGCCGCGTCAACGGCTTGAAGCCTGACGCAGTGGTGGTGGTCGCCACTGTGCGCGCGCTGAAAATGCACGGCGGATTGCCCAAGAACGATCTGAACCATGAAAATTTGGACGCTTTGAAGAAGGGCCTGCCCAACCTGCTCCAGCACGTGGGCAATATGACCAATGTGTACGGCCTGCCCTGCGTGGTAGCCGTCAACCGCTTCCCCAACGACACGGAAGCGGAATTGAAGCTGATCGAGGACGAATGTAAGGCCCTGGGCGTGAACGTGGCGCTGAGCGAAGTGTGGGCCAAAGGGGGAGAGGGCGGAATCAAGCTGGCGGAGGAAGTGGTTCGTCTGTGCGACGCGGAGAATCATTTCCGGTTCAGCTATCCGCTGGATGCTTCCATCGAAGAAAAAATTAGGGATATCGTGAAGAACGTCTATCATGGCGACGACGTGATGCTGACCCCCAACGCCAAAAAGCAGGCGGCGCAGCTGGAAAAGCTGGGCTTCGGCGGCATGCCCATCTGCATGGCGAAAACCCAGTATTCCTTCTCCGATGATCCTCTGCTGCTGGGGGCCCCAAAAGGCTTTACCGTCACGGTGCGCAATCTGCGCGTATCCGCGGGCGCGGGCTTCATCGTGGCGCTCACCGGCGATATCATGACCATGCCAGGCCTTCCCAAGGTGCCCGCCGCGGAAAAGATCGATGTGGACGCCGAAGGAAGAATTTCTGGTCTTTTCTGATAAATGGCACAAAAAAAGCGCCGCAACTGCGACGCTTTTTTTGTACAGCAGTTTATGCTTTTGATCCGCTTTCCAGCGCTTCCAGTTCCTTTTTACCTGTGATCATGATCACCAAGCCCACCAGGAACAGGCAGATCAGCGCCAGCACGCCATAGCTGCTTCGGCCCGTCCAGGCACCGATGGTGGAATACAGCACCGGGCCCAGCACGGAAGCGAATTTGCCGAAAATATCAAAGAAGCCGAAGAATTCATTGCTCCGCTCCTTGGGAATCAGCTTGCCAAAGTAGCTGCGGGAAACGGCCTGGATGCCGCCCTGCACCGTACCCACCAGGGTGGCCATGGCCCAGAACAGAATGGTGGAGAAGGAAATGGCGCTTTGGAATTTTTGAATGGTATCGGTGTTATTGCCAAGGAATTGGGCGAAGGTGGTCAGCACCCGATCCACTTCGGGATTGGCTTTTTGATCCTCCGTCAGCTTGGCTGCCTCCGCAATCAGTTTTTCCTGGGCGTTCTTGTCTGTAAAGAATTTCGCGCCGGCATCCCGAAGCGCGATGGCATGTTCATCCGTCAAATCGGAAAGCTGATCGGAGTATTCCGCTTTCAGCACTGTTTCGTATGCATCCTGATGAGGCTCCAGAGAGAAGCCCATATAGAAGCCTACGCAGCAAATGAAGGTGTACACGATGATGGCCCCGATCAGGGCTTTCCGGGCGGTGATCTTCTGGGCGATGTTGGCAAACCAGATGGAGCAGGGCATAGCCACGATCTGCGTGACCAGCAGGGCCAATATCATGCCCACGGAGCCCAGGCCCAGCACGGTGCCGTAAGCCGTGGAAATTGAAATGATGGTGCCCACGCCGTCAATGTAGAAGAAATAGGCCACAACGAACAGGAACAGGCCCTTGCGCTGGAAAATATCCTTGGCGGTATGCAGGATATTCCGGAAAATCTGGCCCACGGAGTTTTCAGCGGTGCGCTCGATATAATGAGTCTGCTCCACATTTTTGAGGAACGGAATGGAGAAGACTAGCCACCACACGCTGACGATGATGATGGAGAATTTCTGCGCGATGGGATTGGAATAGCCCAGCGCCAGCAGCATGGCGATGGAGATGACGAAGGGGATGGTGCTGCCGCCGATGTAGCCCATGGCGTAGCCCCAGGAGGATACCTTGTCCATCCGCTCGTCGGTGGTCACGTCGGTCAGGAAGGAATCATAGAACAAGCAGCTGCCGGAGAAGCCGATGCGGCTCAGGATATAGCCGATCAGCATCAAATGCCAGTTGTTCATCACCAGGGCGATGAACAGGGTGCACACCACGCCCAGGAGCATAAAGCCCGTGAACAGCTTTTTCTTCATGCCTTTGTTCGGATTGAATAACGCGCTGGTTCCCATTATAGGCTACAACTTTGGCGCACGTAATAAGGATAGAATGAAGCAGGCGCATAAACTTGCACTTATCTATGGATTTATCATGATATTTATCAGACGCAGATGGTAGGGTGAGAAGATTCTCTAAGGCTCGGAAGAAGAGATTCCTTCGCAAAAGTATTGCCTGCGGCAAAACTTTAGAAAATGTAATTTCACCCAACGAATGGCTCTGCCATTCGTTTAAGATCCGCAAGAACAGCGGATTTTCATCGGGATTTATGCCGCCGAAGTG
>ERZ842401.8094-NODE-8094-length-10483-cov-5.406789_pt1 | contig 10483 bp, 6 predicted proteins | sample MGYA00521270_ERZ842401 | MGnify/ENA primary metagenome ERZ842401 (study PRJEB31892, sample SAMEA3878208) | bioreactor metagenome | biome: Moose rumen | place: Sweden | collected 2011-10 | study: EMG produced TPA metagenomics assembly of the PRJEB12797 data set... | reverse complement strand
CTTGCGGCCGTTGGGGTCGTCGCTGGTGGTCACGCAGTCCTTGGGCTTGTTGAGCAGGATGTAGCACTTCTTCTCGGTGGTGACAACCTGGTCGTTATACTCAACGATATCCTTCGGGGTAATCTTCATGCCCAGCTCGGTAACGACGTTGCCGTTGACCTTAACCAGGCCTTTCTGGATATACTCATCGGCCACGCGGCGAGAGCAGATACCTGCATTGGCCATGAACTTGTTCAAGCGAACCTCCATGTTGGGATCAATGGCAGGCTCCTCGTAGATGACGCGTTGGGGCTTGGGCGTGAAGCGCATCTGGGGCTTGGGTCCCTGGCGCTTGGGGCGCTGCTGATAGCCGCCCTGGCGCTGCTGGTAACCGCCCTGCTGACGGGGCTGATAGCCGACCTGCTGACGGGGCTGATAGCCACCCTGGCGCTGCTGGTAACCGCCCTGCTGACGGGGCTGATAGCCGCCCTGACGCTGGTAACCGCCCTGCTGACGGGGCTGATAGCCGCCCTGCTGCTGATCGGTGGGATTCATTGTGCCTTCGGCATTAGGTTCTTGATCACCTGCAGCCTGGGGTTGCTGATAACGCTGCTGGTAACGCTGCTGATAGCCGCCTTGACGGGGCTGATAGCCGCCTTGACGCTGGTAGCCGCCCTGACGCTGGTAACCGCCCTGACGCTGCTGATAGCCCTGACGGTGATAACCGCCTTGCTGACGGGGCTGATAACCTTCCTGCTGATGATAGCCCTCGGGGGCATTTGTCTCTTCTCCCTGATTTGATTCATGGGCATTGTATTCCACTTTCTCGTAGCGTCCATTCTCCATGTTCTCATCAAGATTGCCACTGGTTTCTCCGATTCTTGGCCTCTTGGGTTTCTTCAAATTCTCGTCCATCTTGTCTAATTGTTGTTTGGTTGTAAATATTGTTACTTTCTATAACTGAAAATAGTGGCCTCGCGGCCGTTTCATGTAAAAAACTGTATTTTTTTTCTTTATTTCGTGGGCAGTGAGGGATTCGAACCCCCGACCCTCTGCTTGTAAGGCAGATGCTCTGAACCAACTGCGCTAACTGCCCATTGTGGATGGTTCCTGTTCAAAAAAGTACCGCAAAATTAAGATAAACTTTCCTATTGCACAAACTTTTAAGAAAAATTATAACTGAAAAAGCCTGGAACATCAGGTCGATGCCCCAGGCTTGAGTCTTTTGGTCGCCCGACCAGTTGATTACAGGTTGGGATTGATCTTGTTCCACTCGCTGATGGGGGGAACGATACCCAGGTCAACCAACTCATCACGCATGTGACACAGGTGCTCATAGCTGGCGTCGAGCTTGGCGTTCTCCTCGGGAGTGCCCTGGGGAACCTTGTAGGTGGCTCCGTTCTCGTCGAGCACGGTGTCCATGGCCATCATGATGTGGTCATACTTCTCGTTGCTCACGTAGGTGCCAACGGGGAAGCGGAACTTCTCGCCGCCCATGACCGAGCGGATCATCTCTACCGACAGGTAGGCTGGGCTCTGGAACGAGCTGCGGCCACGCAGCTTGATGATTTGGGCGCCACCCTTGGTGACGTCGGTCTTCATCTGCTCCCACTCCTCAACGGGGAACTCGTCGGTGCCGATGATATCGGTCAGCTTGCGGCCGGCAATCTCGACATGGCTGCCGAACACGGCCATCTGCTCACCGTGGCCGCCATAGGTGGCGCAACCGGTGATCTCGCTCTGCATCACGCCAAACTTCTTGGCCAGGGCACTCATCAGGCGGGTAGTGTCCAGTCCGGCCAGGGTGGTTACCTGGTTGGGCTTCAAGCCGCTGTAGAGCAGGGTAACGAGACCCGTCAGGTCGGCGGGGTTGAAGATGATGATGACATGATTCACGTCGGGGCAGTATTCCTTGATGTTCATGCCAAGTTCTTCGGCAATCTTGCAGTTGCCAGCCAACAAGTCTTCACGAGTCATGCCTTCCTTGCGGGGGGCACCACCGCTCGATATGATGTATTTGGCGTTGGTGAAGGCCTCCTTGGCATCGGTGGTGGCGGTGATCTTCACGTCACCGAAACCGCTCTGGCGCATTTCCTCGGCCACACCCTCGGGCGAGAACACGTCATAGAGGCAAATGTCTGTTGTCAAGCCCATCATGAGGGCAGTCTGTACCATGTTGGAACCGATCATGCCGGCAGCGCCGACGATGACCAATTTGTCGTTTGTTAAAGCCATGATTCTATTGTTATATTTCTTTTAAATTAATGTGAATGTCAAATTGAAATTTTGCCACTGCAAAGGTAGTCATTTTGCCCCACTGTTGCAAGCAAAATGCTACATATAAAGGTTTAAATATTGTGAAATGGCCCCCTCCGTGGTTCGATTAGTCGCTTGTGGGACGCATCAGCCGCAGGGAGTTGAGCACGCACAGCAGGGCGACGCCCACGTCGGCAAACACGGCCTGCCACATGTTGGCAGCACCGATGACTCCCAGAATCATGACGAGCACTTTCACGCCGATGGCCAGCGTGATGTTCTGCTTGACGATCTTGCGGGTGCGCTTGCCCAGGCTGATGGCATCGGCCACGCGCGAGGGTTGGTCGGTCTGGATGACCACATCGGCCGTCTCGATGGCCATGTCGCTGCCCAGGCCACCCATGGCGATGCCCACGTCGCTCATGGCAAGCACTGGGGCGTCGTTAATGCCGTCGCCCACAAAGGCGACCTCCTTGTCCTTGAGTCGCTCGATGTGCTCCACCTTGCCCTGTGGCAACAAGTCTCCGTGGGCGGCTTTCACACCGATGCGCCGGGCCACCTCGTCCACCAGTGACTGCTTGTCGCCCGACAGCATGACCGTGTCGATGCCTTGACGATGGAGAGCGGCAATTGCTGATGCAGCATCATCCTTGACCTGATCCTTGAGTAGCAGGTGTCCCAGATAGCGTCCTCCGGCGGCGACAGCGACGATGGTGCAGTCGATTGCCTTGAGCGCATCGGGATAGTCCACGCCCTCATGTTCCAGCAGCCGTGGCGTTCCCACCAGCCAGGTCTCGCCGTCAATGGTGGCACTCAAGCCGTATCCCGCGATATTTTTCACATCACTCACCACAGCCGAGGTCGGGCGGCAATACTCGTGGATGGCTCGGGCGATGGGGTGGGGGCTGTCTTGCTCGATGGCGGCGACCGTGGCCACTTGATCGTCGGTGAGGCCCGCAACCTCGCTCACTGCAAAGGTGCCCGTGGTGAGTGTGCCTGTTTTGTCAAACACGACCGTGTCGATGCGTGCAAGGGCGTCCAGGTAGTTGCTGCCCTTGAACAGGATGCCGCGTCGTGAAGCTGCGCCAATGCCTGCAAAGTAACTGAGCGGGATGCTGATGACCAGCGCACAGGGACACGAGATGACCAGGAAGATGAGCGCGCGGTGAAGCCACTCGGTGAAATTGTAGGCGAAGGATGGAGCCGTCAGCGAGTAAAGCCAGGGCAAGGCGACCACGAGCAGGGCAAGACCCACCACAATGGGGGTGTATATCCTGGCAAAGCGGCGCATGAACAGTTCGGCCGGAGCCTTGTGTTCGGTGGCCTCCTCGACCATGTGCAGGATGCGTGACACGGCGCTCTCGCTGGCGGGGCGCAGTGCTGTGAGGCGCACGACACTTTCGGTGGCGATCATGCCGGCAAGCACCTCATCGCCGCCCTCGATGGTGCGTGGCATGCTCTCGCCCGTGAGGGCCGCGGTGTCAAATGCTGCCGGTTCGCCCATCAGCGTGCCGTCAACGGGTACGCGCCCACCGGGCTTCACTTCAACGATGTCGCCCACCATGACCTCGGCGGGATCGATGGTTTGCAGCTCATCGCCACGCACGACAATGGCATGATCGGGACGTAAGGCTATCAGCGACTGGATGTTGCCTCGAGCGCGGCTCACGGCACGGTCCTGCAGCGCCTCGCCGATGCAATACAGGGTCATCACCGCTACCGCCTCGGGAAATTCGCCGATGGCAAAGGCACCGATGCTGGCCACCGACATCAACAGGAACTCGCTGAACAATTCGCCATCACGGGCGGCCTCAATGGCTTCTCGCAGCACGCCCAGGCCCGTGGGCAGCCATGCCACAGCATACCATACCAGCCTGACCCAGGTGCTCTGGAACCACTGCACGTCCAGTGCGCTCATGACGATTCCCGTTATCAATAGGATCAGTGACAGAGCAGGCTTCCACCAGCTCATTTCCTCTTCTTCCTCGTGGTGCTCGTGGCCATCGCTGCAGCAACTGCAACCGTGGTTGTGGCAATGCTGTTCTTGCTCATGACATTTTTCCTCATGTTCTTGACTGTGTATCATAGTATGGTCTCCTGTGTTTTAATGTGATTTTAGTTTTAACGTGGGCCTGACCAGCCACTTGAAGAACGGAATCTTGGTCATCAAGAAGACGATGCCCAGCACGATGGTGCTATAGAGCAGGATGAACGGCAAGGTGCGCATCAGGTCAAACCTCTCGACCAGCGGAATGATGACCAGGATAATGACGTGGAAGTGGTAAAGGTAGTAGAAAAGGCTTTCCTTGCCGATGTGGCGCAACCCGGCGCAATCGCGCCTGTAGTTGAACACCAGCAACGACATGGCGACCGAGCAACTCAGAATCAGGGCCTTCTGCGGCAGGTCGGCCAGCGTGTAGTTGTCGGCACCGTTCATGATGTTGCCGCAACGGGGATAGAGCCAGAAGATGAGCGGCAGCAGCACCACGGCTACACCGATGTGCAACGCGTTGCAGTTCCACCAGCGCTGGTCCAACGCTCCCTGGCGGTAGTAATATCCCAGCAGGAAGAAGTAGAAATTGAGTGCTCGATGGATGGCCAGTGCGTTGCCGATGCCGGTGAGTCCCACCAGTAGCGACAGTGCCAGAGCAAGTGCCAGGTGCAGCAGCGGTCTGTCAAGCAAGGCACGGGGCGTGTAATAGAGCAGGACGCGCCAGTAGATGAGGCACATCAGGTACCACAGGATGCCATAGGGGAACTGGATGAGCGTGGCACAGACGTCACCGTCACTCAGGTAGATTCTCGTGGTGCTCAACGCATGGAAAATCACTGTCGGGATGAAGATGGTGAGCACGCCCTTCCACAGTTGGCGGGCTGTCTGCTGGTCAGGACGTTTGGTCACATAGCCCGAGATGAGGATAAACAATGGCATGTGGAACACATAGATGAGTCCCATCACGGCATGGTTGATCATGTTGACGTTGTCAAGCGATGTGATGACGTGGCCAACGATCACCAGGATGATCAGGAATCCTTTCAGGCTGTCTATGCTATTGTCTCTTGCCATATTTTGATGATACTCATTCTTTTGTCGCTTCAGTACAAGAGGCGGGCGATGCGCGCCGAACCTCGCTTGCCGGCAACGATGCGGGCGAACAGCCGGCGGGTCACAGGACCGACTAACCGCTTCCAGCGCTTGGAGCCCTGATAGGACTCCTGCAGCGTGCGGTAGGCCTCCTGGCACAGGGGTTTGGCCAGGTCGGGGCAGCCCTCGCGCTCATACTGTGCCGCGAGCACCAGACGGCGGTATTCCAGCAGGCGCTCGAAGCGCTGCTTGTGGCGTGCCTTGAGCCGCGAGCACCGCACCTCGTTGATCACGATGTCGATGACATGCTCCCACTGGCCGTGACGGCTGTGGAACTCTGTGCCCGTGATGGAGTCGGCCCCGTTGTGGTTGATGATCACACGTGGCTTGCCACGGGTGAACGCTACCCTCGGGTTGGAAAGTAACAGCCTCATTCCCAGCTCCCAGTCGTTCCATCCGGGCAGGTTGATGTTCCACTGGTCGGTAGAGGCAAAAAACTCCCTGCGCAAGGCATAGCGTTGCGTGGCCAGCTGGCCGTGCAGGATGTGGTTGGCAAACAGGTCACTCTTGTGGAACGGGGCCCTGCGATGGCGGCCGTCGGGGAAAACCAGCGTCGACCGGGCGCTGATCAGGTCGAGCGTCTTGCCATTGTTGCGGGCTTTCTCGATCACCTGGACATAGGATGCCACGAGGCCCTGTTCCATGATGTCGTCGCTGTCAAAGAACAGCACCCACTCGCCCGTGGCGCATTCAAAGCCCTGGTTGCGCGCCGCTCCTGCAGTGCGGTGCGCCTCACGGGTAATCACCACCTCAAAGTCGTCGCTCTCCCGTTCTTGCTTGAAGGTCTCGAGCATGTGCAGAGTGCCGTCGGTGCTGTCGTTGTCCACGAGCACCAGTTGCAATGGGCGGTGGGTTTGGGCCAGCACGCTCTGCAGCGTGGAGATGACCACGCTGGCACGGTTATAGACGGGTATGATGACTGTAACGAGCATGCTCAATAAAAACGGCCTAAAGGTACTGCTTATTTTGATAATCCGCAAAATTTTCTCTAATTTTGCCGCCACAATGAAGATATTATTTGCTGGAGACGCAAGCAATCTGCACAATTGCCTCGCCCAGGAACTGCGGCAGCATGGCCATGAGGTGACGGTGGCATCTGATGGTTCACGGTGGATGGAAACCCACCGTGACATTAATCTTGTGCGCCGCCCCGGCATGGTGGGTACCTTGCGTTATTTGTTTGACATTCAGCGTGCTTTGCCGTCGATGAAGGGCTATGACATCGTCGAGATTGCTTCGCCCATCTTCCTGCGGCTCAAGCCGCACCGTGTGGCCCGGGTGTTTGACTACCTCAAGGCCAACAACCGCCATGTCGTGCTCTCGGCACTGGCGACCGATAGGGTCTACTATGACGCATGCCATGACGGACACACCTATCGCTACAGTGACTACATGCTGGGTGACGAGCCCTCGCCCTATGTCGGTTCGGGGGAGTACATCGCGCAGCGTCAGGATAATTGGAAGGAGCCCTTCATGCAGGAGCACAGCGACCACATCCTTGCCGGCATCGATGGGGCGGTGGCTTGCCTGTATGAGTACTATGTGGCCTACAAACCGGTATTGGGAGATCGTGTTGCCTATGGCGGCATCCCCATCGACACCGAGGCGCTCACCTTCCGCCCCCTGGAGCAGGCACCCGACAAGGTGCGCTTGTTCATCGGCATTCAGCGCGACCGGCACGTCATCAAGGGCACCGACCGGCTGCTGGCGGCGATGAAGCGTGTGCATGACCGCTATCCGGGCATCACCGAGCTCGAGGTGGTCGAGAACCTGCCCTATGATGAATACACGCGTCGCATGCGCGATTCACACGTCATTCTGGACCAACTCTACAGCTACACGCCTGGCACCAATGCGCTCATCGCCATGGCTCAGGGCCTGGTGGCCGTTTCGGGTGCCGAGCCCGAGTATTATGAACTCATCGGCGAGACGGCTAACAAGCCCATTGTCAACGTGTCACCGCTGGTCGAGGGCGACATCGCCCACAAACTCTCGTGGCTTGTCGAGAACCGCGACCAACTGCCGCAGATGGCGCGTGCCAGCCGCGCCTTTGTGGAAAAACACAACGCTGCGCCAGTAGTGGCACAGCGTTATCTCGATTTCTGGAATAAAGTTCTTAGTTTCTAGTCACTAGTTGGCGGATGCCAATTCCTAACTCCTAACTTCTAACTCCTAACTTCTCACTCCTAACTAACTAAAAGTATTTTGCCACGGCGGCCTTGAGGCGAGCGGCATCCTCGATGCGCTCCACAATCTCACCACTGCGGATGATGAATGTTGTGGGAATGCCTGTCACGTTATAGGCTCCGATGTTCTGTGAATTGACGCTCATCGGGTCATACACGGTGATCCACGGCAGGTTCTGCGCTGCTTCGCGCCAAGCCACGTTGTCCTGGTCCACGCTCACCTGGTAGATAGTCAGTCCGCGGCTGTGGTAGGCCTGGTAGATGTCGTTGAGCAACTTGTTGAGTTGCGGCGAGATGTCGGTGGTGTAGGCCGTGAAGTCCAGCAGCACCACGCGGTTCTCGGCGGCCACCTTCGACAGACTGTATTCCGTTCCCTTGTAGTCCTGCAGCTTGATATCGATGAGCGATGCCACGTCGGCATACACGGTGTCCGACGGTGCCGACTTGGCGCGACGACGGCGTTGGCCGTCCAGCAGCACGTTCACGAGATAGTCGGTGCGGGGATCGTCGGGACGGAACGAGTTGAAGGCGTTGGCCACGGCACCAATGATGCGCAGGTCGCTGTCGTTCATTGGGTCAAACAGGGGCTTGCCTCCAATGTACTTGTTGATGGTGTAGTAGGCGACGATGCCGCTGGGATCGGCAACTATCTGTTGGGCCAACTGGTTCTTCCAGGCCTGCAGATCAGCCTCGCTGCCCATGCCAGCCAGCCGCATGGCCTCCTTGTCGATGGCCATCACCTGCTCGGCGTGTTCGCTGCCCGTGATGGTGTAATCGCTGGCCAGATTGGGGAGTTTGGCCTTGATGGTGAGGTGGTCCAGGCTGTCGATGGGGAAGCAGATGGCCTGCTCGCCCAGTCGCAGCTGATAGATGCTGGGAACCTCGGGAGCGATGGCGCTCACGCTGAAGTTGCCATTCTTGTCCATCTTCACGCTGTCGATCAGGAACCACTGGCCGTTGCTCGATTGCTCGAGCACGAGGGTCGTACTGTCACTGGCTCCCTCGATGGTGCCGTCCACATGGAATTTATTGCCGTTGCAAGCCGTCAGTGCGGCCATGGCAATGGCCATCATGATGATAATCTTCTTCATTGGTTTGTGCTATACTTCTTAGTAGTTCATGAAAATTCGCGGCGAAATTACACCTTTTTTTCCGCCCTGCCAAATTTTGCGTGTGTCGAATCCCCGCGAGGCCCGTTTTTCAGTGTCCTCACGAGGTGAGGATGATGCCGATGAGCGTGGTGACGTCGGCCACGTTGACCTCGTTGTCGCCATTCACGTCGACGATCGAGAGGTTAGTGGCGTTATATCCGTCGCCCAGGATGATGCCGATGAGCATGGTGACGTCGGCCACGTTGACCTCGCCGTCGCGGTTCACGTCGCCCTTGACCCAGGTGTACTGGCTGGTGATGTCGCCCACGGTGTACTTGTTGGTCGTCGAGGTGATTTCCAGGAAGATGTCCTTGCTGATGCCTGTCACGTCAACGCTCTGGTGCCCGTTGTCGCCCTGACTGAGCACGACGTTAAAGGAGTAGTCCTCGCTATCGACGTTGAAGGTGCGGTAGTAGAACCGTTGCCCCAGCACATCCTTGGTAGCGGTGATGCTTACGCCTGGCCAACTGTCGTTGATGGCACCCGTGGAGTCCCAGGCATACACATACACGCTGCTCCAGTTGTTGGGTGCCACAGTCGGATCCTTGATGTAGACGGTGGCGGTATAGGGCACGAAGCCATGGAAGATGTACTCGCGCTGCACCACGTTGCGCACTTTGCCTTCATAGAGCACTCCTGCGGTCAACACCGTGTTGTCGGTGAAGGTGAGCCGCACTTGTCCGGTGGCTTGGAGGCTGTTGGCAGTGGGCGTGGTGCCGTCGGTGGTATAGACGATGACGGCATCGCTGCTGCTGGCGGTCACGGTCACCGTGACGCTTCCCTCGTAGTGCCCCGACTCCTTGTCAATCGTCAAGGTGGGAGCGGGCGATGTGTAGTTGGTCACCGTGTGATCCCATGTGCTGCCAATGTAATAACCGTGGTTATAGTATGTCAGGTCGCTCGTCTGCTGGCCGTCGGTGACAAAGATGATGCCTGTGGGCAGGGTCGTCAACGTGCCGCCATAGGTCCACTTCCAGATCTTGCGGTTGCCGTCGCTGGTGCTGCCCATCAAGGTCATAGCCTCTCCAGGCCATGTGCCGCCAGTATAGTTGCTGCTGCTGTTCCACACCCAGGTTGTCACGTTGCTCACGCTCAGATCGGTCTCGAGGAACACGCTCAGGTCATCCTCCTCGCAACTGGGCTCATAGGGGTCCAGCGTCGAGGGTGGGGGAGTGGTGCCGTTGCCCTCGCCGTTGTTGCTCGACAGTTCCTCCTCGGTGCCGTCATAACTGAGCACCGTGCCCGCGTTGGCGCTGCTGGTGTACAGATAGGGACCGTCTTCGCCGATTTTGCCTGGCGCTGGAGTGAGTGAGGTCGAGAGCACATACACGCGCATGTTGCCCTTGCCGCTGCACGTGGTGGTGGTGAGGGTGCCGTTGGTCACGGTCTTCACGTCACCCGTGACGCAGTCGGTATAGGTGCCGTTGAGTACGCCCGTGAACGTCGCGGGACCGTTGATGGTCACCAGGGCATAACTGTCGGTCGTACCGTCGGTGTAGCGGCGCTTGAAGGCGTAGCCGCCGCTCGACGTGCAGCCCGTGGTGCTGTACTGCCCCTTGCGCAGGGCGGGCACGGCCTGGCGGATGCGGTTCAACCGCTGCAAGTGCTTCACCAGCGGCTTGGACAGGGTGGCGGCAAGGTTGCCGTCGGCACCGCTGGCGACGCCAAAGTCGCTCACGTTCACGTCGCCCTTGATGTAACCGCCATAGTAGGCGCGGCCGCTGTCCCTGAGCGAGCCGTTGCCGCCCGGGTCGATGGTCTTGCCG
>ERZ842401.8091-NODE-8091-length-10486-cov-3.147733_pt1 | contig 10486 bp, 8 predicted proteins | sample MGYA00521270_ERZ842401 | MGnify/ENA primary metagenome ERZ842401 (study PRJEB31892, sample SAMEA3878208) | bioreactor metagenome | biome: Moose rumen | place: Sweden | collected 2011-10 | study: EMG produced TPA metagenomics assembly of the PRJEB12797 data set... | reverse complement strand
GAGCCGAAGCCCAGACGCGTGAGGAACATCTTCATCTGCTCGCGCGTGGTGTTCTGCGCCTCGTCAAGGATGATGAAGCTGTCGTCAAGCGTGCGCCCGCGCATATAGGCCAGCGGCGCGACCTCGATAATTCCCTTCATCAACAGCTTTTGGTACGTCTCCACGCCGAAAATGTCCTGGAGCGCGTCGTAGAGCGGACGCAGATACGGATCGACTTTTTCCTGCATGTCGCCCGGCAGGAAGCCGAGCCGCTCTCCCGCCTCGACAGCCGGACGCGTCAGGATAATCCGCGACACGTCCCGCGCGCGAAGCGCCCGCGCCGCCATCACCACCGCGAGATACGTCTTGCCCGTACCGGCTGGGCCGATGGAGAGCGTCACCGCGTGGCGCTGAATCGCCGCAAGATACGCGCTCTGCCCCGTCGTCCGTGCCCGCACGGTCTTTCCCTTTTCCGTCACGAGAATCGTATCGTTAAAAATCGCGTGCAGCTCGTCGGCGCGGTCTTCCTTTGCCAGCCGCGCGCCGTAGCGCACCTCATGGGACGTGATCGGAACGCCCTGCCGATACAGCCCCAAAAGCTCCGACACCAGCCGCGCCGCCCGACGCACTTCCTTTTCCTCGCCGGAAATCGAAAGCCCGTCCCCGCGGCTCACGAAACGGCAGGAAAACGCCTCTCCGATCGCGCGCAAAAATTCGTCCTGCGCGCCCAAGAGCGCGAACGCTTCTTCCCTGCTTTCAAAAGCAATCGTCACTTCATAAAATCCCAAACGCATCCCACTTTCTGTTTTAGGAAACAACGATTAAGTCAATTTATGACCTTGCCTGACGGGAAAAGAACCGGCAAGGGCGAAAGGGACTTATTCGGTGTTTCCTTTGCATTGTTTCATATTATATATGGTTACCGATAGATTCGCAAGATAAACGCCGAAACCGCGGCGCACATACGAAAAGCGCAGCCGGTTTGGCTGCGCCCCCTGCTTTTGTTACCCGAACAACTTGGAAAAGAATCCGCCGACGCCGCCCTTTTTCTCGAAGGCGTCCTCGATAGAGAGCCGCTCGTGCAGGAACGGCTGCTTTACATACTTCACGGGAATCGGCGGCGACATCATCGTACGCTCGCCGTGCGCATGGAAGACATGGGGCGTTGCAGGCTCTATGGCGCGGATAGCGTCGTTGTCCCCGCCGTCCAAGATCAGCGCCGCCGCTTTTCCCGTCTGCCCGTTCACCATCACGCGGGTCTGCCGGTCATTTTCCCCCGCGCCCGCTTTACAGTCGAGATAATAGACCGGCAGCAGGATGAACGCGAATTTGTGCTTGCGGAGGTCGCGGGAGCATTGCAGAATTTCACACTGTTCGAGGCCGAAAGCCGCCCTGAGGCGGGCGGGCGTTTTCCTTTGCAGGATGAAGTCCGGAATCGTCCGCTGCCAGTCGCCGATATTCTGCGACGCGAAGAGCCGCACATTGCCCTCCAGATAGGCGGGCTTGATGATGGAAAGCTCGTCGTAGTCCCACGGCGCCATCTCGTCCAAGAGGTACGCGTCGAACATCAGCGTGCGCGGCCATGCCCAATTCAGACACTCCTGATAGTACCAGAACGTCCCGCGCTCCGACTTCACCTGCATCTTCCAGCGGAAATCCGCAAGCTGCACGGGCACATAAGCGGCGACCAATTCCTCTTTCGCGCGCGCCTCGATATCGTCGTCGGCGAAGTCCTGCGGGTAACGCCGCTTCAAAGAGCCGACGGCCTGCGCCGCGTCCCCGCGGCTCAGATGGAAGGGCAGGCACTTCCCGTAGAAATTGAGCGCCCGCCCGACGATCAGATTCGCGTCGAAATCGCCGGTGGAAAGATGGTCATAATCGCCGAATTTCTGCCCGCAATAGGAACAGGTGAAGATGTTGTCGGTGAGCTTCGACGAGAGCTTTTTCCCACAGTGCGGGCAGTTCATCTCTAGATAGGTTTCGTCGTTCATCGCGTCGAAAGCCCGCTCGTCGTATTCGCGAATCTTCTCGTCGAGCCGCGTCCGCCGGATGCGCCTTTCGGCGGGCGGCGGCGGGTCCAGCGCGTCCTTGCCCATGATGGCGACGTGACCGAGTTTCAGAAGCCCGTCGATGATTTCTACTGGCTGATGGCGGTACGTCATGCGCGGCGTGAAGTCCTCCCCCGTCTGCGCGAAAGGAACGAGATGCCCGCAGTAGGCGCAGCTCATGCCGCCCTTCTGCATGTCGGGATACATCGGCGCGCCGCACTTCATACAGGCCAGCACGCTGACAGCGATCTTTCCATGTTCACGATCCGCCATTTTCTCCGCCTCCTTAAAAAATGGTTTATGGGCATCGCTAAAACTCGATTTCACTCCCCCCGTCAGCTTCGCTGCCACCCCCTCATAGAGGGGGGCGCGTAACTGCCTCCCTCTATGAGGGAGGTGGCACGCCGCAGGCGTGCCGGAGGGAGTATTTCGCAATCTGCAAAACATTTATGCAACTGACGGAAGGAGTTTTTAGAGGTTCCCTTATATCAATATAATTGAGATTCCCACGAAAAACAATAGGAATAGAGGCATGATAGATGCCCAAATGCCGCCCGTGAAAGGCGGCGGGAAGGGACTTGATTTTTTTTGGCTCTATGCTATACTAAAAACAAGAGAAGACTTGTCTATGGCTGGAGTGCCGCCGTCCGTTGGGCGGCTTGCGCCAGAGGTACTGACAAGTCTTTTTATTTGTATTTCATGTCCTCGCTCGGCAGAATATGATTGTAATATTTGTTTCCATTGACGTCTGTGAATATCGTAATCGTAACGGACTGCATTTTGCCCTCAATTTCCGCCTCCGTGTGCAGATAGGCATACTGCGAAGCGTCTCTTGTGTTTTTTATGTTATCATTGCGTGTGGCTTCCTTTGCCGAAGCAATCAATTCCGGCAAATGCGCGACTAAGAGGAGCTTATTCTCTTTTGCGCTGGTTGCCGCCATTTTTCCAAGTCCGGCGCGAGTAAACGCGACTTCGTGATCGTCCATGCCAAGTTGTGAAAGGACAGGACTTTTGACGGAAGTACCCTGCAAGTGCTTCTTGTAGTACTGCTTCGCTTTCGCCCTGAGTTCTCGTATATCTTTATATTCGCCGAGTAAATTCTTCATTCCGTAAGCCTCCACGCCGTAAATGGCGGCGTTTTTATTTTGCACGAAACGGTGGCCCTTGTCAATTACGGGCGGGAACGGAGATTTTCGAGAAAAGCAAAAAAGAATCGCGTCCGATACATTTATTAGTAAACCAATTTTGCTTTTATAGTTGACGAAAATGGTTGTCTGCCGTATAATGGGAAAAACTTTATCATCAAACTATGAAAAGAGGTTTCATCTTATATGGGCGTCACTGTTTCCGAATTAGCTGAAAAAATCATTCGCGGCCACCGCGTGAAGCGCGGCGACGACCTTTCCATCTTCCTCGACAGCGACTTGGAGGAGCTGCAAAAGGGCGCGGGCGCGATCCAGAAGCATTTCCGCAAGAATCACATCGACCTCTGCACCATTATCAACGGGCGCAGCGGGCGCTGCCCGGAGAACTGCAAGTACTGTGCGCAGGCCGCCTGCCACAAGACCGGCATCGACGAGTACAGCTTCCTTCCGAAAGAGGAAATCATCGCCGCCGCGAAGAAGAACCAAGACGCGGGGGTGAACCGCTTCGCCATCGTGACGGCGGGGCGCGCGTGCAAGGGCAAGGAATTTGACATGGCCATCGAGGCGTTCGAGGAAATGCACCGGACGCTGACCATCGAGCTTTGCACGTCCATGGGCTTCATCGACGCCGACCAGTTCCGCCGTCTGCGGGAGGCGGGCGTTACCAGCTACCATCACAACATCGAGACGTCACGCCGCTTCTTCCCGCAGATTTGCACGACGCACACCTACGACGACAAAATCCGCACGATAAAGCTGGCGCAGGAGGCGGGCATGTGCGTCTGCTCCGGCGGTATCATCGGCATGGGCGAGGACTGGGACGACCGCCTCGACATGGCAATCAGCCTCGCGGAGCTCGGTATCGAGTCGATTCCCATCAACGCGCTGATGCCCATCAAGGGCACGGCGCTCGAAGACCGCCCGCAAATTGACGGAAAAGATGTACTCCGCACGATTGCGTTTTTCCGCTATATCAACCCCGAGGCGAATATCCGCCTCGCCGCCGGACGGAAAGTCCTGCCGGAAAACGGCGCGACGGCGTTTCTCTCCGGCGCGTCGGCGACCATCACCGGCGATATGCTGACGACGAGCGGCACCACCATCAAGGGCGACTTCGAGATCCTGAAGCGTCTCGGCCTTTCCAACGAGGGCCCGAACAGCTTCCCACCGGAAGAACTGCCCGCGTAAACAGAACGAAAACCAAAACGCGCTTCCCCGAAACGGGAGGCGCGTTTTTTCTTTGCCTATCGCATTGACAACCGCCGCCGCGCCCGTTAAACTTGAAGGAAAGTATTATCTATCACAAGGAGGAATCGACATGACAGCAAAAGCAACCATCACGGCGAAAGAGGCACTGGCAAAACTCAAAGAGGGCAACAAAACGTATCTGGACGCGAAGACGAATCCCGGCGACATTTCCCCCACCATCCGCGAGAAAACCACGAAGGAAGGGCAGTTCCCCTACGCGATTGTCGTCACCTGCTCCGATTCCCGCGTCGTGCCCGAAGCCATTTTCTCCGCGGGCATCGGCGAGCTGTTCGTTATCCGCGTCGCGGGCTTCGTCATTGACAAGCACCAACTGGGCAGCATTGAGTACGCCGCCGATCATCTCGGCACACCGCTGGTGCTCGTTCTCGGGCATACGAATTGCGGCGCGGTGGGCGCGGCTCTCTCGGCGCACGGGCACACGGACGGCTGCGTCGGCTCCATCATTGAGGAAATCCATAAAGCCATCGGCACGGAAACGAATCCCGACAAGGCCGTCGAGCTGAACGTGAAGCACAGCAAAGCCGCCGTCGAAAAAGCGCTCGGCCAGTCGCTTCCCATCACGGTCGTCGGCGCGGTCTACCATATCGACAGCGGCAAAGTGGAATTTATGGAATAAAGAAAGGCTTCGACATTCCGTGCGGAATTTGCTAAAATAAAGAGACATACACGAAACGATTGGAGAGAAGGACGCATGGAAGTGCTGCACATCGGAAATCACCTTTCTTCCGCGGGCGGTTATCTCGCCATGGGGGAGGAAGCGAAGTCGCTGGACGCGGACGTATTCGCGTTTTTCACGCGCAATCCGCGCGGCGGCAAAGCGAAGGACATCGACCCGAAGGACGTAAACGCGTTTCTCGCTTGCGCAAAAAAGAACAAGATCGTGCGCCTCGTCGCGCACGCGCCTTATACGCTGAACCCCTGCGCGGCGAAAGACAGTCTGCGGACGTTCGCCCGTGAGACGATGGCGGACGACCTGCGGCGCATGGAGTTCACACCGGGCAACTATTACAATTTCCATCCGGGCAGTCACGTCGGACAGGGAGCGCAGACCGGCATCGAGCTCTGCGCGGCGCTTCTGAACGCGGTGCTTCGCCCGACGCAGCACACCACGGTGCTGGTGGAAACGATGTCAGGCAAAGGCTCGGAGATCGGCAAGACTTTTGCCGAGGTGCGGGCAATCCTTGACCGCGTGGAGCTTTCCGACCATGTGGGCGTCTGCCTCGACACCTGCCACATCTGGGACGGCGGCTATGACATCGTCGATCATCTGGACGACGTGCTGGCGGAGTTCGACGATGTGATCGGCCTCGACCGCCTCTTCGCCGTCCATCTGAACGACAGCCTGAACCCGCGCGGCAGCCACAAGGACCGCCACGCGAAAATCGGCGAAGGGCAAATCGGACTTGAGGCGCTTGTGCGCGTCATCAATCACCCGCAGCTTCGTCATCTGCCTTTTATCCTCGAAACGCCGAACGACCACGACGGCTACGCGCAGGAAATCGCGCTGCTGCGCGGCCGCTTCGAGAGCGCAGCCGATGGAAAATAACCGCGCGCAAACCGCAAACGGCGCAGATACGCTCGAAGGGGCCAAGGCGTATCTGCGCCGCTTTTTCGGTTACAAAGAATTTCGCCCGGCGCAGGAGCCGGTCATCAAGAGCCTGCTCGCCGGACAAGACACGGTGGCCATCATGCCGACGGGCGCGGGAAAATCCATCTGCTTCCAGATTCCCGCACTGCTCTCCGAGGGCGTCGCCATCGTCTTTTCGCCGCTGATTTCGCTGATGAAGGACCAAGTGGACGCGCTCGTGGGGCAGGGCGTCCCCGCCGCGTTCCTGAACAGCACGCTCGCGCCGCGCGAGGTGGCACAGCGGCTCGACGACGCGAAAAATGGACGGCTCCGGCTGCTCTACGTCGCGCCGGAACGCATCGATGATCCGTGGTTTGCCGCCGCCGTCGCGGAGATGGACGTCACGCTCGTCGCAGTGGACGAGGCCCATTGCCTGTCCCAATGGGGGCACGATTTCCGCCCGCACTACCGCGCCATCGCGCCCTTCATCACGTCGCTGCCGCGCCGCCCGGTCGTCGGCGCGTTTACCGCCACCGCCACGCAGGAAGTCAAGGACGACATCGTGCGCCTCCTGCGGCTGCGCGCGCCCGCCGTCCACATCAGCGGCTTTGACCGCCCGAACCTGTTCTTCGACGTGCGGCGCGGCGAGGACAAAAAAGAATTCCTGCTCCGCTACGTCGCCGCACATCCCGACGAGTCCGGCATCATCTACGCCGCCACGCGCAAAGAGACCGACGCCGTCTACGCGCTCCTGAAAAAGAAGGGCGTCGCCGTCGGCCATTACCACGCGGGCCTCTCCGACGAGGAGCGGCGCGAAATGCAGGAGGATTTCCTCTACGACCGCCTGCCCGTCATGGTGGCGACCAACGCTTTCGGCATGGGCATCGACAAGTCGAACGTGCGCTACGTCATCCACTACAATATGCCGAAAAACATGGAGGCGTACTATCAGGAGGCGGGCCGCGCGGGACGCGACGGCGAGCTGGGGCGTTGCGTCTTGCTCTATGCCCCGACGGACGTGCAGACCCAGCGTTTTTTGATTGAGCGTTCCGTGGAGGAGGAATCGCGGCGCGTCTTTGAAAACGAGCGGCTCCAGCGCATGGTCGATTATTGCCACACGCCGGGGTGCCTCAGAAAATTCATCCTCGGCTACTTCGGCGAGGACGCGCCGGAGCGTTGCGAAGCCTGCGGAAGCTGCACCGCCGAGACCGAAACGGTGGACCTGACCGTGGACGCGCAAAAAGTGTTTTCCTGCGTCTACCGGATGCGCCAGCACTTCGGAATGTCGCTGGTGGCGCAGGTATTGACCGGCTCCGAGAATCAGCGCGTCAGGCAATTCGGCTTTGAAAAGCTCTCCACCTTCGGCCTGTTCAAGGGCCGCTCCCAAAAGGCAGTGAGCCTCCTGATCCAACGGCTGGTCGCGACGGGCTACCTCACCGTCGAAAGCGAGCATTCGACGCTCCGTCTGCTGCCGCCGTCGTTCGCCGTGCTGAAGGGCGAGGAAAAAGTGCTGCTCCGCCTGCCGCGTGAGCCGGAGCCCGCGCCGAAAAATTCGCGGCAATCCTCGGATGTGCCGAACGGCGCGCTTTTCGAGGCGCTCCGCAAGGAACGCCGTCGCTTCGCGGAAGAAGAAAATGTCCCCGCGTTCATCATCTTTTCCGACGCCACGCTCCGCGATATGTGCCAACGCTTGCCGGCGACCCTCGGCGAGATGGCGGAGGTCAAAGGCGTCGGCGAGCAAAAGCTCCGGCGCTACGGCGAGGCTTTCCTCTCGGTCATCCGGGAACACGCGAAATAACACGAACGCCATAAAAAAGACGCTTCCAAGATTTCGGAAGCGTCTTTTTCGTGTGTTCGTATAAAGGAATCGCTAAAAACTTGTAATTCGTAACCCCTCCGGCGCTTCGCGCCACCTCCCCTTTCAGGGGAGACAATAATCCCAAGCCTCCCCTGAAAGGGAGAAACAGTCCAGTGGACTATTTCTCCCGCAGGGCGGAGGGGTGCAAAAATCGGAGTTTTTAGAGATTCCCATAAAATTAAATCTTGAACTGCTGGACCACGCTTTGCAGCTCTTGGGCGAGCGATGCCAGATTGCGTGTCGCGTTCGCGATTTCGTGGACGGTCGCCGTCTGTTCCTCGGTGGAGGCGGAAACCGTTTCCGATTCCTGCGAAGCGTTCTTGCTCATGTCGCTGATCTTGCCTACGGCGTTGGAAATGACTTCCGTGCTGGAGGACAGGCCGCCGACAATCTCTTCCATGCGTTTCGACTGCGCGGCGACTTCCGTCACCATGCCCGCAATCTCGCGGAACGTGCCGCCCGCGCCGTCCACCGCCGCCGTGCCCGTACAGGATGGTCGCGGTTCCGTCGCCTCGGAGAACCGTCTCCTCCTCGGGCGTCTTCTCGCTCCAGTGTTTCGTGTTTTGTCCCTTGATGATCAATTTCTTGCCATTGGCGATCAGATGGTAGTAGTTCCAACCGGAATATGTTCCATGGACCTGCGAGAGGTCGTAGACGCCGGGCTTCAGGATGATCGTGGAGCCGCTAGTGAGCGTGGCCATGTGGTTTGTCAACGCCGTCACGTCGCCCGGCTCGACGGTGACCGTCGAAGCGACCGCAGAGGGGAACGCCCATGAGAACGCCCACAACGCCACGATGAGGGTCCCGCTCATCCCCGACTTCCCTTTGGAATCCTTGCTGATCATCGATTTCTCCTCTTTCCGTGAAAATCAAATGCGGCGATAGGTTAGCAAATTCCTTCACGTGCTGTCAACGGCGAATTCCGGAGATGGGGCGTCAGTTGCCAAAATGGGTCTGGCTTGATATACTTTCGCGCGTACGACAAGGAGCAAACATGAACCACCGACTCATTCTTCCCCTCGCGGCGATCGCCGCGGTTTCCTGCGCGCAGGCGGATGCGCCGAAGCGCACGCACGCCTTCAAGAGTCCCGCGAAGATGGAAATGCTCCGCCCCGGCGAGGTGAAGCCGCAGGGATGGCTGCGCGACTGGTGCGTCACGGCGCGCAACGGCTACATCTCGCGCATGGACGAGATCGACCAGGCGTTCCCGCGCGCGTGGAACAGCGACTTCCACCCACGCGGCAAGTACCTCGACTGGGGCGACCCCAACAAGGGCGCGTGGTGCACCGAGGGCGGCGCGTACTGGTTCGAGGGACTCGTGCGCCTCGCATGGGAACTTGACGACGCGGAGCTGAAGGCGTACGCGACGAAGCGCCTCGAGCCGCTCTTCGAACGCATGAACCCGAACGCCATCGCGTTCGTCTACTGGATGGACCGCAACGACCCCGCGCAGATGGCCGAGATCGAGAAGGCCAACCACGGCTTCATCGTGGGGGCGAGCGGACGCACCACGCGCGCCATGCTCGCCTACTACGAGGCGACGGGCGACGAACGCGCGCTCCGCGCCCTCACCTGGTGCCTCGACGACCCGCGTTTCTACTTCTTCGGCAACCCCATCACCCTTCCCGCCGCGGCGTGCGACACGTGGCGCTACAGCGGCGACGACAAGCTTGCGAAGGCGATCGACAACTTCATCGCGACGAAACCCTATCCCGAGAAGTGGCCCGCCATGCGCTACGGCCTCCCCGTGTGCTACGACCTGCTGCGGATGCGCGAGCGGCGCGACCGCGAGGACGGCAGGCACTGGGACTGGCGCCTCCAGCACGGCGTGCTCTGCTACGAGAGCATGCTCTCGTGGGTGAAGGCGTCGCTCTGGAGCGGCGACGGGAAGTTCCTCGCGAACGTGCGCGCGTGGCTCGACGTGCACGAACGCGTCTGCCGCCAGCCGCACGGCGTGGTCGTGGCCGACGAGCAGTTCGGCTACGCCGGTCCGAACCGCGGCACCGAAACGTGCACCGTGGCGGGAGACATCCTGCTCTACGCCACGCTCGCGGGCGTGACGGGCGAGGGACGTTTCGCCGACCACGTGGAGCGCAGCTTCTTCAACGCGGGCGCGGCCTGCGCCTCGCGCGACTTCATGCACCATGTCTACTTCCAGGCGCCCAACCGTCCGACAGGCGCCGGCAACTTCCACGCCGGCCCCGGCGGCAAGGGCGGCCTGTACAAGACGAAGCACTGGCCGCTCTGCTGCACGGCCGCGCTCGCGCGCATCCTGCCCGGCTACGTGCAATGGATGTGGATGAAGCCCGCCGCCGGCGGACTCGCCGCCACGCTCTACGCGCCGAACACGCTCGAAACGGAGCTGGACGGGTGCGCCGTGCGCATCGAGACGAAGACGGACTATCCCTTCAACGAGACGCTGTCGATGACCGTCTCGCCCGCGAAGTCCCTCGCGTTCCCCCTGCGCCTGCGCGTGCCGGAATGGTGCGCGAACCCGCGCATCGCGGTGAACGGCGATGTGCAGAACCTCGCCGTTGGCGCCGACGGCTTCGCCGTGATCGACCGCGCGTGGAAAGCCGGCGACACCGTGTCGCTCACATTCCCCATGTCGCCGAAGGTC
>ERZ842401.8089-NODE-8089-length-10487-cov-8.160468_pt1 | contig 10487 bp, 13 predicted proteins | sample MGYA00521270_ERZ842401 | MGnify/ENA primary metagenome ERZ842401 (study PRJEB31892, sample SAMEA3878208) | bioreactor metagenome | biome: Moose rumen | place: Sweden | collected 2011-10 | study: EMG produced TPA metagenomics assembly of the PRJEB12797 data set... | reverse complement strand
TTTGCAAGCCGCGCATAAGGATTGGCAACACGTCCGAAAGCGGCGGCTCGTTGAATTGAATCATGACGTTTCCTCAAAGCATAGAGTTGTTAATTTTGTCGGCTATAAGTTGAGCTCGCGCTTTCAGAAATTGTTTAAAATTGGTAGGTCTCCAAAGAGTTTCATCGGGAGGGATTAAATGTCGATCAAGGTATGCTTGCTTGTTTGCCTGCCTCCTTACCCATTCTTTTAACTTTTTGGAGCCCTTAGTTCTATTGTCGTCGCGGCTCAGCAATTCCAAATTTGCAACGCTGTTAATCATCGCCTCGGTTAACTTGCCTTTTCCGACGTCTTTCAACAGAGAATCCTTAGATTGAATATGATCTTCTTCGCCGAGCAATAATGGCGATTCACTGCCGTACACAAGATAGAAAATATATTTTTTACCTTTGGTAAGCTCATCAATATTGTCAGCTTTCACTTCGGGATAAAATGCATTGCAATTTTTCTTATAAATCTTAAAGAGTTCCGTGCGAGGAAAAGATTGATCGTGACGGGTTTTCAAAACGCCGTGTAACTTTTCGAGCCCCGTCTTTGTCGGATCCCAACCGTTGCCGCGTGCCGCAAATATGTCATTAACCAAAGAGAGGCGGAGCCAACACTTCATGTCGGCAAAGTCGTCTTTAACGTGTTCGCTGTAAAAAATGTGGTACGCCAAAATGTAAAGCGGAACAGGCGAATATTTCTTTCCGGCTTTGGTGCCGAACCAATCATAGTCGCCTGTGTTCTTCAAAAATTCACGGAGTCTTTTGAGTGTCGACTTGATTTTATCGGAATTTTCCAAGGCAAAATTCGCCCATTCGACTGAATTGGCAGCGTCTAAGCCGGTAATGGAAAGTGAGGGGGTGTCACGAAGAGTCATCAACAATTTTATAATCTCGTCTTGACCGAAACCTATTTCCTTATTTTCCGCGACGATTGAGTCAAGAAAATTTTCCATTCTGTAGTCAAAGCCCTTTAACTTCGAGGCGATAAAATCCAATAAGCTAAGGCGTGTTGCCTCTTTGTTAAGACGTTGAAACAACTCAACCATGCGCTGACGATTCTCCATCTCGTTACGGTTCTTATTGAGTGTAACTCGCGAAATACCGACGGTTTCTTCCTTAAAAATACTGTCGTAAAATTTTTGGATATTGCGTTCTATATATCGGTTGTTATCCTCGGGCACCGCATATTGTCCGATAATTTCTTCGGCAACCGCATAAGCATCGTTGGTTTTAGATAATTTCTCGAATAAATCTTTTGCGGGGTACAGGAAATTCTTTTCCTTCAGAGATTTTTTCTTATCGGGAAACACAAAATTAAATTCGTATTCGTCATTACGGAAATCGCTGTAAAGATTGAAGTGCAATATTTTACCGTTGTAAGAGCCGCACAGTCCGATATAAAAGCTTTGCAGGCGTTGCTGACCGTCGATAACGAAAAACTGTGTACGCGACAAAACAGGTATATCCTCAGATGAAGGAGCACTATCTTTCTTGGAAAAGGCGTGAGAAAATTTGCGGAACGCAAACAAAGGCTTGGAGTCCTTTTCTTCTTCAAGAACGATTATCGCCCCGAAAGAATATCCTTTGAGCAAACTGTTAAAAAGTAGTTCCATTTTGTCTTCGTCCCAAACAAGTCGACGTTGAATGACCGGCAAAACAAATTCTTCGTCTTTAATGCCCGATATTACGTCCTTCAATTTTTTGTTTTTCCAATCCGCCATAATTTCCCTCCTCAAAGCTTGATGATAACGCCGCGCCTGTAAAGCACTTCGGCGAACGGCAACCAGATTATACACCACAACGCGCAGAAAATCATTGAGCCGAATTCGGGGCTTACGAGGTTGGCGAACGTCGCTCGGAACAGCCAATAATAAAAATTGCCGCCGCCGTCGGGCGCGGGGATTGTGTAGAGCAAGCACAGCGTGATATTCGTCAGCAGGAAGAAAAACAGCGGATTGAAACCGATGGCGCACAGCGGTCGCAGTAAAGTTTCAGAGCTTGGGAATTTGTCGAGCAGGTACAGCAACGCGGCGAGCAATAAGCTTTCCACGCCCGTGGTTATCAGCGCGAAGGGAGCCGTCCATAATCTTTTGGCTACGATGTCGAACGCGCTCCAGACTTCGCCCGCGATTAGGAATATCACGGCGGCGACGCCAAGCAAGGCGATTTTGCCCAAGGTCGTCGTCACGGTGTCGATAAGGACGCGCCCCGCCAGGTATCCGAACAGGAACGACGCGCCGCTTGCAACGGTGCCGTAAAGTCCTTCGGGGTCGTGGCTGGGCAGGTAGATATGATTCGCGCCGAACAGGTAATCGACGGTGCGGCTTATGTTGTGCGCCTCGGCGAAGGGATTATCGGGCGCGTAGAGGTGGAAGCCCGCCGACGATACGATAAGCATTGCGAACGCCGCGATTAGAATTCCGAGGTCGTTGCGGATAAATCGCACGATAAGCATACCGAGGGCGTAAGTCAGCGCGAGGCGTTGGAGTATGCCGAAAAAGCGCATGTGTTCAATCGCGCCGCTGTAGAAATTTGCCGCCGTGAATTCGGGACGAATCAGCCACGCGAAGATAAACGGTATCGTGTTGAAGATTAGCCCGACAGCGAACAGCGTCGCTACTCGCTTGAGGATTTTTTTTATTGAGGGTTCGCGCTTAGCCGTTGATACCGCCGCCGACACGCCCATTGCGAACACGAAGCCCGGAAACGCGAAGTCGGCGAAGGTCAGCCCCTCCCACGGCGCGTGAATGAATATCGGATAGGCGACACCGGGCGGCGCGTCGACGAACACCATTATCATAATCGCCACGCCGCGCAACACGTCCAATGAGTAGATTCGTTTCATGAGGTCTCCTTTGCAAAAAAAAGCCGCCCGTCGCCGAGCAGCCAAAGATAATTCCTAATTCCTAATTCCTAATCCCTGCTCACGCCCGTTCGATATAGTTGCCGGTGCGGGTGTCTATGCGCAGGACGTCGCCCTCGTTGATGAACAGCGGCACGCGCACGACGTAGCCGGTCTCAAGCGTGGCGTTCTTAGTCGCGCCGGTAGCGGTGTTGCCCTTGACGGCAGGCTCGCATTCGGTGACCTTAAGCTCGACGCTGTTGGGCAGGTTGACGCCGATAATCCGCCCCTTGAACGTCTGCAGATTGACCTCCATGTTTTCCATAAGGAAGTTGAGCGCGTTGCCGAGTTGGTCTTTGTTAAGCTCAATCTGCTCGTAGGTCTCAACGTCCATGAAGGTATATTGCCCGTCGGATTCGTAGAGGTATTGCATTTTGCTGGTATCGAGGCGGGCGGGCGGCATCTTTTCGTTGGGGTTGAAAGTGCGTTCGACGACGGCTCCGGTCTCCACGTTTTTAATTTTGGTGCGCACGAACGCCGCGCCTTTGCCGGGTTTGACGTGCTGGAACTCGACGACTTGCCACGCCATGCCGTCAATCTCAATCGTTAAGCCTGTCCTGAAGTCGGTACTTGAAATCATTGGTATCATCCTCCTAAAGTTCAATCAAATTTTTTGGCGAACGCGTCAAGGGCTGAGCCTCGCCCGCCGTGACCAAAACGGTATCCTCAATCCTCACGCCGCCGAAGTTTCCAACGTAAATGCCCGGCTCGTCGGTGACAATCATATTCGGCAGGAGCCGTTCGCATTTGCTGAGCTTGCTTAGGCGCGGCTCCTCGTGAATCTCAAGCCCGACGCCGTGCCCCAAGCCGTGTACAAAATAATCGCCGTAACCCGCCGTCGTCAAGCGGTCGCGAACAGCCGCGTCGATGTCCTTACCGCCCTTGCCCGCCGTGATAACCGTCAAGCCGTAAAGTTGCGCGTCGAGGACGGCGTTGTAAATCTTGCGCTGCTTATCGGACGCCCGCCCGACGCAAATCGTCCGCGTGATGTCCGAGCAGTAGCCGTTGAAGGTCGCGCCGAAGTCCATAGTAACCAACTCGCCCGCGCAGATTTTCTTATCTGAGGCGGTGCCGTGCGGCAAGGCTCCTCGCCAACCCGACGCTACTATCGTGGTGAACGCCGCCCGCTCTGAACCCAAACGCCGCATGAAATATTCCAGCTCCGCCGCAACCTCGAACTCGCGCACGCCGGGCTTGATGACGGGTAAAACTTTCGTAAACGTCTCGTCGGCTATGCGGCACGCTTCGCGTATGCAATCAATCTCCGCCGCGTCCTTGACTTGCCGCAACGTGTCCAGCTCCAGCGATTTGAATTCGACGCCCGCAAGTTCCTTTTTAAGATAGGCGTGCTCGGCAACCGTCATGACAAGCCCCTCTATGCCGACGCGCTTGAAACCCGAAAGTTTAAGCTCCTCGACGATTTTTTTGCGAAGCCCTTCCGTCTGCTCGACGAGGGTAAAGCCCTTTGCCTCGCGGACGGCTTGTTCGGTATAACGCCCGTCGGTGATTAGCTTGCGGACATTTTTGCCGATAATAAGCGCGGAGCTGTCGCCGCGAAAGCCGCTGAAGTACGTAACGTTGGGCACCTTGGTTATCAAAACGGCGTCGACTTCCTCGGCGGCAAGCTTGGTGTTGAGGTTAATCAGCCGCGTATTCATTTGGTATCCTTCTGCAGGCGGCGAATGGCAATGTCAAGCGCGGCAATGTAGCTGTCGACGCCGAAGCCGCAAATCTGCCCGACAACCACCGGCGCGATAACCGACGTGCGCCGAAACTCCTCGCGGCGGTGAATGTTCGACAAGTGCAACTCGATGACGGGAACGGGTACGGAGGCAATGGCGTCGCGCAGAGCTATGCTGTAGTGCGTCAATGCGCCCGCGTTGAGCAGAATGCAATCGTAACGCCCGCGAGCTTTTTGAATTGCCTCGACCAATTCGCCCTCGTAATTCGACTGCAGGAAGTCTATCGCGTCGACGCCCGCCGCCTTTGCCCGCGCCCGCAACAACTCGTTTATGTCGCCCAGCGTCGTCCGCCCGTAAATCTCCGGCTCCCGCGTGCCCAGCAAGTTCAAATTCGGTCCGTTCAAGACCAATATCCGTTTGACGTTCACGCCCTCAGTATCTGATGGCAAATTTATCCTCCCCCTCGACGACGGGCAAATCCGCCGCCTCAAAGTTGTTGACGCGAATCCAGGCGTCGCCCTTTTTAATCTCGGCGATAAGGCGTTCGACAACCTCAGCCTCGCCCTGCAATTCCATGGTGACGGAGCCGTCGCGCATATTTTTAACCCAGCCCGTCACGCCGAAAGCTTTAGCCAAAGTCCGAACAAAAACCCTAAAGCCGACGCCTTGAACGCGCCCCTCGGCTCGTCACGCCTTGCGCACGATGTCAGTATCTGATTGCAAATTTATTTTCCCCCTCGACGACGGGCAAATCGCTCCGCGTGAAATTCGTGACTTTAATCCAATCGTTGCCGCGCTGAATTTTGGCGATAAGGAAGTCAACTTTTTGCGGCTCGCCCTGCAACTCCATGGTGACGGAGCCGTCGCTCATATTCTTGACCCAGCCGGTAATGCTCAGCGGCTTAGCCGAACTCTGTACGAAAAAGCGGAAGCCGACGCCTTGAACACGACCCTCGGCTCGACCCGCCACACGTACGGCATTTTCCAAGTTGACCGGCTCGACAGTCTCGGCGTCCTCGTCCGCGCCGCCGAAGATATTTCTCCAGAAGCTCATAATCCTCAACTCCTCATCAATGACCAAATTTCTACAGGCTTGTCGACGGGGATTGTCACGACTTGTTGAGCGTGCGGGGCGGCGGATATTTCAAGCCCGTCCGCGTCGCGCATTGACGTTATCACTTGCGAAAAGGTTTTGCCCGTCGGCTGAAGGAATTCCACGCGCTCGCCCGATTCAAACTTGCCGCGCTGTTCAATCGTTGCCGTCATGGTGCTTGCGTCGAAGGCGCGGACTATGCCCAAAAAATTAGCCGAACGGCTCGGCTTGGAGGTGTCGTGAATTTCGGTCGGTTTGCCGTCGCCGAGGAAAAAGCCCGTCGTGTAGGGTCGATGCGCCACCTTATCAAGCTCCGCAAGCCACTCGTCGCGAATTTTAAAGTCGCCCGCGAAGTATGAATCAATCGCCGCCCGATAAACCTTGACGACGCCCGCCACGTAATTAACGCTCTTCATGCGCCCTTCAATCTTAAGGCTGGCAACGCCGCTTTGAATCACACGGTCGAGGTGCGGCAACAAGCATAAATCTTTGGAGTTCATGACGTAGGAGCCGCGCTCGTCCTCGCCGACGGGGAAGTATTCGCCTGCGCGGGTTTCCTCAACCAGATTATATTTCCAGCGGCAGGAGTGCGTACACGCGCCCCGATTGGCGTCGCGCCCCGTCAAATACTTCGACAGCCAACACCGCCCCGAATACGATATACACATCGCGCCGTGGATGAATATTTCCAGCTCCGCCACGCAGTGTCGCTTAAACTCCGAAATTTCCGCGCAGGTTAATTCGCGGGCAAGGACGATTCGCGTCGCGCCCAGGTCGCTGAAAAGCTGAGCCGCCCGCCAATTCGTGACGTTGGCTTGAGTGCTGACGTGAATGTTCAAATCGGTAAGCTCCCGCGCCAAAGCCAAGACGCCCAAATCCGAAACCAATATCGCGTCGACGCCCGCCGTGTCCAGAAATTTAAGATAGTCGGCAAGCGCGGCGAGGTCGGCGTTGTGCGCGAAGACGTTGACGGCGGCGTAAATCTTTTTGCCGAGCGCGTGCGTGAATTCGACGGCTTGAAGAATCTGCGCGGAGTCAAAGTTGTCACCGTAGGCGCGGAGGCTGAAATTCTTCCCGCCGAAGTAAACGGCGTCCGCCCCGTAAATCAGCGCGGCTTGCAACTTTTCAAAATTCCCCGCCGGTGCAAGGAGTTCGGGTTTAGCGATATTGATTGACAAGATTTAAATGCTCCTCGTAAGTGAAGGCGTAATGATTATGCCCGCGCCTGTCCGCCACGAAGTACAGAAAATCGGTCTCGGCGGGGTGCAGGATGGCTTCAATCGACGCCATGCCCGGACTGGCTATCGGTCCCGGCGGCAAGCCCGTATGCTGATAGGTGTTGTACGGCGAATCGATTTGCGTGTCCTCGATTGATAAATCTTCCTTTGGCGTCTCCATGAGGTATTGCAACGTCGCGTCGGTTTGAAGCGGCATGTTCAATTTGAGCCGCTTGAGGAAGACTTGCGCGACTATCGGGCGGTCTTCGGGGAAACGCACTTCGCGCTCCACCAACGACGCCAGCGTTATCAAATCGTAAACCGACAAGCCCATTTCCTTGGCTTGCGTGCGCATTTCGGGCGTTAAGCGTTCGTCGAACGTCTTGGACATCAAAACCAACAGCTCGTCAATTTCCATATCGTTTTCGACGGTGTAGGTATCGGGGAAGAGAAAGCCCTCCGCCGCGAAGAATACATCACGCCGCTTGCGCATGTAGTCATAGGGCGCGAAGTCCTCCGCCGCCTTGAGGAATTCGTCCTTATCCGCCAAATCCATGCTGTAGAGCCGCGCCGCTATCTCCTTGACGCCGAAGCCTTCGGGTATCGTGAAACGAATCAGCTTTTTCTCGCCGACAAGCAATTTGGCAAAAACGTCATCATCGGTCATGCCCGCCGTAAAAGTGTAGGCACCGGGGCGGAGCTTATCGTCGTAGCCGCGCAGACGGGCAAGCAGACGGAACTTCAACGCGCTGTCGATAACGCCCTTTTCCGCTAATTTGTCGGCTATCTCGGAGGTCGTCAATCCTTCGCGGATTTTTATGTGGACGCGTTTTTCCTCGACGGTCGGCGTTTCGGTCTCGGTCTCGACGGTCGTCGCCGTTTCGATTGGCACTACCGACGGGTCAACGAACACCAACACCGCGCCCACCGCCACGATACAAAAAAATACTGCCCCCGCCACGTTGCGCACGTATCGCCACGATATTTCCTCCAGCAAGTCGCCGGGGGAAAAGCTGAACTTGTCAAAAAAAGATTTACGGCTTTCGCGGCGCGGCGGGAGTTTTAGCTCGAAGGTGTCTTTGTCGCGGTCAATTTCCGTGTGTTTATCGTCGGGCTTGCTCATTCTTCCTCATCCAAAAGTTTATCGTAAGCCTTCTGAACTTTCTCGAACTCCTCATCTGTCGGCTCGATGTATTCCTCCTCGCCGTCCGCGTTGACAACTATTTTGGCTATGATAACGTCGTCGTCCTCGCAACCGCAGTCGCAACCCTCGGCGTGTTCGTGCTCCTCGTCCTTGACTTCGACAAGCAGAGCATATTCCTCGCCGTCGACGGGGATAATCAGCTCCTGCACATAATAAAAGACGTTGCCGTCCTCGTCGGTCATTTCAATTACAACATCGTCGTCCAAAAATTCCTCGTTGCGTTTATCCAATTCCAAATCCCTCATTCCTCATTCCTAATTCCTAATCGAATCCAGCCAGCCTTGCAAGATGTAGACTGCCGCCATTTTGTCGATAACTTTCTTGCGTTTGCGACGGCTCAAATCCGCCTCAAGCAGTGAACGCGTCGCCGCCACGGTGCTAAGGCGTTCGTCCCAAAAAATCTGTTTGACGTCGGGGAACGCCGCGCCAAGTTTTGCCGCAAATTTCCTCACCTGTTCGCAACGTTCACCCTCGGTGCCGTCCATATTCTTTGGCAAGCCGATAACGAACGTCGCCGCCTCGTATTGCGCAACCAATTCGCCGAGCCGCCCCAAGTCGTTTTTGTTCGACGTGCGGCGAATGGTCTCGACGCCCTGCGCGGTCAGTCCGAGCAAATCACTGGCCGCCACGCCGATTGTCTTGTCGCCAATGTCAAGAGCCAATGCCCTCAAGTCCTGCCCTCCAGTCGTTCAAGGTAGGAGCGCACCAGCTCCTCCAAAAGTTCATCGCGCTCGACCTTGCGAATCTTACTGCGCGCCTCCAAATGGCTTGTCACATACGCGGGGTCGCCGCTAAGCAGGTAGCCGACCAGCTGGTGCACGGGGTTGTAGCCCTTTTCGGTCATAGCCCTGTATGCGTTTTTTATGACTTTCTGCGCACAATTCTCCTCGACGCCGAAGCTGAACATGCGAGTTTCGTCGCCGACGCTCTTTGTCGCGTCGCCGCTCATCCAATCACCCCTTTGCTAATCATTTCGCGCATTTTACAACAAAAAAGCGACCGGTGACAAGAAAAACTTTCAGCCGCCCGCCGCCCCAAAGACGCCGTCCTTAAAAATTTTCTCGACCTTAACCTTGACGACCGCGCCGAGCCGTATATTTTTGTCGGGAACGCAGACGCGCACATAATTTTTGGTCAGCCCGTCGACAAGCCCGCCCGCCGCCGTTTCCGCGATTATCTCGACCGTCTTGCCGATTAGCCGCTCCGAAAACAGTTGCGCCTTTGCTTGTGCCACTTCCAATGCCAAACCTGCGCGGAGCTTTTTAATTTGCGGCGGGATTTGATTCGGCAACGTCGCCGCCAACGTCCCTGCCCGCGCCGAATACGGGAACACGTGAATTTTGCTGAACGGTTGCGATTTTATGAACTCCAGCGTCTCGGCGAAATGCGCCTCCGTCTCGCCGGGGAAGCCGACTATTAAATCCGTGCCGATTGAAACGTCGGGGACTTCGCGAATCAGCCGCGCCGTCAGCTCCGAAAAATTTTTCGTCGTGTAGGGGCGGCGCATCGCCTTTAAAATCGCGTCGCTGCCCGCTTGCAACGGCAAATGTACATGGTTGCAAATGCGCCCGTCGCCCTTAAGCAAGTCAATCAGCTCGTCGGTCAGCTCGGCGGACTCCAAAGAACCCAACCGAAGCCGCAACGGATTAGCCGCGTCGAGGACAGTCTTAATTGCGTCGACGAGGGTAACGTTTTTCAAGTCGCGCCCGTAGGCTCCGATATGAATGCCCGTCAAGACAAGCTCCTTGTAGCCCGCCGCCGCAAGCGCAAGGCTCTCTGTACGAATGCTCTCAAGGGGACGGCTCCTCACGCGCCCGCGAACGTAGGGGATTATGCAATAGGCGCAGAAGTTGTTGCAACCGTCCTCAATCTTAAGGAAGGCTCGCGTCCTGTGCGGAGCGTGCGGCAACTCCTCGAACGCGCCGATTTCTTCAACATTGCCGACTTGCAAAATCTGCTCGCGTCTTTGGAGTGCCGCCTCGACCAGCTCAACGATACGCGTCCTGTCCTTGGTGCCGATTATCACGTCCACGCCGTCAATCGCCGCCACGACTTCAGGCTCGCTCTGCGCGTAGCAACCCACGACCGCCAACACAGCATTGGGATTCGCGCCCGCCGCTCGCCGAATCATCTGCCGCGACTTTTGCGAACTCACCGCCGTAACCGTGCACGTGTTCACGACGACGATTGACGCCTCGGATATGTCCGCCGCCAAAGGATAGCCCGCCGCCGCGAACAGCTCAGCCATTGCCTCCGATTCGTATTGATTGACCTTGCAGCCCAGCGTTTGGAAGAATACTTTACATGCTTTCATAATGAATCACCGCATTGTTCAAGCCGCCGCGAACAGCTCAGCCGTTGCC
>ERZ842401.8088-NODE-8088-length-10488-cov-5.952650_pt1 | contig 10488 bp, 5 predicted proteins | sample MGYA00521270_ERZ842401 | MGnify/ENA primary metagenome ERZ842401 (study PRJEB31892, sample SAMEA3878208) | bioreactor metagenome | biome: Moose rumen | place: Sweden | collected 2011-10 | study: EMG produced TPA metagenomics assembly of the PRJEB12797 data set... | reverse complement strand
GCCCTGCCGCGAGTTCGTCAACAAGGGGAGCGAGGCCGGACCGACGCACCACATGGCTGCTGCCGTGGGTCATCACATCGACACCATCCTCAAGGTGGCCAAGATACTGAACATTGAGTGTGACATCGTCTGTCGGTAATCATAATTACTAATCACTAATTCCTGATTTGCATATGAATTCTGGAAGTCTGAAGAGCACGATAGCCGTGTCTCTGACTAATTATCTCGATGCAGGTGCCATTGTGGCAGGAGCCAGTGGACTGACGCTGTGGAAGGACTATCTTGGACTGACCGAGATGCACTTGGGTTGGCTCAACTTCATTAGTGCTAACTGCTTAGGCGCTGCCATCGGTGCCATCATCGGCGGTTTTCTGGCTGACAAGTATGGACGCAAGTTCATCTTCACCTACAACCTGCTGGTCTATATGTTAGGTGTGCTGACGGTGATGTTCAGCGTCAACTTCCCCATGCTGCTGTGCGGTTTCCTTATCACGGGCATCTCCGTCGGTGTCGGTGTGCCGGCATCGTGGACCTATATCTCTGAGAGCTCTGAGGTCAACAACCGTGGCCGCAACATCTGCATCTCGCAGATGTCGTGGGGCTTCGGTCCCATGTGCATCCTGCTGTTGGGCATGCTCTTTGCCCCCGGCGGCTATCTGTTTGGCTGGGTGGAGAGCTTGGCTGCTGCCGTGGGCGGTAGTGATCTTTCGCAGGCTGCCGTCAATGTGTTCTCGTCACGTGTTGTGTTCTTCTCGCTGTTTATCGTGGCTTTCATTGCATGGAATTTGCAGCGCGGATTGCAGGAGAGTGCCGAGTTCGAGGCTAACAAGGCTTCTAACCAGAAGACGGGTATGATGGACAATTTCAAAGTGCTGTTCTCCAACAACATTGCTGTCAAGACGGTGTGCTTCTTAGCCACCATCTATCTGACGTGGAACCTCGTGGCCTCCGTCATGGGCTTCTTCCAGCCTCACATCTACGAGACGGCTGGTGGTGTCTCTAACGAGCAGGCTAACTGGATGAACTGCATCCAGTGGGCCATCATCGTGGGTGTGACATTCATCGTGTCGAAGCTCATCGACAAGACCTCGCACAAGGGCATCTATATCTTTGGACTTGTGGCTGCCATCTCGGCTTGGCTCGTCATCGTCACCATTGGTGTCAATGGCATGGTGGGCTTGTGGGCTTTTGCTATCCTTTGGGGTGTCCAGGGCGGTTCGTCGCCGCAAATTTTCTATGCGCTGTGGGGTTCCGAACTGTTCCCTGCCAAGTTCCGCGCCGGTGCCCAGGGTCTGATGTTCTTCATCGTGCGTGGCCTGTCGGCCCTGTGGGGACTCGTCTTCACCTATATTTATGGTGAGAACGGCGAGGGCTTCACCATTGCAGCCTTCTGCATGATAGCCCTGTTGCTCATCTCGCTGGTGGTGGGTGTCATTGGTGCCCCAATGACGCGTGGCCGTGCGCTGGAGGACATTACGAAAGAGCGCTATGGAGACAATTATTAAGTTATAAGTAAGAATAAAAGATATGAAAAGTATTTTGGAAGGCCGCCCCGAATTGAAGGCCGTAGTATATCAGATTGCAGAGGTAACGGGATATCTCTGGCAGAAAGGATGGGCAGAACGTAACGGTGGTAACATCACCGTCAACGTCACCGAGTTTATGGACGATGAGTGCAAGGCAATGCCTGCCATCAGTCCCGTCAAGCAGATTGGCATGACGCTGCCCATGTTGAAAGGCAAGTATTTCTATTGCAAGGGAACAGGCAAGCGCATGCGTGACTTGGCCCGTGAGCCGATGCAGAACGGCAGCATCATCCGCATCTGCGACGACTGTGCCAGCTATGAGGTTATTGCCGACGAGAACGTGGTGCCCACCTCAGAACTGCCCACGCACCTGGCCCTGCAGAACTATCTGTTAGAGACAGGTTCTTGCTATAAGGCTACGTTGCATACCCACCCCATAGAGCTGGTGGCCATGAGCCATATCCAGCGTTTCCTGAAGGGCGACGAGATGACACGCGTACTATGGTCGATGATTCCCGAGACGCTGGCCTTTGCCCCGCTGGGCATTGGCATCGTGCCTTACGCCCTGCCGTCCAGTGTTGAACTGGCTCAGGCTACGTTGGAGCAGATCAAGAAGCACGACGTGGTGATGTGGGAGAAGCATGGCACCGTGGCCGTGGGTCAGGACATCATGGATGCCTTCGACCAGACCGACGTGCTCTGCAAGGCTGCCAACATCTACATGTGTGCCCGCGCCATGGGTTCCGAGCCCGACGGCATGACCGAGGCCCAGATGAAGGAAGTGCAGGATGTCTTCAAACTGCCTAAGCAGCGCCCTTGCTAACTGCAAAACTCATTTGACGACTTTTGCGGCAATACGCATGGCTCTCGCCCCAGACAGGGGCGGGAGCTTTCTTTTAATTGGTGCCCAACTGGTGGCGAATGCTGTCGAGCCAGGCTATGCGTTTGTCATGCTCCTCGAAGGCATTGCCATAGGGAGTGAAGAAGTGGTGGTGCCTGGGCGACACCTCTAACAAGTAGTCGGCTGATGGTGGCGTATAGCCTTTGGGATGGTGGCACCAAGTGTTGCGTGCCAGATTCAGTTCCGTGATGATGTCGTCCAGCTTGTCCTCAGCCAGCCCGCGCTCCGCCATGTCCTCTGCCGCCTCTGCTAACTGGTCTATGTAGCCCAGCACGTCCGCATTGGCCATGTTCGTCAGATAGAGGGTTTGCGCCTGTTCCCTGTCAGCAGCACACAGGTTGCTTGCAGCCTCCTCCATGTTGCGGAGCTGCTCAGCCCACCCGTCACCCTCAAAGTCTATGTGCTGGTACGTGTGTGCTATTTGCCCTGTCTGTAGGGTGGAAATTTCCATAAGATAACTTTTAAGTTTCCTTTCAAAGTGAAAAGAGGGGAGAAGCATGCCCGTTGAGAACATCCTCCTCCCCAGAGATTAGTCTAACTGCGAGAGTTACTTCACAATCGTCTTCTTGCCGTTGACGATGTAAACACCCTTCTTCACAGTGCTTACCTTCTGGCCGTTCAGATCATAAACCTCACCATTCTTCAGTTGGTCAGCAGAGATACCATTGATACCGGTAGCTGGGGAAACAGTGATTTTGAAGTTCACGTCGTCAATGTCGCCAAGGCTCTGGGCGTTGCTGTCGGCAAACTTGATCTTGTTGATGGTTCCGGTAAGGTCACCGGCGGTAAGATCGCTTGCAGCCTTCAGCTTGATGGTAACCAACGTACCAGAAGCAGCCCTGAAGACGTCTTTGTTGGTGTTGTAAATCAGCACGCGGAGGGCACTGCCATCCATAGTAGCGTCAATGTCCTTTGCACGAAAGGGAAGCTCACCCTTTGTAACATCGAAATCACCCTCCTCATTCTGTGCAACCTCAATTCCAGAAGGAAGGGTCACATAGAGCTGTGCCGATGAAGCAACAGTGGTAGCGTTGAAGCTAATTACCAAGTCTGCGGTCTCACCGGCAGTGATAGTCACATCCTGTGCAGCCAGTTTCTGGGCTGCAGCATTGCCACAGAAAATCGTGGCAATGCTAGCAATAATCATTTTAAACTTATTCATAATCTTCAATTTTAGTTGATTCATACTTTGTTTACTTGGTCCATGGAAGATTACATCTTATTGATAACCTCCTGAATGTCGAGGATATCTACGACACCGTCACCATTGACGTCGGCGTTGCCGTTGGCTGTTCCGAATGCGTTGATGACCAACTGGATGTCGAGGATGTCAATCACGTTGTCACCGTTTACATCCTGCTTCTCGAACATGGCGTTATCAGTAATGTCCTTCTTCAGAGCATCGATCAGCTTTTGGATAGCCTTCACCTTAGCAGTGGCTACGGTGCTATTCTTACCATTGTTCTGCAGATATACATAAGATGTGGTTGCAGCAGTGCTTGTAGACGGTACTACGGCAGTGCCTGTATCGTCAAGTTCGTAGTCCTGAGCCTTGGCTGCAGCGATTTCCTGTACAAGACCACCGGTCATCGTACCTGTGCCGTCATCCGTTCCATTGATAGCCTCGTCGATAGCCTTCTTCTGCTTGGCCAGACTCTTCTGGTCGCCCAGCGTGTAGCGATTCTCGTCGTAGGTGATGGCATCGAGCTGAGCCTGCAACTCCTTGGCCTGAGCAGTCAGCTCGCGGTCGGCAGCAGTGTTCTTGATGTCGTAGAGGCTCTCCACGGTGCTGTTGTACAGCTTGACATTGTCTGTCTTTAGCGTAGCGAAGGCAGCAGATGTCTGCAGCACGCCGGCTTCCTTGGCCTCGTTGATAGCAGCCTCCTGGTCGGAAACCTTCTGCGACAGTCGGTTCAGCATGTTGGTGAATGCAGCAGCCTTAGCCTTATCGTCGGTATTCTTGTCGAGCTCAGTCTTGGCAGCGTCGATGAGGTTGTTTATCTCCTTGATAGAGGTGAAGCCATCGGTAGCACTGACTGCGGTAAGCAGCTTCGTGTAAGCAGCTGCCGTCTCGGTCTTAACCTTGGTAAGGTTAGCCTTGTTCGTGGCAGCCTTCGTCTTGATGGCAGTAGCCTGCTTCTGAGCGGCAGCAATCTTGTTGGCAATATTCTCCTTGTTGTAGTAGAGGTTGTCGCCTGCTGCAATCTCAGCCTCGATAGCTGCAATGGCAGCTTCCAGCTGGGCAATCTCACCGTTGAGGTCGGCATTCGTGAAGGGAGTACCGTCTTCGAACTGTCCCTCTGCGTAAGCAAGTTCCTCAGCAGTGTAACCGCTCTTGTCGAAGGTAGACTTCACCTTGGCCAGGTCGCCCTCGAGCTCAGCCTTGGCAGCAGCGTCAGAAACGCCCTCACCGTAGTTGGCATTGAGCAGCTGGCTCATCAGCTCGGCAATAGCCTTCTGCTGTGCCAGCAGTTTTTCACTGGTATTTGCCACAGAATACTTACCACCTGTGTAAGACTGGTTTATGCCGTTGGCGTCAACATAGGTCTTGGTCTGCGTAGAGTAGTTTCCAAGAGCCGTCTTGATGGCCTCAATCTTCGCCTTCACTTCCTCAGAAGCAGTGATGTCGGTGAGGTCGCTGGCAGCAAACTTGTTGTACTCAGCCTCCAGTTCAGAAAGGTTGTCGTTGATAATGACAGCCTCATAGAGATAGAGTACGCTGGCGGCATTAGTGGTCTTCACGATATCGCTCTTCACCTGATCCTTCACATAACCACCAGCAGAACGAGAACCAGTCAGCACGGTCTTGGCACTATTGGCATTAGCAGCCGTCAGCGTACCCTTCTGATACTTCTGCTCATAGGTGTCGTACATGGCGTTGATGTGCGTGCGGTAGTTGTCCTCCAGAGCCTGCTGTACCTGTCCGGCTGCGGCATAGTCCTGAATGCCGTCGATGGCATCCTGAACGGTCTTGAGAGCCGTGGTGACATAACCCTGAATCGTAGGCCATGCATTATTGTTGGCATAGATGGTCTCGTAGGTGTTGTTACCACCCTTCTTGAACTCTGCAATGAGGTCCTGAATCTGGTCATAACGAGCGTCAATCAACCTTGCAGCGGTATTGTAAGTATTATATCTGCTGCGTGCTGTAGTAACATCTATAGCTTCACTTGTGAAGGTAGCCAGATTGTCGGCATCATTAGCCAGATAAGCCTTACCCTGCTCTACATAAGCCTCGGCAGCTGCGATATCAGCATCAAGCTTCGTACGCATGGCGTTGAACTTAGCAGCAGCCAGCTCAGCTGTAATGTTGTCAAGTGCTGCAAATGCCTCGTCGATGTCAGGAATAATACCTGCGGCAACAGCATCCTTGGCAGCAGCCAGCTTATCCTGCTCATCCTTCACGGCAGCCTTGGCAGTAGCGTCGGAAATCTTCGTACCGATGCTCTTCAGTGCCTTCAGCTCAGCAACCACGTTGTCAATCTGCGTCTGGTAGCCGGCAATAGAGCCTGCGGTTTCCGTTGCAATGGCAGTGCGGATGGCAGTCATAAAGCTCTCACGTGAAGCAACCAGTTGGGCAATGTCGTTTCTGATGGCGAATACATAGGCAGAGTCCTTGTCGAATACGTCGGGACTTACGGTTGCAGCATAGGCATCAGCAGCTTCCTTGTACTTGGCATTGATGACTTCTACGAAGGTCTTCGTGCCACTGTACTTGTAAAGTTTGTCGTTGAAGGTATTGTACTCAGTCTCTACCGTTGCCAGTGAAGTTACAAGCACGTCGCTATTAACGTTCTTGAACATCTTCAGGGTATCGGTGTCGAGGTTGTACTCCTTACCGGCATCAGCCACAGCAGCCTTGATGATCTCCAGCATGTGGGCATTGTCGGTAGCAATGCGCTCCTTGTATGCATCGGGATCGAGCGAGTTGCTCTTAATGGTTTTGATGGCGTTCTTGATGTTAGCCAGCTCTGAAACGCGGTCGGCGTTCGGCAGAGCAATGGCAGCATAGTTAGCCGTGTAGTCGGTCTTGTTCTTGTTCAGCTTGTCGAGCTCAGCCTTCAGCTTCTCCTGGAAGTCCTCGCGTGCCGACGACTCATCGCTCTTGGCAATGTCGGTAGAAACGGTGTTCCACAAAGCTTTCACTACGGCCCACTCGGCCTCCAGCTTATCATATGCCTCCTTGTTGTCCTTAGCAGTAGCCTCCAGACCAGATGCGAAGTTGTTTACCTCGTCAACCAGACCCTGTACGGTAGAAGCATTGGCTACCATCGTACCGTTCTTGTAATACTGCTCGGTCAGAGCGGTAGCACCCGTCGAAGCCTTTGTCAGCTTGTCCTGATAGTTCTTGACGAAGGTCTTAGCTGTATAGTCGGCATTGGCGGCGTCGGCCGTGTTAGCCTTGCCAATAGCAGTGGTAAGGGCAGCCTGAGCCACGGCAATCTTACCAGTGGTAGCAGTAATAAACTCCTGGTACTTGTTGTAGTTGGCGGTAGCAGCCTCAGCCTTGGCCTTGGCATCGTCGATGTTAGCCTTGATGGTAGCAATCGTCTGCAAGTGAGTAGCCTTGTTGGCAGCCAGTGTCTCAGCCACACGGTCTGTACCCGTTGCGTTGTCAGTACCAACCTTGGCCTTCAGGTCGGTGATAGCCTTGGCAATAGCCTTCACGGCGTCGTTGTAGTCCTTGACAGCCTTTGAAGCAGCATCACCCTCAGCCAGTGCCGTTGCGTTGTTCACAGCAGCATCTTTGGTAATCTTGTCGGCATAGTATTTCTCGAGGTTGCCGGCAACGTTTGAACCGGGATCGCCATCATAGATAGCCTTCACGAGTTCTTTCTGAGCATCCTGGTTAGCCTCCACGAGGTCGGCAGCCTGCTTAGCGACTGCGAGCAGCTCGTCCAGCTTTTCGCGGATGGTAGAAATGTTGGCCTGAATCTCTGCGAGCTTCTCAGAGTTGGCTGCATTGATAGCGCCAGCGGCAGCTGTCTTATCCAGATTGTACAGTTTCTCCTTCTCTTCAGCCTTGATGTCGGTACGACCCTTGTTAATGGCCTCGTAGCTCTTACCATACTTCACAGCGTCGCCATCAAGTGAGTTGATGTCATCGACCAACTTGTCGTAGCTGGCAGCTGTTGCAGCGAGCATGGCAGCCTTCAAGCTTGCCTCCAGATTCGTGTTGTCTGTTGCATAGTTAGCCTCGATGTAAGCAATGTCTGTAGCAATATTGAGGTCGAGCTCTACTTTCTTATAGGTAGTGCCGCTGACAGTCACGTCGCTAGTACCAGACATAACGTTGTAGTGGTTAGCATCCTTCAGTTTCTTGGCGTTGGTAATCTTAGCCTTCACGGCATCAATCTTAGCCTGAATGTCGACGACCTTCTGGGCGTAGTTGTAGTTGACGTCGTTGTAAATAGCCAAGTCTTTCACCTTATCATTGGCAGCATCCAAGGCAGCCTGCAACTTCACGATACCATCGTTGGCAGTAGCAGAGCCGTCGGCGTTCTTGCTGTTCACCACTACATTGTAGTTATCCTGCGAATCTTTGGCTTTGTTATTATAATCAGTGTACAGGCCCTGAATAGCAGAGATTGTAGCATCTATCGTCGAGCTATAGAATGTCGTGTTGTAGCTATAGACACCAGCACTGCTCCAAGCTCCGCCATTATTAGCAGTAGTAAGTGCCGTATTCAGTTTAGTAATTCTCGTCTCAATAGCGCTGATGGTTGTAGCGAAATAGGTGCTTACAGCTTCGCTGTCGTACTTGTAGTTGCCGGCCTTTGTCTTCACATTACCCCAAGCAGTATCCAAGTTAGCCTTCTTCGTATTGGCATCCTTGATAGCGTTTTGGTGGGCAGTGTAGGGAGCAGCCGTTGTGTTCAAGGCCATAATAGCTGTGCTGGCAGCAGTCTGCAATGCAGAAAGGTCAAGAGCAGCCATAGTAGCGGCGATATCACCTTCGCTGGTGGTCACGTTAGCAGCCTCGATGGCATCCTTCACAGCCTTTACGGCATTCTCAGCAGCGGTGAGCTTGCTCTTGATCTGGCTTACTTCGAGACCTACTTTATGCGTATTCTTTGCAGTTGTGAGGTTGCCGTTAACAGTATTGTAGATAGCATCGGCAGCATCCAGCTGATTCTTAGTCGTGGTATACTTTGCCAAAACGGTCTGCATGGCAGCAACGGCAGCGTCAACATCGGCCTTCAGTTGAGTCTGCAAGCCGTAATCAAGACTACCAAGTTTGTAGCTGAGAGCCTTGTAGGCAGCCTCGTTGTCCTTCTCGGCTTGAGAAACCTTCTGCAAGTCCAGCGTAAGCTCCTTCTGTGCAGCAGCGAGGATGTTCTTATAGCGGTCGGCGGCAAACGTCGTCATCAGCTGAGCGTTGATGTCGCTATAGATGTCGTATGCGCTTCCGTTAGTACCGTCAGAGAGCGTCCACTGAGTTGAATAGTCAGCACAACCGGTAACAGCAGTACCATTGATGTAACCCTTAACGTCGTCGTAAGCAGCCTTCAGGTCAGAAGCGGTGTTCTTAGCGTCACGAATCTTGTCCTTCAGGTCCTTGTTGTCGGCGTCGTTGTTGTTATCAATCTTGGCGAGCAGAGCCTGATACTCCTTGTCGTCAACAACGTTGTTGTTGTCGAAGGTGTTGATTTCAGTCACCAGCTGGTCGTAAGCGGCCTTCACGATAGCCTTCACGTCAGAAGTCTGTCCGTCGTAGGTGGCAGAGAGCTTAGCCTTCAGCTGCTTCACATACTGAGCATTGACGGCGTTGACACCCTCCACGCGCAGTGCGGCAATCTCATCCATGATTGCGTTGGTAGCATCGTCACCATAGAGGGCATACTTGACATATACGTCAGTGTAAGCCTTGGCAACGCCGGCAGCCTCATTGGTTGTAATATTAATCTCGTCAATCTTCTTCTGGATAACTTGTGCCTTAGCCAACAGGTCTGTCTTCTCATTGTAATCAATCTGATTCAGCAGAGAAGTCACCTTGACCAGTGCATCGTTGAAGGTCTTGTAAGAAGCTTCGAAGTCGTAGTCCAGAACTACTTTCACGTCTGTCACCTGGAAAGCCTTAGCATCAGCGCTGGAGATAGTGATGGTCACATCCTGGGCTGAAGTAAGCTCGAAGGTCAATTCGGCAGAAGTAGAAGCTGCAGCAATAGTTTTTGTGATACCGCCGAAGTTCACGTTCAGTGCGCAGTCGGTGGAAACAAGCTTGTCGATGGTGAGAATATACTTACCGGCCTGAACAGACCCAATGCTCTGGGAGATGGTTGCTCCTGCGGCCACAAGGACAGTACCTTCAGAAACAGTGGGCTCACCTGACCATCCAGTGCTTTTCAGCTGCTGGGCTGAAGGGAGATTAACATTTACTTTGGCGGCATCTGCTGCGAACGGCATTGCTGACAAAGCTGCTAATGAGTAAACTAATTTTTTTCTCATACCTTTTTCACGTTTTAAACTATTTATAATAAAGTATATTTGTTCTTTAGTTATGCGCAAAAGACCACTATTGCGGCCTATATACACAAAATCGGTGGCAAAGATAGCGGTTTTCTACTATAAAAATTGCTAATCAATGTACCTGATAACGGTACATGTACCTATATTAGGTACACTTTGCGTAAGGTTGGGAGTGTTTGGCTAATCAAGTTCTGCCTTGTTTTCAGTGATGTATTTTTCAACTTCTTTCGTGTAAAGTTGGAAGAAGTCATAGCGCATGACTCTGCTGATGTGTTGCAAGATGCCGGTGTCGATGCTTCGGTGCTCAAAGATTTTATAGATGTTGGTACGGTGGCACCCCAGTTCCCTTGCCAACCATACGACAGTCTTGCCCTGGGTTTGCAGTTGTTCGCGTATGCACGTCCCGATGTGGATCATAGGTCTGTTCTCATGCGTTACTGCCGACGTGCACCCCTGATTCGGCAATTCTTCATTACTGTTTGCTTTTGTCCATTCTGCTTACCACATAAAAAAGGCGTAGGTGCTGTCTCTCTCGTCCATCCTGGAGCCAAAGGCCTTCGCATTGCCCACATCACACAGGATAGACAACGC
>ERZ842401.8087-NODE-8087-length-10489-cov-4.894288_pt1 | contig 10489 bp, 9 predicted proteins | sample MGYA00521270_ERZ842401 | MGnify/ENA primary metagenome ERZ842401 (study PRJEB31892, sample SAMEA3878208) | bioreactor metagenome | biome: Moose rumen | place: Sweden | collected 2011-10 | study: EMG produced TPA metagenomics assembly of the PRJEB12797 data set... | reverse complement strand
GCCAAAGGATGGCCTCTATCTCGTTGCGCGCACGGCAGTCGTGCAGTCGGTCTTCTGCACCCGTGTTGATGAGCGACAGACCACGTCCCCATAGTGGGGTGGTGCGGCACCATGAGCCGTGAATACCATTTTTCATGTACAGGCGGTGCTGTACCATGTCGGTATAGGGCCAGATAGTCTGGTTCTGATAGCGCGGCAGCTGCAGGTTGCGGCTGGCAATGATGCTGGGGTTCCAATAGTCATCGGTCGTTGTTTTCCACGACGGGCGGTGACACTGGGCGCAGCCAATCTGTTTGAACACCTCCTTGCCGCGTTGCACGTCAGGGTCTTGCAGGTTACGGGCTCGGGGAATGGCCAGTCCGCGATGCCAGACTTGGAAAGCGTAGAAGTTTTCGTCCGACATCTCCGGCGTGAAGTTGTGCCAAGGGTTGTCAAACTGGTTGGTACCGGGGTCCAGCAGGTTCAATACGGCATCTTTGATTCCTGTGTCCGTGCCGTCAGCATAGTAGGGTGACGAGGGGTTGGCCTTGATTTTGGCAATGACGTCGGGATTCTCCGCCATGGCTTTGGCCCAGGCCTTCGTGGTGTAGAGCTTCGGACGGTCTGAGCGGCTGACGTTGGTGATGTTCCAGATGGCATTGGCACCGGCACCGTCCTGCAGTGAGCCACGCGTCATGGCATAGGTGAACTTCTTGATGCGGTTCACCTGCTCCGTGCCACTGCTGGCGTTGACGTACATGGCCGTTGATGCCCAGTCGTTGGCCTCCTTGTCCCAGAAGGCCGGATTCAGTTCTACGTAGGGGGCCTCGCGCTGGTACTGCGCCTTGATGGAGTCGTCAGGAATTGCGTCGAGCAGTCCTGTGCCGGGAATACCGATGGTTGACTCTAATCGGAAGGCCACGGCCCCGTTGTCCGTCTCCCATGGGGTGGGCGAGGTGTTGAAGGCAGAACGGTCGATGCTCAGCTCTGGGTAGATGAGCGTGTAGGTCTCGCCGTCAGGAAATTGGGTGGCAGAAATCTCGCTGCCGTCGGCCATAGCCGTGATGGGTAGCCAGTCCAGATGGATGCCCGACTCGTCAATAGGAGGCAGGAAAGGGCTGACGGCGCGTGTCTGCGGCATGCCCGTCACTTCGCTCACGTAGGGACCGTCGTCGCTGTTCTGACCGTCGACGGGATGGTAAACCACCAGTAGGTAGCCGTTGCCCCACTCAGCCGTATACTTGCTGACGCGCTTGCCGTGGCCGTAGGCCGGATGGCAGTCCAGACACGACTTGCGCACATAGGCAGGTCCCAGTCCGTTGAACGGTGCCTGAAACTCCGTCACATTACGCTCGAAGAACTGTTCGCCACGGTTGAACGTCTCGCTCAGTCCCATCTCAGTGACGGCAGGCGTCTCGTCCTCATAGCAGCCCTGTGTCACGTTGAGCGTGGTGCCTTTTTCACCGCCTACAAACCATTCATCAGCCGTGAAGTTGCCCACGGCCTTGCCAATGTAGCTCTCGTCGTCCTGTGCTGTCAGTCCGCTGTCGGCAGTGCTGTCGTCAGAGCACGAAGTCATGGCCAGCCCCATAAGGGCCGCCATGACCTGTAGACATGTTTTTTGTTTTAGCATGTTTATTTGTTGGTTATGTGTTTAATATGCTGCTATCCACGTAGCTGCCTCGTTCAGCGCGTCGTCCAGCGTATTGATGGCGTCCATGGCGTTCTTGGCATTGACACTGTTGGGCTGCTGTACGAATGGAGTGCCTCGCTTGGCCGTCTCCAATGCTGTGAGGGCAGCGTTCAGCTTGGCCTGCACATCGGCGGCCATTGTGGCGTTGTACTTTTGTAAGTAGCTCATGATGCTGGAGCTACTGGGCTGGTCGTCCTGCTGTCCGTAGAGGCTGTACTTGATGCTCGAGATGTTGTCGTAGAAGTCGTAGTAGGAACGCTGGCTGTAGGGAGACTCAATGTAGTTGAGATCTGCACCCGTATAGGCCTGTCCGATTTTCTGTCCAGCTACTTCAGCGCAGATGTTGCTGCAACCGGCTACGAGGATAGTACTCATGACGCGGCGCCACGTGCTATAGGTACTGCCGGCCTTGGTGGCGTTGAGCATGTTCTCGCCATAGCTGTTGTCACCACTGCCCACGGTGGTGGGGAATTCGCAAGTCTCCACGCGGTCAATGTGGCTCTGTGGGGCCTTGTCGCCCAGCCAGCTCACCTCCAGTTGGAAGCACTTGTCGCGCAGGTCACCAGCCACGGCAGCAGCAAAGATGAGTTCCTGCTCACCCGTGATGGTCTTGCCGCTGAAAGCCTCGTCCGTCTCGTTGCCTTGTAGAGCAGACAGGGTGCGATTCTGTCCCTCGCGGAAGATGATGAACTCGATGCCGTGGAAGCCCAGTTGCTGCTCACCTACCAGTGCGCGGGCATTGTCGATGCCGCTGATGGCACCCTCCTCGTCTTCCTCCAGATCATCCAGTTCGGCAATGGTCTCAGGGTTGCTCAGCGCACTGGCCAGTGCCGTACGGTCCAGAGGCCACGTGTCGATGTGCGGGTCAATGCCAAAGTCGGTAGCGGCACCATAGAGGAATGCCTCGCTCGATTCCCAAGCAGAGCGGGCGTTTAGGAAAGTGGTGCAAATCCGGTCGATGTCCCCCTGCGTCAGGTTGCCGTTGCGAAACTTAGCCTTAGCCTCCACCAACTGGTCGAAAAGGTCCGAGGTCTGCGAGGCCAATGACTTGTAGATAGGGTACACCACGTTGTTGACATACTGGTTGGTAATGTTTTGCATAGCCTGCTCCTTCTCGGTAACTTCCGTGTCGTTGCTTTCGCTGTCGCTGCTACAGGCTGTGACGGCAAGTCCCATCATAAGGACTGCCACTGAATAGATGATTTTTTTCATAGAGTTGATGTATTTAAATGATTTATGTGGTTTGTTTTTATAGGAAGAATCCCTCGTATGCCACGCCGATGTTCAAACTGGGTTCATCGTTGTAGGGCGACTTGAGCAGCCGTTTGCTGTAGTCTGCTTTGATGACAATCTGCGGTACAGGGTAGTAGTTTACGCCGAAAGCTATGCGGCTTACGTTCGTGTAGTTGTACATATCTTTGTTCTTAGCAGGTATGTAGCTGTCGTAGTACTCATAGCGTCCGAAGACGTATAGCTTCTCTTGTCGGCCACGCATGGAACTGATTTGCGAGAACACGTCATAGCCGGCCTCAATGCCCGCGCTGACAGCATTTTTGCCCACCACGGCACTCTTGACTGGTGAGTTTGAGGCGTGAGCCTTGGCATCCTTCAGTTCGTTGATTTTCTCTGCATCGCCCAGATAACCGTAGTCTGCTTGTCCACGTACTATCCAGTTCCAGCGGTTCAGCGTCAGGTCGATGGAGCCGATGGCCACCGTGCCTTTAACGTCTGTGTACTGTTTGCGCAGGATGGCTACAACGTTGTCGCCACCCTCGCCCTTGGTGTCGTTGGGGTAAGTGTTGTGGACCGAGTTGCCGTAGTAGCCGCTCATGCCGACACGTAGCCCCGGCATGGCGTAATAGTCCACACGGCCTGCGAAGCCGTACTGGTTGGCGGGCTTGAACTCGAAAGGCGAACCGGTGCCATGATGAATCCACTTGTCTCGATTGAACAGCATGGCATTCAGTCCGGCCACCACCATAGCCTCGTACTTGAATTTTCCAGAACGTCCCCAGAATGAAATGCCTGTGTCGTGCCAGGTTGAGGGCAGGATGGTGTTCTCCCCCTCTGGTCGGTAGACGGTGAAATAGTTCAACGGCTCATGGTGGGCGTTGTTCAGTCCCACAGGCACGATGATGTGGCCGAACTTCAGGTTGGCAGCTTTAGAGAATTCCTTGTTAATCCAAAACTGCTCCAGCTCTACCTCGCCGCCTTTCTCCTGCTCGTATTCCCACTCGGCAGCCTCGTCTGCCTCGTTCTCAATGGCCGATCCCGTGCCGGTGTGCTCAAATTCTATCTCCGTCCCCATGGTCCATCCCTTGCCGAAGTCGTAACCCAGATAGATGACGGCATGGGGAATGTCAAATCGCCCGTGGCTGGGGTCATCCTTGTAGTTGGCTGGCGTCTGGTAACGGTTCACGTGGTCACTATAGTATTCGCGCGAGAAAGCAACCTCGCCGTAGCCGCCCACGCTGAGCCGGTTACCCTTGACGTGCTGCATCACGCTGTCGCCAGCGTTCACCTGTGCATTGACGGCTATGCCGGTGCATACCGTAAGAAGTGTGATAGCAAATCTTTTCATTTCTTTTCCGTGGTTAAAACTGGGTGCAAAGGTAAGGCGAATTGCTGATTCCTGCAATACTCAATAATGATGAATTTTCCTGAAACTCTTGCACGTTTCGCCGAAAATAGTTACTTTTGCAGTCTCTTAATAATAATAAGGTATAGAGCAGATGAAAAACTTGAAGATGTATGAGCCCAGCGACAAGATGATAACATTGATCAAGGACAACTATAGTGTGTTGCAGGCACTTGGCTCGTTTGGCATTAACCTCGGTTTCGGTGACAAGACCGTCAGCGAGACGTGCGAGATGAATGGTGTGGACACCTACACTTTTTTGGCTGTGGTCAACTTCACCATCAATGACTTCACCAATTATGAGGATGACGACCACATCAGTGTGCCCACGCTGTTGCACTACCTGAAGGCCAGCCACGCCTACTACTTGGATTTCCAACTGCCTTTCATTCGCCGCGAACTACAGGAGAGCATCAGTGAAGACGATCATCTGGGACGGCTCATCATGCGCTTCTACGATGAGTATGCTCAAGAGATTCGCCGTCACATGAAATATGAGGAGAAGACGCTGTTCCCCTATGTGCAGTCGCTTATTGACGGCCAGCCAGCCAGTGATTATAACATTGACACTTTTTCACGCCACCACGAGAGTGCCGACAAGAAGTTACGCGAGCTGAAGCTCATGATAATCAAATATCTGCCTGCCAGTCCCCATCTGAATAACAAACTGACAGCCACACTCTACGACATTTATAACAACGAGGAATGGCTGCGCCAGCATGCCGAGGTAGAGGACCATATCTTTGCCCCTGCCATCCGTAGGCTGGAGCAGCAGGCCAAGCAGACTGACGTGACGAAAAACATCTCGTCAATGGTGTTCAAGGGTGGGCAGGACAATGGTGATGCTCTCAGCGAACGTGAGCGCGATGTCATCGTGTGTGTGGTGCAGGGCATGCAGAACAAGGAGATAGCCGACCACCTGTGCATCTCCATCAACACCGTCATCACTCACCGCCGCAACATTGCCCGCAAGTTGCAAATTCACTCCCCTGCCGGTCTCACCATCTATGCCATTGTCAACGGGCTGGTAGACATCAGTGCGGTGAAACTATAGCTGGCTTCCGGCGCAAGTAGGGGATTGCAAGCAACAATAAACAGGACGGGAAGAACAGTGTGGTCACTGCTTCTTCCCGTCCTGTTTATTGTTGTTGAGTCCTTTCAATTACTTCACCACGAACTTCTTGCCGTTCTGGATAACTACACCCTTGTAGTCCTTGCCAACTTTCTGACCAGCCAGGTTGTAGATAGCAGCGTCAGCGGCAGCAGCCTTGACGTTGGTGATGCCATCGGTATTGCCAGTTAATGAAATAACCAATACATAGCAGAGTTGTTCACCAGCGTTTTTAAAAGTGAAACTGTCTACACCGCCAAGTTCAAATGTACGAAGATCGGGATTCTCGCCATCTTTGTAGCTAGTCATCTTGTTGTTCTCATCAAACTCATAGGTGTTTCCGTTAACCTCAGCCCAATAAACATTGCGGTTTTCGGCGTCAATATTTACATAGCTGTAAATTTCTAACTTGTATGCCTTTTTGCCTTCTGGCATAGTCAGCTTATTTTGGGCACCATTAGAAACCTTAATGCTCTTGTAGGTAGTACCGTCTATTGTGATATTGCTACCACTGCTCTGTGCTTTATCAGAGCGCATAATCATAATAGAAGTTCCGTCAGCCCAGGTGGCAACATTATTACTCGTACCTGTGTTTGTCATTTCGTCAGTCGTAAGAGATGTCAACTCAGGAGCTTCATTCCAAGAAATAATAAGTTTTTCATCCTGTGCATTTGCACCCACGGCCATAGCGGCCACTGCAATCAGAGTAAAAATTTTCTTCATACGCTTTAGTTTAAATTAATTGTTAGTAAATGTTTATAAAATGATAGTAAATAGTAGTATTCATGCCGTTTTTTAGGCTGAGTCACCTCTCTCCCGCGGGAGGTAAGAGGCAAGACCAAAAATATTCATACGAATTGGCAAATTTTGACGATAAGCACTTTTTGAGTAATAACGAATATTAAAAACGTTTCACATGCAGCAAAAAGAAACAGAAAAATTTGCGCGTTAGGGCTTTTTTGAGTAATTTTGCAACGAAATTTGGGCTTACCTCCCGCGGGAGAGAGGTGTCGAAAAATGAGACAAAAACGAACACTTTTTAACAAATAACTCTATTTACAAACTAACATTTTTAAGCGTATGAAGAAAATTTTTACTCTGATTGCAGTGGCCTTGATGGCCGTGAGTGCAAATGCACAGGGAAGTTACGGTCTCATTAAAGAGTCTGGTGCTATTACAGCAGGAACGAAGGTGACCGATGTTCCAAATATCACCTTGACTTTTGGTGACCAAGGAGCTGCAGATTTTAAGGACCCCAAAGGAGATGCTAAGCTGACTGAATTGCTTGGTGCCACAGGCTTTACAGAAGGAAATGGCACAAATGGAAACAAAGAAAATGGCACGATTTATTATTTCGAGCCGACAAAGGATGGTAGTGTGATTGTTGGTGCAGTCATCAATGCCGATAAGGGTATTCTTGTAAAAAAAGACAACTATTCTGGAGAAGACGTCGCATTTAAAGTTACAGAAGCAGATGGCACCACAGAAGTCACTGTGACTGACGGAAAAATTTCAGCGAAGACTTATGGCTGCATCCTGTTTGACGTTAAGGCTGGTGAAAAATATGCTGTTGGTCTTGCAGGTTCGAAAATGGGCTTCTACGGCTTTAAATATGAAGTTTCTGAGACTACTGCCATCAGCAACGTCAAGGCTGCTGCCGTGAATGCTGCCGCTTACAACTTGGCAGGTCAGAAGGTAGGCAAGGACTACAAGGGTGTTGTGATTGTGAACGGTAAGAAGCTGATTCAGAAGTAATTCACTGCACAACGATTCTTAGAAAGAGTAGGGGTAGGCTGCAATGGCCTGCCCCTCTTTTTGATGAGTAGTGTCTCACCTCCCTCACCTCTCACTTATCTGCCTGGGACTCAGCAGGATATAGGCACATCATACCCTCACCAGTGGTCGCACCAAGTGTCGCCCGTGAAGAATCTTCTACATATGCAATTGCCACCACAGCTATGCAAATGACGAAAATAACTTCGCATGTTATCCGGATAACATGCGAAGTTACGTCCATAACATGCGAAGTTATTGCACTGCATGAATATTCATACCACTGAAGTGCAAAAAGTGTGTAGAAGATTCTTCACGGGCGACACTTGGTGCGACCACTGGTGAGGGTATGGTGTGCCTATATCCTGCTGAGGCCCAGACAGATAAGTGAGAGGTGAGGGAGGTGAGACACCTTTCCACTTATTCGTCACCATCCACGATGGGCAAGTCTACGATGGGCAGCTGTCGGTCGAAGGCTGAGTGGAAGGAGATGAGAGTTTGCGAACTGCTGAGGCCGAGGGGCTGCAGCTGGTCGTGGATGATGGTGAGCAGGTGGTGGTTGTTCAGGGCATAAATCTTGATGAACATGTCGAAGTTGCCGGTGGTGTAGTGGCACTCGGTGACTTCGGGAATGTGCTGCAGGGCCTCCACCACCTTGTCGAAGTCCTCTGGATTTTTGAGGTTGAGGCCAATGTATGCACAGGTCTCGTAGCCAATCTTTTCGGGGTCTATGATGAACTGCGAGCCCTTGATGATGCCCATGTTGGTCAGTTTCTGGATGCGCTGGTGGATGGCGGCTCCGCTCACGTTGCAGGCGCGGGCCACTTCGAGGAACGGCACACGTGCGTCCTCGGAAATCATGCGCAATATCTGTCTGTCCAGTTTGTCAAGTCGTTGTATAGCCATAATATTTTTTTATAGATTTAGGGATGTTTTCTGTTTTCTGGTGTGTGGGTGGCCTGCGTCGCTGAGTAGTTGATGTTCAGCGCTCCGGCACGCCGCAGGGCCTGCTTCACGTCGTTGACGATGCCCATTTCCGTGTCGCGGTCGGCACGTATGGAGACGGTCATGTGCTGTCGGGTGTCTTCCGACATGTGGGCGCGCTCGCGGTTCAGCTCCTCGCCTATCTGGGCAATGGTGACGTAGCGGTCGTTCATCTGTATGCGCGTCTCGCCAGACAGCTGTCGGCCCTGCTCGTCAACCGGTTTGCCGATGAAGATGTAGACCAGTCCGTCCTTGCGGGCCGTCTTCTCCAGTTCGGTGCCCTGCGGCACGGTGTAGCTCACCTTCGGCGTGACGTCGCGCATGTGGGTGACTATCATGAAGAAGAACAGCACGGTGAAGATGAGGTCGGGCATGGCGGCCAGGTTCAGGCCCGGCACGTCGTGGGTGCGGCGGCGGAACCGGCTCATGGGCGGCCTCCTTTCTGTGTGGTGGCTGACGGATGCTGGGCATCGGTGGGCACACCCTCGCTGATGCGTTGTGGGTATCGGTGCACGATGACGTCGCGCTCCTCCTGCGTGCACTGGCTGAAGGGGTGGCCGTAGCGCTGGCGGGCCATCTGGTCGCGCAGTGCACGGTAGGCGGCCACCACGGCGTTTTGCATTTCAAAATAGGCGTTGTAGCTGGTCTGGCGGTCAGTCTCCACGGCTATGATGTGGCGGTCGGTCTGTCGCGAGGCCACAAACGCCTCCACCTGCTGTTGCAGTTCCGTCAGGCTGACAGCCTGCTCGTCGCAATAGAGGGCGTCGTGTTCGTCCAGCCTTATCTTCAGCACGTTGCTGCGGCTGATGTCCTGCTGCTCCTGCTGCTGTTCGTCCATGGGTGGCAGCTTGCGGCCCAGTCCGCGGTCGGTGTCCATGGACGAGGTGACCAGAAAGAAGACCAGCAACATAAATGAAATGTCGGCGGTCGACGTGGTGTTGAGTTCGGGAACGTCCCTATGCCTTCTTCTTAGAAACACCTTGGTCCTTTCGTTTATTTTCTGGTTACTGACTGGCTATGGCGGCTGGTCAGCTTGCGGTTCAGCCCGCTGACACCGTAGAGCACGAAGCAGGTGGCCACGACGATGAGCACGATGGACGACAGGATGAGCATGTCGGTCACCTTCAGCCAAAAGGCATCGGTGAACGCGGTGCCGTTGATGACCAAGGGCTGGTCGGAGCCTAACAGGTAGGTCAGGACCAGCAGCACCGCCACGCAGGCGGCCACCACCCAGCCGCGGCCGGAACGCCGCTCCTTAGGGGCGATGACAAAGGGGCGGACGGCCGAGACGATGGTCACCACCACAGCCACTGCGGCCACTGCATACATGAGCCACAGCATGACTTCTGCCAAGAGGTAACTGCCGATGTCTGCCATTTCTTTGCTTGTCTTTTGTTTATTTCCCAGACTTGGCCTGATACATCGTGATGGAGTCGATGAGCGAGATGGCCGACTCCTCCATCTGCGAGGTGAGGTGCTCAATCTTCGAGAGAATGTAGTTGTAGAAGAACTGCAGCACTATGGCCACGATGATGCCGAAGATGGTGGTGATGAGCGCCACCTTCATGCCCTCGGCCACGATGGTCGGGCTGATGTCGCCTGCCGTCTGGATGCGGTCGAAGGCCATGACCATGCCGATGACCGTGCCGAGGAAGCCTAACGACGGAGCCACGGCAATGAACAGCCGGATCCACGAGCACCCTTTCTCCATGTTTGAAATCTGCACCGTGCCGTAGTTGGTCAGCTGACGGTCTATCTGCTCCACGGGCTCCTTGATGTGCATCAGCCCCTGATAGCAGATGGAGGCCACGGGGCCGCGCGTGTTGCGGCAGAGCGTCTTGGCACCCTCCACGTCGCCCTGCTCCAGCCGCTGGTCAATGTCCTGCATCAGCCGCTTGGCATTGATTTCCGACAGGGTGAGGTAGATGATGCGCTCAATGCAGAAGGCCAGACCCAGCACCAAGGCCAGGGCCACCAGCGACATGAAGCCGGCCGAGCCCTCGATGAACTTGCGCTTCAGCTGCTTGTGCAGTCCACCGCCCTCGTCGGTCACGTCGGGATCCTGCAAGTCAGCGTCAATCAGTGCCATGGCCGAGTCGGCACTGAGCGTGTCGCTGGCTGTTGGCGTGTCGTTCTTAACAATTTCTGTCGAATCTTTGGTTTGCTTGTCTTGTGCCTGCATGTCCTGCACCCATACCAGCAAACCCACTATTGCGAAAAGTGCAATCAGCTTTTTCATAAGAATCGTAATTAAGATTGCGGAGAGAACAGGATTCGAACCTGCGAACCGGTTTTGCCGGTTACACGCTTT
>ERZ842401.8086-NODE-8086-length-10490-cov-3.300335_pt1 | contig 10490 bp, 7 predicted proteins | sample MGYA00521270_ERZ842401 | MGnify/ENA primary metagenome ERZ842401 (study PRJEB31892, sample SAMEA3878208) | bioreactor metagenome | biome: Moose rumen | place: Sweden | collected 2011-10 | study: EMG produced TPA metagenomics assembly of the PRJEB12797 data set... | reverse complement strand
GCCCGAGCGCACCCGCGTCGCGGAGAGAGGCTACAACATAACACAGTTCCATACCCCACACACAAGCCGCAGTGTGTGGGGGGCTGCCTCCTTGTCTGTCAGCCGATGCGTCTTGCGCCGTCGCCTATCACGGCCTCGATTATTTGGCAGGCGCGGCCAAAACGCTTTTCGTAGCTCTTCTGCACCTGGCTGGCGAAAGCCTCGCGCCGCTCGTTGCCCACCAGGTTTATGGTGCAGCCGCCGTGTGGTGGTACACCGCGCCGCCCATCAGCCGGCTGCCCGCCACGTGCAGCCGCTCCGCCTCGGCCACCAGGAAGTCCAGCTCCTCGCAGCTCACCTCGTAGTCGCGGCTCAACCCCTCGTGGGTGAGGTACATCTGTCGGCCCACCTCTTCGTAGTCGTCTGCCTCGAGTGCCTTGCTCACCGCCAGCACGCGCTCTTCCTCGCCAATCACGTATCGTGCGCGGCGGTAGTCCTCGTCGGTCAGTAGTGGCCTGATCTCTTCGAGTCTTTCGCGGGTGCAGTCGCGCAGGGTCGTTGCCCCGGCGAGTGCGGCCACGCGTTCGCACGACTCGCGACGCCTGTTGTAGGGCGAGCCTACGAGTTCGTGCTTCACGCAGCTGTTCACCAGCACCAGGCTGTAGCCCTCGGGCTTCCACGGCAGATACCTGAACTCTCCGCTGCGGCAGTCGAGCCGCATGAGCGCCCCCTGGCGTCCGTGAATCGACGCAAACTGGTCCATGATGCCGCATTTGACCCCTACATAGTTGTGCTCGGTGCTCTGGCCCACTTTGGCAAGCTCCATGGCGGTGAGCGTTCCGGCGTAGATGTCGTTCAGTGCATAGGCAAAGCAGCACTCCAGTGCCGCCGACGAGCTCATGCCCGCCCCCAGCGGCACGTCGCCGCCATACACGGCATCGAAGCCTTCCACCGCGATGCCTTTCAGCTTCAACTCCCGCACCACGCCATAGACGTAGCGGAAGTTGTTGTCGGCGGGCCCTTCGGTGTCGTTCACGTCGAACCGGCATCCCCGCCCGAGGTCGTGCGCGTGGAGGTTCACCGTTTGTGTGCCGTTGGGCTGTATGACTGCGGTGATGCCTTTGTCCACTGCCCCGGGCATCACGTAGCCTCCGTTGTAGTCGGTGTGCTCGCCTATAAGGTTTATGCGCCCAGGCGCGGTGTAAATGCGGTGCGATGAAGCAAACCGCTTTTCGAAGTCTTCGACAAGTATGCTTGGGTTGATCATGATATATGTTTTTTGTGTGTCAGATATTGCGTGGCTTGAACACGGTGGCGCTCTCGAATGGTTTGCCGGGGTGGAGGTATCCGGTGCTTTCGGGCCACCGGTGGTTCGGCGAGTCGGGATACTGCTGCGTCTCGAGGCACACGGCGCTGCGCCTGGCGTAGCGTTTTCCGCCCTTGCCCTCCACGCCGTCGAGGAAGTTGCCGGTGTAGAGCTGCATGCCCGGCGCGGTGGTACGCACCTCCAGCGCGATGCCCGTGGCGGGGCAGGCGAGGAGTGCCGACACATGCTCCAGCGTCGGCTCGTCGAGCACAAAGTTGTGGTCGTAGCCGCAGCCCAGAATCAACTGCGGGTGGGCAAGGCCTATGTCGCGGCCTATCGGCTTGGCAGTGCGAAAGTCGAACGGTGTGCCGGCCACAGCCGAGTGCTCGCCCAGCGGTATCATGTCCACGTTCACAGGCGTGTAGCGGTCGGCGGCAATCGTCAGCAGATGTCCGTCGATAGGTGCCGAAAGGTCGCCGCCGAGGTTGAAATAGCTGTGGTTGGTCAGGTTGAGCACTGTCGTGCGGTCGCTCTCGGCGCGGTAGTCAATCCGCAGGCTGTCGTCGTCGCCCAGGGTGTATTTGACCGTCGCCTTCACGTCGCCCGGAAATCCGTTGTCGCCGTCGGGACTGAGCAGCGAAAACACTATGCAGCGGTCGGTGCAGCGCTCCACGTCAAACAGCGAGTACTGCCAGCCGCGCGGCCCGCCGTGCAGACTGTTGGGCCCGTTGTTTTTCGGCAGTTCTATGGTCTTGCCGTCGATGGTAATCCGTCCGCCGGCAAGCCGGTTGGCGTAGCGGCCCACCACGGCACCGAAGTCGCTCGCATGGTTTTCGGGCAGGTAGTCCTCGGCCGTGTCGAACCCCTGCACGATGTCGATACCACGGAATACAAACCGCATTATGCGGCAGCCCAGCCCGGTGGCCTCCACCAGCGTCCCGTTGTTGTTCTTGAGTGTGTATGTCTTCATGTTGGCTGCAATGTTTACGATAAAATGTTCAAAATGAATCTCCGCCGCAGGCCTTCGCTGTGCATCGTGCCTGACATCCGTTTCGGCTTTGGCGGCGCAATGCCTTCAGTTCGTACCAATCTTTTATTATTTCGTTGCTTGATGTGAAGTGTCTGGCTGACGGATAACAGCCGGTGTCGACCAGTTCACGCAGCATCGGTTGGCACATGGCATATTCGCCTGTCTCGTCGCCGATACTCACCATACGGTTGGCAACAGCCTTCGGCAGCATGCGTTTTATGGCCAATCGTGGCAGTTTGGCGGGCCTGCCTCCGCCGCCGGCTCTCTCGGTGGAAAGCCCTGCTTTGCTGAAAATACGCTTGACACAGTCTGTATAGAGTGTGCAGTCAATCAGTTGCTTGTAGGGAAGTGTGCGGAAAAGATCCACGAGGCTGTTGTCCCATAGCGGAAGCAATACCTGGTGGCCGAAAAAACCATATACTTTGGTGGAGTTCACAATCTGTTGCGCCTGCCGGTTCTGCATGATGAACCACTGGTAGGCTGAAACGGCTGTATGACCGCCGGCAAGCGCTTTCTTGAAATAGTCGCGGACTTCCTTTGCCACTCTTACTCCGGCTCGGTATTCGAAGCTTCGCAGCACAATGGAAGTGGCGAGTGCATTTGTCGACGACCGTGGGCTTATGCACCCTTTGCGCAGATGGCTGCCGGCAATAAAGTCGCCTGAATGTCCTGGCAAAAACACTGTGTCGGGTGCAATATATCCAGCCGAAAACATTCGCTTGAGACCGTAATACTCGTAAAGCCACACGAAATTGGTGTAGTCGCCAACATATTGGTAGTAGTCGCAGAAGTCGGTATCGTCCAGGCTCGCGGTGTTCTCTGCGGCCAGCTTTTCGCCGTCTAAAAATATGTATCTGAACCCCAGCTTTTCTGCCGCTTCTCGTGAGTAGCGCTCTTCTTCGCAGCCGGGGTGTCCTATGTGGTAGCACAGGGCGTCGGTGATACCGTGTTGTTTGAGCATCACGGCAATCAGGCGCGAGTCGTAGCCGCCGCTCAGCGGTATTGCCACCGGTCGCTTGCCGATGTTTTCCACGGTGCGTTGAAAAACCTCATGCAGACATTCGTCCACCTCTTCGACCGTTGCTGTCCGTTCATCATCATGCCGGCACAAGAGGGTCCAGTACTGCAGTGTCTGCACATCGCTGTTGCGCCAGCACACCATCGCGGCGGCAGGCACCTGACGGATGTCTTTGTAAAGCGTCTTCCCCGCAAATGTGTTGCCCGAGGCGCGGTATTCCAACAGCGCCATATTGTCTATATCGCCGTTGCGTGGAAGGCTGTAGGGTTGGTCGGCGAGCCCCCCGTCGCTGTAAAAGAGGGGTATTGTGCGAGTGCGGTCAACGGCGGCGGCCCTGAAGCCCTCGCGGTCCACTATGACGGCAAACTGTCCGTTGACAGCTTTCAGAAGTCGAAACAATGATGCCTCATCCGAAGCCGAGGCGAAGTGCATGGCCAAATCCGGTCCGGACAGCACACGTCCGTTGCCGCCGTAGCAGAAACCACAAGCATAGACCCCTTCGTGCTGATGCCACGTGTGTCTCGTTAAATACAGATGCATAGGCTTTCGAGGCTTGGGGTGCGATGTGCTGACTGTGGTTTGTTTCTTTGCAGGGAACCGGGTGGTTTTGCCAATCGCCTGTCAGCCGACTCCATTTCGTCCGCCACAGGTGTCACGGTTGTCGCCGGGCAAGTTCATATCTTCAGGCCTTTCTTGATTTGGGCCATGTTGTAGTCGTGGGTTTCGGCCACGGTGTGCTGGCCTATAACGCGCAGCGAGGCCTGGTGGTTGACAAAATGCAGCTCGCGCCCCACGTTGATGCCCTCGCCGTCGATGTTCACCCATCGGTCCACATTGCCGCTGACCATTATCTCGCGTGCCTTGAACATCTCGACGTGCTGGCTCAGTTCGAAGTGGTTGGCGTAGACCAGCGGGCCGGTGATGGGTACATGCTCGATGGGTATCTTGTCGACGATGCTGACATCGATGAGGCCGTCGTCGAGCTTGGCTTGCGGTGCCACCGCCGCGTTGTAGCCGAACTGGTTCGAGTTGGCGAAGGTGATGAACCATGCGTTGCGGTCTATCTCGCGCCCGTCGATCACGAGGTGGTAGTCCTTGCACTCGTAGGTGGGGTACTCGCGCACTATGAAGTTGAGATAGGCCTGGAAACCGCGTGTTTTGGCGGCTTTCATCAGTCGTGCTATGTAGGCGTCGAATCCCACGCCGGCTATGCTTGCTATGGTGTAGCTTTCGTTGAGGCGTATGGTGTCGATGGTGGTCTCGTGCCAGTAGTTGAGGTTGCGCACCGCGAATGCCGGAATGAGCGGCAGCTTCATGTTGCGGGCCAGTCCGTTGCCGCTGCCGCAGGGTATGATGCCCAGCACCTTGCCGCTGCCAAACATGCCGCTCACCACGTCGTTCACGGAGCCGTCGCCGCCCACGGCCACCACGGCGTCGTAGTCTTTCTGGCAGGCGTTGTGCGCCAGTTCGATGCCGTGGTGTATGTACTCGGTGTACTGCACCTCGTATTCAATCAAGTCGTGGTTGATATGGTCTTTCAGAAGCCGCTCGATGCGCTTCTGCCGTCCTACGCCCGATATGGGGTTTACTATTACAAGGATTTTCTTTTTCACTTGCTCTGTTTGTTTTGGTTGCCGGCCATTACTGTGCGGTATTGCTCCAGGTAGGCCTTCAGGAACTGGAGGTCGTCGCTGGTGCCCGATTCATGCTCGCCGCATATTGTGGCCTCGGCGCCGTTGTCGCGCACCAGCTGGTAGTAGCCGTTGCCGTAGGCCACCTGGAACCCTTCGCGATTGCGGAAAAGACTGGTTCCGAAACAGGTGCAGCGGTCCTGGAAGCCGAGGTAGTCGAGCAGTGTGGGCATCAGGTCGCACTGCTGCACGATGCGGTTGCTGTGCCCGGCCAGGTTGTGCGACGGGTCGTAGACCATGAACGGTATGCGGTAGAGGCCCGACAAGGTGCTGAACGGCTCGCTCAACACGTAGCCCGGGTGGTCGCCGACGATGACGAACAGGGTGTTCTGGAACCAGCTTTGCTTCGAGGCGGTCTCGAAAAAGCGGGCGAGCGAATAGTCGGTATAGCTGATGCATTTCAGCAGCGGTTTCTCGCCCTTGGCCGATTTGAAGCGGTCTCTGTAGCGTTCGGGAATAGGGAAGGGGTGGTGCGACGACACGGTGAAGACCATCGAGCAGAAAGGCTCTTGCATGGCCGAGAGGCTTTGGCTGGTGAACTGCAGGAATGGCTCGTCGAATATGCCCCACGCACCGTCGTAGTCCTCCTCGCGCTCGCCGCAGGCGGCGATATACTCGTCCTTGCCCAGATAGCGGTCGAAGCCGGCATCATGGCAGTAGCGGTCGAACTCCATCACACCGTTGTAGGTGCCGTGGTAGAATGAGGTGCTGTAGCCGTGGGCGCGCAGTATCGACGGCAGCGCCACAGCCGTGCTGTCGTAGTGCCCCGAGAGGGTGTAGGGCGTGTAGGTGAGCGTGGGTATGGAACCCGCTATGGCGGGTATGGCCTCTATCGACTTCTTGCCGTTGCTGCGGCCGTTGTAGAGGAGGCTCGTGCGTGCCAGCGAGTCGAGGAAGGGCGTGTAGGAACGCTCGGCCCCGTAGCACCCCATGTATTCCTGCGAGAAGCTTTCCATCACCAGCACTACGATGTTCTTGTGCCGTTCGGTTTCCGACAGCAGCGTGTCGCCCGCGTAGTGCTGTTCGATGAAGGTTCCGGCGCCGGCGTGCCAGCCGTCGATGCCACTGGTGCTGTCGACGGGTGTGCGGCGGAAGTCGGTGCTGTAGAGCTGTCCGGCGGCGGCGGTGTCCATATACTGCGGCGGCAGCTCGTCAACCCACAGGGTGCGCACCACGCTGTAGAGACTGTTCGACACCAGCACGGTGTTTTTGGCCTCGGCATAGCGGGCGGCGTCGCTCAACCGCAGGAAGTGACGGCCAAAGCCGCCACGCGCCATGACAAAAAGCAGGCAGAGGCTCACGGCCAACCCCACAAGGTCGTTGGCCTTGTGCGGGCGCCAGTCGTCGCGCTCGGGCAGCTTCATCTTCACCCCGACGATAAACATCACTATGAGCAGCGACACTCCGAAAAGCGTCTCGGGCCAGAAGTCGGCCAGGAACATCCAGGTGAGTGTGCCCATCTGCCCGCCCACGGTCAGGTAGTTGAATATGTCGGCCGAGAGAAGCCGCAGGGTGTGCTGGTAGTAGATCGAGTCGCAAACGGCCGGCACCACAAGCAGCACGATGGTGATATAATAAATGGTTTCGCACACCACGCGGTACCAGCGTTTCCAGCGGAAGTTGAAGGGCAGCAGCATGAGCAGGAAGTAGGGCAGCAGCACGGTGCTCACCGTTGCGAGGCCGAAAACCAGATTGCCCCACACGAGGCTCCACCAGGCCTGCAGACCCTCGACGTGGCACATGCCGCGGTTCACTATTATGAACTCGGCTTGCACCGCCAGCAGCGCCAGCAGTGCCAGCAGGAACTTGACCAGCAGGTAGGCATAGATGTTAGGAAGGCGTTTCTTTTGTTTGGCCATGGCGTTTTGTTTTGTTTGTTGTGTGACTGCCGGCCGCTACTTGGGCTTGAAGCCCGATTTTTGCAGTATGGCCTGCGAATTGGTGTTGGCAAAGAGCTCGTCGAGGGTGACGTGGTCGTGTTTCATGTAGGCACGCACAATCTGAAGCCCGATGTAGTCGGTGGTTCGCGGAGCCGAGTTGCGGAAGGCGTTGGTCTTCGGCGCGTCGTCGATGAAGTTGTGTATGCGTGCCATGTCGCGCTCGTAGAGCAGGTTGTTTTTCAGGAAGTAGCCCCACACGTCCTTCACGCTGTGCTGCATCCAGCCCAGCTGGGCGGCGCTGTAGCGCAGCCGCACGGTGTCGGGCGTCGAGGGCATGGTCTGTTCGAGAAAGTACTGCACCTTGCCCTCCATCACGATGTAGTCGAGCAGCGTGGGCTCGCCGTCGGGCATGGCTATGCGGCTGCGGGCGGCGGCAGCCATGCAGTCGGCTGCGATATACTGGCGGTTGCAGAGCTGCACGATATACATCGGGCAATTGCAGTAGCCGAGGTGCTTGGTGTAGGGCAACACGTAGTGGTCGAGCGAGACCACCAGGTCGCCGTCGTGGCAGAACACGCGGTTGGTGTAGTCCTCCAGGTCGCCGGTTATCATGGTGAAGTAGCGCTTGGGCACCACGTCGGACGAGAGGCCGGCGGCACGGCCCATGGCTTCCGAAAGCTCGCTTTCGAGCCAGTGCAGGTTGCTGTAGCAGCTGTCGGTCAGCCGGTGGAGCTCCTGTATGAAGGGGTCGGCCACGAATGCTTGCAGCTGCTGCATGTAGGCCTGGTTGTCGGGGGCGCAGTTGATGAGCGGCGTGGCAAAGTCGGATTGCCGCTGGACCAGCTTGTCGTGCAGCTGCGACGGTTGCGTCTCGAAGAGCAGTTGCTCGAAGCGGTTGAACCTGACGTCGGCCTTGTCGCGGCGGCACGCGGCGGCACCCACTGTCAGCACGGCTGCCACGAGCAGGCCAAGCCCGTACCTGGATATGTTGTAGCGTCGCATGGTGCCGGACTATTTGCTGTCGCCGTTTTCCTTGTCGTTCTCTTTGCTGTTCTCTTTCTCTTTCTCTTTCTCGGCCTCGCGCAGTATTTTCAGTTTGGCTTCGAGCAAGGCGATCTGCTGGCGCGTCTGCTGCATCTTCTTTTCAAACTCGGCTTTCAGCAGCTCGGACTGGCGGCTGTTTGAGAAGAAGCCCAGGTTGTTCTCCCACAGTTTCAGGTCGGTGCGCATTTTCTCGATGCGCGATAACAGCTCGTTGCGCTCGCTGTTGGCGAACCTCTTCATGTCGCCGGCGTTGCGCAGACGCTCGCGGTAGTTGTTCTCCTCGGCTTCGGCTGCCGAGATTTTCAGCTTCTCGAAATGCTCGTCGATTACGCGGCGGAACTCTTTCTGCAAGCGTTCCTTGTCGGCGATAGGCACATAGCCTATCTCCATCCACTGGCGTTGGAAGTCCTTGATAACGCGCAGGTTCTCCTCCTTGTTTTCGCCGAACTCGAACTGCTTGAGCTGCTCGATGATGGCCTCTTTCTTTTGCAGGTTCTCCTGCTCGGAGCCGTGCATGGTGTTGAAGTGTTCGTTCTTCCGGTTGAAGAACTCGTCGCAGGCGGCACGGAAGCGATGCCATATCTTCTCGCTCACTTTGCGGCTCACGGGGCCGATTTCCTTCCACTCTTTCTGCAGCTGCAGCAGCTCTTCGGTGGCTTTGCGCCAGTCGTCGCGCTTGGCTATGGCCTCGGCTTTCAGACAGAGGTCTATCTTCTTGTTGTAGTTGTTGCTCTGCTCGTCGCGCAGCTGGCCGAAATGCTCTTTTTTCTGTGTATAGTGCTTGTCGAGGTGGCTCTTGAACTTGCTCCATATTTCCTCGTTGGCCTCGCGCGGCACGGGGCCTATGGCTTTCCACATCTTCAGCAGCCCGTCGAGCTCGGCGCTGGCGTCGTTCCAGTCTTTGGTGCTCTGCATCGGGCGCGACGCCACCTCCTCGGCCTTTTCGACCAGGGCTTGCTTGGCGAGCAGGTTCTTGTCGAGCTCCTCTTTGCGCTGGTCGTAGTACTCCTTGCGGCGTTCCTCGATTTTGTTCACCGCGTTGCAGAAACGCTGCCATATCTCTTCATTCTGCTCCACGGGCACCGGACCGGTCTCTTTCCAGCGGCGACGCAGCTCCTGCACGCTTTTGAAGGCCTTCTCGACCGAGGTCTCCACTATCAGCTCCTCGGCCTTCTCGCAAAGCTGGACCTTTTGCTCCAGGTTGCGTTTCATGTCGAGGTCGCGCAGCTCGCGGTTTATGCGCATCTTGTTGAAGAACTGCTCAATCAGGAAGTGGTATTGCTGCCAAAGGTCGTTCATCTTTTCGCGCGGCACCTCGCCGATCTGTTTCCAGCGTTCCTGCAGGGCCTTGAATTCGTCGTTGGCTTTGCGCATGTTCTCTTCGCCGCGATCCACGAGTTGCTTCAGAGCTTCGAGCACGGCCTCTTTCGCTATGAGGTTCTGCTGCTTGGCGGCCTCCAGCGCGTCGAGGTGCTGCTGGCGGCGCTTGCGATAGGTGGCGTAGAGTTTGGCGAAAGTGTCGGCAACGGCGTCGTCGGCTTTCACGTAGTCCTCTTTGTTGCCGCCGTCTTCCAGGTATTTGGCGAAAACGGCGTCCTGATATTCTTTCTCCGCGTCGTGGTAGCGGTTCTTCAGTGCCGCCACGCGGTTCTTGATATGCGTGATGTCCTCGTCTTTCAGAAGTTCGGTGAACTCGGCCACCAGCTCGTCGCGTCCGAGGGCCGCATAGTCGGCTTCGGGTTCAACAAAGGCAGGCTCGCTCTCTTTTTCGGCCTCCGGCTGCTCGTCTGCTGGTTGGGGTTCGGCTGTCTCGCCTGCGGGCTGTGCCTCGGGTGTCTCGGCTGCGGCAGGCTCATCGGGTGTTGCTGCGACTGGCTCTTCGACTGCGGCTTCGGCAGGCGTCTCGGCTGCCGCCATGCCGGTGGTGGTTGTTGCTGTTTCGTTTTCGGTTGCGCGGGGCTCGGCCTCGCTGTTGTCGGTCGGCTGGGGGGCTACTGGCTGCTCCAGGGCCGCCTCGTTCAGGTTCTGCTCTTCCATGAGAAGTGTTGTTTTGTTAGAATTACCTCACATTCAATGTGATATGGATTTGATTGTCACAAAGGCTCGCGCCTTCTTGATTGGCAAAAGTACTAAAAATATCTGAATAGTCTGTTTGCTTCGGCCAATCGGTTCTACAACTGTTCATACCCCGTACAGCAGCAGGCCGGCCAGTCCGCTGGCCAGTAGCAGCGCTATCGGGTTTGGCCGCAACGTCAGCGAACGCCCTTTCACGGCAACTGCACGCTGCGGCAGCAGCGAGGCGGCGAATACCGTGGCAAATATCACGCAGCTGGCCACAAAACGCTTGTTTGCCCCAGGCTGGCCGAATGTCTCGACGTTGAACAGCGAAAGGGCGGCAGCGGCTATAAGGCCTATGATGGTTATGCGCAGGGCGGCGAAGATGTTCTCTACATCGCGGTTGTGGCGGTGGCGGAACAGGAAACGCGTGACGACTATCATCAGGGCCACCGGAACAAGTATGACCGCCAGCGAGGCCAGCAGG
>ERZ842401.8085-NODE-8085-length-10490-cov-5.022425_pt1 | contig 10490 bp, 6 predicted proteins | sample MGYA00521270_ERZ842401 | MGnify/ENA primary metagenome ERZ842401 (study PRJEB31892, sample SAMEA3878208) | bioreactor metagenome | biome: Moose rumen | place: Sweden | collected 2011-10 | study: EMG produced TPA metagenomics assembly of the PRJEB12797 data set... | reverse complement strand
TGTTCAAGGCCTTCGGCGGCGTAGACGCCATCCCGCTGTGCATCCGCTCGAAGGACGTGGACGACATCGTGGACACCGTGGCGCTGCTGGCGGGCTCGTTCGGCGGCGTCAATCTGGAGGATATCTCCGCGCCCCGCTGCTTTGAGATCGAGCGTCGGCTCAAGCAGCGCTGCGACATCCCCATCTTCCACGACGATCAGCACGGCACCGCCATCGTCCGCCTGCTGCTGTCGGTGGGGCTGAAGGACGTGATCATGTGCGACCGCAAGGGCGCTATCGTGGAGGGCAGAGCCGATCTCAACGCCGAAAAGGCCGACATCGCCCGCCTCACCAACCGGGAAAAGCGCACCGGCGCCCTCAAGGACGTCATCGTGGGCGCCGACGTTTTCATCGGCGTGTCCGCCCCCGGCGCTCTCACCCGGGAGATGGTGCAGACCATGGCGCGTGACGCCATCATCTTTGCCTGCGCCAACCCCACGCCCGAGATCTTCCCCGACGAGGCCAAGGCCGGCGGAGCCCGCGTGGTGGCTACGGGCCGCTCGGATTTCCCCAATCAGGTGAACAACGTGCTGGCCTTTCCGGGGATCTTCCGCGGCGCGCTGGACGCCCGCGCCTCCGACATCAACGATCAGATGAAGATCGCCGCCGCGCACGCCCTGGCCGAGCTGGTGTCGCCGGAGGAGCTGAACGAGGATTACGTCCTTCCCGCCGCATTCGACCCCAGAGTGGGCCCCGCGGTGGCAAAGGCCGTCATGCAGGCCGCGAAAGACAGCGGCGTAGCCAGAATTTAACGGAAGAATCGGAGCAAAACGAAAGAAAAACCCGCTTTTTCCCGGGATTCTCGGAATTTCCTGCGGAAAACGCTTGCTTTTGCCTGCAGTTTATGTTAAAATCTGTAATGCTGTAATTCTTCCGGAAGCTCCGGTAAATGATAACGGGAGGCCAATCTTATGAATCCTACTCTTGAACTGATCCTGACGATCCTGCTGGTGGTCATCGGCGTCGTCATGACCGTCATGATCCTGATGCAGAACAGCAAGTCCGAGGGTCTGAGCGCGTCGCTCAGCGGCGCTGCCGAGACCTTCTTCGGCAAGAACAAGGGCCGCAGCGTGGAAGCCAAGCTCCAGCGGGGCACTCTGTATCTGGCCATCGTGTTTTTCCTGATCCTTCTGATTCTGCTGATTTTCTGATCTCGGATCAAACCCGGCAGGCCGTCCCTTGGGGCGGCCTGTCTTGCTCCTGCCATTGATTTTGATAGTAAAGGACTGATATTCCATGGCCAACGAGAAAAAGGCCGTTTCCGCCATCACCTCCATGGACGAGGACTTCGCCCAGTGGTACACCGATATCGTGAAGAAAGCCGAGCTCATGGATTACTCCAGCGTCAAGGGCTTCTCCGTCATCCAGCCCTATGGCTACGCCATCTGGGAGAACATCCAGGCGGATATGGACGCCCGCTTCAAGGCCCTGGGGGTGCAGAACGTCTCCATGCCCCTGCTGATCCCCGAGAGCCTGCTGCAGGTGGAGAAGGACCACGTGGAGGGCTTTGCCCCCGAGGTGGCCTGGGTCACCGAGGGCGGCGGGGAGAAGCTCACCGAGCGCCTGGCCATCCGCCCCACCAGCGAGGTGCTCTTCTGCGAGCACTACAAGAAGGTCATCCACTCCCACCGGGACCTGCCCAAGCTCTATAACCAGTGGTGCAGCGTGGTGCGCTGGGAGAAGACCACCCGTCCCTTCCTGCGGGGCAGCGAGTTCCTCTGGCAGGAGGGCCACACCATGCACGAGACCGCGAAAGAAGCGGAGGATTTCACCATCCAGATGCTCCGGGTGTACGAGGACGTGTACCGGGAGACCCTGGCCATCCCGCCGGTGGTGGGCAAGAAGACCGACAAGGAGAAATTCGCCGGGGCGGAGGCCACCTACACCCTGGAGCCCATGATGCACAACGGCGTGGCCCTGCAGGGAGGCACCAGCCACTACTTCGGGGACCACTTCACCAAGGCCTTCGGCATCAGCTTCACCGGCCGGGAGAACAAGCTCACCGCCCCCTTCCAGACCAGCTGGGGCATGAGCACCCGGCTGATTGGGGCCGTCATCATGGTCCACGGGGACAATAACGGCCTGGTGCTGCCCCCGAAGATCGCCCCCCTCCAGGTGGTGATCGTGCCCATCGCCCAGCACAAGCCCGGGGTGCTGGAGAAGGCTGCCGAGCTCAAGGAGAGGCTGGCCGGGTCCTTCCGGGTGAAGCTGGATGACAGCGACAACTCCCCCGGCTGGAAGTTCGCTCAGTATGAGATGCAGGGCGTCCCCGTCCGGCTGGAGATCGGCCCGAAGGATATGGAGAACGGCCAGTGCGTGCTGGTCCGCCGGGATAACGGCGAGAAGCAGTTCGTGGCCCTGGATCAGCTGGAGGAGACCCTGGCCCGGCTGATGGTCACCATCCATGACGACATGTACCGCCGGGCCCAGGAAAACCTGGAGAGCAAGACCTTCACCGCCACCACCTACCAGGAATTCCTGGACACCGCCGCCAATAAGCCCGGCTTCATCAAGGCCATGTGGTGCGGCGACGCCGCCTGCGAGGACAAGATCAAGGAGGAGACCGGGGGCGTCAAGTCCCGGTGCATCCCCTTCGAGGAGGAGCGCCTCTCCGACGTGTGCGTCTGCTGCGGCCGCCCCGCCAAACATATGGTGTATTGGGGAAAGCAGTATTAAGCGGCTGCGAGCGCCGGTTGGCACCGGAGATCACGTCGCGGTCCGTGCCCGGACGGGGCACGTCGCGTACTTATCTTTCAGCAGGGTGTCAGTAAGGGGTCGCGGGTGAGCACGCGCCAGTGGCGCGTTGACGCGAACCGACCGAGCCGACAGGCGAGACGCTAAGGCAGAGCCGCATGATTTCAGGAAAGATGCGAAGCACGACCTGAAATCAAAGGCGCTGCCGGCAGTACTTTGACGAGCTTTGCCGCGAAGCCCCATTTCCCACCCCGCAAGCATTTCATACGCGACAGAAACCCGGCTTGCCGGGCACCTCACCCTCCGAAACCGGCGAATGTTGCCCTCCAAAAGGCAACATCCCGCCGGTTTTTTTTATTATTTCTTTCGGAGAAGAAGGCTGTCGCCTTTTTCACGACGCACAACGGTCGCAAAACTCCCTTCCCCTCGGTGGAGGGTGTCAGCCCGTCGTCCGCGCGGCGGGCTGGTACTGGAGAGGAAAAAGAAGCCTGACGGGCTTCTTTTTCCTCTCTTTTCCTTTTCCTTCTCCTTCTCCTTCTCCTTCTCCTTTTCCTTCTCTTTGGGTTTTTCAAAAACCCACCGCTTTTTGAAAAACCCTAGGCTTTTAAAAATACCACTGGGTTTTAGTAAAGCCCTCCCCTCATGGGGAGGGAGGACCACCGATAGGTGGTGGGTGAGGTGGTTTTCGGCAGGCCAACCCCTCCTTCGTTCACAAACCACCTCATCCGTCACGCTCCGCGTGCCACCTGTCTCGCCTGTCGGCTCGGTCGGCGCTGGACGGTCTCCACCGGAGACCAGCGCCCCATGAGGGGAAGGCTAAATAGAGTTCTCGGCACCACCGCTTTTTGAAAAACCCTAGGCTTTTTATAAAACCACTGGGTTTTAGTAAAGCCCTCCCCTCATGGGGAGGGAGGACCGCCGATAGGTGGTGGGTGAGGTGGTTTTCGGCAGGCCAACCCCTCCTTCGTTCACAAACCACCTCATCCGTCACGCTCCGCGTGCCACCTGTCTCGCCTGTCGGCTCGGTCGGCGCTGGACGGTCTCCACCGGAGACCAGCGCCCCATGAGGGGAAGGCTAAATAGAGTTCTCGGCACCACCGCTTTTTGAAAAACCCTAGGCTTTTAAAAATACCACTGGCTTTCAGAGAGGGAGAAGGAACTCTCCTTTGCCTTTGCCCTCTCCTTCTCTTTGGTATACGGTGGTATACCAAAGCATCCCCGCAAATGCCAAGGCATGCCGGGGCATAGGTCGTTCACTCTTAGAACAGTTTACATAAATGCGCTTTTCCCCAATGAAATAATTAGAAAAATTGACAAAAAATCTCTTTACAATGGACAGGCTTTCCGCTACAATAGAATCAAATCATTACAAGGGAGCATGGGGCCTTGCGCCCGCCCTTGTAAAAAATAGGAGGAGATTCCCATGGCAAAACTGAAGATCGGCTTTATCGGCTGCGGCGGCATCGCCAACCAGAAGCACCTGCCCGGCATGAAGCAGCAGGTGGAGAAGGGCCGCGTGGAACTGGTCGCCTTCTGCGATCTGATCCCCGAGCGCGCCGAGAAGGCCGCCAAAGAGTACGGCACCCCTGACGCCAAGGTCTATACCGACTATCATGATCTGCTGGCGGATCCTGAGATCGTGGCCGTCCATGTGCTGACTCCCAACATCGCTCACTGCGAGATCACCATCGCCGCTCTCGAGGCCGGCAAGCATGTGCTCTGCGAGAAGCCCATGGCCGCCACCGAGGCCGACGCCAAGAAGATGATCGAGGCCCGGGACCGCACCGGCAAGATGCTCACCATCGGCTACCAGTACCGTCACTTCAACGCCAACTATGTGGCCAAGAAGGTCATCGACGAGGGCTGGCTGGGCGACGTGTACTATGCCGAGGCTTCCCTGATCCGCCGCCGCGGCGTGCCCACCTGGGGCGTGTTCACCGACAAGTCCAAGCAGGGTGGCGGCCCCCTGATCGATATCGGCACCCATGCCCTGGACACCACCCTGTGGATGATGAACAACTACGAGGTGGAGTATGTGGTGGGCACCAGCTTTGAGAAGCTGGGCACCCTGCTGGATCCCGATCATCAGGGCCAGAACAACTGGATGGGCGATCCCGATCATTGGAACAACAAGACCTACGACGTGGAAGACGCCGCCGTGGGCCAGATCAAGATGAAGAACGGCGCCGTCATCAACCTGCGCGCCGCCTGGGCCATCAACATGCACGAGGACCGGGGCGCCAACGGCCAGGCCCACGTGATGCTGGCCGGCACCAAGGGCGGCCTGGACACCTTCACCGGCCAGGTCCGTCTGAACCATGTGGTGGGCAACGAGCTGGCCACCACCATGGTGGGCCGTCCCATTCAGGGCTACATCCCCGGCTTCAGCCAGGGCCCCGCTCCCCTGTCCAAGGAGCATGAGATCTGGGTCACTGCCCTGGAGGGCAACGACGGCAAGGGCGACGCCAGCAAGCTGTTCGTCACCGCCGACCAGGCTTATGTGGTCACCAAGATCCTGGACAGCATCTACTACTCCAGCAAGACCAACAAGCCCGTGTACTTCGGTGCCGACGGCCGCCCGATCTTTGATTGATTGAAGGGCGATTCTTCCTTTTGCAAAAAGAGAAGAAAGAAAAGGTGTTTTTGCTCGCCATCCGATCTTTGATTGAGCACCTGGCGGTGCGGCATGTCGCGCGTGCGAGCCTGAGCGATCGGTAGGCTCTGCGCCCGCGATCGAATGAGTTCTGGATAAGCCCCTGCCAGTTGGTGGGGGCTTATTTCAAAGAGAGTGCCCTTCAAGCCTTCCCCTCAATGGGGTGCAGTTGGCAGAGCCAACTGCTGGGACCATTGCGACAGCAATGGTGAATGAGGTGGTTTAAGGCAACGAGCAGTGAATGCTCGGTTCACCGCTGTTCTTGCCATTCACTCCTCACTTCTAATTCCTCACTAAAAGAAAGGATCTGTTCCCATGAACAATATCAACCTGCAGCTGTATTCCTTCGGCTGGGATTCCGGCATGACCTGTGCCGAGAAGATCGCCTGCGCCGGAAAGATGGGCTACGCCGGGGTGGAGTTTGCCCGGGAGTACGCCAACCAGGACGGCAGCCTCATGCCCGTGGAAGAGGTCAAGGCGGCCCTGGACGCCGCCGGCATCAAGGCCGTCAGCGCCCACATCGGCTTCGAGCACATGGAGACCCATATCCCCTACCTGGCCCAGCTGGGCGTGAAGTATGTGGCCTGCCCCATGACCGACTTCGCCACCAAGGACGAGGCCAAGGAGGTGGCCGAGGAGCTCAACAAGTGGGGCCGCTTCGCCAAGGAGTACGGCATCACCGTGGGCTACCACAACCACACCCAGGAGTTCAAGGTAGACGAGGGCAAGTACCTCTACGACTGGCTCATTGAGTTCGCCGACCCGGAGGTCACGGCCTTCGAGGTGGACTGCGGCTGGTGCTCCGCCAGCGGCGCCAGCCCCGTGGACTTCATCAACAGCCATGCCGGCCGCATCAAGGCCATCCACGTCAAGGAGAACGGCGGCGTGTGCGGCGTGGACGAGCCCCGCTCCCGCCACGCGGAGAAGCAGGACTTCCACTTTGAGCTGGACGAGGACGGCAAGCCCATCTTCCCGCCGGAGTTCCTCAAGCGCATGGAAGAGCGGGATAAGCTCAACGTCCCCACCGGCTCCGGCATCGTGGATTGGAAGGCCGTAAAGGCCGCCGCCGACGCCCAGTGCGACGACGTGATTTACGTGGTGGAGCGGGAAGCCAGCTACGGCGGCAAGCCCCGGGTAGAGTGCCTCCAGGAGGACATCAACTGGCTGAAGGCTAACGTATAAGCGGCTGCGGCCGCGGCGCAAGACGCGGGGGGAACGAGCGCCGGTGGCGCTCATGTGTGACCCGACCGAGGCGACAGCCGAGACCGGTGCGAGAACGCACCGGGTGCCTGCTATGCTGCCCCTGGGTGGTCGCGGTCCAAGCGACTGCTGGCCCCAGGCAGACCGCCAGGACGCTCGCCTCAACAGCATCCAAAAAGGACCTCACCGATGGGTGGGGTCCTTTCGTTTTGCTTACAGGGTGATCCAATACCGCCGCACCATGCTGCCGTCCTCCTCGGGGAAGGTGTTCTCCAGCAGGCCGCCGCAGTCCTCGATGGTGCGAGCGCTGGCGGGGTTGTCCTCGTCGCAGCACACCAGCACCCGGGGGATGCCCCGCTCCTTGGCCTTCTCCAGGCCCAGGGCCAGCATACAGGGGGCCAGCTTCTTCCCCCGCTCCCTGGGGCGGACGCCGTAGCCGATGTGGCCGCCGTCCCGCAGCAGCTTTTCATTGAGCTCATGGCGCAGGTCCAGGGCCCCCAGCAGGGCACCGTCCTCCCCCACCAGGAACCAGGTGTGGGCGGTGCTGTACCCAGGATCTGCCTGCTCCCGCCAGGCGATGCTTCGGGCAAGCCAGGCCTCGAAGCTCCTGCCGCGGAGGTGCGCCGCCCAGGGGGTGGCCTCGTCCTCGTCCCACTCCTCCTGGTAGGCCAGGATGGCCTCCCGGTCCAGCTCCTCCGGGAGGACCAGAGAAAGCCCCTGCCGGCGAGCCCGCAGCAGCCAGTAGTCCGCCGCCGTCATGGAGAAGACACACTCGTCCAGCACCAGACCGTCGAAGCGCACCGCCGTCCTGCGGAGGGTGCCCTCGTAGGTGAAGCCCAGCTTCTCGATGACCCGCCGGGAGCGGTGGTTGAAGGGATAGTGCCCCACGGTGATCAGCGGCAGGTGCTGCTGGGCAAAGGCATAGTCCAGGGCGGCCCGGGCGGCCTCGGTCATGAAACCCCTTCCCCAGTGGGACCGGGCCAGCACGTAGCCCAGCTCCCGGCTGCCGGGCAGGGTGGAGCGCATGTTATGCTCGTGGAGGCCCAGGGAGCCCACAGGCCGGTCCTCCTCCCCCTTCACGGTGATGGCCCAGAGCCAGTCGGCGTCTTCTCCCTGTGCCCACCGGGCGGCACGCTCCCGGGATTCCTCCAGGCTCTGGTGAGGCTTCCAACCGGCGTTGGGGCCCACCTCCGGGTCCTGGGCATAGGCGAACATGGCCTCGGCGTCGGATGCCCGCCAGGGCCGCAGGAGCAATCGTTGTGTCTCTAACACGGGGACTTGCATGGGGATGGCCTCCTGTCATTGATCAATGAGATAGGCGTTCAAAGGGGAAAAGCCAGCTGCGCGGTCGAACAGTTTCTCCTGGCTGAGAGCTGCCCACGCGACAGCGGTGCAGCGGGACGCTGCTTACTTTTCAAAAAGAAGAAGATAACAAAAGTGATTTTTCTGCGGGCTTTCCAGGTGCGGCAGGGAGGAAGGGCAAGAACAAAGGACGCCCTTTAATTCCTAATTCCTAATTTCTCATTCCTAATTGCACACTGCTCACTGCTCATTGCTCATTCAACATTGCCCGCAGGGCAATGAGCATTTGCGCGCAGCGCAAATGCCACCCAGCCCTTCTCCTCCCGGCGCTCGATGACCTCAAAAGTGTCGGAGATGGCCGCCAGCACGTCATGCTCCCGGGTGTCGATGATGCCGCTGATGATGTACACGCCCCCCGGAGCCAGGAAGCGGGGAGCGTCCTGGCTGAGCTGGATGACCACGTCCGCCACGATGTTGGCAGCCACGGTCTTGAAGGTGCCGGTGACCTTCTCCGCCAGGTTGCCGCAGATGCCGGTGAAGCGGTCCTCCACGTGGTTGGAGGCGGCGTTCTCCCCGGCGGTCTTCACCGCCAAGGGGTCGATGTCCACCCCCACGGCCCGGCGGGCCCCCAGCTTCAGGGCGGCGATGGACAGGATGCCGCTGCCGCAGCCCATGTCCAGGAAATCTTCCCCCACGGCCAGGTACTTTTCGATCATCTCCAGGCACAGACGGGTGGTCTCATGGGTGCCGGTGCCGAAGGCCAGACCGGGCTCCAGCTCCAGCACTACCCGGTCGGGGTCGGTCACCGGGTCCTCCCACAGGGGGTGGATCAGCAGCTTCTCCCCCACCTTGATGGGCTTATAATACTGCTTCCAGTTGTTGATCCAATCCTCCTTGGCGCAGCCGTGGAGGGTGATGGCATGGGGCACCCCCACCGCGGTGTAGCGCTCCTCCAGGAAGGACACCGCCTCGGCGGGGTTTTCCTCCGGGCTGATGTACACGTGGATGATGGCCTTGGTCCGGTCCTTCTGGAGCAGCTCCTCGTCGATCAGGTCGATGTGGGCGATCTCCCAGGCCCCTTCTTCTAAATCGGAATAGTCCTCCATATAGATGCCGTAGGGCACCACCATGTTGGCGATGTCCCCGGCCAGATCGGCCTGCTGAGCCGGCACCTCGATACGCAGTTCGGTCCAGTTCTCGTCTACCATTTTGATTCCTCTCTTCCCTTGTTTGCCTCCTGATTTGTACATTGTACACTGTACATTATTCATTGATCTTTTGTCAAGGCAGGTGACGCCCATGACCACCCGGCGCTTCTTCCTCCAGGGGGCGGCCCTGACGGCCGTCTCCCTCTTTCTGCGGGTGTGCCACATGGGGTACCGTTCTTATCTCACCCGGCAGATGGGCCCCCAGGGCATGGGCCTCTACCAGCTGATCCTCTCCGTCTTCCTCCTCACCGTCACCCTGTCCACCTCGGGCATCAGCCTGGCGGTGACGCGGATGGTCACCGCGGCCCTGGCCACCCACCGGGAGAGCCGGGTGCGCTCCACGGTGGCCCGGTGCTTTGCCTTCTGTCTGAGCTTGAGCCTGTCCATCTCGATGGCCCTGTTCCTGGGGGCGGACGCCGCTGCCGCCGCATTCCTCCACGACCCCCAGGCCGCCCCCTGCCTGCGCATTTTAGGGCTGGGGCTGCCGTTCATGTCCCTGTGCACCTGCATGAAGGGGTACTTCCTGGCGGTGGAGGAGTCCCTCTCCACCTCCGTGGCGGACCTGCTGGAGCAGCTGCTCACCATCGGGGCCACGGTGGCGCTGTTCGCCTGGCTGGGGCCCACCAGCATCCAGGCCGCCTGCTTCGCCGCCATGCTGGCCTCCACCTTGGGGGAGGCCGCCTCCTTCGCCGTGAGCTGGGGGCTGTACCGCCGCAGCCTGGGAAGGCACACCCCGGCCCGCCGGGAAAAGGCGGAGGGGGTCCTCCACGGCATGACCCATATCGCCCTGCCCTGCACCCTGAGCTCCGCCGCCCGCAGCGCCCTGAACACCGGGGAGAACCTGCTCATCCCCCGGCAGCTGGAGCGCTTCGGCCTGGGGGCCGGGGCGGCCCTGGGCCAGTACGGGCTGCTCCAGGGCATGGCCATGCCCATGCTGTATTTCCCCTCGTCCTTCCTCACCGGGTTTGCGTCCCTGCTCATTCCCCGTCTCGCCCGGGACCGGGAGCTGGACCGGCCTCGCTCCGTGGCGCGGGTCACGGAAAAGGCCTTGGGGGCCACCCTGCTTTTCGGGTACTTCTTCGGGGCGGTGTTCGCCTTCTTCGGGGAGACCTGGGGGCAGCTCTTCTACGCCAGCGAGGAGGCGGGCAGCTACCTCCGGGTGCTGGCGCCCCTGGTGCCCCTGCTGTACCTGGACGTGGTCACCGACAGCCTGCTCAAAGGCCTGGACCAGCAGTTCAACTCCATGAAGTACAACTTCTCGGACTCCCTGACCCGGGTGACCCTGGTGCTCCTGCTGCTGCCCCGCTTCGGCATGGACAGCTACGTGCTCATTCTGTTCTGCAGCACCACCCTGAACGTGTCCCTCTCCGTCCACCGGCTGCTGAAGACCGCCG
>ERZ842401.8084-NODE-8084-length-10490-cov-8.249257_pt1 | contig 10490 bp, 1 predicted proteins | sample MGYA00521270_ERZ842401 | MGnify/ENA primary metagenome ERZ842401 (study PRJEB31892, sample SAMEA3878208) | bioreactor metagenome | biome: Moose rumen | place: Sweden | collected 2011-10 | study: EMG produced TPA metagenomics assembly of the PRJEB12797 data set... | reverse complement strand
CGTGACTGGAGTTCAGACGTGTGCTCTTCCGATCTATTTTAAATAATATATTTAATTATTAATTAATTTGTAGAAAAAATAAAAAATATTTATCCACAAAAAAATCAATGCAAAAAAAATAATATATTAAAAATGGAAGAGAATTCTTTAAAGTCAAAATTAGAAGAGATAAATAGTAATATAAAGGAAAGTTGGACTCGGGATATAGATAAAGTAGAATATTACATTGCTTTGAATGATATGCTTAAAGAAATATTAACAAAAGAAAGCATCGAAGAATATTTCTCAAATAACGAAGCAGATATTTCATATTTCATGGGAGATTTTCTTAAAGAATCTGTATATTATATATTAAAAGCATATACAATATACGGTGAAAATGGTGATCAAATCGGTCTCGAAATTCTTTTAAATTTATATAAAATATTTTTAAAATTTCATAACAATAAAAAATACGCTCCGATTTTTGAATTAGTAAGAACTGTATTTGGTCATCATACACAAAAGCACAATTTTTTTGAAGGTTCATTCCGTGATGATAAAGACTCAATAAAAAAATATGATTATAATAAATTTAATCAGGAATATAATTCCGAATTTAGTTGCAATGAAAAAAACGAGAAAAAATTCGAAGTGGGTGATGTCGTTGATATTCCTATTGAATATGATCAAGCAAGATCAATAGATAAATTTTGTTGGACAAGAGGAAAAATAAAATCAATAAATGAAGAAGAATATATAATAGAATATCACGATAATAAAGAAACAAAAGAGAAAAGAATAAGTTTCTCAGATTTGAACATATATCCTGCTGGGACAAAGACGTCCGACTGGGATTGGAGAACTAATTTAAAAGAGTGGGATATAATTGATTGCTATGATAGAAGTAAATGGTATCCTTCAACAGTGACAGCAATTCATGAAGAGGAAGATAACGATGGAATTAAATATATCTCTTATAATATAGGATTTAGAATATATACAGAACATTTTAATAATTTAGAAGATCCTGAGGATATTGCTAAAAATCATATAAGTATATGGAATACTACTCAATTAGAAACAGATTCAAAAGGTGAAAAATATTATGGTGATAGAGAAGGCTTTGATGAAAAGATTCCAATGTTTTCAAAAAGGATACAAAAATTTAATACTTTTTCGAAACAACAATTAAAAAACTTAAATTATAGTTTTAACGTGCCTTCAATGGGTATCAATTTTTCCTCTTCAGACTCTGAAAGGTCAAATCCTCTCAAAATAATGAACGATAAATTATACTCAGATACGGAATTATCCATCGATCAATTTTATAAATACGAAAAAGACGGTAAGAAAAATATTATCATAGGAAAAACAGGTTATTTTTCTTGTTTTTTCGCGATGTTATTGAAATTATTGGAGAAAGAAAACGACTTTGATAAAATGATGGAGATATTACAAGATAAACCGGATTCAGAAACAATTTATACTATATTTTTTATTTTATATAATTGTTTTAATTATATTCATATCGACTTTTTCAAAGAAAAAGCACCGATATTAAGAAGTGCAGTTCTTGAGTTTATTAATAATTTAGACGATAAAGAAATGAAAAAAATACCAAAAGATTTCAGAAATATAGTAACTGATTTATTCGAGAAAATAAATGCGGCGAAAATGGAGAATAATCCCGATAAGGATAATATAGACGAAGAAAAAGATGAAAACGAAGATTTTTTTTATGAAATAACATTAAGCTTATCTTTGAGAGAAATTAAGACAAGTACTTTTAACTTAAGATTAAATGGTATTAAAGATTTAGATGAATTTATTGAAAAAAATAAAAAGAATAAAAAAATGACGGATAAAATAATAGAATTAATAAAAAAGAATGAATTAATTCAAGAAATATTCGGGGCTAATTATCACAGTCAAATAATAAATAAATCGAAAGAAATAGTAAAATTACTTTTATTAGAAAATCAATTAAATAAAGAGGATATTGAACTTATTTGGAATTGTACAAAACGTGGTGATTTAGAAGCCAAAGTAACAATATTGAAATTATTATCCGAATTGGCCGATAATTTAAAAGACGATTATGTCGAAATGTTATTAAACAACATAAAAACAACAACAGATACAAAAAAAATAAACAATGAAGAATTAGAGTTAGTATATAAATTATCCTTACAAGGAAAAGAAAATCAAAAAAATATTTTAATCTGTTGTGAATATTTATGTAATTGTTTATTATCCTCTCCCACTACTAAAATAAGTAATTCCCCAGTTTTAGATAAACTTATCGCTCTTTCCCAAAAAGACGACATTTATTTAAAGAAAATTTTAGACATCTGCGAAAATTGTATAAAAACAAACGATAAGGCTATTCTGAGTTATTCAATCTTATTCGAGGTAATGGAAAAAATAAATCCTGAGACGAATGAATGTATAAAGAACTTTATAAAGGACGAATATTTATTGCATTTATTTCAAGATAATTTTAAATTATATAATAAACAAGCGAATGAAATTTTAGAAAAAAATGGTATTCCTTTTTCGGACGGGAAATCAAGAGATAAATTTATCATCAACGGTTTTACTCATTCTGAGAATTTAAATAAAAGAATTGAAACCTTGGATAGTTTAGTGAAATATTTATACAAGGATTTTGACTTTATGCCTTTTTTGAAAGAAGTGTTAATCACAAAAGGGGTAAGTCCTAATGATAAAATTATTTTTTACCAATTTGTTAAAAGCTTCTTGAAAAACGAAAGTGCAACTGGGGCGGAAGAGAATGAGGAGGATAAAAAAAATATGAGACAAAAAATATTTGAATTAATATCCGAAAATGATGATAATGATATAACCTCTGAAGAAATGAATTTATTTTTATCTTTGTTTTTAGAAATAAATAAGGATAAAATAAGTTTTGAAGAAAAAGAGGATTTAAATGAGGATGATGACGATGACAAAGATACTTCAGTTAAAAAATTCAGTATTAAAATATTATCCTTAGAAAAAATAGAAGATTTAAAAGGTCTTGATAAATTATGGAATTTAACCCTCAAAGTCAAATCAGAAAAAGTTTTATCTCAAGCAATAAATGTCTTATTTAAATTATACGAAACAAATTTTTTACAAAATTTGTTGGAAAAATGTAAGGAATTAATTTTAGGTGAAAATTCAACTCCTCAAATTTTCGAAAAATGTATTAAATTATTAAAGTTAATCATAATCGAATCAGAAAAAAACGTTTTTATCAGACCGAAAAGTCATTTATGTTTATTAAAAAATTGTTTAATAAATTTTCCAATCGATTTAAGAAATAAAAACACGAAATTATCTTCGAGTGATATTGAAAATATTCTTTTATTAGGAAATACGACAATAAACGATTTAAAAATAATCGTTACGAAATTATGCGAAAGTCCTCCTAAATCGTTAACAATATCAATTTCGGATGATTATTTCGAAAAATTGAAAAGAGAAAGCGAAGATAAAGCCATTTTCAAAAAAAAAATTTTGGATGAAAATTACAATAATATATCATTATATACATTTTTACAAATAAAAAATAAACTAATGTTAAACATGAAACCAAATGATAAAATTCTTTTCGAAGAAAAAGACGAGAAAAAATATAGGGAAACTTTATTAATAAACGACGAATTAAATCCCAAATTAGTAAAAGTTTTGAAAGAATGGTATGATATATTCACTGAGGGTGAAAAGAAAATGTACCCAAAAGGAGTGGCGAAATTTGTCCAAGGTGTGAGTCAATACAATGATCCAGTGGACGAAGATGATAATAAAGTAACATCGTTTTTATCCGAATATGATAAGGATAATAAAGGATATGTCAGTGAAGAAGAATTTATTTCTTTTTATAAGAAGGCTTTACAAGGGAAAAAGCTCGCAACAGTTTGGCGAAATTTGAGAAATATGAAAGTAAGAGAAGACCTTAAAAAAATGGATGAACCTTATGATTATATTTTTATCGAAAGTGATAAATTACCAAGGTATCAATTAGGAAATGATATTAATTTCATTAATAATATAATTAAACAATATTATAAAAACCCTGAAGAAAATACAATTTTAATAGAATTTTTGTTGTTCATTACAACAAATGACTTTATTTATAATGAAGTAATCAATATGTTTACTCCTACCGAAAAAGAAAATTATGTTAATAATATTATAAAAGAGGAAAATAAATTCATTGAATTAAATTACGTTTTTATTATAATAGAAAGTATTTTGCAAGATTTAGAATTAAAAATGTACTTAAAAAGTCCAATTAATGAGAATATGATTAATTTCGATGATAAAGAATATAAATTATTAAAAGAACCATATGAGCCTTTTGATAAAGAAGAAAACGAGGAAAAAAAAATAGAATTTTTAAAAAATTTAATAAAAGCAGAAAATTTCAATAAAATAATAAAAAGTGTGAATAATTTATTATTAAAATTATCTCAAACGGAAAGCGATAATAATATTTATTCAATATTATTCAATTGTTGTCTTAGAGGAATCAAAATAATAAATTCGATAAATATGATATATAAAATAAATAAGAATAATATCACTGATGATTATAATATAAATAGCTTTAAAGAATTAAAAGAAAATTATATATATGATTTAGGTTTTGCAGATTTATCGCAATTATTAAAAGATTTTGACTATCCAAAGGAATTAAATGACGTATCTTATTCGGATTTAGTTAATAATATTTTTATTTATTTAAATAAAGAAAAAAGAGAAAATAAGAAAAATAATTTTGATATTATTTGTCTTAATTTATTAATTGATTTATTATCAACAAAAAAAGATTTATTTAATGAATACTATACAAACGAAGAAAAAAAAGAAAAAATGAAAAAATTATTTATAAAACTTTTTTCCGATAATGATAAAGAGAAATCAAAATTTTTCATTAATTATTTAGACAAAAAAAAAAACACCGCAATGGCGAATGAAAATTATAATTATATAATTTTCTTATATAAATTATGCAATTCACTTTTAAATAATTTAATCACAGTGCAATCACAATTGGAAGAAAAGGATGATAAAGAAAAAATAGAAATATTTACACCACAAAGTGAATTCTTTGATTTATATAATAATTTAAATCAATCAGTTGAAAATTTAGTTAATGCTAAAATAATGACAAAAAATGAAATTGAAAACGAAAGTGAATCTTTCTCGAATAAAATATATGATTTATTAATGAAAGAATTAACAAGTGATAATAAAGAAGATAATAGTACAAAAAATAAAATAATTTTAAATTTTTTAAAATTATTAGAAATATCAGTAAACAAAGACGAAAATAAAACAAATGCAATTTTATTAGAAAAAAATAAAACATCAAATGTATCTTTATTCGATTTAATTTATCAAAAATATTTCTCCACCCTCTGTTCCAAGGGGGGGGGAGAAAAAAATTCCACCGAGGATCATACCGAATTAATTTCGAAATCAGAGGACGAAAATAAAACAGATAAAAATGAAAATGAAGAAAATAATAAATTTATTCTTTTAGAAGAAATAAAACAAACAAAACCAGAAGACGATTCAATAAATGAAGAATTAAATAAATATTATAGTGAAATAATTTTTAATGCATTGAGTTATTCAAATGATCAATCACATATACCAAAATTAATTTCATTAATAAATATTTTAAAAAAATTATCAAAAAAAGAAAAAAACGGAAATGACTCCGATTCAGACGACCGCGAATCACCCGCCATGTCAATATATCATCATCATTCATCCAAAAAACAACATGACCATGTCGGTTTAAAAAATTTGGGATGTATTTGCTATTTAAATTCAACTATGCAACAAATGTACATGGTGCCAACATTTCGTCGAGCAATAATGTGGTCAGATGATAATAAGGAGGCAAATCCAACTTCGAATTATAGATATTCCTGTGAGGACGATAATTTATTGCATCAATTGCAAGAAATGTATACTTATTTAACTTTTAGTGAGAAAATGGATTACAATCCTCGCGGATTTTGTTACAGTTTCAAAGATTTCGACGGAAATCCGATAAATATCGCCGCACAACAAGATAGTCAAGAATTTCTGAATAATTTTTGCGATAAAATAGAAAACAGTTTAAAGCCGACTAAATTTAAATATATCGTTTCTGATGTTTTTACTGGGAAAACATGCTCAAGTGTCATTTGCGATAAATGTAAACATATATCTAACCGATTTGAGGATTTTTATACGTTGACTTTAGAAGTGAAAAATATTAATACTTTAAATGACTCTTTGCATAAATTAATAGTTCCTGAAATAATAGACGAATTTAAATGTTCGAATTGTAATCAGAACGTAAGAATAAGTAAAATAACTTCATTAAATAAATTACCAAATGTTTTAATAATTCATTTAAAACGATTTTATTTAGATTACGAAACCTGTCATACAACAAAGATAAATACCAAATTGGAATTTCCTCGCAAAATTAATTTAAAAGAATTCTGCATCGAAGAAATTACCAAAAATTATTCAATATCCAAAGAAGACTCGAATGATAGTGTATATCCTCACGAAGATGATTATTATCAATATGAATTAAAAGGAATAAACATTCACACAGGAAGTGCCGATGGCGGGCATTATTTCAGTTTCATCGACTCGATTCGAGACGGAAAGCAAAATATAATGGACGAAAACCCTGTTGGAAAAAACACTTGGTTAACATTTAATGATTCCCAAGTATCAGAATTTGATACAGAAAAAATGGCGAATGAATGTTATGGAGGAAATACCGAAGGGTATTCATTTGAAAACTGTCAAAATGCTTATTTGTTATTTTATGAAAGGAAAAAAAAGGAACCAATAAGAATTCTATTGGAAAAAAATAATGAAAATAAAAATGAGAATAATATAGTAAAGATAAATAAAGAAAATAGAGAAAAACTAAATAAAGAATATGACTTGAGTAGATTAAGTAATACCATTGATGAAAAAATTTTGTATGAAAAAATATTTTTCGATGAGGAAAAGGAAGAATATTATAAATATATACCTTATTATGAAATACCGAAATACGCGCCGAAAAAGTATTATAATGAGGTAATGAAAGATAATAATAAAAAACCGACGAATAAAGTCGATAATAAATTAAATAAACAATTATTGAAAAAATATAAAAACATTTTACTAAAAAAAGCGAAGGAGGTTGATTTCAGGAAAAATGATATAAATAGTGAATCAGATAAACAATGCGTTCTTTCCATAATATTAGGCGATTACATGCAAGAAATAAAAACTAATAATAATTTCGACGAAAGTGATTTAAATAAAATAAACGACGAATTTAATTTTATATATGATCGGCTTTTAGACCCTTTGATTAGCGAAGAAACAGACATTCAATTATTGAAATCAATAAATGAATACATTGCTGACGAAGATAATTGCACAAAATTATTTTGTAATTCGACCGGGTATTTCTCTACTGATAAGCCTTTATTAAATTACGACAACTGTGAAAAGTATATAAATATCTTAGAAAAATTAATAATAATTTTCGATAAGAAAAAAGCTTCATATAATCATAAGGAAGAATTAGAAAAAACTTTGAAGACTTTATTCCACTTGGTAAAAACCTCGAAAACAAATAGAAGTAATTTTTCGCATTATGACGAAGACAACGAAAAGGAAGAAAACGAAAAAAAGGAAGGTATTATTTTCGCCTTTAAATTAATATATAAATTAATGACCCAATATAATCACATTTGTAAAGCCTTAATAAGTGGTGATATTATAGAAACAATAATTCTAAGAACAACAGAACATATTAAACCTATAAGAGATATTATTTATAATTCACTATTATTTTTACTTAAACAATTACACTATTATAGTAAAAAGAATTTTAATTTAGCGGAAAATGAAACTGAAGGTAAGATAGAAGTTAATTCAAATACGATTTTTAGTAGACATTATATCAAAAGTGAACAAACGGTGAAGATATATATGGAAAAACCGGAAATATTAAAAATATTATTCGTTATTATAAGTAAAAACAACAGTGAGAATATATCCGAAATATATAATTTCATTGAACATATATTTTCTAAATTCGAAGACGAACAAGAAAAATTAAATCCTTTATTTGATATAATTTCTTCCTTGATTCAAATAAATGATAATTGCACTTTAGATAGATTAATCCGATTAGCGGGATATTCCTCCTTAGTTGTGAGAGAAATTCCGAAAGAAAACGACGATAATGAAGATAACTATAATAATTCAGATGATAATAATTCAGAGAATGAAAAAGAAAAAGAGAAGGAAAATGTAATAAAAGACGATAAAAAAAAATTGGAACAAAAATGGCCTTTATTTGGCGAGAGATTAATTAATGGAAATATAAATAAAGAAATATACGAATATGTATTGAATAATCATACTAAAAATAATCGTGGTTTATTCGCGATTTTATTCCCGAGTGAATATAATATATTAAAAGAAGAAGATGATCAAATGAAATTAATAAAGATATCCGAAGCAAAAAAGAAAGAAATATTATTAAACTTTATGTTAAGTATTTTCGGTGAAAGAAATAATTATCCTTTATTTAAATATTTATATTTAACTCCCGCACGAAGTTTGAAGTATATTAATTTATACTCCGAAATAGCCTCTTATTTAGATATATATAATAATAATCAATTCGATACCGAAAGATTAAAGGAAAAAGAAAAGAAATATATAGAATTTTTAGAAAAAGAGAAAAAGACTGTGATTGACTCATCCATTAAAAAAGATAATGAAGAATCAAATCGATATGGTAGTTATTACATTTATCATTCTGACAGTGATGATTTCAATGATGATATTTATGAAGGAATGTTCTTCGACTGTGCGGATAAAAATATGAAAGTTTTTACTGGATTCATCGGGGAAATAATTCCTGGGGAAATTATACGAGAAGAAATTTTTGGTATCGCGAAAAATTCGGGATTAGCTATGTATAGAATTCAATACTTTACGAAATATTATCAACTTGAAGAATTAAGAGATAGATTATTAAATCCGGAAAAATATGAAGAAAAAAAGGAAGAGGAGGAAGATAAAAAATCGAAAAGTTCTTCGTCTTCGTCGTCTTCGTCGTCATCAAGTTCGAAGAAAAGTAAAAAAAGCAAAAATGAGGAAAATAAAGAGGATAATAAAGATAAAGAAGAGAATAAAGATAATAATGATGAGGATAAGGATAAAAGTAAAGATAGTAGTGATGAAGAGAAAGATAAGGATAAAAGTGATAAAGATAAAAGTGATAAAGATAAAAGTGATGATGATAGTGAAAAAAATAAGGAAGAAAATAAGGAAAATAAAGAAGAAGAAGAGAATAAAGAGGAAAATAAAGAAGAGAATAAAGAAGATAAAAAAGAAGAAAATATAGAAGATGATAAGGAAAAAAAAGAAAAAGAAGAGAAAAAAGAAGAAAATAAAGATGAAGAAAATAAAGAAGAGAATAAAGAGAATAATAAAGAAGTTGATAAAGAAAAAGAAGAAAATAAAAAGGAAAAAAAAGAAGATAAAGAAGAAAACAATAAAAATGAAGATAAAAATGAAAATAAGGAGGATAATAAAGGGGAAGAGAAAAATGTAGAAAATGATAATAAAGAAGAAAATAAAGAAGAAACAAAAGAGGAAGATAAAGAAGAGGAAAATAAAGAAGAACAGCCAAAAGAAGAAGAACAAAAAAATGAAGAAGATAAAAAATCAGATGAAGAAAAAAAATCCGAAGAAGAAAAAAAAACCGAAGAAGAAGAGAAAAAATCAAATAAATCCGATGATTCCGACAAGCGTTCAAGCAACCGCAGTAGAAGTAATCGAAGTAACCGAAGTAATAGAAGTAATTCAAATAAAAGTCGTTCAACGAATAGTAAAAATAATTCCCCATCTAAACATTCCGAAAAATCCGAAAAAGAGGAGGAAAATCTCGACACAGAAATCGACAAAGAATACGACGAGAGAAACGAGACCGAAAAAGTGGACGTAAACGACAAGAACGAAAAATCATATTTATATAGAATATACGGAAGTGAAAAAGAAATTTTTATTTTAGAAGATAAAACAGTTAAAGATAGAAATAAAGTAAAAAATCTTTTGACAAGATATGTCTTTTCTAACAACGACATGAAAAGGAAAAACTTCAATGCTTCTATTAAAAAGCAGAAAAGCTTAAAGAATCAAACTAAAAAAAATTGTTATTTAATGAAAAAGGTGCATGACACTGTTGAGCCGAATGGAATGAAATGTTTCTTAAATTTGCAAAGATTCAGAGATGATTTAACCTTTGTTAAAAGAGATGATGTTGTCATTAGTATTGGATTCGATGGAAATAATTAAATTAAATAAATAAATTAAATTAAATAAGGTTTAATTTAATATTTATTAAAAAATTATTTAGTAATGGGGATTGGGGATTGGGGATTGGGGATTGGGGATTGGGGATTGGG
>ERZ842401.8083-NODE-8083-length-10491-cov-7.645745_pt1 | contig 10491 bp, 13 predicted proteins | sample MGYA00521270_ERZ842401 | MGnify/ENA primary metagenome ERZ842401 (study PRJEB31892, sample SAMEA3878208) | bioreactor metagenome | biome: Moose rumen | place: Sweden | collected 2011-10 | study: EMG produced TPA metagenomics assembly of the PRJEB12797 data set... | reverse complement strand
AAACCCTAAAACCGACTTTTTTTTACTTTGTCTAGTTTTAGGGTTTCAGTTCATGATATGTCTTTTTAAATTTATATTTTATGAATTATTAACCAAGTTGGCTCATAACTTCTTCAGCAAAGTTGTCCTGACGTTTTTCAAGACCTTCACCCAATTCATATCTTGTGAAAGCTAAAACTTTCATTTTACCTTCAATCAATTGAGCAACTGTCTGGTTAGGATCTTTAACAAAACCCTGATCTAAAAGACATCTTTCAGCCATTAATTTGTTAATACGCCCTTCCACAATTTTACCTCTGATTGCTTCAGGTTTTTTAAGTAAATCTTCTTTACCCATTTCAATTCTTGTTTCTTCGTCAATAACTTCTTGAGGAATTTGATCTCTTGAAACAAATTGAGGAGCGCAAGAAGCAATATGAAGACATAAATCGTTAGCTAATTCATCATTTTTCACATCTGTGTGTAATAAAACACCGATTTTACCGTTATGAATATAAGTAGCTACGTTACCTTCATATCTTACAAATCTTCTTACTGTGATTTTTTCGCCGATTGAAGCGATTTTTTCTTTTAAAGCATCAGCAATAACTTTTCCGCATTGTTTGCAGGTTAAACCTAACAAAGCATCAATATCAGCCGGTTTCTGTTCTTCAACATTCTGAGCCAAGCCTGAAGCTAATTCTTTGAATTCGTCATTTTTTGCAACGAAGTCAGTTTCGCAGTTTACTTCAATCATTGCACCGCCGTTTGCATCAATGAAAGATTCAACACGACCTTCTGCAGCAATTCTGCCCATTTTTTTGTCAGCAGAAGCAATACCTTTCTGACGTAAAATTTCTGAAGCTTTTTCCATATCGCCATCAGCTTCAACAAGTGCTTTTTTGGCATCCATCATACCTGCACCTGTTTTATCACGCAATTCTTTTACCATTTGAGCTGTAACTGTCATTTTATTATTCTCCTTATTTAAAGTACACAAGTAGTTAAGTATATAAGCAGATAAGTATGTTTCAAATTTTATATTACGAAAAACTCATCTACTTTACTACTTATATACTTATCTACATTTATTCTTCTGTTTTCGCTTCTTCAGCTGTTACACCTGCATCTTCAGCAGAGATTTTTTGAATTTTTTTAGCTTCATTAGCTTTGTTTTCTCTTAATTGTTTACCTTCCAAAACTGCATCTGCAAGTTTTGATGTAATCAATTGTATTGAGCGGATAGCATCATCATTCCCTGGAATAATTTTATCAATTCCGTCAGGATTTGCATTTGTATCAGCTAAACAAATAACAGGAATACCTAATTTATTGGCTTCTTTGATAGCGATATCTTCTTTTTCCTGATCGATAACAAAGATAAGTTCAGGTAATCCTCTCATTTCTTTGATACCGCCCAAAGTTTTAGATAATTTAGCTAATTGTCTGTTGATTTGAGCAACTTCCTTTTTAGGAAGTTTTTCAGCATAGCCGTTAGCAATAAACTCTTCTAATTCTTTAAGTTTGTTTACTCTGCCTCTGATAGTTTCAAAGTTAGTAAGCATACCGCCTAACCAACGTCTGTTGATATAATAAGCACCTGATCTTTTAGCTTCTGTTTCAACAACTTCAGCCGCTTGTTTTTTTGTACCTACAAAAAGAACATTTTTCCCTTTTGCAGCGTAATCTCTTACTAATTCATATGCATCGTCCAATAAAACAGTAGTTTTTCTTAAATCGATAACATAAATACCATTTCTTGCACCGTAGATATACGGTTTCATTTTAGGGTTCCATCTTTGTGTTTGGTGACCGAAGTGTACACCTGATTCCAAAAGTTCAATCATTGAAGCGGTTGGCATCTTTTTTCTCCTTTATTTTAAATGTCTTGTACTACGGGAAACACTGCTCCATCGGGGAATTAACTCCGACTAGGGCAAAACCTATCAAGCCAGTGTAACCAATAACAATATACAATAAACATGACATTATGCAAATATTTGATTAAATAATGTTAATCTTTGCATAAAACATATTATCGGTAGTATATTTTTATCAAATTGCCATGACCGCTTTCTTTGGGCGGTCAAAGAAAGCGGTCAGAAAGAAACCCGCCGACCGATACTCCGTTCGCTAATAAATTGTAAATGCTCAAGTACAAGGCGGATAACTCGCTAATCGCTCAAACAAATCCGCCTTTGAAACTCTTTCGCATAACATTTATTGCTCACTTCGTAAAGGTCGGATAGAAACCCTCACCCGCATTTCTATGAAATTAAAATTTCAAGAACTGCTCCCTCTCCCAAGGGGATACAAAGCGAACCAACGAACTTGTGAGTTGTGTGAGCCTGTATGTCGTATGGCTGAGGGGTGGGGTGAGGGGTTAATGCGCTGCGTTGTCCTTAGCACGAGTGAGCAGAGGCAGGAGCGATAGCGACAGTTGAACAATTATGGCAGTAATGAATATTCTGCCTAATTGCGAACGGTGCCGTTTATTGCGAACGAGCAAGAACGCTAAGAGATTTTTGTCCGTAGGACAAAAACGTAAGTACTATTTGTACTTATATCTTATGAGCGGTGCAATGCCTTTTGGCATTGCTGTTATTTAGCGTTTTTTCTTTTCCGCCGTCTTTTCTTTCTTGTTTGTTCGCCTTCGACGTGACTTCGTGCCCGGCTTGTCTTGCTATCGCAAGCCAACACCGGCACTTCGCACTTGGCTCACAAGTCGCTTTTGCGTCGCAATCAAAAAGAAAAGACGGCTAACATAAAGAAATATAACTCTAACATATTCCGATAATATGTTTTATGTAATTTAAAAAGGTATTGAAAAAAAATTTTTTTTGAGTTTTAATGTATTTACTCACATCCTCAAATGAGTACCCGCGGAGTCATTAACCGCACAAAAATGAAAGGCAATAAAAATGGCAAATATTAAATCTGCTAAAAAAAGAGTGTTAGTAGCTGAAAAAAACAGACTTAGAAACGTAGCTTGGAAATCTTCTATCAAAACTGCAACTAAAAAAGTTTTAGAACTTGCAAACGGTGAAGATAAAGATGCTTTAAATGCAGCACTTTCAAAAGTTTACCAATTATGTGACAAAGCTGTTGTTAAAGGTATTTTGCACAAAAATACTGCAGCAAGAAAAAAATCAAGATTAGCACTTGCAATCAAAAAAATTGCTAAGTAGTCAGCAAAAACAAAATACTTGAGGACAGGAAAGAAAAATTTTTTCTTTCCTGTTTTTTATTGCAAATTAAATTTCAATAATTTTATCATAATTTTAAATATTAATTATAGCTAACATTCAATAAATAAAGTGAATTTGCAATATAAAAATAAAAAATTTTTTACAAAAATATTTTATTTTTAACCAAAATTCTATAAATTTATTAAAATATAATTTTTATCATCACAAAAATACTCCAAAATAATGATATTAATATAAATTTTTGTTATAAAATAAAATAAAGTTTCAAAATGTTAAGTCTTGAAATTTAATTATATATTAGTTTTTAGCATTTTATAAAAATATGTTATTGATTAATTTTTTAAAAGTTGTAAGATAAAATTATACAAAAAAGGAGGCAAAAATCATGTTTACATCTAGCAAAAAAGAAGCAAAAGAAATGCAACAACAAATTATTGAATCTGCAGGAAAAATTTATCATTATCTTTCTGATAAAGGTGAAGTTACTATCAACAAATTAAGAAAAGATATGGATTTAGATGACAACTTCACATATATGGGACTTGGCTGGTTATCAAGAGAAGATAAAATTACTTATACTCAAAAACCAAAATCAGTTACAGTTCAATTAAGCTAATTTTACTTAATAAAAAAATAGCCTTGCAGAAATTGCAAGGCTATTTTTTATGGTGAAAATATTCAATTATACCAATGTGAGCTATAGTTGAAATTATAGAAAGTATTGCTAAAATTTTATGCGATTTTATTTTGTGGCGTGAAGCCTGTATAACAGATGCCGTTCCAAGTGCAACCGCACCATATCCTGTAATTTTTACAGGATTGTATCCATATTTTTTCTTAGTTGTATCACTACTGTTTATTGGTTGAATTGGCATTTGTAATCTCCCTTTTATTAAAATCCTAGCAAATAAATTCTTTTTGTGTTTTATTTTTAAATATAAATTTACAAAGGTGATTATATGTTTAGAATAATTAAAAATGTATTGTGTCCTCAAAATTACAAACAGATTGATAATTATCTGTCTCGTTCTGCTCAGCCGGATAAAATTAATATTCGCTGGCTTAAAAGACATGGTGTTACTGATATTATTAATTTCAGAACAATGGGTGATCCCGACATAAAATTTGATGAAAAAGAATATGTGAATAAATTAGGCCTGAATTATCACAATATACCGTCTTATACCAGATATCCTACCAAAGAAAATGTTGGGAAATTCTTAGATATTGTCGAAAATGTAAAAAGTAGCGGCGGGAAAGTTCATATTCACTGCAAAGCAGGAGCTGACCGAACAGGTATGTACTCTTATATTTATGAAAGATTAAATAATATCGGAACCGTAAAAGAAAATTTGCAGGAATTAAAAGATCATTTATGGCATAAAAATTTGTATCCATATCTTAACGAGTGGGCGGAAGCTTTTATTGCAATGTTTAAAAAATAATTAGCTCTTTGGGGAATTAAATTTTAATCTGGAAAATGTTATATTTTATTTAGATTTAATTAGCTGGTAAAATATGACAAAGAAAACTGTACTGATAGATTTAGATGGAGTTTTGAATACATATAACGGGAATTTTGAAGATGATTTTATTCCTGATATTAAAGATGGCGCTTTAGAATTTTTAAGACTATTGTCTAAAGATTATATAATAAAATTATTTACTGCAAGGAATAGTAAGCTTGTAAAAATCTGGATTAAAAAAAATAATATATCGGGTTATATTTCAGGTATAACCAACATAAAAGAACCTGCATTTTTAATTCTTGATGACAGGTGCATAAAATTTGAAGGCGATTATGTAAAGGCTCTTGACGCAATAAAGTCATTTAAAGTTTGGTATAAGTAAAATTATCGAACTTTATTTTCAATCCCTGTTAATAATCTTTTGATGTTTTCTCTGTGCAAATAAATTACATATATTGCGGCAATAAGTGCATAAATTATATAAGCCGGCGGAGAATTTAAAAACCACATAACAACAGGCGCAAGAGCCAACGCAATTATTGAACCTAACGATACATATTTGGAAACCCAGGTAATCAGTCCCCATATTACGGCTATAATCAATCCTGCCTGCCAGTTTAGAGCCAGTATTGTTCCGACTCCGGACGCAACTGATTTCCCGCCTGTAAATTTTAAAAACAATGACTTACTGTGTCCGACAATCGCAAATACAGCTGCCAAAACAGGCAACAGACCAATTTCTCTGAATTCTGTAGTAAGAAAATATGCTAAAATTACAGGCAAAGCTCCTTTGAATGCGTCTAAAAGCATAACTATAAAAAACCATTTTTTGCCCATGACTCTTTTAACATTTGTTGCTCCTGTTGAGCCTGAGCCGATTGTTCTGATGTCTTGCCCTGTAAATAGTTTTACAATAATATATCCTGTCGGAATTGAGCCTATTATATAAGCTCCAACTACTACGCATACGATTTGCAATATTAAATTGATATCCATTATTCTCTCCCCAATACAGAATTATTATAATTAAATATTTAATTTTTTGCAAATTACGATAAAATCATTTTAAATGCCAGATTTTCACAAATAACTGAATTCAGCATTGGCGGAGTTAAGTTTGCCTGACGTTTTGCGGTTTCAATATATTCTAAATCTCGCATAAACCGATTGAACAATAATTTATTTTCAAAGTTTGTACTCATCAAATTCAAAAGATAACTCTGCATTTGTTCAAGAACTTCTGTAAGATTATTTTCATCCGTTAAATTTAATAATTGCTCTTCAAAAATTAAAACTTCATTACGTTCAATATCCCAGTAGTTGTCTAAGAAATTTGACACTAAATCGTAATTGTCATTTTCTTTTATAAAAGATGGCACAAAAAATGATTGAGCTCTTGATACGACGGTTGAAATAATATCACTTTTATCATTGGTTAAAAAGATGAAAGTAGTATTTTGCGGCGGTTCTTCAAAAGTCTTTAGCAGAGCGTTTGCGGTCGGTTCCTGAAAATTTTGTTTATTTAAAGGAAGTAAATTCCCGTCTTCATCTCTGTCACAAAATATATAAACCCTGTGATAATTGCTTGTAACAGCAAGCTCTGAAATTATTCCCCGAGCCTGTGAAATTGTTATATTTTTTTTGCCTGTAGAACTGTTGTCTTCATCTTCTCCGGATTTATCAGATATTTCTTTAAAATCAAGTCTTGTATAAATTTTTACGGCAGGGTGGGTTTGTTCTCTTACCCATCTGCAGTTTAGGCAATCGCAATTATCTTCGGAATTTTCTTTGCAATTTAGTAAACGTGCAATTTCAAGAGCTAATTCGCATTGTGTTTTTATGTCTGCACCCCAAAATAAAATGCAGTGACCTATATTTTTATTCACTTCATTAATGCCTGATTTAAAATAATTGACAAGTTCAGGTAATTTTTGGGATATTGATTTATCGTAATAGAGCATATTCTATTTCCCTTTCAGGTGCAAGATTTGATTGCCCGGATTTGATTTTATATTCTGCATCTGTTAGATTTTCTTTTAATTTAACCAGATTTTTAAGCGGTACTTGCTTTAGTTTTTGTAATTCTAGCTTGACACGATATGGGTGCATACCTGTCATTTTTGAAATTTCTTCCTGCGAGTACTTTGTTCCGCTTGATTTGATAAATATTTTATCATGCAAACTTGAATGCAGTATTGACAGTATTGATAGCGGATAACGTGTCGTTATCAGTTTATTATATTGTTCTATTGCTTTGGATGTTAATCCCATAATTACCATATCAATAAACGCAAATAAATCCTCGTTGCTTACACAAATTTCTTTAACCATATCTTTTGTTGCAGGTTTATCTTTGGCAAAAACCTTCAGTTTCTCAAGTTCTGAATCAAGCATTCTCAAATTTGAACCGACTTGCAATAAAAGCAAAGACACCGCATCAGAATTAATTTTTAAATCATGAAGTTTTGCCTGATTTTTTATCCAATTTTCTAATTCCGTTGTTTTATATGAAGGAATTTGATTAAATTCTTCTGAATTATATTCAGATAAAATTTTGAATATTTTTTTTCTTTTATCAATGGAGTTTTTTTTCTTCGGATCATACGGGGTATAAGCGCGAAAGACAATATCAAGATTTTCATTAATTCCTTCAAGTGCTTTTTCTATTTGTTTTAACTGATTATCGTCAAATCCGCTTTCTGTTTGTGAATCCTTCTTTTTAGATTTAAAATATCCCTCGCAATTAATTACTATAAGCATTTTGCCAAACATCATAGGCTGAGAAGAAATCGCAACCATCAGCTCAGGGAATTTTGGATTATTAAATTCTTTATAACTCATTTCAATAAAGTTTTTATCAAGTTGTGATTTCAACTTCTTGATTTTGGTCGATATATTAAATTCTTCATCCCCATAATAAAAATAAATCATAATCAAATTTTAGCATGATTGTGTTTTGATAAAAATTATGTGTAAATTTTTATTAAAATATTAGCAATTTATCTTTTTACAGAAATTATATACAGCATACTCAATAGTGAAAGGAAAAATTATGAACGGAATTAAATTAGGTTTCAGCATGGTTGATTTAGCAAAATCTTGGGGTAGAGGTATTGGCAGTATCAGATTGAAAGATGGATCAAGTGTAAAAATACTTGGAGACCCAAATGATAGAGCTGTTGATTTTTTCAGAATAAAACATGGCAGATTGCTGGAAGCAAAGGGCTACAGAGGTGAAGATGCCGTATTTCAGGCTGCAAATGATGTGGGATATATAGAAGAAAAGCTTGCATTGGATCCTAAAGATGTTTCAAAAGCGTGGGATGCCTGCTTTGATGTAATAGTTTAATTTAAAAAAATAATGAAAAAAACCGCTTCAAATTGAAGCGGTTTTTTTGTTCTCGCAATCGCGATCAAACTGTGATTAGTCCTGAGCGTGTCCTGCAGTTCCTAAAACATCACGCATTTTGTGCATAACCATTTCTTTAACAGCAGTTCTGCCCGGTCCCATATATTCTCTTGGGTCGAATTTTTCAGGATGTTCAATAAAGAATTCTCTGATTGTTGAAGTCATTGCTAATCTTAAATCTGTATCGATATTGATTTTAGCAACACCGTGTTTTGAAGCATAGTTAAGCATTTCTTCAGGAACACCTTGAGCATCAGGTAAGTTGCCGCCAAATTTGTTGCATTTTTCAACAAATTCTTTAGGAACTGATGATGAACCGTGAAGAACTATTGGATAATCGCCAAAACCAGCTTCACGCAATGCATCTTTAATTTCTTTAAGTCTTTCAAAGTCTAATTTAGCTTCACCTTTGAATTTGTAAGCACCGTGAGAAGTACCAATAGCGATAGCTAATGAATCACAGCCTGTTTGTTTAACAAATTCAACAGCTTCTTTAACGTTTGTATATTTTGCATCTTTAGCATCAACGTTTACGTCATCTTCAACTCCTGCTAATTTACCCAATTCAGCTTCAACTGAAACTCCTCTTTCGTGAGCATAATCAACAACTTGTTTAGTAACTCTTACGTTTTCCTCAAATGGGAATCTTGATCCGTCGATCATAACTGATGAGAATCCTCCATCAATACAAGCTTTACAAATTTCAAAATCAGCACCGTGATCTAAGTGTAATGCGATAGGTACTGTAGTTGTAGCTAATGCAGCTTCAACTAATTTGATAAGGTAAGTTTGATTAGCGTATTTTCTTGCACCTGCTGAAACCTGTAAGATAATTGGGGATTGAGTTTCTTCAGCAGCTTCTGCAATACCTTGCAAAATTTCCATGTTGTTTACGTTGTAAGCACCGATAGCATATCCGCCAGCTAATGCTTTTTTGAACATTTCATTTGTTCCGACTAATTTTCTTTCAGCCATTTTTGACTTCTCCTTCTTTTCTTATTACCCTTATACAGGGCACTATTGTGAGAATATCTCACATTTACTCTTTATATGCTTATAATTTAGTACAAACAAAAGTTTTATTCAAGATTAAATATCTTGGTTGCTCTGTTTAATATGCCTAAGCAATAAGAAATAGCTATTCCGTAATTTGTAATTGGCATATTTGCTTTATTTGCAAGTAGTATTCTTGATAAAATTTCTCTGCGATTAGTCATGCAGGCACCACAGTGAATTATTAATTTATAATCGTTTATATTTGGGAAATCATGCCCTGAGTAGTTTTCAATGATTAAATTTTTTCCTGTTTTCTTTTTCAAAAGATTAGGAATTTTTACTCTGCCAATATCATCTTCAATGGCATGGTGTGTACAGCTTTCAAGAATTAAAACCTTATCTCCGTCTTTTAGATTATCGATTGATTTTGCTCCTTTTGTAAATACCTTCAAATCCCCTTTTAACCTTGCAAAAAGAATAGAAAATGATGTTAAAGGAATATTTTCAGGTAAAATTTCCGACACCTTTTTAAACGCCTGAGAATCTGTTATCACAAGAGCAGGAGGATTTTTTAGTTCTTCAAGTGCTTCGTCAAGTTCGGTATCTCTTACAGATAAAACTTTGCATCCGCTATCAAGTAAATCTCTTAATGTTTGAACCTGCGGAAGGATGATTCTACCTTTCGGAGCTTCTTTGTCAATTGGAATTACAAGAATTACGGTACTATTTGGTTTTATAATATCTCCAACTATTTTGGGCGGATTTACAAAATCGGCAGGCAAAAGTTTAACTAATGAATTGTTAAATTTATATATAAAATCCTCATCATTTGCTGCTGACGTTATAATTATATTTTTGGTAAATTCTCTGACTTTAGCAAGATTTACCTCGCATATGCGGACTTTATCGGATTTATTTATGATTACAAAATATGGGATATTAAATTCTTTAAATTTTTCAATCAGTGCAATATCATAATCATCAAATCCGTCATAGTCGCAAACAAGTACTGCAATATCGGCTCGGTTAAGCATTGTCAGAGTTTTTTCTAATCTTTTTTGTCCTAATTCTGATTTATCATTTACTCCTGCGCTGTCAAGAAAATTAACCGGTCCTATTGGTAAAAGTTCCATTGATTTTTCAACAACGTCAGTGGTTGTTCCTGATATATCGGAAACAATTGATATGTCTTGTCCGCTAATTTTGTTTAGTAATGATGATTTCCCGACATTAGTTTTCCCGAATATGCCGATATGGAGTCTGTTTGATTTTAATGTTTTCATAAATTCCCTCACCCTCACCCCCTCTCCCTCTAAAATAACTCTGTGGGCGAGGGGAGTGAGTATATTAAAAAACCGACTTTTGCAAGCCGGTTTTTTGAGATTAACCTCTGATTTTTAACTTTTTAATCAAATCTCTGTATTCGTCA
>ERZ842401.8082-NODE-8082-length-10491-cov-13.271464_pt1 | contig 10491 bp, 1 predicted proteins | sample MGYA00521270_ERZ842401 | MGnify/ENA primary metagenome ERZ842401 (study PRJEB31892, sample SAMEA3878208) | bioreactor metagenome | biome: Moose rumen | place: Sweden | collected 2011-10 | study: EMG produced TPA metagenomics assembly of the PRJEB12797 data set... | reverse complement strand
TCCCCAATCCCCAATCCCCAATCCCCAATCCCCAATCCCCATATAAAATTAATTCCTTATTAAATATAATTTAATTACGAAATTTAGTTTTTAAATAATAATTTATCTAAAAAAATGAGGATTATTAAACAAATGCCATCTATATATTTATCTAATAAATATATAGAACCAACAAGTAAATTAGGAATATTAATATCAGAATTAAAATCCCGAATTAATAAAGAAAATGAATTTATTAATTATATATCACATATTAAATTATGGGATTTTACTAAAGTATCTTTATGGTCTTTTGAAGAAGTGCTTAATTATATCGATGAATTATTAGAAAAATATTCTAATTCTATATCAATAAACGAAGAAATAAATAACAATATTTTATTGCCATTAATTAAATTTATTTTTCTTTTGGTTAAAAATTGTCATAATAAAGAAATCTTTGCATCTTTTGATAATTTACAAAAAATATATTTAATATGTTTCAATATAGAAATAAAGGTATTAATAATAGAAATAAATTTATTATTGGTTGAAAATAAACATTCTTTAATCATAGTAAATAAATTATTTTATAGAACTTTATACATGATGATTAATCTCGAAATAGTTTTAATGGATTTAATTCATAATAAATTCGTATTAAATCAAGGTATAATAAATATACTAGAACAAATATTAAATAATATATATCGAAGATGGTTTATTAATTTAAAAAGAGGAAGACAAAGATTAAACGAGGAAGAAAATAATACAATAAAAGAAATACTTCCTTTTAATATATTTCACGAAATTATTAATAATAAAAAAGATTATAAAAACCAAGAAGACTTTAAAGGTAAATTATATAATGAATATATATACTTTACTAAAGGATATGAAACAAAAACAAAAATATATGAAAAAAATTTAGAATTTGAAAAAAGTTTTAAATATATATTAAAAGATGAACTTGCTTATATTATTTGCGTCAATAATTTTTTTTTTGTTATTAATGAAATTGTGCAAAGTAGTACAAATATAGAAAATAATAAAGATAAAATAATTTCAATAATAAATTTTATTTTATTAGGATTAAATTTATATATGAAAAACAATTTATCAAATAATGATGATAATAGTATTGTCTTATCAGAAAATTATATTCAGAATTATTATAATAATATTTTAAAAATAATAACAACATCAAATTTTTCATTAGAATTAAAAAGCACATTTTTAAAAGCGGGAATATTCTTTACTGGAATTTATGATGGCTATGATAACATTTTATTTCAAAATGGTCTATTTCATTCTTTTTTGAATGATCTTACACACCAAAACGAAAATGAAATGGAAATATTAACAGAGAATCAAAGAAATAATCAAGAATTTTTAAATGTCGTTTTAAATTTCGTTTTTAATTTTAAAATATTTAAAGAAATACCTCAAAATTTTTTCGTGAAAATATTAGAAGTACCTAAAAGTAAAATATATCCTTATCGAATTGATAATGTTATATTCGCATTAAAAAAAAGAAAAAAATTCGACGAAAATTTAGTTAAGAATATTATTATACCAAGATTAATATACGAATTAGAAAATATAGAAATACCATCGAATGAATTAAAATATGATTTTAATAAGGAAGAAAAAATAACAATAAATCAAAGGAATTTATTAATAGATAGTTTATTTCTCGTTTTAATAAAAATAATAAAAAAAAGTACGAATTCAAATATTTATGGAAATTTCGAACAAATTTTAGTAAATACATTTAAAAAAATAATAGATATTAAAAAAAATGAACATCTATTAACAAATGCTGACTATCTTCCTTCAATAATAAATTTAATATATTTCTTTATCAAAATATGTAATTGTTTCCCCAGTAAAATTCCTACATATATTAATAATAATATATTCGATATAAGTATTGATTTTTTTCGACAATATTTTCCCAAATGTGATGGGGCTGTTCATTTAATATTTTTATTGCTTTATACTATATGTATACATAACGAAGGGAAAACATATATAAAAAATAATATAGAAAAAATAAAAATTTTATTCGAGAATATGTTTGAAACTTTGGATAAAAATAAAAATTATTTTTATTATAATTTATTCTCCTTAAAAGATGTAAACAAATGTGAATTATATTCACCGTATAATGCTTTAATTCACGTCGAAGGAATTTCTGAAATTATTAATATAATATTTTCAGAATTTAAAAAATATATGGAAAAAATAAAAACAGAATTAATTGATATAAAAATAAAAAAATCGAATAATATTAATATCGAAGAAAATTTATTTTTTATCGAAGCCAAAAGAGCTTTTATCGATGGATTTTTTATATTATTTTCAGAAAAAGATATTGACTTATTCGAAAACAATTTAAAAATTGATATTATTACAATATTAAAATCATATTTAGATTTAATAATAAATCCTATATTTTTATACACGGTACGTTCTAATTTTACAATAATTAAACCAATAAAAGCTTTAGCTAAAAAATATCCGATATTTGTAATAGAGCATTTATATAATAAATATAAAGAAATATTAGATAATAATTTCGATATAGAAAAAATTCAGAAATATAAAATGATATTATCACACCAAAGAATATTTGAAGAGGTATTTAGTACAATATATCCAAAATCAAATGATAATGATTTAATAAATAATATGGATAAATATTCTTTATTAAATGCTCAATTTATTACTAAATATATTTCATCAAATTCAAATTTATCTTTTTATATAAATACATTAGATGATAGACAATTAATGCTTAATTCGAAATATTGTATTAAATTATTATCTAAAGAACGAGATCCGCAATTTCGAGATATGTTAATAAAAATATCTTATCGAATTTTATCTAAGTTTGTACCACATATGACTAATCCTCATTTATTAATAATCGATGAAGATAATTATAAAAATATTAAATGTCCTATTGAATTAAATCAAAGTACTTATTTAGAAATATTAAGTGGTTCTTTCTTTTTTAACGATTTATTTAAAACAGAAAATAAAATTTATAATAATTTATTATCATCTGTGGATTATTTCTATATCTTAGGAAAAAAAATGAAACCAAAAGCTTTAAGTGATATTCAAATGCAAGATATTTCCCGAATTAAACATTATATTAAATTAGGAATTATATTTTCTAATATAATTAGATATTATCATCAGAATTATGATATTAAAATATTTCCTAATACTGATGCAACTATTAAAAATATATTAATATATGTTTTCCTTTTTAATTATGTCAATATTTTCTTATACGGGAAAATGAATAAAAATATCTCATCAATTGTTTTGTATTCTTTTATTAAAAATAATGGCGTTAAATACACATTTCAAATAGCAAAAAAATTTTTGTATTTTTGTAAAGAAGAATTTAATAAAAAAGAATTACCCATTGTTGAATTAATTTTAATAAAAAGTTTGTGGAATACTATTATTGGTGCTTTGTTATTATTAATTAAATATTCATTTCATATCAATGATAATTTTTATGTGCTATTAATACTCGAAAAAAATTTATCACAAAAATTTAATTCAATGAAAGAATTAGACGCTTATATCAAATATTTAATATTAAATAATTTCATCGAAGTTTTTTTTGATAAAAATGATTTTAATTATAATATAAATGTAATAAAAGATTTAGAAACTTATAGTAATGAATTGACAAGAACTATGTATATATTATTCGATAATTGTTGTAGAATTTATAATGAAATTGATGATAATAAAGATGAAAAAATTAATTTAAAAGAATTATTTAATAAAGGATATCACATTTATGAAATTATACAAGTAATACAAGAAGGACAAATTAATAATGAAAATATTATTAAAAAAATAGATGAATATAGACAAAATTTAATAGATAATGAAAATGAATTAAATAAAAAAGATGATGATAAAAATAAAGAAAAAGAAAAAGATAAAGAAAATGAGGAAAAAAAGGAAGAGAAAGAAAAAGAAAAGGATAAAGAGAAAGAAAAGGTTGAAGAGGAGGATAAAGAAAAAGAAGAAGAAAAGGATAAAGAGAAAGAGAAAGAAGAAGAAAAAGCAAATGATAATAATGAAATGATAAATATAAATCCAATTTCATTAAGTGATGTTATTATTAATTATATTAACACAGAAAAAAAACAAAAAAAGACAATAAACAAAAATTTATTAGACATAGAAAATCTCACCCTAAAAAAAGATGATTCCTTTTTAAATAATCTTAAAGAGCTTTTTCCCGAAAAAGAAGAAGAAAATAATAATAATATAATAGAATATAATAAAGAAAACTTTTTAAATTTATTAAATTATATATATGAAAACATATCAAAATGTTCTTTATCATATAATAAAATAAATGACATGAAAAAAATGAACATTAAATACCGAATAAAATCGTTCGAAAGAAAAGAAGATTTAATTCCTTATTTAGAAGAATTAAATAGTTTAATAAAAAAAAACAAAGAAGAAAAAAATAACAAAGAAGAAAATATTAAAAAAGAATTGGCATATATAATGTTCATGAATTATTCTATTATTCGATTTAAAACTTTAACAAATTTTTATGAAACTGTTGATATTAATAAATATATCGAATTTATTTATAAAAATAATTTAATAGAAAATTCGTCCAATTCAATTAAGGAATTATTTAACGAAAAAAATAAAGAAATTAATATTGAACTAAAAAAGAAATTAATATATGAATATATTTTACTAATTTTTATTTTATTTAGTTTATTAGATCATAATAAAAAAAATTTCGAAAAAGAAAAAATAATTTTTTTAGACGCGTTTCTTTTTATGATAAAAGAATCCAAAAAAAATGAAATATATATTTTAAACGAAGAAATAATGATTCTAGGTTTACAAATCCTTAACGAATTTTTTAATGATTTAGATAATAGTAAAAATATTTTATATGAATATTTAACCGAAAAAAATATGTTTATAGATTTATTAGAACTAAAATTTAATTCGATTGATGCTATTAATACTTTTGAAGAAAATCGTTTAAAATATTTTGTGACTTTAGAAGAAGTTTTTAAACAGTTTATATCTAAAATATTTTCTGAACAAAATTTATTTGGGCATTTATTACAAAGTGTATTTAAATATATTTTTGCAAATATAGAACCAGACAATGACGAAATCGATATAGATAATTTTATTAATCTATGTATAGATTATTTAAAAAAAGATAATCAAGATATTTTTATAAATTCAATAAAAAAAATTTTTGATATAATAGAAAAAGAAGAAAAAAATAACAATAAAATATATTTATTAAGATTAAAGCATGAATATAAAAAAGACATCGAGAAAATAAAACAAGAAATAAACAAAGGCGAAGCCAAATTAAATAAAGAAAAAGAAAAAGAAAATAATAAAACAAATATTGAAGAAAAGATAATAAATATTGAATATAAATGGTCCGAAAGAAATAAGACATTATTCAATATATTATTAAATCACATATGTAAAACAAGTGAAATAATAAACGAAGATATATTAAAAAGAGAAAAATACCAAAAATTTAGTAGAAATTATTTATTCGATTTAGATACATCTTTATCAGGATTAAATTGCATTTTGCATATATATCCATCTTTTATTAATCTGCTTTTTACTTTTAATTATAAAGAAATTCCCGATAATAATTTTATTAAATATTTAATAAAGAATATTTTCCCTTTATTAAATTATTGTCATTTTTGTATCTCGTGGCCCGCGCATGTCCTTTATAGACACGATTTAAACAATAATTATTCAAAAGAAAGAAAAAATTCTTTAAGATGTTATAACAACAATCCAAATTCGTTCCATAGTTATTTAGAATATTTCCGATATGTTAATATCATAGCGTCAATAATACATTCAATAACGTTCAAAAGAAGAAATATGAATGATAATGAAATTGAGTTAATTAAAGCATGTCGCAAAAAAATTCTTGGGGAAATAAATACGATATTAAATGATATTAATGAAAATCTACAAATAAAAAACGAATTTGATTTATTATATAAAAATGATAATTTATTATCAAATGGCATTATTCTTTTTAAAACGTGTTTGACTATATTATATTCGATGTCTGAATTTATTGACACGAGTGATATTTTTTCCCAGTTTGATGCTTTCGAAATTGCGAATTTAATTCTAAGTAAAGAATATAATATTATAAAAAATATAACAAATATTTTAAAAAAGATGAAATTAGACGAAAGAAATGAACGATTTCATGAAATTGGAATAAAATATTTAAATCAATTATTTAAATTAATTAAAGTAAATAAAAAAAAGAAACAAAAAAAAGACGAAAAAGAAAATAAAAATGATAATGTTATGGAATGCATTGAAGAATCTTCTGAAGAAAACGAAATATTATATACAGAAGAAATGAACATGAATAGAGAAGAAATATATGAAGAAGGGGAAATGGAAGAAGAGTATGAAGAATATGAAGACGAAATGAATCCGGATAATATATTAGGAGAAAATAATGTGGAAGAAGAAGATTTATATAGCTTAATAAATAATGAAGAAGAGGAAGATGAAGATTCGAATGAATTATTAAATAATGAGAATCCTATTGAAGTTAATAATTTAAATTTAAGGGAAATTCAAAACGAGGAAGAAAATGAAGAATCAGAAGAAAATAATAATAATAATATAATTAATATTGAAAGAATTTTAGGAATTCATGAATCAAATGAATTCAATTATGATTATAATTATAACGAAGAAAATATTTTATTTTATGAATATAATACTGAAGTTATTACTAATTTAAATAAACAAAAAATAAAATCGGAAGAATTCCAATTTTATGAAGAATTTATTATATTTCCATTTTTAATAATTAGAAAAAGTTCAAAGAATGAATTAATATATTTCAATAGACCTAAAATAAATGTAGATATATTTACTAACATGGATAAAAAAATAGTAAATAAAGCAAATAATATATTTTTATATTATTATATATTCCCGTTTGATTTACATTTTAATAAGTATTTTAATTTTGTCTTTATTGGATTTAAAGATAAAACAATTAATGGATATTTCTTAGAAATTAATAAAATATTAAATGATTTTATGAGTATGGTTTCACAAAATAATGAACAGCTAATGAAAGAAATAATTAATAATATTACTAATAAATTAAAAGAGGATAAAAATATAATCAAAGAACCAAACGAAAAGGAAAAGGAAAAGGAAAAAGAAAAAGAAAAAGAAAAAGAAAAGGAAAAAGAAAAAGAATCTGAATTAGAAGAAAAAAAATCAGACGATATACAAATGATAATGAGGAAATTATCTGAGCAAGAAAAAGAAAAAGAAAAAGAAAAAGAGAAATCAAAAGAAGAAGAAGCAAAACAAAAGAATAATAATAATAATGCTGAATTTATAATGGAATTGCCTCCTGATTTAAGAGAGGAAATATTAAGAGATTTAGATCCAACTTTAATTCCGACTTTACCCCAGGAAATACAAAATGAATACAATAGAATTGCGAATAGAAATAATGATTTAATTTTCCCAATGAATTTAAATTTAAACAAACAACAAACAGATTTCATTTTAGGTGAAGGTGATAATGTTAATTTAATAAAAAAGAATTATAAACTAAAAAAATTAAGATACAAACGAGAAAATGTTTTAAAAATATTTTATAAAGATGATAATAATATCCTAAATCAAATCGAAGAAAATTATTTAATAAATATATTCGATGACGAATTTATCGAAAATTTAATTTTATATAATTTAAAGTCAATATTATCTCTAAAACGAAAAAAGCCGAAAAAATCCGACGATTATATTTCGCTCATAAAAAGATTAATTACCAACGAAAATTTAAGGTATAAAATCATCGATATCTTTTTTAATTTATGGATATGCGATACAGAATATTTATTCGAATTATTAAAAAATTCGAAAATTGAAAAAAATAATAATTTTTTGAATAAATTATTTTATCTCTTTATTCAATTAAATTGCACTGAGGATTTTTTATTTAATTATTACGAGAATTTTTTTATAAATTTCGCTAAAAAATATCAAAAATATATGAAAAAATTTTTTTTGTCAACGTATTATAATGAAAAAGGGGAATATATTTTATCCTCGAAAATATATGAAATAACACAGAATTCGAAAAATTTGAAAGAAGTATTAAATATTAAATATAACAAAGAAGAAAATGTTTTAAGTAATTTAATAAATTTAATACTGGTGAAAAATAGTAGTAGTTTAAAAACGATATTTTCTATACAAATATTCACGGCAATAATACAAAATTGTACCATTCTTAATCCAAAAGAAAAAACACCTAATTTAAATATAAGTAATGAAACTATATATAAAATGCTCGATTTATTTAACAATTTCGAAATAAATTTATTTTTGGATAATTCTCCTAAGACAAATAATCCGACATCATTATTAATAGAAATAATAAACGACGAAAAAATATATCAAATATTATTAGAGTCGTTAATGAAAAGAATAAAATCACTTAAAGAAAATATAACTAAAGAAATGGATGATTTTTTAACAAATAAAAAAATAGATATAATTATCTTTAATCAAATTTTACCAGATATAATTCTATTTAAATTAGTCAAATTCATTAATAGTGCAAGTGATAATTTCAACGAGAAAATAACCGACTTAGAAAAAAAGAAGAACGAAAATGAACTTTTACCAAAAAAAGAAATGTATAAAAAACTAAAGCATTTCATTAAAGAAATAAATGATATATTATTTTCCTGCTGGGAGCAATTAAATAATTTATTACTCAATATCAATGAACGTCTTAAAGAAAATCAAGAATTAATTTTACCGAAATTAAACAGGCTCATTCCTTACTTAGAAACTTTCATAACTTTATCCCATCTTCAATTCATTTCAACTTATTCGCCCATGGGCACAGAAAAAAGTCCTTTCATATTCGAGCAAAATTTCGAATCGCCGAAATCATATAATAATTCCCAGCCAAATAATCAGTCAATGACTTTAGTAAGACTGAATTCGAAAAATGAAGTTGATTCATTCGTGGAATTTTTTTACGAATTTTGCGAAAAGAACAAAAAAATAATAAATTATATTTTACGCCAATATCCGAAAATGTTCACGAATGAATTAATAAAAAAGATATCTCCTTTATTAGATCTCGAAAATAAGAAAACATATTTTCAACATTCACTTAAGAAACTTCCCTCAAATAAAAAATTTTTAAAAATTCAAGTAAGACGAAATGGTCCGCAATTATTCGCCGATTCTTTCGAGGCTTTGATAAACAAAAGCGCGAAAGATTTACGCGGCAAATTAATGATAATTTTCGAAAATGAAGAAGCCATTGATGCAGGAGGGGTAAAACGAGAATGGTTGACTATATTATCAAAAGAGATGTTTAATCCCGATTATATGTTTTTCACCTTAGCAAAAAATGGCACGACGTATACTATTAATAGTGATAGTGAAAAATACGTCGATGATTATTTAAGATATTTCCAATTCATTGGGAAAGTAATGGCCAAAGCAATTTTCGACGGAATGATGATCGATTGTTATTTTACAAGAGTTATTTATAAATTAATTTCTGGTACTCCAATATCATATCATGATATGGAAGATTACGACCCTGTTTATTATAATTCGATAAAGTGGCTTTTAGAAAATAATTTCACCGAGAAAGAAACTTTCTTGACTTATTCATATAATCATGATAATTTAGGTGAAATTCAAACAGTGGATTTAATCGAAAACGGGAGAAATATTGATGTAACTGAATCGAATAAATTCGATTATGTTCAAAGATTATGCAGTTTTAAACTTTATGAAAGTATCAAGAAACAAATCGAAGCTTTACTTAAAGGATTTTATGACATTATACCCCAAAATTTAATATCCATTTTTAATCATAGAGAATTAGAACTTGTTATAAGTGGGATGCCCACTATTGATATTAAAGATTGGAAAAATAATACCATATATGAAAATTATAATGAAGAATCACCCGTGATAAAATATTTCTGGGAAATTATCGAATTATTCGACAATGATGAAAGAGCTGAATTTTTGCAATTTGTCACTGGAAGTGCGAAAGTGCCTTTGGAAGGATTCTGCGCCTTGCAAGGAATTGGAGGAATTAATAAATTTAAAATATCTAAAGTCTTTGATAAAAATTTTGATAGATTACCTACGGCACATACTTGCACGAATCAATTAGATTTACCTGATTATCCTACGAAAGAAATTTTAAATGAACGATTAAGACTTGCGATAAAAGAAGGCAAAAATAGTTTTGGATTTATATAGAAGTAAAATTAATTGAAATATTTTTTTTAATTTGTTTTAATTTTAATATATATTTAAATTAAAAATTAAATTTAAAATTTAATTAAAATTATTGGACATATATTTAAATTTATTAAATTGGGGATGGGGATTGGGGATTGGGGATTG
>ERZ842401.8081-NODE-8081-length-10492-cov-4.915685_pt1 | contig 10492 bp, 11 predicted proteins | sample MGYA00521270_ERZ842401 | MGnify/ENA primary metagenome ERZ842401 (study PRJEB31892, sample SAMEA3878208) | bioreactor metagenome | biome: Moose rumen | place: Sweden | collected 2011-10 | study: EMG produced TPA metagenomics assembly of the PRJEB12797 data set... | reverse complement strand
TGGAGTTCAGACGTGTGCTCTTCCGATCTCTAATAATGCGGAGTGCTTGCCTGCGGCTTCACCGAATTTTGCGATAGCGTCTGCGAGATTGTCGTTCGACTTTGCCAGCTTGTCAACAGCACTCTTGCCGGTCGTCGCCATCCAAATGCAACAAACAATCGGAAAGGCGATCGTGCCAACTGCTTTTGATATCAATTCAAATTCATCCATGATGACTCCCAACCTCCTTTTTGATGACCGTATTCGTTTGTTTCACGTCGGGCAATCCAACTAAACAGCTGATATTTATTCAGCTGTACAAAAAATTCGCATCAAAAAACGGTAAAACAGGGAATAACGCCTTGATTTTGACGCGGGTCTTGATTAAAATAAGTCCAACTCGTCGATGCTGATCTTTTGGCGACAGATTGGAAATATTGATTATCGGTACGAACAGGGGAACGCGTGGCTATTGTGTAACATTCCGCCGAACGCGTTCCGTACATAAAATGAAAATAGATGATCCGGTTGAGAGACTGGAAGTAATCGTATTGCGCTTGTTTCGATGCTTCGTAAGTATTTGCATTTCTCACGTTGCCGACAAACTCATAAACAGATGGAATAAAAATCTTCTCGGAAGTAGCAGTAACATTAGCCTCAGAGGTAGAGGCATTACCGGTGTTGTCGGTGTATTTGGTGACATTGCCGACAACAGCGCGCCATTCCGCAGGTAAAGCATTGAAGAAATTAGGCATAACAGTTTGTTTCATGATACTGCTATTCCAGCCGCCCGCATTAGACAATTCGTAGCCGAATATAAACCAGTTGCCGACGTATCTCTGCAGATGGCAAGAGTGGTAGAATAAGCACCGCCTGTTTCCAAAGCGGCGTTGTGATCGAAACCAATAATGACGGCGCGCCAAGTTTCGTTGTTGAAGGAAAGATCATCAGAAACAGTGCCGTTGAGTACGATGTCGAAAGTATCGCCGACACTGTAATGTTGCGTGTGAGTACCGGCTCTGGTACGTTGAAGAAGAAGTCCGGGCTCGGGATCGCCGACGGAATATTGATGTGCAACAGCATAAGTAGTGCCGTTGTGTCGAACGCGAATATCAGAAGCATCAGAGTCGGAAGTGTCGACGAGAGGCGCATAAACGGTCGCGCCGTTATCGTTGATCGAGAGATAAGGTTGCTCGCCGATATCGTCCGTGGAAGTATATAGACAGCAGTTAAGAGTCGCCCCGTTTTTGACGTAATGAAGGGATTTGGAATACTGAGACATAGCGCACCTCCTAAGCCAGCCAAACAGCACGTTCTGAGTTGGAAGAAATGCTCGGCAAAATCAACTCCGAGAGGCTGACACTCAAAACGCCGTTGGAAATGGCGAGTCCCGCGCCGATCTTTACACAACCGAGAGTATTGCTTGACGCGACCGGAAGAGAATCAATGCCGCCACCGGAAACAGTCTGCCAAGAACCGTCGCCGCACAGAAACTTCGTTGTGTCGGAAGTGGTCGGCGCAGGAACCAAACCGGAAGAACCTGAAACAATCGAAGTCGCTCCCGTGAATGTTCCGATTGTATTGCAGGATTGTACAGAGAACTGCTCCGACAATGCGTCGGAAAACAATTCGAGTGCCGTTTTCAATCCGCCGAGATTAATCGACTTCATCGGATTAGCGTCTTGCCGCCTCCAATTTTTACCACCCCCGACGAGTTAATGGTTGCAGGCTCAGTTAACTGCAATCTGAAATCGGAAGAATCGTTATCGGCATCAAAAGAGACGATGGGAAAATCTCCGGTGGCATATTGACTCTCATAGAAATTAAGTCTGAAATCAATAGTAAAGTCGTTTGCTCCGAGCGTTATTGTCGGGCTCGTCAAACAACAATCGGAATTGAACCAAGCGCAATTGCCGGAGAATCCGTTCTCGTCACACTTTCATCGAAGTGCAAAAGCATTGCTGTATAATCCATTCAAAAATCACTCCTTTCCGGAACGCAAAAGGCACCACCGAAATTGGCAGTGCCTCGCGTTGGTTGTTTTGAGTCGCCTTAGAAAAACAGACCACTGATATCGTCGTCAGAGATGGTATCATTTCCGACCGCTTGTTGAATGGTCTGAGAAGAGAGGCTGATGGTGCCGTTCTGAATCTGAAGCCCCGTCCCGATCTTGACGACGCCCGCTTCGAGAGAAGTGGCGACAGGCAATACAGCACTGAGCATCGTGCCGCTCGCATCGATGTAACCCTGCTTGCCGATGAATGTATCATTATTGAGGCTGTCCTGCGCCGTTTTGAATGTGCTTAAGTTCATCAGAGAAATCATAGTTGTGTCAGACATTATTTAATCGCTCCTTTCAATCAGCTGTTGGAAAACAATTCTTCAATATCGGAATTGCTTGCGTAAGACAGACTGATGGTGCCGTCGGTGGCGAAATTGATGCCCGTGCCAATTTTTACAACGCCGGTAGTGGAATCTGTGGCGGTAACAGTCGTTGCCGCAGTGAGATCGGTCAATTTGGCATAAGTCGATGAGAATGTGTTGCCGTCGGCATCTTTGAGTGCTCGATCGGCAGTCGAGACGGCATTGTTGACGGGAATGAAGCGCGAGCCCGACCAGCGGTAAGTACCATCGATAGTAGCATCAAGATCAATGTAAATCTTATCCTTCTCGCCCGCAACAAGTGCGCTGCCACGTGTGCCGTCGCTGTCGAGATAAAAGAGTGACGTATCGGATTCGGCGTTGTAAACGACGTGAACGTCGACGACATCATCAACGTAGCTGGGCAATTTGTCTGCTTTGATTTTGGTAGTCAGAGTGTCGACGTATTCGGAGCCTTGCAAGTATCGCCCGTCATTGAAAGTCACGAATTGGTTTTTGAAAGTCTGAAGATTGCCGAAGTTCACAAGAGTAGTATTGCTGGCCATGGTTTAAACATCCCTTCTTTGATGTAAATCGACGTAAAAACGTCCGTTGCTGCGCTGGAGTTCGGAGCGCGGGATTTCGATAACGACAGTGTTCGGATCACCGTGCTTAGGACGCGGCGGAGGCGGCGGTAAATGCGGCGGGTGCCTATCGTCAAAGTATCCGCCATCGGGATCGGGATCGAACGTTCGATAGTAAGGTGGCGGCGGTGGTTGATGCGGGAATGAATGTCTCCGTCTCTGCAGATCATGATAGTAATCGACAGCAGAAGTAGAACCGCCGCTCGAACCTGCCCCCGCGCCGGACGAAGAACTTCCGCCCGTCGAATATCCGGTGCCGGTTGAGGAACTGCCGTCGGACGTACCAATCGAATCGCCGCTGCCTGAAGTGCTGCCGCTCGAAGCGGAAGTCGTGAATGGTAATACCGCCAATGTGCAAGTACCGTTACCGCTGAATTTCCGCGCGTACACCGCCTGCTCAATGGTCACGAGCGCGAACGGTCGTAACACTAAGCCTTGCGTGTCGGTGTTGTCGGAGATTTCAATGTTGGCATCGTTGGATACGTTTTGAATGATGCCGCCCGTCTCCTTGAGTTTTACGTATTTTGCGGCGGCAAAAAAAAAAATCCCCTTGCGGGGCTCAGAGTGTTTTGAAAATGTTCGCATTGAGCTTGAATCGAAATGGCTTCGCCTTGATCAAAGTCAGATGCTCGGGCGGCATGGCATCTAGTCGGCTGCGAATAGTGTTACGCGATTTACCTGTAAGCGCGACGAGTTCCTTCAATGTTAAGCCGTAGCCGTAAAACGAAGAAGTCTGAAGCAGTAACACATACAATTTCCGAATGAGCGGTTCATTCGGCACGACGGGCAGAAGTAGATTGGACAATTTGTCGAGCTGGTTCAGCTTGCGTTTTAAAACATCGCTGACGTTGTCAAACGTTGCGGCAATGAGAGATACAAACTCGGTGATGAAAGGTGTCAAGTCGCCACAATTGATTTCCGCGTCAGTGAGCTTGAACAATTCGTAGTACTGCTTGAGATTTTTTTTGAGTATGTATGACAGTCGAAGCGCGACGATGAAATGAAATCGCTTGGCAAGAAAGTATGAGACGATGAATCTGCCGGTGCGTCCGTTACCGTCATAGAACGGATGAATATAGGCGAAGGCGTAATGAAAAATCGCAAGCCTGATGAGCAAGGGCATTTTTTCGTCGTAAAGGATATGCAAAGCGGCGTTCATAGCCGAAATGATGTTTTCCTCCGGAAACAGCCCGCGATGAATTGTTTTACCACTTGCCGAAGAAATGTCGACTGAACCGGCGCGAAAAATTTTGCCGTCCAATTTGTTGCTTGGCGCGGCGCGTAAAACCTCGTCATACGTGAAAGTATTGTAAAAAATTCTGATGTCGATGCAAGTGTCAAATGCAATATCCCTGCCATCGACGAGATTGTTGTATCGATTAATGATACCGGCAAAGCGCGCCGAGCTTGAGGCTTGCTCAAAAGTCTCGCGAAGTTCTTGCCGTGTACTCTGAACGCCTTCTATGTCGTTGGTCGATTGAATTTCTTCAATGACGTTGAAACGCGCAAACTGTTGAAGAACGATCGGCGGTACCCGCAACAGCAATTTTGACAGAGATTCGTGCTGAGAGTACACGTCTTCAAGTACATTGACAAGTTCCGCAGTATAGCAGAAGAATGCAGGAAACTCTTTCTTGCGATTGAATTGACGAATGGAAAAATCGAGATGTTTGGTAAAAGGCGCATTGACTGAATACGCATTAAAGATTGACGGCAGAGATATTCAAGAGGCTATGCAAATGGCAATCGATTGCCTTGCCGGATATATCTACTCAGAGAATAAAGACGGGCACGTTCTGCCGCCGCCAACGTCCATCGATGAAATTGATCTTCATTGCGAAGACGATGAAAACAGAGAGTATGAAACGGCTTTCGTCAATGTGATTTCTGTTGATGTTGAAGAATACGCGAGGAAGCATTTTGAGAAGTCCGTCCGTAAGTCTCTCACTATTCCCAAGTGGCTTAACGACAAAGCAGTTGCACGCGGCATTAATTTTTCAAACATTCTCCGGCGCGTTCTGATTGCGGAACTGTCTTAATCAGCGCATCACTCGCTCCGCCATTGCAATCCGTTTCTTCTGAATATCCATTTGTCGACGCAAGCGTGTATCGCTGTCAAACCGTTGATCCGTCAACACTTCCCACTCCGACTTCGCCAATTTCGACATTGCTTTTTGCGAATTCTTCATTCGCGCGTACAACGTCGGATTGAATCCCTCCGGCTTCTGTTTCGTCTGCTTGTATTCGTTGAAGAGTTTCGTCTGTTCGTCAAACTCATCGTAGTACTCCGACAAGATGCGCGGATTTTTGTAAGGCGTTCTGAACAAACCGCCGATGATCGGAGCATCAGACCACGTCGCATTCACCGCACGACTGCCCGTCGCCCAATCCATCACCGCCAATGCACTGCGACCGAAGCCTGCCGTGTAGCCCGTCAGGAAGTGCTCGACTTTCTTCGGCGACAAGCCCGTCGTCTCGCCAATATATTTCGCCAGCCCCGACGTATGCCCGTCAAATTGCATGTGCTCAGGCAATTTCTGTTGAGACTGCAACACAATCGGCGCGTTGTAGAACATATTGTAATTCGCAATGCACTCGAAGATCGGCTTTAATGCCGTCGGCGCGATATCGGGCATTTCATTTTCAATTGCCAGCCGCAACTGCTTGAATGACTTCGGATCATTGTTGTACGTCCAATTCAGGAAACTCTCCGTCGCGTTCGACACCAATCTGATGCCGAAGTCCATGCCTTTCGGCACGCGAATATCCTCGCCGAGCAACCAGTAATTCTCCTTCTCCCACGGTTGCACATCTTTCTTGTACCAATCCTCATCGTGATTGAACATGAACGTCAGCAATGCAGGTAAGAAGCCCGCAATCATCAATCGGAACATTGCGCCTTGCCACTGTCGACTCACATCTTTTTCTTTTGAAAATGCCTTGCGCGGATCGAACGTCCGACAAAACTTGTCAATGCCCTGCAGATGCGCATTCGCAAATGCCGTGAAATTGTTCCATTCTCGGCTCGCCTTGCCGCCGCGCGCGAAGTCCATCAAATCCCGACTCTCCAATGCCGCCGTCACCAAATCGCCGTACTCCATTCGACCGCCGCGTTCCGCTGCCAATTTGTTTTTCACCTTCTCGAACATCGCAATCCGTGTGCCGAGCTCCGAATACTCGCCGAGCAGTTGCATCAACTTGCCTATTCCCTTGAGAGACTGATACTGTTTGTATTTGCCTTTCGTCAGCCGATCTAGCGAGCCCTCGGCGTAATTGCTAAAGGAACGCATCTTGACTGCCACGCAACAAATTTCTAATCGCGAAGTTCGGATTGTACACCGTCGCCAAATTGCGCAGGATCATCGTGCCGCTACGCAAAAACCGTCCGAACCATGTCATTTGCGGGATTGTCATTTGATTGACTGCCTTAGCCACTGCCGGATCAGTCTGCAGATATTTCTTTCGACCGCCTTCGAAGAACGTTATCGTCGTCCGATCGTCCGGCTTTTTGTTGCTCACTTCGTCAATGAGTTCGCCGACGCCTCCCGTCCGCGCCAAATTCGCCAACAGCAGTTTTGCCTTATTCTTGCTCGCGCGCTTGACCATGTCATAAGTGTTCCTCACTATCGACTGCAACGGATTTATCACGTCACGGCTCGAGCCCGTCATGTGTTTCAAGCTGTCTCCGAACGTGATTTCTTCGTTCTCCTCGAACACGCGAAACAGCGGCACGTAATTCTTCCAACTCGACAGCATCTCATAATATCGCGCATTGCTTATCACCCCTGCGTCTTTCAAGATCGCCATCAGCGTATTCGAGAACCGCACCAAATCCTGCTGTGATTTGCCGTATTTGCCTTCGTGTTCTGCTATAACCGCATCGCAATCTTCTTCGCTTACCGGCGTGCTCATCAGTGTTCTCTCCACCGTCGCCTCGATCTCTTCCGAAGTCATCTTTGAAAACGCTGAATTCGGATCTTCGGCAAGCATTCTCGCAAACTCCAATTTCTCCGCTCGATCTTTCTTATTCTTCTGATGAATGTCTTTGATGTGTTTGACCATCGCGAAGGTCGTAAATTCCTTCAACACCTGCTCATTGTCTATCGCTCCGATCTCTTCGAGAATCATCTCTAGTGTTTTGAAGTCGCGGAATTTCACATCCGGATAATATTGTTGCAGTGCCGCGACTGCCTTCGCATCGCCTTCGATCATCTCTTTCGCATTGCCCGCCATTCCTCGATAATTTCGCAATGCCACGTACGGATTGAATTCATTCGTAACCTTCTGCCCCTGTTTCTGCTCGACTGCCTTGACCAACTCGTCCACCGGCGACAGTTCCTCGATGAATTGGTTGTAGCCGTTTTGATACGCTTCTTTGATCGCGGGAATGACGCCCTTCGGCGGCTTTTTGTCTTGTATCTTCATCGTCGCGCGCTCGTATGCTGTCGACTGAGTCCATTTCTGCATGATGTATTGCGCCTCGAGCAATTGATCGGCTATTCCGGTGTTCTCGCGCATTGCCTTCTGAAACGCCTTCGCCTCTGCCGATTCGTCATTCGGCGCGCCCGTCATTATCCATTTCGCTATGTAATTGTTCATTGCCTTCGACGGACTCAGTGAGAGTCGCTTTGCTATCACGCCGCCGCACTCCGGCAATATTGTTTCAAAGTCATACGCGTCGCGCGAGCGGATCACTTTCTTCAATTCATCCGTCACTACTTCGACGCTTTCATCGAGCTTGCCGAAGTATATCTTCATTCCCGTCAATTCTTCGAGAGTGTGTTTCAAGGCATGATGCAGAGGCTCACTCCCGCGTCGATTGCCCGTCAACCAATTCGATATGCGTTGCTTCAATGCGGCTGTGCTGTTGTCTTCACTGCCGATTATGTTCGATATATGCCCCTTGATTTTGTCGCCGACCGAGCGATTATCGACCGAATACTTCACTTCATTCTTGCTGTCTATCTCAGCTTGATTCTTTAACTCCGCAAGCCCGTCTTTTTGCACCATTGAAAAAGCACCCCTGTCGGAGTGCTTCGCCTCTTCGTTATATAACTTTTGAAAGTGCTCAAATGCCGCGCGCCTGCCGCCGCTCACCACTCGCGATATCCCGCGCGCATCTTCGCCTTCCATTCCTCCGGATGCAGGTACGGCTCGAGTGCCGCGTCCGCGAGGGCTTCCATTTCCTCTCGTGTTGCCTGCGGATCGAGTTTCAGCCCCAACTCTATGAACTCCTCTCTGTCCCGCGTTTCCGACCAATCGTTTAACATTTTCTTTTCCGATTCGGTTAGCATCACTTATTCCTCCTTGGGATACTCCAACTCGTCCGCCATTGCTTCGGCTTCCGAGCGACTGATCGTTGGCATCAATTGCATCGTCAATTCGATATACTCGTTCCTGTTGCGTGTTTCCGACCATTTGTCGAAAAGCTCGAGCTCGGATTCGTTCGTCATTATCGAAACACCTCCGCGCATACTCTATCTTGACTGCCCAAAAATTTTTATACTTCTCGTTCTGCTGAATCGTATTAGAATGATATTGAATAAGCATATCTCGAATATATGGCAACATATCTCTTGCCTCGTCGCGTGCGATCGGATCGCTCATCTTCGACAGTTCAACATGCTCTCCAATCTCTTTCGACACCGTCTCCGCGACCATCTTCATTATGCCTTCATTAAGGTACTTCTCGAAGACGCGCTCACTCAAATTATCGTCGTTTCGCGCCGCCCTGTCAACTTGCATCGAATATTTTTCCGTCGCCGAAGGCAGTGCGCGCCCGTCTGCCAATTCCAACGCACGTGTCCGACTGTTATACCTGAATATCTTATTGCCGTCGCCATCTACCAGATTACGCGCCATTGCTCCGAATTCTTCATACATCTTGTTGCGTTGATCTGTTGTCAAGCCCATCGTCGGTTTATGGAAGGCATCGGTAAATCTGTCGAGCATATCCTTCAACCACGCAACGAGCCGCTCCGCCAGCGTCCGATCTTTTTTCGATACCGCCTTCAGCATTCCCGTTCGTCGCGCCGTCTCCGACATTGCGTCCATTATCATTTCGTCGGCAAGCGCGTCATCCGTCAAATTCGCTCGACCTGTCTCGCGCCTATAATTGTCAATCTGAGCATCTGTTATGCCGAGTGAGTTTTTCAATGCGTCAAACAACGCGCGATTGTTTTCTGCCAATGCGTGCCCTGCCTCATGCCAGAACGTCCAACCCGCACTCATATTCCCATCCGCATTGATGTACAAAATCCCGTTCGCATACGCTCCGTGCACATTCTTATTCTTATTGCGGAAGAAAACAACCGGTGCCCCGAGCCGTGTCCAGAAATTGATTATCTCGCGTTGCCGGTCATTCAACTCATCCGGCGCAAGGAAACTGTCGGGCGTAATCGATTCCGCTCCTTCGCCGCGCCGCGACCATTTGTCGAGCACTTTGATCGCCTTGTCGTCGAACACCACGTAGCAACGCCCGTCCCTAAAACCGTCATACGTAATGCCGCGCACGCCTTCTTCGCGCAACGCCAGACTTGCCTCTTTCGCGCTCCCCAGTTTCTTCATCAGATTTTGGTAAAATTCCCAACCGTTCTCGCCCGATTCGATGCCTTCTGCGGCTGTCAACCTTGCAATCGCATCACGTATTCGCTTGGGCTGTTCCGATATCTTCTTCTGCTCGTCCAACATCACGCCGCGAACCGGTATATCAACCTTAAACAGTCTGCCCGGTGCTTCGATGTTGATATCCTTCGTCAGCTCCTTAAACCAATCAATTACCCGCGCTTTTGTCTCTTCGCTGTAATCATCCTCGTCGTCAATTTCATCCCGCTCCCATTCCTGTATTGATTTGATTGTTGCGCGCTTGTCATACGATACTTCATAGTTCTCCAACGCCGCGATTTTCAGATTGCGTTCGTCAAACGGCATAGCCCAATCATCATCAAGCTCTACAAGTATATCATTCAGCGATTTATCGCCGACCATTACCTCACTCGCATCGGGATATTTAAAATTTCCGCTCAGACGTTTTCGGTAGTTCTCCGAAATTCTTCGACTTGCCGCGAAGTACAAGCCCCAGCCGTGCACTTGCGCGCCTTCTCCCGTGCCGATCGCATCCAACGTAAATTTATCAAATTTGTGCGGACTGCCATGATACGCTATCGAGAACTTGAATTGCGGATTGTTTAGATTCTGCAAATGTTTGACGAGCGTCGCGCGCCCATCTGAGCCCGGCATTTCGACATGTCCGTCGCGAACTCTGCCGCCCAACTGCGCGATGACATTCGCCACTGCCTCATTCTTCGCCGCGTCGTCGAGTGCGGCGTCTGTCCATTCTTCCTTGCCATTGCTCGTTCGACTCTTTAACTCTGCAGGCTTGTCCAATTCGCTCTCTACGGCGGTTTTTTTATTACTCGAATACTTCGCGCCCGTTGAAAAAGCACCCGCACGGTGCTCAATATCTGTTGTCGGCAATGCACGTCCGTCTGCAAGCTCCAACGTCCGCG
>ERZ842401.8080-NODE-8080-length-10492-cov-5.552745_pt1 | contig 10492 bp, 4 predicted proteins | sample MGYA00521270_ERZ842401 | MGnify/ENA primary metagenome ERZ842401 (study PRJEB31892, sample SAMEA3878208) | bioreactor metagenome | biome: Moose rumen | place: Sweden | collected 2011-10 | study: EMG produced TPA metagenomics assembly of the PRJEB12797 data set... | reverse complement strand
TCGCCCAAGTTCTTTGCACCACACACGAAAGGAACGTCAAACTGGGTCTTGTCGATGTGATGGATGTTATCGGCTGGCGAGAGCACTTCGCTTTCGTCAATATAGTCTATTTCGATGGCTTGCAGAATCAGTGCCTCTGCAATATGACCAATACGGCATTTTGCCATCACGGGGATACTCACGGCCTCCTGAATACCACGGATCATCGCGGGGTCGCTCATGCGCGACACGCCGCCCGCCGCGCGTATGTCGGCTGGAATACGCTCAAGTGCCATCACTGCACAGGCTCCGGCCTTTTCGGCTATCTTTGCCTGTTCGGGGGTTGTTACGTCCATAATCACACCGCCCTTCAGCATTTGAGCTAACTGACGGTTTAAAGTTTGTCTTTCGTTTGTCATTGTGTTTACTCCTTTTATTTTTTAGAATCTATATTCAAAGCTCGTTTGAAATCGGTTGGTGAAACGCCCTTGTGTTGTCTGAAGAAACGAGACAGATGCGACTGAGAGGAGAAGCCGAGCATGTGAGCAATCTCTTTCAGCGGCTTATTAGTGGTAGTCAACAACGACGCAACCTCGCTGGTAATACGTTCGTCGATGATTGCTTTGGGAGAACGGCCGGCAATGCGGCGCGTCACCTGTCCCAAATAGCGGGGACTTACGTTCAGTTGCTCAGCATAGAACAACACATCGGCATAATGAGTATAGTGATGCTCAACAGCATCCAGAAACATATTATACAGTTCTCCACTCCTTCCGTTTCCCTCTGCATAGTCGGCAGGCAACTGCTGCAAGTAGGTCTGCGCATGGAGCATCGCCTCGTTGTTGCTCTCACCAAGACTGAGATAGTAGGCAACTGCTGAGCCTAACTGATTGGCGTGACCATGCCGACGCTCGCCTACAGGTAAATCTGACGGTTTTAGCACAACTGTACACAGGGGGAGCAATAGCTGCTCGATAGCCTTAAACACTACAGGCGACACCAACTGTTCACCCTTAGTGGATGTCAGTACCGGTGCATACACCACATGACGCGGATGATACGCCCTAAGCATACCTGCAACCATTTCCACATGATCTTTACGACGCAACAAACCAATCTTAACCACCTGCGGCTGCATATCGTTGACAATGGCTTCTATCTGTTGCCGTACAACAGCAACGGGCAAATCGTAGAATTCCTGGATGCCCAGTGTGTTTTGTACGGTGATAGAGGTAATGGCCGAAGCTGCCGTTCCTCCCAGGCTGTTGATGAAGCGGACGTCTGCCTGTACGCCAGAGCCACCAGTTCCGTCGCTGCCTGTGATTGTCAGTATGGTTTTATTCATATCCTACAGTGTTTACTGAAACTGGGTACAAAGGTAATGATAAAAAATGAGGGGAATCATTTAAGTTCCCTAATTGACAAAAGAAAATTCAGTTTTGACAAATGGCCACCAAAAAGCGGTATTCCGACAATCCAAAAGAAAGTTGGAACACCGCTATATGGAATCTTCCGCTTATCTTATTTTACAATCACTTTTCTGCTATTCGAACGACCATTGGAAGAGCGGACGATATTCATGCCTTGGCGAAGACCGCTACGCTTCACGCCGTCAAGGCCGTAGACATTCGGTTTCTGTTGCGCCTCTGCACCCGACAATTGTTGCACGCCAGTGGGCAGTTCGCCACGCATCATCGACTGAACTTCGTCGGCACTCACTGCATAATTATAGATACGCACATCACTCAGGCTACCCGTGAAATAGGGATCGGCAACAAACTGGCTGCGTCCCAGATAGTTCAAAACAGGCTTGACATCGCTGGGTCGAATAGTGATGCCTGTACTCGAACCAGCCTCGACACCATCCACATAGATAGTGGTCTTACCGTTTCCAATACTTACCACCACATGCTTCCAAGCCTTCGAAGTCAGTTTAGCGTTGCAATCAACCGTCTGCTCATTGCCACCATTCTTGATGGCAAAGCGCATAATAGAGCCATTACTCGGAGTCAAGAAGAGATAATGATCAGTGTCGTAGCCAAAGTCAAATATGCGTGTCCAGTTGCCAGAACCATTCCAGTAGACCCACATACCGATAGTCAACTCATCGCTGTTAGCCACCTCGTATGGCAACTGAAGATATCTGTTGGATGCCAATGACACTGCCTTCGCATCATCTTTGTCAGCATAAGTAGGAGCAGCCGAGCAGACAGCATCCATCATATTGGGCGTATCGTCGTTCAGGGTTCCGTTAAAAGCCCATCGGGCAATCAACGACGGTTCACCTGTAGGCATGGTTTCCACCTCTTCAGAAGCAGCAGAAAGATTCTGCGAGAGGTCGATGGCTTTCACCTTATATATATAAGAGACCCCCTGACGGCAGCTATTATCCGTAAAATAGTTGGTTGTCACCTTGCGGGCAATGGTGTTCCAGTCATTAGTTCCCTTTGGTGCACGCAATACCATGTAGCCCTCCAAGTCCTTCTCGGTATTGGCATTCCACCAAAGCGAGACGGAGGCTGTATGAGCTTCGGCACCGAGTCCTGAGGGCTGAGCAGGAGCGGTAGTCTCATAGGTCAACTCAGCAGGCAGGAATCGCCACAGGTAGCGATCGGCCTCAGGGTCACTTCCCTGTTTCTTCTGAGTTACTCCAACGTTGTTGATAGTAAGACTACTTTTACCAACTAAATAAAGAGCACTTTCGCGGTTTCGTATATAGAAATAACCGTTACCAGCATATTCTATATACCACTGCTCATTGCTAGTTGGAACTTCATTTACCTTATACGCCAAAATATTCGCACCTTCTTGAGTTGAAAAATCCTGCACGTTGATATGAAGCTTTGCATCACTGACAGATTCTATATTATAGAAACTATAGTCACCACCTATACGACTGGAAATCGGAGCAACATTCCACTGCTGCGTCTTGGCATTTTTTTCTTTCTGCATCACGATTGTACTGCCATTAACCGACAGAAGATTACCAGTAGCCTTGTTCACAATCTTATAGGTACCATTGATTACGCTGGGCTGGACATCTTCACCCCACGTCACGTTAATAACACGCTCAGCATTGGTTTGGCCAGTCTGATAGCCAGTGCCTCCAGGCATTTCCATCACGAATTCACGAACAGGACCATAGCCATCATAATAGACATCACGCTCGGTAGAAACAAACTGATAGTTAGTGGTATAGGCCTGACGCTCACTTGAACCGATAAAAGCTTTTACGCGGCCATCATTATGACGGTAAACAGATGCAGCCGTCCAGTTATTACGGTGCTCACCATAAGCCAAGCGGACACCATTGCGACTGATATCGCAGAACTCACCGCGTGCCCGGCTGTCGAAGCCCCACCAAATACCGACCGTCATGCCATATTGCAGACCAATCATAGCCTCACCCACATTGTGCATCTCGTCAGCATAGCCGACCTTTCCATCAGCAGCCAACTGCTGATAGAATGCTGCAAAATTATCGAATGAGCCTGCTAACTGATGGGTATTACCCCAATCATAGTAGTTCTTACCAGATGAATACCAAGTCAGAGCCTTGTCATTATTCAAGGTATTGCCTCCTACCATTGGTATATTAGCGCAACTGGAATAGTTCTCTTTCAACAGTTTGGCTATTTGATATTGCTTGACAGTGGTAGCACCCTCCTCTTTAGTCCAATAATCACCTTCATTAAAAGGCGAAATTCCAGCAATAGGATGCTTGGTATTACTCTGCATCCAGCGCACATGGGCATCAATCATAGCTGCCCAGTGATCGTTGTTTGCGCTATTACTCTTCACGTAGTACGTGGGGGGACCTGTTACGCCTGTTTCTGTATTCGGACTTACTGCTTCCTGATCAGCAGTAAAGACAATCGGCAACGTTTTGCTGAAAATATCAAAGATGCGATTCCGCTCTTTCATCGTAGCAATGATACCCGATGTCAAGTCTTTGTCATTGACTAATTCCTCAGTATAGCGAAAAGCTGAACGGCCAATACCGATATTTTCACTTCCCATATGATTGACACCCTTACGAAGATTCTGTTCACTGATCCATGCCTGATCCAATCCCCATGTAGGTGTGTATCGTTTACCTTCAGCCGAAGTAGCAAAAGAAATGCTCACATCAGGCTTTTGAAAGGCTGGCAAAAACTGGCTCGAAGAAGAGCGTATAGCATCTTGCGAAAAAGCCGTAATAGTACTGCTAATTGCGGCTATCAAGAGAAGCAGTTTTTTCCTATTCATAGTTTCAACATATTAAAAGCATAACATTTACTATTTCAAAATAACTTTTTGAGCGTGTCCGTCAACAACTTTAATATAGAGGCCTTTCTTTAACCCTGTTGACGAATCAGAGAGTCGACGTCCATCAATGGTATAAATACCGTCAATCTTACTATTGTCTTTGACGATTGAAGCCAAAGAGGTCACCTTAACATTTGAATCTATATCCTCTTGAGTTATTCCTTCTATCGGAAGAGTTGCACCCGTCCAATTATCATACACAGTGAGTCCTTCATTCTTTTTATCACTGAAAGGATACATAATGGCAGTATAGTCACCTACATAGGGGCGCTTTGAACTTGTACTTTCAGTTTGTTTTGTCATTACACCATTCTTCATGTAAAAATAGTCTTTAGGAACTCGAGAAGATGACTTAAAAAATCCACGAAGATTTCCAGGGCCATTCAGTGCCGTTGACTCAGCTGCTCCATATTCATAGAACAGTGCATCAGCCACTGAAGAACGATAAACACATGGCACACCTGCCTGTGCTTCATTCATCTCCTCAAGACAGAGCTGATCGTATGTGGCATTGATACCTACAATCTGATAGAATTTCAGATTGTCAGTTGCTGGTACGGCATAAGGCAAGCAAACAATCCCCCACTCATCAGGCACAACAGAAAGTTTATAGAGAGGATGGAACTTCAACACAAAGTCGGTAGCACCCCACCATCCTTCACGATAATCTCCTAACGTTGTCTTCCCGATTGCATGCCATTTACGATCAACCGCTCCATCCTTAGAACTAACAAAGCCAATTGTCACAGAATCCTCTTCTAAATAGACTGGAGCCGTTGCCAACTTTTGCCATATATTTTGAACAGGAAGGTCAAAATAGTCGACAGACAGATTTGGCGACACCGAAACTGCATTTCCATATTTCAGATAGGCATGCTGGTCACTCAAGCAGAAGTGCTCGGTTGTAGCCGCACACTCCAAGACATAGTAGCCACTTTCCAATCCCGAAACAGTCTGTCGGATTTCCATAGTTGCATCTGGATCTGTCGCTTTACTAACACCCCACCATGCATTCCAAAAAGATTTGCCATCTTTAGTATTCACCCGTTGATCGCCACCTTGGTATGAACCGACCTTGGTCTCCCAACCTGTAGAGAATCCGAACGATGGGTTCAGTGGTTGTTTAGTGGCATCGGTAAAAGCAAAATATTTTTCCATCAGTGCCTTTACTTCATCAACATTTTCGATTACCATAGTGGCAGAAGGAGCATTCTTCAGTTCATTCAACCGAGCGGTCATCACATTATAATATGCACACCCAACGCCTTCAATACTTTTCAGTACCGTCTGCAAAGAATCTGCTACAGACATATAGCGGATAGCCTTTAAATGATTGGCAACGGCTTTCGATAATGTATTGAAAGCCAAATCGTCTGAAGTTGAAACGCCAGCCACTACAGCAGAAAGATCTTCATTTAAAGAAGAGTATTTTGTATTGAATACTTGCGCCTGTTCAGCTTTCTTTTTCATCTGCTCCACTCCATTGGCAATAGCTCCATCATGGGTATCAAACAATTGGAACAACTCCACCTTATCAATTTGAGCTTTAGCATTCAATGCCCTAAAAGCAAATAGAACTTTAGTGTAATTTTCCGTATTAAACGATTGTGTCAAAACGGTCCAGTCTGACGATGCGCTCATTGCTTTTATCACCTTATCCTCTGTTGTTCCTGTAGACGAAAGACTGACTTTCATATTTGAATTACCATTGCGCACTGCAATTCGAAGATAATAGTTTTTCCCTGGCTCAACATCAACTGCTTGAAATACGGAGGCTTCATCATTAATAGTTCCCGAGCCATAAGCTTGCAAATAAGAGCCGTTGCCATATCCGCCAGCTCCGACAACTTGGAACGATGGTTCACTAAGCGTAGTACCAGCCCCATTGGCCCATCCGAAGAATCCCATATCGAAATCACTATTCGATATCAAATTACCACCCAAATAATAGGTTGTTCCGTCCACATCAATGACATCTCCTGCATTCATGTTATCACTTGAATAATAACTCTTTCCGTACAAATCAACTAAATGCAAACGATACTCAACAAATTCTTCAGGAGATTCAACGACATAGGTATAATCTGACGGTAACTCTTTCTGCTCGACTATCGCATAAGTAGTCCACACACCTGAGGCATCCTTTTTCTGGATTTCCATCAACTGATTATATTCGCCATTAGGATCATGCCAAGAGAAAGTAATCTTGCCATTGGCACTACTCACGGAAATATTGGTAAAATCATACTGCTTCGGAGTAGTAGGCACAAAATCATACTTGCCATTATATCCCAAACCAGAATTCATGCTTGCATAGTATTCACCAGCAGGAGTGAGTGCACCATTAAGATAGATCTTTGAAATATCAGCTTCACCATTCCAATAATAATAGCGCTCCACATAGTCCCAGTTATTCAGTTTTGAACAGATATTCTGAAGGGCTGTTTTTACTTGAGCTTGTGTCACACCGCTTGCAAAAGCACCATTTTTGTTCCAAGATGCGCCCCAGCACCATTCCGAAATCCAGACTGGACGCTTATATTTGTTCACCCAGTTGGCTATATTGCCAAAACTGCTTTCCACCCAATAGCAGTGTAGGTCAAGAATATCACAACGCCATCCACGGGCATCAATAGAATCCATAAATTCTGCTAAGAAGCCAGTTGCGTTCCAATAATCGCTACCATCCCAAGAGGCTGGTGAACAAAGACGCAAGCCCGTACGCATCATGTTTTCCCAGTTGTTGAGAATAGTTGTCAAATCCTGAGGGTGATCATCAGATGAGTTTCTTGGCTCATTGTTGTTCTTTGTATGCGGCGACTGGGTAGTACTTCCAATAGTAGCCGAAGAAGGCCAATCCTCATAAATATGATTCGGCACCCATTCATAGTCGGGAAGGAGACTTCCATTACCCTGTCCCCAGTCGTAGCTGCTTTGCACATTAAGAGCAGACATCGCGTTTTTGTCCACCTGATTTGCTAATTGCTTCTTGCCAGCATCATACCAATTGAACACGCGGTAGGAGGAAATTTTCTTGTCCATAACTGCAGGCAGTGTAGCCATTTCCAAGTCCTTGTCGGCAGCAATAAAGCAACGGCTATAGCCGCGACCGCCAGCACGCAACGAGAAGGTTACCATATAGCCACGCTTCAACTTGAAAGAGCGGATTTTATTGTTCAATTTAGCGGCAGTCAGCGTATTCATGTAACCACCTGTATGTTCCAATCCGAAATCATTGCACGACTCTCCCTGAAAATTCTGCTCAGAATATACTGTTAGAGGCTTTGTGGAAGTGCCATAAGGAAGTATGATACAACCAAGATTATAAAGTTTTACTTGGCAGTTGGAATTATTCACCGCTTTTGCACCATTTATCTTCACATGATCCGCTAACAGCTTAATGGCTGCTGAAGGTCTTACTTCGCTCAGAATGAGGACGGCATGTTCGGTATTGGTAATATCCACTACACCCTCATCACCAAACGGTGTCGCATTTGACACGGTATAATCAACATCCGTGTCAAGCGTCACAGTTGTTGTCACCTGGGCCACGGTCTTTTTCGTATTAGCCGACCAGATGCATACAGAGGCCAACATCAGCAACGATGCAGTCACAATCATCCTTCCAAAAAATGGGGAAAATAGTCTTTTCATATTGTAAATAGTTTTTAGTTATTCTAATTTGGGGACAAAAATAAGAAAAAACATTGAAAGTATAAAGCTTTTTGAGAAGATTAACGAAATTAGTGCACATAATATCCAATAAATATGCAAAAAGACACTTTTTAAAGAATTTTCTTGCAAAAATATTTGCATAAACAAATAAAAATGCATACCTTTGCTCCCAGAAAACAAAAAAGTAACAAATATTTATGAATCAACTTGCAAATGTATGGTGGTGGTGCAACTCAAGACAGAAATAGTCGTGAGAAGCAAGCCCTGTATATATTAGAAATAGGAAAAGGCTCGTCGTTCTTACGGCGAGCCTTTTTTCGAAGCGCCAACAATAAAAACATCAAAATATGAGCTATTTAGTTGACAAACGAGGATTTTACGGAGAATTTGGCGGAGCATATGTGCCAGAAATTCTCTATGCCACTGTAAAGAACTTGCAAGAGCAATACCTGCCCATTTTGGAGTCGAAAGAATTCCAGAAAGAATATATGGAACTGTTGCGCGACTATGTAGGTCGTCCTTCACCTCTTTATTTGGCACGTCGCATGAGCGAGAAGTATGGCTGCCGGTTGTACCTGAAGCGTGAAGACCTGAATCACACAGGTGCCCACAAGATCAACAACACCATCGGACAAATTCTACTGGCCAAGAAAATGGGCAAAAAACGCATCATTGCTGAGACAGGTGCCGGACAGCACGGCGTAGCCACAGCCACCGTCTGTGCACTGATGGATATGCCCTGCGTGGTGTACCAAGGAGCACTCGACGTAGAGCGACAGCACGTCAACGTGGAGCGCATGAAGATGCTGGGTGCCGAGGTGCGCCCCGTAAAGACAGGCAATTGGACACTAAAGGATGCCACCAACGAAGCCATTCGTGACTGGTGCTGCCATCCTTCCGACACTTTCTATATCATTGGTTCTACCGTAGGTCCCCACCCCTACCCTGACATGGTGGCTCGCCTGCAGAGCATCATTTCAAAGGAGATCAATGAACAACTGCTGGAGAAAATTGGCCGCGACTATCCCGACTACTTGATGGCCTGCGTAGGTGGAGGTTCGAATGCCGCCGGAACCATCTATCACTATATTGACGACGAACGTGTGAAGATCGTACTGGCCGAAGCAGGTGGCAAGGGTGCCGACACAGGACATACAGCCGCCACAATCCATGCCGGACGACTCGGCATCCTGCACGGTTCGAAAACGCTCGTCATGCAGACCCCCGATGGTCAAATCATTGAGGCGGAGAGTATCTCGGCTGGCCTTGACTACCCTGGCATCGGTCCGATGCATGCCAATCTGGCCACTCAACATCGCGCCACCGTCTATAGCATCAATGATGACGAGGCCGTGCGTGCTGCCTACGAACTGACGCGCATGGAGGGCATCATCCCAGCTCTGGAGTCGGCTCATGCCATTGCCGCCCTACAGAAGATGACATTCAAGCAGGATGACGTGGTAGTCTTAACGGTCAGCGGACGCGGTGACAAAGACGTTGAAACCTATCTGAACAACAAAGACTTAGCTGGAGAATACGGAAACTTTTGAAAATTGAGAATTAACAATTATGATTTGTTTTAAATATCAAACAACGAGCAAGACCATTTTGGCCGACCTCTATACACCCGTAGGAGTATACATGCGTCTTCGGGACCTTTATCCTCAGAGCGCACTGATGGAGTGTTCCGACTATCATGAACAGAGCAACTCGCGCTCGTTCATCGGCATCAATCCCATTGCTTCGATAGCCATCGGGCACGGTATTGCTACGGTCAACTATCCTGACGGAACCACGCTACACCGTGAACTATCTGACGATTTTGGCAGTACCGAAGCCATTCACACACTGATCGACAGCATTTGCGTGGAAGGCGATGATGCTGACGTTTGCGGATTATTCGGCTACACGTCGTTCAATGCAGTACGTTATTTCGAAAACATCAACGTAAAAGACGAGACCCTACAGAAGAACGATGCCCCCGATGTGCTCTATATCCTTTTCCAGACGGTCATTGTATTCGACCATCACAACAACCAGTTGAAGGTGGTGGCGCTTCAGAGGAGTTCAGAAGTACAGGAGTACAGGAGTACAGACGATAGTTCTGCTGCTGATGTAACGTCTGAACTCCAGAACTCCGGAACTCCTGAACTCCAAATCGATACCGTCATCAAGGCGATGAACCGCGCGAGCGTGAAAGCCTACGACTTCCGCCCGGTGGGCGAGGTGACGAGCCCGCTGACCGACGAGGCGCACAAGGCGAACATCCGCCGAGGCATACAGCACTGTCTGCGCGGCGACGTCTTCCAGATTGTGCTGTCCAGAAGGTTCATCCAGCACTACGAGGGCGACGACTTCAAGCTCTACCGCGCCCTGCGCAGCATCAACCCCTCGCCTTACCTCTTCTACTTCGACTTCGGCGGCTTCCGCATCTTTGGCAGCAGCCCCGAGACGCACTGCCGCATCGAAGGCCGACGCGCCTACATCGACCCCATCGCGGGCACGACCCGCCGCACGGGCGACGCGGAGG
>ERZ842401.8079-NODE-8079-length-10494-cov-32.959862_pt1 | contig 10494 bp, 11 predicted proteins | sample MGYA00521270_ERZ842401 | MGnify/ENA primary metagenome ERZ842401 (study PRJEB31892, sample SAMEA3878208) | bioreactor metagenome | biome: Moose rumen | place: Sweden | collected 2011-10 | study: EMG produced TPA metagenomics assembly of the PRJEB12797 data set... | reverse complement strand
GCCGCCCCCAATGGCAGAGCCTGCGGAGATGTTTCAACAAGAACAGTGGTAAAAATAACGACAGGCTTGTGCATCAAACATTATTCCTGCGAAACCTCTTCTTCTGAAGCAGCATCTAATTCAGGTGCAGACATTTCGCGGTTCTGCGGGAAGACAAAATCTCCTGTTCTAAGCCCTGTCAAGAATAAATCCAATGTGGTTCTGAATCCAAAATATTCGTCGTCGTTTGGTTCTCGGCGGTCATCGCCTGTGCGAACGTTTGTACATTCAACATAGAGCTGCTTGTTATTTTTATCGGGATAGCTTATTTCGATGTCTGTCCAATACAGCGTCTCGCCGAATTTGAATGAAACGTCCTGCATTTTCACGGTTTTTGATTTCGCATTTTCTTTTATGTCCAAGCCGTAATATGCCGCCCAATCCAAAATGCGCTGGTGCGTAGAATCGTATGTTCCCGAAAGGAAATATCCGACTCCGCCTGATTTGCTTTTTTCGTCTGAAGCCACTTTGCCCGTCGTTGTGCAAGACGCGAGCAAACCAACCAATAATGAAACGAATAAAATGTGCATCTTCTTCATACTTATAACAATACCACCAATGAGAGATTTCTTCAATATTTTTATCTTGCGTTGTATGTGTCAAAAACAAAAAATGCTGTGGATTTTTTAACACAAAATAACGGCAAAAATTTTTTTCTCCTCGTTATCTTGCGATAACGGCTTCATTTTTTTTCTGGGACGCAATTATCGTGAGATAACGGCTTGTTTCTTAAATGTGGATTAAAATATCTAGAGATAATTGCTTCATTCTTAAATTGGGATTAAAATATTGCAAGATAACGACGTTCTTTTTTTTCTGGGGCGCAATTATCGTGCGTTATCGACGAAATTTTGGGGGAATGATAAAATGGCAAAAAAAATGGAGAACGCATTGTTCTCCAAGTCGGGCTAACCGAATTCGAATCGGTGACCTCTTGCCCCCCAGACAAGCACGCTAACCAGCTGCGCTATAGCCCGATAATCGTTGTTATCGTATCATACTATCAAAAAAATGTGAAGTGCTTTTTTCAAAAATCATTTTAGAGATTTTTTGAAAATCGACTTGTTGCTTTTGGCGCGTTTTTGTATACTGATTGCATTATGAGCGAAGAAACCAATTTGTGCCCGTGCGGTTCGGGCAAAACGTACAGCGAATGTTGTGAACCGCTTATCAAAAAGACGGCAAAAGCCGCCTCTGCCGAAGCATTGATGAGAGCGAGATACTCTGCGTATGTAAAACACGAAATCGATTATATCATCGATACGTGCGAAAAGAGCGATCAGGTGGCAGATATAGACCGAAAAGCAACGGAAGACTGGAGCCGAAACAGCACATGGCACGGTCTCAAGATTTTGAACGTACAGCCGGGAAAAGAGCCTGACAGCGAAATCGTGGAGTTTGAAGCGACGTACACGCAGAAAGGTATTCGCGATGTGCATCACGAAACAGGGCTTTTCAAGAAAATCAACGGCGAATGGCTTTACAGCGCAGGTTATGTGAAGGCGATGACGGTGGTGCGCGAAGGTCGCAAAATCGGAAGAAATGAGCCGTGTCCGTGCGGTTCGGGCAAAAAATACAAAAACTGCTGCGGCAGATAATTTTGCCTGATGTTAAGATTACGCTGCTTGTGCGTAATCTTTTTTTTTGAGGATTTTTTATGGAAAACATTCTTACAGGATTTCACGCGGTGGAAGAACGTGTCCGCCGTGTGAGCGAAGCAAAAGATGCTGCGGCTGCGGCAAAAATGACGATTTTTTTTGACAAAGCAGGTCCGCGCATTAAAAAGATTCTTGCGTATGCCAAAGATGCGGGCGTAAAGGCAATCAAAAGCGAAAGGGCGGTCTTGGACGAAAAGACGCGCAGTCTTTCTGAAACCGCGCGCGACCACCGCGGCATTATCCTCGTGATTGCGGGCGAAACGCAATCTGAGAGCAGCGTGGATTTTGAGCAGGAAATCGAAGCGCTGAAAATGGCAGAGCGTGCAACGGTGGTGATTTTGGATTCGATTACCGACCCGCATAACACGGGCGCCATTATCCGAAGCGCAGACCAATTCGGCACTGATTTGGTGGTGATACCGAATCGGCACGGCGCAGAGGCTGACGGCGAAGTGGTGGCTCGGGCGAGCGCGGGCGCGGCGGCGTGGGTTAAAACGGCACGGGTGAGCAATCTATCTCGGGCGCTCGAAATGCTCAAGGAACGCGGCTTTTGGGTGTACGGGGCGAGTGCGGACGGCACGACGCTTTCGGAATGTGCATTTTCGCCAAAGTGCGCCATCGTAATGGGGAGCGAGGGCAGCGGGATTTCTCGGCTTTTGCGCGAAAAATGCGACGAAATCGTGTCGATTCCAACGTGCGGCAAGCTCGACAGCCTTAATGTCTCCGTTGCGGCAGGTGTGCTTTTGTACGAGCGCAGACGGCAAATTTTAGCATCTCTCTAGTATATAGCGATTTATTTTTCTGTCATTCCGAACTTAGTTTCGGAATCTCTCATTGTGATTTTGAAACAAGTGTTGCATACATAGTTAAAAAACTATCAAAAAAAACGTCCCTTGCAATTATTGCAGGAACGTTTTTTCAGAGCGCAACTTATTTTCTTGTCAAAGTCAGATTATAGTAGTCTGTACCAATATAGCCTATAATCTCAATTGTGGAACTTTCAAGATCTGAAATAGTAGAACTTACATTCTTTGTTCCATAATAATAATTGCTTCCAATTTTCTGAATCTCAAGAGTGTTATTTAACGATTCCACTGATGAAGAACTGCTACTGTCATAATACCAACAATTACTGTTTATAGTAATAGTGTACTCTGTTACGTTTGTATTTGTTTTTGCATATGTTGACCACTGTACAGTTGCACCATTAGTACCACCATACACAGTGTTGCTGTTATAAGACCCGCTTACGTCGTAATAATAATAATTAGAAGTTTCTGTGTCTGTGTAAACATCAACATCTACATCGTCTGATTCGTTCTTGCAGCTTGCAAGCCCAAAAAACATCGCCATCGCCGCAAATGCAGAAATAAGCAATTTCGATTTCTTCATGCGAAATCCTCCTGTTAAAATATTTCTTATAGATATAATTTAGCATATCTATAGGGTGCTGTCAACTTATTTCTTTGAGCAATATTATTTTTGCAATGCAGGACATCAAAGAAATATTCGGGAAAAATGTGCAGAAATTCCGCCGACAGCATAATATGACGCAGGAACAGCTTGCAGAAATGCTTGATATTTCGCAGGCATTTCTTGCAAATATTGAACGGGGAAAACGGGGCGTAAGTATGGAAACAATTGAAATGATTGCGCACTGTTTTTCTGTTCCGTATTCGGCTTTATTTGAAAATCCCGAAAATCCTGCGCAATTTCAGTCTGCTGCTGCGGTAGCAAGTGCTTTCAAGTCTCAACTTAATCCGTATTTGGAGAAAGCCCTGCAAGATTGCTTTATGAATTTTTGTCATGAAAAAGAATTGCTGTAAGGTTTCTTTTCTTCTTATATTTTTGTACTGCATTTTCTAAAAAAATCTTATTTTTTAGAAATAATGTCTCAAAACGTCATTTGACACTGTTTTTATCCGCCGATATACTTTCAAAAAGCAAAATGATAGATTTACATACACATTCAACAGCGTCTGACGGGCAGTATTCGCCGACAGAACTGGTCGAAAAAGCAAAAAATGCGCTCGTGAGCGTTCTGGCTCTGACTGACCACGACACCGTGCAGGGACTTGAAGAAGCCGAAGCGGCGGCGAAAAATGCAGGCATTACTTTTGTGCGCGGCGTGGAGCTTAATATTGCTTGGACGACAGGCGAGTTTCATCTTTTGGGCTTGGGGCTCAAGGACATCAAGAGCGATTTGCGTGCGATTATCAAGGAATTGTCTGAAGCGCGGCGGAATCGAAATCGGAAAATCGTGGCAAAAATGCAAGAAGCGGGGATTGCGGTAACGCTTGAGGAACTCGAGTCGCTTTATCCGGCAAAATCGCTCGGCAGACCGCATTTCGCCGATTTTTTGGTCAAGCAAAAAGTGGTTCGGCACAAACAGGACGCATTCGACAAATATCTTGCCAAAGGCAGACCGTTTTACGAGGCAAAAGAGGGCGCCGACCTTGATATTGCCGTCAATGCTATTGTGGATTCGGGCGGCGTTCCCGTGATTGCGCACCCGCTTTCGCTCTATCTGTCGTGGAGCAAAATCGAGCCGGTGTTGCGCGACGTGCACGAACGAGGCGTTGCGGGGCTTGAGGCGTGGCACCCGGGAGCGCGCGAGCAGGATTGCAAGCGGCTTGAAGCAATGGCGCGGGAAATCGGTTTTTTTATAACGGCGGGAAGCGATTTTCACGGCGAAAAAGTCCGCGCAGACCGAAAACTCGGACACACGGCGGGAAATCGCAAAATCGATGACGCATTTTATGCTGACGAGTTGTTGCCGCACCTTTCTCGCTGATTTTTTTGCTGATTTTATAAAAGTTGTCACTCCAAAATTTTTGGAATGATAGCTTTATTTTTTGCGTATATTTTGTAACAAAAGAAAAATTATTTCTTTAGCAATCGTTGACGTGCGGTGAATCGTTCTTCTTCGTATTTGAAATAATCGTTCAAAGAATAATCCTGTTGCATCATATTCGAGAGATGAAAAGACCAAAAAATATTGGTAGGACGCGCGGGCGATAGAACACATTTTTTTATATTGTCAAAATAATATCGCTGATAAATAACTGCCTCTTCGTGTGTAAAGTCAATACTGTCTGCTGTTCGTTCGGCGATATTGAAATGCTTTATGTCAATTCTCTTCAATTGAATCGGGTCTGTTAGTTGCCCGTCAATCATACTTACAGAGGGGTGATTTTTGCAGTAATCGAGTAAATTTCCGCGGTATGCTTCAGAATCATAGACACAGTTTTTAAGCACCGATTCTAGCGTGGAAAGCAAAAAATAATAAGTTGTTTGTTGTTCGCTATTTAATGCTTTTACAAAAATGCTTTTCATTGCAAAATACAAAACAACCAAATCTAAATCTATGCAGACATCTTTTGAAGCATATTCGCAGGCTGGATTAAATAATGTTAATTCCTTGCCGCGATGTGTTTCTATCGTATCTTGTTGCCCGCCGCGAATAGACACAAAAAGGAATCCGTTCCATTGCTCATTTCCTGTTCCAATCCCTTTTTTACCGTCCTCTTTCAATTGCTTTATGGCAAAATCTGTATAATTGTCTTTAGTGATTATAACTTTCTTTCCTTTATATGAAACTTCAGTATTATTAACCAATTTTAAAAAACTTTCACGCTGAATTTCCGATGACGAACTTCCTTGCTCTGAATGAATGGAAATAATCGCGGATACAGTTTCATCACTGCCGATTCTATTTTTTAGTTCGCTAAAAAGCGGATTGGAAAAATTGTCTTTATCAAAAAAATCATTGTTCAAAAACTCTACAACAACTCCGCCTTCAAATGTTTTAAGGTGTTCAAGAGACAAGTGATTGTCTCTCACAATTTTCCATTCAATTAGAACTCTGTTACTTCTCGGAGTACGCTTTTGGAATAACTCTGATGGCACATTGTACTGTCCTGTTTTTGCACAGACATTGGAAAATTTTGCGTGCAGATTTTCACCGAATGATTCAATAAACTTTCTTGTAGCCAATCGAATTTTATTTTTATCCATAGCAGACCTTAGATATTAAAAAAAGTGTTAAACGAAATCTCAAACCCGTCTACGATTTTTTTGATATTTTCAATCGAGATATTTCGTTTCCCTAATTCCACGGAAGCATAATACGCTCTGTCCATATCAATGCTAAGAGCAAATTTTTCCTGTGATATATTTTTTTCAGTTCTTAACTCTTTGCATCTTTTTCCAAACCATTCTTTTATAGAGGCATTCATAAATTAAAAAAGATTAGTTTTTTTGTGGTATATAAATCAACGGCTTTTAAGCTACAATTAGATTGAAACGATTGCAATCCTATGCTATGCTGTTGGAGAAAAAGCGGATAAAAAACAATGAGTACATTTGATGAGAAACTGCACGAGGCTTCAGCATATTTATCAGAATCAATCGAAACAAATATCTTTTTGAATATCCTTTTTGAGATGAACAGATATTTTGACAAGCAATTTGTTATTTTAATTCACTCCGAAAAAACAGGTCTGAAACTAAATCAAAGCGAAAGAAATTTGCTTAGGCGATATTTTTATTATGGCGTAGCAGAATGGCTTGCGATATTGCATATTCCCAGTTTTCCGCAATATGATGCAACTGATGACGACAAAACAAAGGTATTGGAGTCTTTTATTGAACGGTGCAATACATACGGCAAAGAAAAAATTGTAAATTCTGTGCAGGAACGATATATGCTCGTAAAAGAAAAAAGTATTTCTAATAATTCTGCTTTATGGTTGGACTGGTTCAACAAAAAACGCAATGCAAATTCTGATTTTTCGCTTTTTGTATATGATTACGCGCAAAGCGACTTTGAAAATGACGGCTTTTCAGAGAAAAAAATTTTTGAAACAATCGCTGATATATATGACCGTTTGGAGAATTATAGATATTTTATTTTTAAACTGCACGGGAAACTTTTTAATACGCAGAAAGAAGATGTAACTTGGAAAGTTTTGTATAAAATCGGAATTTATTGCGAAAATTTTATTCAGTACACTGCTCCGTTTTTTCCGTTCAAGAAGCAAAAGTCAATAGAAACTCTTACCGCATTTTTAGACGAGCGATTTTTGAATAATGACAATAATGCACTTGCTTGCGAATTTTATTCTTCGATTTCGACAGGATTTAAATTTGAGGATTGTCTTATCAGCGATAATCAAGATGACATAATCCTAACAATGAAAAAAATAAAGATGGACACATCTCCCATTCCCTGTCCTGCATGTATGACAACAATTCAGAGCGGAAACTCATTTCCTGAAATTTTTTTGAGAAGCTATGAATGTAAAAATCCTGCTTGCCCAGAACGAAGCAAATCAGGACGCGGCAAACGGTTTGATGAATTCGGCGTGTACCGTTATTTCAAATTAACGGAAGACAAAGCCGCAGACAAAATCGGAGAAAATCTGTTTTCAAAATGGCGGCGAGATATTTTTTCACGCGGCTCTGATATATATGAAATGCTCATCAATTATTATGCTTGGGCAACAGAAACCGTGTGCATTTCAAAATCAGTAAAAATCAAAAATGAAAATTTCCGCATTATAAAACAGTATGCGCCGTACAGCAAGAATAATTATGAAACCGATTTTGAAAAATTGCCGATTGTTGTTTTATTCAGAAAAATAGCTGCTCTTATTTCCTGCAAAACGGGAATGAGAAAAATCTCTGCGTCTATAGAAATCGTGAACGAAAACTCTACCGAAAATATTTCGCAGTTCGCCGCTCACCAAATTGGGACTGCAATAACATCGCCGCCGTATTACAACGCACGAGAATATTCTTGGTGGTCAAATATGATTTTGTATCTTGTAGATATGCAGCGGAATGCAAAATCAGTTTTTAATGTACTATGCGACAACGGATACTATTTGTATAACATTGGCGATATTGTAAACGCAGACAATATATATGTGGAATCGAATATGTCGAAAAAAAGGCTACAATTAGGTTTTTTGTCCTGCCTTATTTTTGAACAATGCGGCTTCAATTTGGTCGGCAATATTATTTGGGATAAAGGTGAAGTGCAGTCAAAACGCAATTCTACGATGAACAGAAATTCGGGATATGTGAAGTGCATAAACTGCTATGAACATATTTTTGTTTTCAAAAAAGGAAAAGAAAGTAAAATTGTAAGCGATGTAAAACGGATTACTCCCGTTATCAAAATCAATTCAAAAGGTGAAAATACTTACAAGCACACGGCTCCTTATCCTTTGGAACTGGTAAACCTCATAAAACCTTTTGTGCAGAAAGAAAAATATATTTTAGACCCGTTTTTAGGGAGCGGAACAACACTTAAATGGTGCAAACAAAACAGTTTTAGAGGAATCGGTTTTGAGATGAACAAAGAATATTTTGAACTTGCTAAAAAGTATATAAACGAAAGTGATTCTCCTGAATTACTTTTTGATTTTTGCTGATTTTTCATCTAAAAATACCAAAAATGTATCATTTTTGCCTTGTTTTTTGCAAAAATACCGAAAAAGAACTTGTTTTTAGCGAATTTTGGCGCAATAAAAGCCGACTAAGCATTTGTTTTTGCTTTTATCGTGCCATAAATGCAAAAACAAACGTTTAGTTTGCATTTTATGATACAATAAAGGTCGACAAAATATTTAGTTTCACTTTTATCGTATCATAAATGCAAAAACAAGCATTTTTTTGCGTTTTATGATGCAATAAATGCTGAAAAATTGTTTTTTCCGTCTTTTACGAAATCCTGTCTTCTCAAAAATACAAAAAGAGCGTCAATTTTGCTTTATTGTGTGATGTGTGTTACAATATTTTTGTATGGGTAGAGAGAAATTCAAATTCAACAAAAAGATTTTTGCATTTTCAAGCGCGGCAATGCTGGGAATTACGCTGTTTATCGGCGGAGTGTTTTGCTGGCTGTATTCGGTTTCAAAAAAGAATATCGTGCAGAAGTGGCAAACCGAAACGATGCAAATTGCGCAGGAAGTGAATTTTTATATGAAAATGCCGGTGGACGCGGTGGCTTTTTCTGCCGTCACGCTCAACGATATGATGCTTCGCGGCAAGCCGCATTCTATCGCGGGCGAATATTTAATCAAAGAAACGGCTATTTATTCTGCGATTATCAGCGAAAACACTACAGGCGTGTACGCTTTTTACCGCGGAAAATATCTCGACGGCTCGGGCTGGACACCGCCAGAGGATTACAAGCCGAAAACGCGTCCGTGGTACATCGACGCGCTCAAGGCAGGCGGAAAAATCGCGCTCGTAAAGCCGTATTTGAATATGCAGACATTCAAAATGATGATGTCGGTAAGTCAGTTGCTCAATGACGGCGAAAGCGTGGTGTCGATGGATATTTTTTTGGACGGCGTGCAGCAGCGAATGTTGGATTTGAAGAAAAATCCGCTGGTGGCAGAATCGGTTGTTTTGAGCAGCGACGGCTATGTGGTGGCTCATTCCAACGAGGAATTTTTGGCGACCGATTTGTATAAATATGGCACGAACGAAATGCAGGTGATTGGACACAAAATCTTGAAAAGCGATTCCAAGATGTTTGAGACGAAAATCCACGGGAAAAAATATGCCGTTTTTGTGGAAAACATCAATAGCGATTGGAAGACGATTTTGGTTTTGAACAGCGCGAAAATGTATCGTTCGCTGTCGCTGATTTATATTATTTCGGCGCTGGTAATTTTGGCGGTAATTGCCGTGATTTTTGCAATGCTGTTCAACATCAACTGCAAATACGAGGAGGCGGAGGAGCTTCGGAAGGAAGTGCAGGCGGTTGCCGATATTTATCCCACCGTTCTAAAGATAAATATGAAAAGCGATACAGTGTCGATTTTGCGTGGCAACAAGCGGACTGAATCGCTTTTGGGCGGCGATTTTACGAACTTTTCAGTGCGGGCGGTGGAATTCGGCGAGAAAATCGCAATCGAGCAATCCAAAGAAATGGTGAAAAATTTTATGGACGCGCGGACGCTAAACGAGCGGCTTGAGAATATAAATTCGCTGTCGCTTGAGTTTATGGACGAAAACAGCCGCTGGATTCGTACGCGATATATCGTGGTTGACCGCGAGGTGAGCGGCAGGGTGTTTCATTTGCTTCTGGCGTTTGAATCGATTGACGAAGACCGAAAGCGGCAGGAAAAACTCCGAAAACGCGCCGAAACCGATATGATGACGGGTGTGCGAAACCGCGGTTCTGGCGAGGCGATGGTGAAAAAGGCAATGGCGGAGGGCAGAAAGGGTATGTTTTGTCTTCTCGACGCGGATAAATTTAAGTCAATCAATGATACGTTCGGTCATTCGGTGGGCGACAAAGTTATTATTGCGATTGCAAAATGTATGGAGAAAACGTTCCGCGGCTCAGACATCGTTTTTAGGCTCGGTGGCGATGAATTTGCGGCGTTTTCGGAAGGCGTTGCGTCCAAGGAAATCGGCGAGAAAATCGTGGCGCGTCTTTTTGAGAACATTGACAAAATCGATATTCCCGAATTGCAGGGGCGAAAGATTTCGCTGTCGGTTGGCGCATCGTTTTATCCCGCCACGCGCGAAGATTCGTTTGAGGCGATGTACAAACGCGCGGACAGAGGCACTTACGAGAGCAAAAAGCAGACGGGCAATGCGCTCACGTTCCGAGCGCAAGAAGAAGACGGCGCGGCAGACTAAAAATACGCTCAATGCAGTTGTTACAATAGTTCGCTCAGCTCGTCCCAGCGTTCATAATCTGCGTCGAGCTTCGCGCTTAGCTCGGCATATTCCGCGCCCGCCTTTTGCGCTGCGGCAAAATCGCTGCTCG
>ERZ842401.8078-NODE-8078-length-10495-cov-3.619349_pt1 | contig 10495 bp, 10 predicted proteins | sample MGYA00521270_ERZ842401 | MGnify/ENA primary metagenome ERZ842401 (study PRJEB31892, sample SAMEA3878208) | bioreactor metagenome | biome: Moose rumen | place: Sweden | collected 2011-10 | study: EMG produced TPA metagenomics assembly of the PRJEB12797 data set... | reverse complement strand
CATAACAATAGCCTTCAGGTTCTCTAGGGACTGCCTAGCCTGAGATGCTATGTCTGCTGGGATATTGCCTGTTGCCGGGTCAACTGGAATCTGACCTGAGACATACAGGAACTCTCCAGCCTGTATTGCCTGCGAGTAAGGCCCAATAGCTGCAGGAGCCTTGACGGTAGAGATTACCTTTTTGACTCCTGCCTGCTCAAGAATGATTTCCGGGTCTGCAAATGCCATGTTTACCTACTTCTTCCACATAGGCGAATATCTCTTGAGGCCTGCATACTTTGAGGTCTCTCCGAGTTCTTCCTCGATCCTGAGAAGCTGGTTGTACTTCGCTATTCTGTCTGTACGTGCAATGCTTCCTGTTTTGATCTGTCCTGCCCTCGTCGCAACTGACAGGTCAGAAATGAACGTGTCCGCAGTCTCTCCTGAACGGTGCGAAACTACTGCCGCATAGCCCGCATCATTGGCCATCTGGATAACCTGCAGGGTCTCGCTGACTGTGCCGATCTGGTTCAGCTTCACGAGCACTGCGTTAGCTATCTTCTCACTGATTCCGCGTGCCAGAATCTTGGGGTTCGTAACGAACAGGTCATCGCCTACGAGCTGAATCTTTCCGCCGAGTGCTGCCGTAAGAGCTGCCCAGCCCTCCCAGTCGTCTTCAGCGCATCCGTCCTCAATGGAGATTAACGGGTAATTCGCTGCGAGGTCTTCATACATCTTCACGAGTTCGGCTGAAGTGTATTCTGCACCGCCGCTCTTGGTGAACACGTACTTATTCTTGTCGGTGTCAAAGAACTCTGACGACGCAACATCAAGCGCAAAGCTGACATCTTTTCCTGGGGTGTAGCCAGCCTTGTTGATGGCCTCCATGAGAAGGTCAAGGGCTTCACGGTTGTCCTTCAGGTCAGGAGCGAATCCGCCTTCATCGCCGACTCCGGTAGAGTACTTGCGGGCTTTTACGCAGGACTTCAGCGCGTGATAGACTTCTGCGCCCATACGTAACGCTTCCTTGAAGCACGGTGCATTGTGCGGGACAATCATGAACTCCTGGAAGTCTACGGTCGAGTCTGCGTGTGCTCCTCCGTTGATGACGTTCATCATAGGTGTGGGAAGGAGTGCTCCGCCTATGCCTCCGAGCCACTGGTAAAGCTCAAGGCCGTGGGACTGTGCAGCTGCTCTTGCGTTGGCCATTGATACGCCGAGAATTGCGTTTGCGCCGAGCTTAGACTTGCCTTCAGTGCCGTCAAGGGCGATCATTGCGCGGTCGAGTGAACCCTGATCGTCTGCGTCCATGCCGAGAATTTCGGGAGCGATCTTCTCGTTTACGTTATCGACTGCCTGCTGAGTGCCTTTTCCGCCGTAACGTGCTTCTTTGTCGCGAAGCTCTAACGCCTCATGAACTCCCGTTGATGCTCCGGAAGGGACTGCTGCACGGCCAAGTGAACCGTCCTCAAGATATACGTCAACTTCAACTGTTGGGTTGCCTCTCGAATCGAGAATCTCGCGGCCATGAACTCCGATAATTGATGCCATGAAATTTTTTCCTCCTGTATAAAATATCTGGATGTGCTAATTATAAAGGTGAGAGCTGAAAATTAAAACGGTTTTTCGTCGGGCTTTACCGGCCGTTCTTCGAGCTGTTCCCAAGAAATAGTTTTAGGCCTTCTCAAAATTGCTTCATCTGCACAAGTTACTTTGACCTTCAGCACTCGGTTAATGTAGGCTATCTCTATCACATTGCCTTCACGGACTTCACTTGACGGCTTGCATTCCCTGCCTTCGAGACGAACTGCTCCGAGTTCAATCATTTCCTGAGCGACTGTTCTGCGCTTGACAAGACGGGCGAGCTTAAGGAACTTATCGAGTCTCATATTAAGAATTATCCTCCTGTTGAATGCTAAAATAACAAAATTATACATTTCACTTTTCACTATCTTTAGGGGGGAATTTGCATGGATTACATTATAAGAAAACTTCACGCTCTATTATGCAGTAAATGCAGGGGAAAAATACGTTCATTACGCTTGAGGCGTACACCAAAAACTATTACTGCACAAAAAGTGGATTCTCTAGTGAGTTATCTGGAAATCGTGAATAGAGTTTCCGTAAGGCTTAGGGTTGAGCTAAATGATGTTATAGCTTACCGCGGACATCGCAAAGTGGAGTATGAACTTAAACCGTACTTATTCCGCAAAGATTACGAAAAGCTGAGAGAGAAAGAAGCTGAACTCTTAAGGCAAATTGAAGTTGCTTACCCTGAAGAGTTTTCCGGCATGACTACTCTGGATAAACTTGTTAAGTTACAGCATTACGGCTTTCCTACAAGACTTCTTGACGTAACACTAAATCCTTTGGTTGCACTGTACTTCGCAGCAAAAGATGATGACCAGAACAATACTGACGGTGCAGTCGTAGTATGCAGAGTTCCCGACGAAGCTGTGAAAGTTTTCGATAATGATGTAGCAGCTTCTATAGCTAATCTTGCTAATCTTTCAGCGGATATGAAGAAAATATTGAGTTACTGCCCTTCAGATTATGAACTGAGAGAAGACCAGCAGGGAAATGAATGGATCAATTTCGAGGATAAGAAGGCCAAAAAGTCAAATTCATCACCAAGTGAAAGCTCTACGCGCGTCGATACGTCAATAGCTAACCCTGAAGAAGTAAATCCTATATTCTCAAAAAATTTAGTTCCTAATGGCTTTAAGCTGAATACACACGCTGTAAATTCTGCCGGCTACCCTAAAAATTCTTCAGCAGAGTGCACGGCTTCAGAACAATATGCATATCGCGGCATAGAGAGCAGTCTCAAGAAAGTAATGAGAAAATTCATCAGGTTCATAAAGTACGACCTGCCGTATTATGAAGAATCTCTCACATACCATGACATACTAAATCCCGTTTATGTCAAGCCTAAACAGCTTAACCGAAGAATAATTGCGCAAAATGGAGCGTTCCTGCTGTTCGGAATGGCAAAAGATAGATCAGATTTCTTTACTCAGGAGAAAATCATTATCAGCGGTTCTGCCAAGAAAAAGATTCTAAGTGAACTTGACGCTATAGGTATAAGTGAACATGTACTCTTTCCAGAACTCGATAAATTTCTTGCACATATCAGGAGGGAAAAATGCTGACAAAAATAAACCGGGTAGCCTAAAAAAGCAGCCCGGTCTGTTTTTCCGCATGTCAAGTTATCTGCATATTCCGTCAAGCCACTCGAACAATTCCGGCAGGTCATAGTTCCCGTCATGAGGCACTCCCCACACTGCCGCTACATCTGCATCATATCCGCACTGCTTCAGCTTCAGCGCAAGTATCGCAGGAATCGCAAGCGACGTATCCCTGTCCTTCACTCCATGACGTATTCTCCAGTGTTTGGCTGTCGTTACGCCTTCCCGGCCGATAAAGTTCATCGGGTTCATGATGTATATTTTCTCCGCATCAGCCATTGCAGGACTATCCGCAGTCGAGTGCTCAAAGGCATATTCCGTAAAATGCGCATCCCCGAACTCGTTGTTCTCAAAGCTCCCCATGTTCAGCGAGTCAAAAGCAGGAGCCGCCTTCATTCTCGTAGCCCACACTGCATATTCCTCAAGGTCAACTCCCGTAACTTTGCCCTCTTCCTCGTCAACTTCCAGCCACTCAAGCCCTAACACATTTTCTCCGGCATCAAGAGCCTTCTGCGCCGCCGCTATGTACAAGCCCTCGATGTAGTCCTTGAACGTCCCGTCTCCGAACTCGTCAAGCGTATACCCCTCAAAGTTCAGGCTGTTCAAGTACGCAGGAAACGCATCCTTCAGAGCATCAGAAGCTGCCTGCATTTTCTCGTCCATTTCACGAGCCGGCCCCATGTGATATGTGTTCACTCCGTTGAATATCCACTCATAGGCCATGTCTGCATTCTCAAGGTTAGTGATCGGGCAGTAAACAACTGACGCAAAAATATCGTCCCGCTCGTCCTCCGCTCCTATAGCTTTGAGGTATGGCTCGTACTCTTTTGCGTTGCCGGTCGCTCCGAGAAGTGATGACAATGCTCCTCCGGCACTCAGTCCGTCAGAGATGATTTTCTCGGTGTCTCCTGCAGGGAGTCTGTCCTTGTTGTGCCTGACCCAGCGTACTGCCGCTTTATAGTCAACGATAAGTGCGGGAGCTTTGCCGTTCTGGAGAGTGCGTCCGCGAATCGCAGGAGTTATCACTACGTAGCCGTGAGCAAGGGCTGCAAGAGCAACGTTAGGTGTTCCGTGCCTAGAGTCGTTTGCAGGGATGAACTGCCTGCCGGGCATGTAGCCTCCGACTCCGTTGGGCATCATGATCGGTGCGGTCTTGGCCGTGTAGCCGTTGATAGTTCCGCCGTGAAAATACTCCTCAGGAATGTAGATGTTGAGCTTCTGGTAGTCCGGCTCTGCGGGATTCTTGACGTAAGGAATGTCGAGCCATGAACGGAAAGTTACGAGCTTATTGCCTGCTAACATTGTCTGAGATACCCTGTTTCCGGGGGGCATGGTGATGGAGTCTGCCGGGCCTTCTGCGAAATCTGCGGACATTGCGCACGAACATAACGCCAATGCTAATATTACAGCTGATAACAACTTGATCCTCATTGATGAATCGCTCCTTTAGTGTAAAAAGTTTATGGATAGGCTGATTCTACCAGATGCTATAAAGGGTATTTATGCGCATACAAAAACGGGATACCCACTTCCTGAGCACCCCGCATATTGCTGATCACATGTTAAAGGCGTATTCCTGCTTTCCTGAAGACTGCAATAACCGCATCAAGATTCTTGTAGCCGACTTCCTGAGCTATTACTTTCCCTGAAGCATCACTGAATAACAGCGTCGGAACGTAGCGCACATTGTACTTCTTCGCAATATCTGGATTATCCTCAAGGTATATGTGTGCAGTGTTGAGCTTGCCGGAATATTTTGCGTTTATTTCCTTCATGACCTTTTCCATCTGTGAACATGCAGGACAAGTCTTCGTCGAAAGCATAGTTACTGAAGGAAGAGCAGCCCATGCACACGAACTTACTATCATTACCAGCACTAAAGCTGACAACATTTTTACTCTGAACTTCATTGCAATACACTTCCTTTAATGAGATTTGTTGAGGGATTCTACAAAATCATTGTCAATCCTCACAATCCACAATAATAACTAAATTTCTATGCGCTATAATTTCCTCATTCATGAATACTAATTTATTGTGAAGGAGATTCTATGAATGGAAGACAAAGGAAAAATTATCAGCACCTGCGACATTGACGAAAACCTCGCCCTTCAGATATGGACACGGGGTAAAACACCCAGGCTGTCAATCATGAACAAAGCCAAGAACTCCCGCAAGCTCATCCAGATAGCGTGGGTCGAAAAACGGGACAGGACTTTAACCATCAACGGCAGACGGCGCGGAGAAAACGTAACATACACAGTGCGGGACTTTGAGCCTGCAGTTCAGAAGATATTGACTGAGTACGCTGCCAGGACAAATTTCAAGCTGAAATACCTTAAGCTCGTAATCGACCTTGAGAAAGCCATAAACCGCCCAGAACTCATCACCCGTGAAAGCGACTTTGCTCTCATGACCGAAGAAAAAAGATCCGCCCTCTGGATCGCAGACTCTACAGGCGATGATAAAGGTATGGGAATCTTTCTGCCGTTCTTCCCCATGAATGACGCTGAGACACAGGCCGCTCCTGATGACAAGCTGGAGTTCAACGACATCAAGATGCGCGGTTTCGACGGCCTCGCAAAAACTGGTGTTCCCGCTGAACTCAAAAAGGTAAACCCCGAACGATGGCACAATGTTATCCGCGTTACGGCGGCGGCTATGCTGCTTGGGTTCTCTTACTGCGGAGCTGACGGCACGGCTACAGCTGAATCCATCTGGAGCGAAGGGGAAAAGAAAGCTCCGACTCAGCTCGGACAAACCACAATGAAGACCCCGGTAAAGAAGCTCACTATCCACGACGCAGGACTCATGAGACTCGGCCACAAGCTCACGGCATTTATCCGGCACTTCTACTACATTGATGAGGTCAAGACAGATTACGTTGACGACAGCGCAAAGTTCCTTCAGGACGCAGGCTATGACCGTTCACGCAGGGTAGACTTCAACACAGGGACTCTCGGCGACGTTCCCTACAGAGTAACGTTCTACGAGAATCACGACACCGGCATGACGGCTTTCGGCTGTAATCCCAGAATGCAGACAGCAAGGCACAGAGGGGATATGCTGATAGTTATTCCGACTGAGACATACAAACAGGCCCTCAAGAATGACACTATGGGAAACACTGACGACTTCTACACTATTACGCGCCTTCTCTGGGCTAAACAGTTCAAGGCATGGTACGAGAACATCAAGCCTTATGTTCAGGGCTTCGCAGGATTGATTTAGCATGAACAACATGAAGAAAGCTGTATATACCCTGTTGCTCCTTGCAGTGATGTGCGGAATGAGCGAGGCAGCAGGACAGCGCAGACTCTCTATAGTGATTTTCCCGACGATAAACTCTACCGGCCTTGAGATCTGGGAGAGCAAGTATTACCCCTATAACGTTCTGGAGCAGAAAATGTCCAATTACCTTGAGGAACTATACAAACGTTCTCCGCTGGTTGAGGCAAGAGTGCTTGACGAGGCTGCAATGAACCGCTGGCTCTCAGGCTCAAGACGAGGCGACGATATGGCCGTTCAGCTTGAGATGTATTCTGCCGTCATGAAGGAAAAACACGTGCTCGGTACTGCTCAGACAGGAAAAGTCTTGCTCAGGCTAAGAGTCTACGATTCCAGAAGAGTGCAGGAGCTTGCGGTCAGGAACGTCAAGGGAAGCGACAGTAGATTTACCCTCGACTCGGATGAGGATGTTTACTGGTTCGACTCTGCAATATCCGGCTTAGGGATACCGTTTGAGGGAGGACTCGACCTTTTCGGCCTCACCAAGACGAACTACAAAGGGCAGAAAATGAGCCGCTTGACATGGGATCAGTTTCAGGGGTCTTCACACTGGCAGGCAATCAAGAAATCCATCAATGCCGCCTACAACGAATCCATGAACCAAATACGCAACGTCATACGGGCTAATGAGCCGGATTCTCAGCTTCTAGCCAACGACAACTTTTCTGCATCTTATGAGACTGTGGGACGCATTCTAGCTCCGACAGCAACATCAACTCGTAAGCGCAGAGAGTACATCATCTCTCTGGGGAGATTCGCTGACGGTGCTCTTGACGGCGTTAAGGTCGGTGAAGTCCTTGATGTTGTGAGGGCAGATACGTATGTTACTGTAGTGCCGAGCGATCCGGTTGTAGTTCTGCCTAAAGTTGTAGGGAAGGTGAAGGTAATCAAGGTCTACGATGATAACGCAGTAGTGAGGGTAGTGAAGGATAACAGGAGCGAGCCTGTAACGCTCAAGGATATAGTAGTGAAGCACACTAGAATAACGGGGAAGTGATAAATGATGAAGAGAATGATATTGCTGTTGCTAGCCGGAATGCTGATGATGTCTCCCGCTTTTGCTGAGGAAGACGACAGCACGCCGTACATGCCCTATCCGGAGAATACGCAGACTCCACAGCCTGCACCCGCTAAGAAGGCAGCCCCGAAAAAGAAGACTCCGGCAAAGAAGACTCCGGCAAAAAAGACTCAGCCCAAGAAAGCCGCTCCCAAACCCACTGCCCGGCCCTCATCACTTCAGCAGGGTATAGCATTAATGCAGGCAGAAAAGTACGAACAGGCCAAGCCCTATTTACTGAAAGCTATTCAGGAAAATCGCAATGATCCTAACGCATGGTATTGGTACGGAGTGTATCACGAGAAGACAGGAGGATTTCATCAGGCGCAGTATTTCTACTCTAAGGCGGTAACTCTTGACCCAGCTTTTGAGCCGTTGTCGCGCGTGGTGTACTACCCTGAAGACAGCGAAAAAACTCCTCTATGGGATCCCAAACGTCCGGCGAGAGTCTACCCTGTTGAAGTTGCAAGTACAGGAGGAGTCTCCGGAGTACCTGCTGGACTGCCTGGGCGGTCGAGTTTTCCTGAAGCTCCCAATGACCCGGAACTGCCTCATGTTCCCGTCTACACTCCTCCAGAACCGGGAAGTTCTCCTTTTGACGGAGATGCGTGGAATCCCGCAGTGTATGTCCCTCCGAGTCCTGAAGAGGTCAACACGGAAGGCGGAATAACTCCGCAATACCTGCCTCCTGCTCCTGAAAGCATCGTTGCTCAGACTACAAGGCCTACGCTTGAAGTTCCTCTGCGTTATCCTGAAGGGACAGAGATTCCGCAGACTCCTGCACAGGAAAACAGAGTAGTGCGTGCGGATAAGCCCGTCTATAATCCGCCAGATCCCGGCGGGAAAGCTCCTGTTCCTCCCAAACAGCCACAGACCGTCAAGAAACAGACTGCACAGGCCAAGACTCCCGCGAAGACTCAAGGCAAGACTCCGCAGGTAAGCTCTCAGCGTACGGCTTCAGTCCCGAATAACAGGGTAGTGCGTCAGACTCAGAAGAAGACAGCTGCCAAGAAAACTACACAGGCCAAGACTCCGGCATCAACTCCAGCTCCTCAGCGCAGACAAACAGCCTCGCGTGATGTCAGGCCTCAGACTCCTGCCCAGTCGGCGAGACCTGCACAGCCTGCACAGCCTCAGCCCAAGACTCCAGAGCCGGTAACGCTTCCGCCTGAACCAGAAAATACCCCTCAGCAGAGACAGCAGGAGAATCAATACATTCCGCCGGTGGGACAGCAGACTCCAGATCCGGGGACTGTGCCTGAGAATCCGATACCTCCTGTAGGTCAGGGTAATCAATATTAGTGAGGTGATATTCATGAAGAAAGTGTTAGCCGTTTTGTTGTTCGTTATCAGCATGAGCACATGTGCATTTTCTGCGGAGAGAGCGGTTCAGGTTACTCAGCCGGCATATCGCAGCATGAAGTTTTACGTGTACAAGCCGGTGAACGTTCCCAGAGAGTTTTACGTTACGTTTGACGGCTACCTCGTTTACAGAAACAGTAAAGGAGTCTGGAATTACGGCTCTGCAGAAAAAAGCGGAATCGTCAAGACAGATTACGTTGTGGGAGCAGTTATTCCGTCGGTCGTGAGGCTCAAGCCCTATAACGTGCATATATCTTCCGTTGCTCCGCTTCTAGGGTCTGCGAAGGAGAACACTGCGGAAGGACAAGCAGCTGAGTCTTCAGTCCAGCCCACAAAGTCAGCGCGGATAATCTACATGCCTCCTGCATCAGGACTCGAACTCTACAGCCCGCAGACTCTCAGTCCGAATAATCCCGACTGGACGCAGAACTCAAACTTTATGGCAATAGGCAAATGGCAGAACAGTATTGACCGCATAGGCGTAACCTACAGACCTATGATGCCTGTTGCATGGAAGGGAGATTATCCGGAGGTAATTTACGCGTGGACAGGACTTCAGTGGAGGCAGTTAAATTCCAGAGAGCACACCGAAGCCTTAAAAACGTTACAAAGTGGATTTTATGATCTCATCAGGTACGCGAGAAAAGTGAATATGCTGAACTGGACTGATGATGATACTCATGTGCTGTCTCAATATTCAGTGATGTGGGGTTATCAATGGATGGGGCAAATTTTTCTAGGGAGGAATTATTGATGCGTAAATTTTTTCTGGCTGTTATTGTCCTGTGTATGTCTGTCAGTTCGTGCAGTGCAAAAGTTTACGTTACTGAGCCGCTGTTAGTTCCGCAGTCTCCTTACGCAGGAATGACATTTTACGTGTATCGTCCCTACAACATGCCGAAGGACTGGTATATCACTCTAGACGGCTATCCTGTTCACAAGAACCCTGACGGAACATGGGTATACGGCACTTCAGAAGGCCCGAACTTAGTCCCAACAAATTACGTTGTAGGTTCAGTAGTGCCCTCAATGGCAGGTATCACTAAGTGGATAAACGACGCGCAGATTTCTGAACTCCGGAAACTCCCTAATGCTGAGACTATGGAGGTAAGGCAGAAAGGCTATACCCGTAACCAAATGGCTCAAGGCAAGAATTACTCTACGTATATTCCTGACTGGACATTCAGCTCGACGTTTATGGCTGTCGGTAACTGGAAGAGTACGGTTGACAGAATAGGCGTGCTGAACAATCCCCCAATGCCTATAGCGTGGTCTGGTCAGCACCCAAAAGTAATATATGCGTGGACAGGGAAAGGCTGGCATCAAGTGAACGTCGGAGAGTCGAGATCAGTGAAGAGCGCAATACTTAATGATTACGCGAAGCTGAAAAGATTATTGCGGGAGTCAGGCTTCAAGTGGTACGCGCAGGATATGCCTATTCTCGCACAGCAGGCTAAAGCATGGGGGTATTACTGGCTGGGAGAGATAACTATAACGCAATAGCTTTTAGGGCAGTGTATGTACATCGGCTGGTGAAAAGTAACGCCGGCCGTTTTTCTTTGCTGATATAATGCATTAATCTCAGAAAGAAGGAATGATTATCATGTGTGTATTAGATCGG
>ERZ842401.8077-NODE-8077-length-10495-cov-5.692912_pt1 | contig 10495 bp, 10 predicted proteins | sample MGYA00521270_ERZ842401 | MGnify/ENA primary metagenome ERZ842401 (study PRJEB31892, sample SAMEA3878208) | bioreactor metagenome | biome: Moose rumen | place: Sweden | collected 2011-10 | study: EMG produced TPA metagenomics assembly of the PRJEB12797 data set... | reverse complement strand
TTTTTAATTCGCTGTTTCATTTTTTGCGAGGGGTTGATGTGCATTACATCTGCCCCAGAATCAATAAAGCAGAATGTGAAGACAACGAGATTGCGTACATCGCAAAACTTTCAAAGGCGATTGGCGACGAACTGAAAAAACACTACGATTATTTCAGTTCCTTTGACCTGATAATCAACTATTACGACAACGGGCAGCATGGGCTGACCAAAATCCTTGCGACGACTTTTACGAATCTCTTCCCCCATGTGGAATTCCGCAAGGTTCATCCCGCCGAATACAAGCTATTCCAAGTGGCAGATCTCATCTGCACGATGGAGCTGACGAACGACAAGGCGTAGCGGAACGCGCTCTCAAAGTCGGAACTGGAGTTTTTCCACTCTGCGCACGACTTCAAGAAGAACTTGTACAAGCAGATGGCAAAGAAGAAACTGAAGTGACGGCTCACCCCCTGCGCCGAGTAGCCCCCGCCGTGCTTCCACGCTTGGCGGACGGGTTTTTCGCTTGACAATCCGCAGGAATGTGCTATATTCGTTATAAGGAGTTATATTTATGACTAGTTCATATACAGCAAATGCTTCTGAATTAACAATGGATTTTATTCGTTCTATTCGTGCAATGTTTCGTAATAAGCGAATTGAAATAAACATTAACGAAGTTCCTGATGAAACGGAGTATCTTTTATCATCAGCGGCAAATAAGAATCATTTGTTGCGTTCACTTGCACAAGCAGAAAAACGAGATAATCTTATTACAATTTCGGAAGATGATCTTTCTGGATACCGAGTAACTTCCGTTTCCCGTGCTTCCACACAGAGTGGGCTTTTTTCTGATGACAAAATCATGGTAAAAGCGTGTCGTGGTCATTATGAAGATTAAGCCCTGCTTTACACATGCTTTCTCTCGCCTTCAAAGCTCACGCTGTACAAAAACAAGCCAGTCGGTGGCGCGGTAGGACCAGCCCGCTTTCGGTCGCGCGAATCGAGCACTTCCTTAAAATACGCGGGCGGCTTTCCGCTCTTCTCAAAAAAAACAAGGCTTCCCACAAGGCTTCGCACCATCTTCCACAAAAACGCGTTCGCGCAGATTTCAAACACAATCACGGCGGGATTTTTCTCGTCGCGGAAAAAATGCGCGTTCTCGATGTAGCGGCAAGTGGAAAGGCTCGCGTCTCCCGCGGCGGCAAAGGTCGCGCAGTCAAGCTCGCCCCGTAAGCACGAAGCCATTTCATTTAAAACGGCAAGGTTCGGCTCGTGGTGAATCGCCCACACAAAGCGCATTTCGCTCGCAAAGGGGTTCTTAGTGTGAATAAAATAGCGGTAAGTGCGGCTCGTCGCCGAAAATCGTGAGGAAAAATCCTCGCTCACTTCTTTTGAACTAACGATGCGAATGTCATTCGGCAAAAATGCGTTGAGCGCGGGAACATAATTCTCCGCCGGAATGGAATCAATCGGAGAAAAAAAATTCGCCGCTTGTCGGAAGGCATGCACGCCCGAGTCAGTGCGCCCGCTCCCTGTGAGATTCACCGGGACTTTGTGAATTTTCGCCAGCGCACTTTCAATTTCGCCCTGCACGGTGCGCACGGGCTTTCCGCCGTCGCTCTTGTCCTGCCGTTGCCAGCCGCAAAAATCCGTGCCGTCATAGGAAACGGTAAGAAGAATATTCCTCATTATTCCTCATCATCGTCATCGGCAGTAAAATCGAGGGAATTCGCTTCTTTGAGCAAGTCACTGATTTTATCGTAGAGATTTCGTGCATTTTCAAGGAGCGGGCCGGGCTTTGCCTTAGAAGATTTTCCCAAGCCGAATCCGCGTGCAATCGCTCGTTTTGCCGCGTCAAGTTTTTTGTAGCGGAGCGGTAAATCTTGCGTTTGCCCGTATTTGAATTCCAAAAGACCTATGAGATAAATCATGCCGTCATAGCCATAGTTTTTGTCGATGTCAGGCCCAAAATTGCTGATGGGTGAGAATGACTCAACGCGGCTCATTTCGTTTATCATTGTTTGCTCATAGAAGAAAGTTGCCTTTTGGTAGAATACATTTGCGACATAATCGTAATTGTAGCCAGGGATTGTTTCGTTCAAGTGCTTGCAAATCCATGCAAGCCGAAGAGAGAGCATTGCCCGCTTGAAAGTAGGGGCATAGCCCAAGTCAACTTTTTCATAGGAAAGGAGCGCGAGATAGTACATTGCCGCACCGTCGAGCAAATTTCGCTCGCGGGTGAGGTCATAGTGGGGAAAAACCGTTGCGACTTTCTTTTTGCGGTTTTCGTCATCGTCACGGAGCGCGTCAATAGAAGGCTTGTCTTTGATGTCTTCAAAGTCTTTCCAAAAAAGCGCGAGATGACAGCGCGGGCATGCCCCCACCGCATAAATGAGCGGATACACCGCGCCGTACTTTTCGGAAGGAATGTAATTTCGGTGCAGTTCATCGGTAAGCTCGCCTGCATTCATTCGGCCGCTTCCCGTGAGCATTTCCTCTTTTGCGAAATCACGCTGACAGACTGGACAACGGCATTTTGTTTTTGACCAATACGAAAGTTTTGGCTTTTTGTCTGAGTCTTCTTCTGATTTTGCAGATTTTTTATACATCTTACACCCCCGTGGACTTTAATCCTGTTCTATCACTACAAATGATACCGCAAATTCTTTTTCATGTGAAAGGGAAACGAGCACTTTTGCCCCCTTTCCGCATGTTTTTTTGATTATTTTGGCGGTTTTTTCGCCGAACACAAAGACCGGCTTTCCGCTCCCGTCATTCTGAATTCCAAAATCAGAAAGCTCCAAGCCGACGAAGCCTGTTCCGAGTGCTTTTGCGAAGGCTTCCTTTGCGGCAAAACGCGCGGCATAATGCTCAGAGAGAAAGTGAAGCCGTTTTTCGCGCTCAGTTTCGCTTTGAATTTGAAGAATTTCGCACGGATTGAAAAATCGTTCGAGCATCTCGGGGCTTTTGACCCATTTTTCAAAGCGTGAGACTTTCGCAATGTCCGTTCCGATTCCGAAAATCATCGCTTTTTCCTCTGCTCAACTTTTTCTTCAAGCGCACCGCCCGCCGTCTCTACGACCGTAATTTTTTCTTCATCGCCTTCAGCGGCGGAATCATGCGATTTTTTTGTCGTAAAGGTGACGGGAATGGTTTTTGTGTAGCCATCGGCAAGCGTATATCGTTTCGGCACAGAATACGAAAGATTTATATAGAAAGTTCCTGGCTCAACGATATGCGAGACATCCGCCGTCACAAAGGAATCGGCAGGCTTAAAACTTTCAAGAGAGGCGAGTGAGCCTAAGAGTGTGACCGTCACATCGCTCGTCATCGCACGGATTTCAAGCTCGGGCGAGAGATTCAGAATCTTTACGGGCAATTTTGTGAACTGTTTGCTGCCGTCTACTTCCTCGATTTCAACCGTAACCGAGACATCGATGTCGTCATGCTTTATGAACAAGCCTTTTTGCTCGACTTTTGTTTTTGCCGTAAAACTCCGCTTCGCTCCCGAAGCCGTGACATTGAGCGTTTGGAGCGCGGTATAGTTTTCAATCATGGTTTTGGGACCGGTAATCGCAATCTGCTCTGGGGAAACTGAAATTTTCTTGATTCCGTAGCCATAGCCAGGATTTCCGTTCACAAGGGGCTGTATGTCGACATAAGAAGTGATTTCTTCCTCAACGCGGAGCTTCACGCGCTCGGGCGTGACTTTGATTTCAAGCGGATTCAAAACGCTCGCCGACTCGGAAAGCGTAATGAGCACCGGGAAATCGTAGCTTCCGTCTTTTGCGACATAATTCAAATCGAGGTATGCCTTTAAATCGCTCTCACGCACTTGCGCAAGCTCTTCCGCCCTGCCCCGTGCCGAAACAGCAACCGTGCGTGGATGCGGCTCAACCGAAACAAAGCCATTTTTTGATTCAACGGCAAGCGGAACGGAAAAAACGCGCGTGCCCACGCTCTGGTTCTGATAGATTGCATAGAGGAAAATCGAGATGACGAAACAAATCGCCTTTATATGCCAGTTTTCGGTCAGTTTATCAAATACTTGCTTTGCTTTCATCGATGGTATCCTCAATTGTTCGCTGGGCGGCAGAAACTTCAAGCAGATTCTCAAGCATTTTCGTGATTTGGCTTGGCTTTAAGTCGTAGTGAAGTTTTGAATCGTAGGCAAGGCTGATTGCGCCTGTTTCCTCCGAGACCACAAGAACCACCGCGTCCGTCGTCTCGCACAAACCGAGAGCCGCACGGTGGCGCGTTCCGAATGTTTTTTTGATGTCGTATTGCTCGCTCAAGGGCAAAAAACAGCCCGCCGCCAGGATTTTTCCGTTCTGAACGATACAAGCCGCGTCGTGGAGCGGCGTTTCATGCCCGAAAATCGTGACCAAGAGTGCGGAAGAAATGTCGGCGTTGAGTTTTGTTCCCGTTTCGATAATGTCGTCGAGGTGCGTGTGGCGCATGAACACGACAAGCATGCCTTTTTTGAGTTTGGAAAGCGTTTCCGCCGCAACCACGGCAGTGTCGACGAATGTGTGGCGCGAGCGGTTTCCGAATGTGAACAAATCGTTCTGACCGATTTTAAGGAAGACTTTCCGCAACTCAGGCTGGAAGACAATCGCAAAGGCAACAACAAAGGCAGGCGCGAGCTTTGTTAAAATCCACCAGAGCGTAGAAAGTTTAAGGATGTAGGCGACCGCGTAGAACAAAGCGACCGTAATGCCCGCCATGATAATCTGCACGGCGTTCGTCCGAATGATAATCTGATACGCTTTATAAAGAAGGAATGTGATGATTCCCACATCGATTATCGGGCGAATAAAATTCCAAACTGTCACTAATCCGTCAAACGCGTTCAAAATACGACTCCAAGAATAGTATAATCGATTTTCAAAAATTTAACCACAGATTACACAGATTTTCACAGATTATTTGTCAAAAAACATCTCCATCACTTTTAAAGAGTCAACCGCTTCTTTCACATCATGCACACGGACGAGCGCCGCGCCGTGAAGGACTGAAAGCAAATCCGCAGAAAGCGTTCCCGCGAGCCGCTCTTCCACCGCGCGACCCGTTGCCTCACCGATGCAGGTTTTCCGCGAAAGTGCCATGAGAACGGGGAATTTTCCGTCTAAAACTTCACCGCACCGGCGCATCAGCTCAAAATTATCGCGCGTGTTCTTCCCGAAGCCGATTCCCACATCGAGCCAGATTTTTTCTTCCGCGATTCCGCACGACTTCGCATAATCCACGCGCCCTTTAAGATACTCGTTCACTTCGTCAAACACATGCTTGTACACGGTGTTTTTCTGCATGGTGCTCGGGTTTCCGCGCTTGTGCATTAAAATCACGGGGATTTTCGTTTCCGCACAGAACGGAGCGAGCCGTTCGTCATCTTCAAGGGCAGAAATATCGTTCAAAATGTCCGCGCCCGCGTCAAAAGCCGCCTTCATCACCTCGAATTTGCGCGTGTCAACCGAAATCGGAATGTCACTCACGCGCCGCACAGCACGAATCACGGGCACAACGCGGCGGATTTCCTCTTCCGCGCCCACATACTCGCTCCCCGGCCGCGTGGATTCCCCGCCAATGTCAAGCATATCCGCGCCCTCGTCAATCAATCGAAGCGCGTTCTCCGCCCCGCCGCGACTCTCCGCAAAAAAAGAGTCAGGCGTCGCGTTCACAATCCCCATCACAAACGCGGGAAGTTCCGTTGTAATCGTGCGATTTGAAAGATACAGTGTTTTCATGATTTCATAACCTGAGTAGCAATCTCCCGTGCTGAAAGACCCGCTTCTTCAAGAACTTCGGCGCGTGTTCCCTGCGGTAAGAATCGCTCGGGGAAGGCGAACACGCTCACATTCTTAAAGCCGTGCTCAAACAGCACCGTCTCAATGTACTCGCCGATTCCGCCGTTTTTCACGCCGTCTTCAATCACCGCAACCTTGTCGTAATTCTTTGCAAGCGAGACAAAATAGGCTTCGTCGAACGGCTTTATAAAGCGGAGCGAATAAATGTCGGTGTTTTTGCCGTTTTGGAGCAAAATCCGCGCCGCAACGAGCGTTTCGTCCAAGATTCCGCCCGTGCACACGAGCAGGATTTTTTTGGCAGCGCGGGAATTCTTTTTTTCTTCATCAGAAACCGCAAGCTCCGTGTCAAAGTCAATGCTCAGATTCGGGGCGAATTCCGCATTCTTTAAAAGCACGCCCCGCCCCTCGGCAATCTCGCCCTCAAAACTCGGCAATTCGCTCGGGCAGGAAAGCTTGGGATAGCGGATTGCGACAGGTCGCTTTGCGTTCACCGCCCACACAAGGCACAGGCTCAAATCAAGAGCCGTGGCAGGCGAAAGAATCGTCATGTTCGGCACGGGGCGCAAGAGCGAAATGTCAAAAATACCCTGGTGCGTCTCGCCGTCGTGGGGAACTGCCCCCGCGCGGTCAAAGCACAAAATCACATGGTGATTCGAGAGCGCGACATCGTGGATAATCTGGTCAACCGACCGTTGGATAAAAGTGGAATAGATCGCCACCACGGGAATCATGCCGCCCGCCGCCAAGCCAGAAGCAAAGGTGACGGCATGCTCTTCGGCAATCCCCACATCAAAAAAGCGGTCTGGATAGTGCCGCGCAAAGGTGTCAAGCCCCGTTCCCTTTGACATTGCCGCTGTAATCGCCATGATTTTTGTATTTTTTTCGGCAAGAGCCATGAGCGTGTGGTTGAATGCCTCGGTAAAACTGAGGCTGTCGAATTTTTCCATTTTTCCGTCTGAAATTTGGAAAGGACCCACGCCGTGAAAGCTCGCGGGGTCATTTTCAGCAGGAGAATAGCCCTTGCCCTTTTTTGTATGCACATGCACAATCACCGGCTTGGGAAGGCGGCGCACACGGCGGAGATTTTCTTCGAGTTCCTTGATATTGTGCCCGTCAAGCGGTCCCACATACTCAAAGCCCAAGTCAGAGAAGAAATTGCCCGTAAGGAACATGCCCTTGACCGCGCGTTTGAGGCGGTAAATGAACTTTCCGATGTGGTGTTTTGAATTCGGGATTTTCTCAACGATTCCGTCAACAAAATACCTGAACCGCTGGTAAAAGCCCGTCATCGTAAGCGTGCTTAAATAGCGGGAAATCGCGCCGTTATTCGGGGAAATCGACATTTGGTTGTCGTTCAACACAACAATTAAATTTTTTGAAAGCTGCCCCGCGTGAGCCAGAGCCTCGTACGCAAGCCCGCCCGTGAGCGCACCGTCTCCAATCACCACGACAACTTTGCGCGGCTTTGGATTCCGTCCCGCCGCCCGCTGCTCTTTTTCGATTTTATCCCATGCGGTCAAAAGCCCCAGCCCCTGAGAAATGGAAGTGCTTGAATGCCCGTTGTCAAAAAAATCATGCGCGCTTTCGGTGCGGCGCGTAAAACCTGAAATGCCACCCTGCTTACGAAGAGAAGAAAAATCTGAGAATCTGCCGGTCAGAAGTTTGTGCGCGTAGCACTGGTGGCTTACATCGAAAATAATCGCGTCCCCGGGGCTTTCAAACACGCGGTGCAGCGCGACCGTCAGCTCCACCACGCCGAGATTGCTCGCCAAGTGACCGCCGTTTTTCGCCACCGTCTCGATGATGCGCTTACGGATTTCGGCGCACAAGCCGCCAAGCTCTTTTTCTGAGACCTTTTTTACATCTGCCGGAGAATGAATCTTTGAAAGAATCGTAACCAAGACTCCCTGATAAAAAAAAGACCGCTAAAAGTGTTGAACTTTGGCGGTCTCTGTTGACAAAGAAGAACAACTGAACGCTCTTCGCTTTACTCAGTTATTACTTACTCTTATGTCGATTTCGTCTAAGCATCTTCTTTCGCTTATGTGTCGCAATCTTCTGACGCTTTCGTTTTTTTCCACAAGGCACGATGGCACTCCTTAGTCACAAGTTGTATTTATTATCAATAAAAGCCGCCCTTTCGTCAAGAGTGACTTTTTATATCCACTAGAATTTAGTCTTTTGCTTCGATTCTTCGGTACTGGACTTCAGAATTGAAAAGCTGTTTTGCAGCAAGGGAAACGACTTTTCCGTCATTCTCCTCAATCTGCTCGTCTTTAATCATTGCCAGCTGATACGCGCGGTGGCTTGCCGCAACAGTAGCTTCGTAAATGTTCCCCGTAAATTTTACGGTTGTCTCCAAAGGAAAAATCATTAGTATGCTATCCCCTAAAAGTGATTTTATAATTTTATACGAAGAAAAGATTTGTGTCAAGAAATGGTATCTACAAAAAAAGTATTTCGTGTTATACTGATGAGAGATGAAAAAAGAAGAAAAAGAAAAAATCTATACGCTTCTCAAAACGGCTTCGGACTCGCTTTGCGGATACGCCTCTCCTGATTTTGCGGGAGAAATGCCTCATTTTAAAGATGATGTTGAAGTGAGAAGTTCTGCCGAGGGGGAGACTGCTCCTAATCTGGAAAATGCCGACTCAACAATCGCGAATATCAACAAAAAAATCACGGAGTGCAAGCGCTGTCAGCTCTGTGCCGCCCGCCACACGACCGTTCCCGGAATGGGCGTTGAAAAGCCGCTCGTGCTTGTGATTGGCGAAGGGCCGGGCGAGGAAGAGGACAAGCAGGGAAAGCCGTTTGTCGGGTCAGCCGGTCAGCTCTTGGACAAAATGCTCGCCGCCATCAGCCTTTCGCGCGAAAAAAACTGCTACATCGCGAACATTGTAAAGTGCCGTCCGCCTGCTAACCGAACTCCGCTCCCCGAAGAAGCAGACGCGTGCCGTCCCTTCCTTGACGCGCAGATTGCCGCCCTAAAGCCAAAGGCGATTTTGTGCGCGGGAAGCGTCGCCGTTAAGAATCTCTTCCACACAAGTGACGGCGTAATGAAACTGCACGGAAAAGTGCTCGATTTTAACGGAATTCCTGTTGTTACCACCTGGCATCCGAGCGCATTGCTCCGCGCTCCCGAAAACAAACGCCCCGCATGGGAAGATTTGAAGGTGTTCCGCACTGTGCTCTTAGGGATTGCGCCCGATTACGAAAAAATCTGACGGAATTTGATGTGGTTGTAGAAAAATTACCATAGTATTACGGAGATTTGTTCGGTATAATTCAAAAAAAAGGAGAGAACAGAGTAAAAATGGCGGTCGCCAATCGGAAAAGCAGACAGACTTTCTCACAAAGATGGCTTTCAGCCGCGAAATTCACCGAAAGACAGAAAATTCGCCCCTTTATTCCTACAAATGTAAATTTGTGTGACTTGCAAAGAAAACGCATCTTTTCGTATCTTCATTGTAAACTATCCGAAACAATGCTAATATAAACACATGGAAGGAAGATATTTACCGATTGGCATTCAGGATTTTGAAAAACTCCGCAACGGAAATTATGTTTATGTTGACAAAACGCGCTTTGTCTACGAACTGACTCGCACAAGCACGCCCTATTTTTTGAGCCGCCCGCGCCGATTCGGGAAAAGCCTTCTGCTCTCAACACTTGAATATTATTTTCTCGGGAAAAAGGAGCTGTTCAAGGGTCTTGCAATCGAAAAACTTGAAGGAAAGTGGGAAGAATACCCCGTTCTGAAAATCAGCTTCGGGCGTGGCTCGTACGAAACAAAAGAAAAACTCCTCTCCATAATCGATTTGATTCTAAGCGAGCATGAGCGTCACTTTGGTATAGGGAAAAACTCCGATAATCCTTCGGCACGGCTGAGCAACCTGATTACGGCTGTCCATGAGCAGACGGGAAAGCAGGTCGTCATTTTAATCGACGAATATGACAAGCCGATTCTCGACGCGCTTTACACGGAATTCGAGGAGCAGAACCGACAGGAATTAAGAAACTTCTACAGCCCGCTAAAAGATTTGGACAAATACATCCGCTTCCTGTTCATCACGGGAATCACGAAAGTGAGCCATGTTAATATTTTCAGCGGTTTGAATCAGTTGGACGACATCAGCCTAAACAAAAGTTATTCTTCTTTGTGCGGGATAGCCGAGTCGGAACTTGAAAAATACTTTGAGCCTGAAATTAAAGCCCTCGCAGAAAGTCAGGAAATATCCGTCGAAGAGACAAAGGCAAAGCTTGCCCAGATGTATGACGGCTACCACTTTACGCACGATGTCGAGGGCGTTTACAATCCGTTCTGCCTTTTAAAATGCTTCAGCGAAAAAGATTTCGGCTCATACTGGTTTGAGAGCGGCACTCCGTCTTTCCTTGTGAAGACTTTGCAAAACCAGCCGCTTGAACTTTCCACGCTCGTGAACGGCAGAATTGCGAACGAAAATCAGTTCAAAAACTATGACCCCGACTCAAAGAACATGCTACCGGTGGTTTATCAGAGCGGTTACCTCACGATAAAAGGCTTTGAGAAAGACACACGGTTATATACCCTTGATTTTCCGAACCGAGAGATTGAGGAAGGCTTCCTTGAGGTTCTGCTCAGGAAGTTCATCACGGTTCCATACGATGACATTGGGCTTGAGATAAACAACATGAAGCAAGCCCTCAAAAACAAGGACATTGACAAAG
>ERZ842401.8076-NODE-8076-length-10495-cov-10.851245_pt1 | contig 10495 bp, 14 predicted proteins | sample MGYA00521270_ERZ842401 | MGnify/ENA primary metagenome ERZ842401 (study PRJEB31892, sample SAMEA3878208) | bioreactor metagenome | biome: Moose rumen | place: Sweden | collected 2011-10 | study: EMG produced TPA metagenomics assembly of the PRJEB12797 data set... | reverse complement strand
GCAAAGATACTAACTATCAAGGCAGAACACAAGGCGTCAGAGCGGATACGCTTACCAAAAACGGGAGTAGTACGGGAATTGTTGCGACAACTACTCCCGTCCCCAAATGCCCTGTACATCAGCATTTCACGAGAAAACGGGAGAAGGGGAGTAGTTTTTGGAGAATCTATAGTTTCTAATTTCATTGGTTTAGCAAAGGCATTGGGCTACTCTGAGCGTTAAATTATAATAAAAGTTACTATTTGGTAAGTTACCTTTGGGTAACTTTTTCGTATCTTTGCCGTGTAAACAAACACATAGAAGAATATGAATGCTCCATTTCAATACGGGACGTTAGCAACAAAAGACAATTTCGTTGACAGAGTGGAAGATAGGGCGCAGTTGAAAAACTTCCTGTCTTCACATATTAATGTTATGCTGGTTTCTCCACGTAGATGGGGAAAGTCCTCTCTTGTTAAGGTGGCAATGGAAGAACTTCAGGAGGAAGAAAAAGATATACGAGTGTGCTATATCGATGCGTTTAGTATTGGATCTGAAGCGGAATTTTTCAGGACGTTTGCCAGTCAGGTGATAGCGTGTGCATCCAGCAAGTTGGAGAAACGTATTCAAGATGCCAAGAAGTTCCTGTCGGGGGTTATACCGCAGGTGGTTATCAAGGACGATGTAACGAACTTCATGGCTTTCGATGTGAAGTTTGTGCCGCAGGAACAAGACAAAATGGACATTCTGAGACTACCAGAAACATTGGCGCAGGCAAAAAAGATTAAGATGATTGTCTGTATTGACGAGTTCCAACAACTGGCTAATCTTCCAGAATACAAGAATATGGAAGGAAAAATGCGGTCTGCATGGCAGCAACAGGAGCGAGTGTCTTATTGCCTATATGGCAGTAAACGGCACATGATGCTGGACATATTCAACAATTCCAATTCACCATTTTATCGTTTTGGACAGTTGCTTTTCCTGAATAAGATTCCCAAAGAGGAGTGGATGCCTTTCATCGTGGAGACTTTTGATAAGTCAGGTAAGCATATTTCTGACGATTTTGCTGAGCGGATATGCGATACAACAGAATGCCATTCCTGGTATCTACAACAATGTTGCTACTTCGTGTGGAATGCCTCTGTCAAGGATGTTACAGAGGAGTCGTTTAACTACGGACTCAGACAGATGATTAACACTAATTCTCCGATGTTCCAGAGTGATACTGAGACATTGGCTGCCAGTCAGATAGAGATGCTTCGTGCTATCAGGGACGGTGTGCGGCAATTGTCATCAGCAGAAGCGATTGCGAAGTATCATCTGGGCAATCCTAATACCATCAGTAAGAATAAGAAAATATTGCAGAACAAGGATATTGTGGAACTGCAAGGTGGTAAGTTGGTGTTCTTGGACCCGATTTACAGACTGTGGTTTTCGAAGGAGTATGAATAAACCGCTACAATAATCACATTTTTCCTTACTTCATATTATTGTAGACAAAACAACGAAGGATATGGTACAGATAGAGTCAAAAGGAGAACGGTCGTTCATTCATGGCATTGCGGAACTGGAAGGGTGCCGTTGCTATTTCTGGGGAGAGAATCTCCTGTTGGTGGAAGACAAAGATAACGGTCGCTATTTGGTGAATATGGCTACAGGGAAAGTAAGAAAAATCTCTGAGCCAGGAAAGTTGGTCGGTTTCTCTGATGATGAGATTGATTTCGAGTCAATAGAGAAACTGCCACATAGTCACAATGCCCGTTTGCGATTGTTGCAATATGGGGGCATCAGCCGTTGGAACGACTGTACGGACGGGTTGATCACCCTCTGTTGGACGCTTTATCCCGATGGTCGTTATTTCGCGGATGAGGACGGTTTCGGCATGGAGGACAATGATGAAGAACAGGTCTATTGTGTGATGAACGACAACTTAGAGGTTGTCAAACCATTTGGATCCAGAAAGTAATCAATGAATTGAGTAAGGCAGAATCAAGTTGGGGACCAGTACGGGAGTAGTAGTCGGAACTACTCCCGTCCCAAAACGCCCTGTACATCGATGTTTCGGAAGAAAACGGGAGAAGGGGAGTAGTTTTTTGTAAATGCATAGTTTCTGACTTCGTTATTCATTTTGTCTCCCGGTTATTTGGTAGTCTGATAAAGTTTTTGTAACTTTGCAACTGATAAGATATTATTCTTTTCGGTGCGACTATGGAGGGAACAAACAATATATTATCAGTTCTTGAAAACTATACGATCACTGATAGCGAGGATGTGGCTAAAGAGATCGCTGACAACTTTCGCAAGCGGCGTGTAGAGAAGAATCTTACTCGTGATCAAGTGGCGGAGATGTCAGGGGTTGCGATGAGCAATATCGTGAGATTCGAGCAAAAAGGACTGATCTCACTCAAAAACCTCATAGGTTTAGCAAGGGCTTTAGGCTACTCCTCGGAAATAAAGAGTATCTTCGCCCTGCCCAAGTATTCCACCATGGAGGAGTTGACGCAGATTCGCAGGAACCAGAACAAGAAAAAAGCGCATAGGAAATGACGAAAATAGAACTTCTCAACGTCAGGTATCACGACCGTCTGGTGGGACATCTCTCCCTAACTCCCGACAATAAGTTGTGTGCTTTCGAATATGACCGTTCATGGTTGGTCGACGGTTTTAGTATTTCTCCTTTGGAGTTGCCTTTGCGCCAGGGAATATTTTTGGCGAAAGCCTCTCCGTTTTATGGGAATTTCGGTGTTTTCGAGGACTGCCTGCCTGATGGGTATGGTCGTTATCTGCTCCATAAATTGTTACAAAAGGAGGGCATCGATGATTATAGTCTTTCGGCTCTTGACCGTTTGAGTCTTGTTGGTTGTGGAGGTATGGGGGCTCTTACCTTCCAGCCAGAAACCGTTATCCAGCAAGGTGAGGAAATGACAGACTTCGACCTGTTGCAGGCTAAGGCGTTGGAGGTGTTGAAGGAAAAGCAGGACGACGATGCGGGACTGCTGTTGTACAATAGCGGGAATAGTGGTGGCGCAAGACCCAAGTCTGTCTTTGTGGATGATGAGGGGCATTGGCTTGTCAAGTTTCGCCATACCTATGATCCTCAAGATATGGGACAACAGGAATTCCATTATAACGAAGTGGCAAGGGCATGTGGCATCAGCGTACCAGACTTCAAACTGATGAATGGATGTTATTTTGCCTCACGGCGGTTCGATATTGACGTGAATGGAGACAGGGTTCATACGGTAACGGCTGGAGGTCTGTTATGTGTGTCGCTTTCCAATCCTGTGCTTGATTATGCTAACTTGCTTGCGCTGACAGGCTATCTCACTCAGGATGCTTTGGCTGTTGAGGAAATGTATCGGCGCATGGTCTTCAACTACCTGACAGACAATAAAGATGACCACTGTAAGAATTTCAGTTTTATGGTATTGGAAGGAGAGAATAATTCTTGGAAGTGGAGTCTTGCACCAGCATACGACCTGACCTTATGTACTGAGGGCTACAACGGAGAGCATGCCACATCGGTCAATGGCACAGGTCGCCCTTCCATGAACGATTTCATTGCCGTAGGCACCAAAATCAAAATGAAAGAACAGCGATGCAGGGAAATCATTGATGAAGTCAGCAGCAGATGCGGTGACCTGATACGTTATAGAATACTATGATAATCACATTTGTGTGATGAACGACAACTTAGAGGTTGTCAAACCATTTGGTCCCAGATAAGTCAAAGAAATAATCATATTTAAAATTAAAAACGATGAAAAAACTATTAAACATTGGACTTTTGGTAGTCATTGAGATTGTGGCTATTGCCATTGGGGCTACTTTAGTGAACAAATTGAATTACGCTGACAATGAAGGCTATGACGAGCGAAAGACTGACAATTATGAAACTCAGGAAATCGCCAAACATGAGAATACGCTTGGATCGGAGTTTGAGGATTTTGGCTTTACCAAAGTGCTGTATTATAAACCCGATAACAAGATTGTCAGGACTTCTGAGATGGGTGGACTGACGGATATGGAGATACTGGACGAGCAAAACGGTTATGCTGTTGTTCGAGACAAGGATATGGATAATGTCTATGGTCCAGAAGGCAAGTCCGTTTTCAAGGAAGATGTCAAGAATGGAGTATTGGCAATAGTAGATGAAGGACGATTGATTACCAATCGGCAGACTGGCGAGTATTTTGACCTGCAAGGTAATCCTGTCAGCAACCTCTATACCACAGCCGACAGACTGTACTTTTCCAACCCTGACACAGTTCATCTGACAATCTTCGCAGTACTGATGCTGATAGGTGCACTTCTCTGGTACTTCCTACTGTGGAGAAGAATGAAGAAAGCGTAAATAACACCGATACAGCAATGAAACATAGAATAAGCAGTATTGTCCTTTCCTGTCTCCTGCTCGGTGCCGTGCCTGTTTGGGGGCAGACACAGATAGTGACCCGCCAGTCATCACAGCAGAGTGCCAAGCCAAAACCTGCGCCAAAGAAAGCAGTGTCACGGTGGCAATATCAGGGCGATTTCCGTGAGGGGCTGTCTCTGGTAAAGGATGCCAACGGCAAGTGGGGCTTTATTGACACGACGGGGAAACTGGTGATTCCCTGCCAGTGGAAATTTGCTCAGAATTTTCATAATGGACTAGCCGAGGTCGATGATGTAAACGGTAAGAGACACAAGATTAACAAAAAGGGCGAGATAGTGAAGTAACTTAAAATGTTTCAATTATGAGGAAGTTTTCTTTAATGGTGATGATATTGGTGACCCAGTCTGTACAGGCACAATGGAGTCTTGATCTGCAGAGTCGGGCCCAGAAGGATGATGTGGCTGCTATGTATGTCACTCCCCTCTCAATATCCCTGTTAGTGAGTTTCATCATGTAATGATGAACACATACTTTTGGTTAACCCTTCATAAATAAATCATCTGCAGTTACCTGTTTGTTGACTTTCCTCGCATACATATTATTATATAGCCCGAAAGGAGTTACATAAACTATTGAAAAGGACTTCTTCGTGTTTGTTACTTTCCTGAATGTGCGAAGGCGCTGCTCCACATGGTTGGCATATGCTTTTGTTATCTCATATTCATTGTCTGAGTACTTCATTTCACATATACTGATGGTCTTGTCCTTCCGGTCTATCAACAAGTCGATTTGCCCGCCTGTCTTCAAATCCTCGTCAGCATGAGCATCGTTTACGACAGCCTCTGATGGGTGGTAAGTCCATGAACAGGGCGAATAATAGGCTCCGCTGATTCCCAGTGCACTTACAATCTGTTCAACATGATGTAGGCAAACGGTCTCAAAAGCATAGCCTGACCAAGCGTTATATTCTGGTTTCCCTATCATCTGCATCCAAAAATTCTTGCCATAGTTCCCTCCTGTCTTCATAAAATGGAGATAGAAGAGCGAAAAGTGGTCTGTGAGTTGGAACATTTTGTCTTTCTTCTCCTTGCCGAAAGGTTGGTACGAACGGATAAACTCACATGTCTCCAATTCTTTAAGCAGCGTAGTGAGATTACCATTGTTTGACAATTTCGTCTTGCTGATTAACTCAAGGCGGGTCATTCCTTTCCGGGTGCTGCTGAGTGCGTTGATGACTGCGATATGATTCTCTGCTTTTTTGAAAAGAGAGTCGTATAGTTTGTTGAACTCATCAGTCAGTTCTCCGCCTCTGGTAAAGCATAGGTCATTGATATTCTCTGCCACGCTTTTGTCTTTTCTAAACAAAGACAAATAGTAGGCGACTCCCCCGACAGCCATGTAGCAGTCGATAATCTCGGGCCGCTCATAGTTGAATCCCTTGCTTTGGAAGTATTGCTCTGTTTCCTCAAGACAGAAAGGAGATACCAGCATCTTGTGGGTAACACGATTGTGCAGCCCGCCTCTGGCATTGATTAGTTTCTTTAACATCCATGACGTAGCCGAACCACAGACAATCAGTTTGATGTCATTGCGATAGTAAGCCCAGTCATTCCAGAAGTGCTCCAGTGCTCCAAGAAAACGTGATTTCGGTGTGTCAAGCCAGGGAAGTTCGTCAATGAAGATGATTTTAGTGCCCTCTCCCAGTTTCTCTATGTTTTTGGAAAGCATTCGGAATGCCTCTGTCCAACTCTTGGGTACTTGGTCGTAATGGAAGAAATCTGCCAGTGCGTATGAAAAATTTAGTAGTTGGTCTGCAAGGCGCGCATTCTCCTTACCCGTCATTCTGAAGGTGAATCTACCTTCCAGCAGTTCTTTCACAAGAAAAGTCTTGCCCACACGACGTCTTCCATAGATGGCAACAAACTCAGACTGTTCTGAAGAAATGTATTTCTTCAAGTCCGTCTTTTCTTTTTCACGACCGATAATAGCTCTTTCCATACTTGTAATTGTTATTTTCTGGCGCAAAGTTACAAAAAACACACGATTGCGCCAAATAATAACTCTATAAGTTGGCGCAATCTTGCCAAAAAGTTGAGATTGCGCCAACTTATAAGGTGGAATAGTTGCGGTTTCAAATATAAAGGGTAACAGTTTCGTACTGCTCCCCGCTTCGTGATTTGTGATCCGACGTACATTGGCTCAGAGATTGGCGAGGAGATGCCCAGCGTGAAAGACCAAGAGAAGACAGTGAGGATATTAAACCCTTAGTCTATGCGTCAGCAAACAGCATTCCGTCGTCGAGGGTGATCTGTAGTTTGGTGTACTCGCTATGGAAATCGTTTTGCAGGCGGTCCAGATAGCGCTTGCTCTCCCACTTACACATGGGCAGGTCGTGCAGCAGGTAGTTGCCGCATGCCTCAGGGCGGGTGGCAGGCACCTCTGTCTGTGTGAGAATCCATTGGAGACACTCGATAGTCAGGCGGCGCATGACCTCTACGGTATAGTTGCCTGATTCCCGACCGTTGTCTTTCATGATGATATACATGCCAGTGAGGCATCCCATAGGTCCTACATACACCACATCCTCTTTTGCCTCGCTGTTGCGGAACCAGGTAGCCATCAGATGCTCCAGACTATGTATGGCGGCAGGGGCGATGGCTGGCTCTTTGTTGGGCTCGGTGATGCGTAGGTCGAAAGTGGTGAAGCCCTTGTCCTCTCGTGACACATAGATGCCTGGCTTCAGGTGGGTGTGGTCGATGGTGAAACTCTGTATGACTTCCATGATTCTAGTTCATAGTTTATAGTTCATAATTCATAGTTATAGACTTTCGACGAAAGTCTTAGTGATCTGGAACGAGTTATCGGCGATGGTGTTCCAGAAGTCATGATACTGGGAGGCATCCGTGTCACGCAAAGGGATGTCGCTGATGACACGGAAAGAGATAAACGGCACCTTGTTGATATAACAGGTCTGGGCGATGGCGCACGACTCCATGTCAACCGCCTTTGCCTCCGGGAATTTCTCGACGATGCTGCGCATCTTCTCCTTGGAGTCTACAAACCAGTCGCCAGTGACGATCAGTCCTGGATGGACTGTGATGGCTGACGGCTGACGGCTGATGGCAAGGGCTTTCTCCAACAGCGTCGGGTCAGGCGTGTAGCGGACAGGGAGTCCCTGTACTTGCCCGTAGACAGTGGTGTCGTCGATTGCCTTACCGCAATAGACATCATGATAGGTGACTTCCGAGCCGACAATGACATCCTGGATGTTGATGTCATCCCCATTGCCACCTGCACAGCCACTGGAGATAATGACATCGGGGCGGAACTCGTTGATCATCCTTTGGGTACCAAGGGCAGCATTCACCTTGCCGATACCGCATTTCTCCACACGTACATTCCCGTCATTGAAGAGTTGCTGCAACTGGCGCAACTCCTTATCCATCGCTACAATAATTCCAATTTTCATATCGCTTTTTATTATTTCGGTGGCAAAGTTACGAAAAAAGTCTGTAACGAAAGACGGATTTTGGAGAATTAATGCAGAAAGCGCGTAAATAAAAGGCAATGCGAGGAAATCTGGGGAGTTTAGGAACGAGGTAAAAATGCAACTTGATGCGGATTGGTGCGAGAGTTAGGTCTCTAAATCGTAACCCGTTTGAACCAACTCTGACAGTTAAACTTTTCTAATTCCGAGGGTACGAAAAAAGCAGAATGACGCAATTCAAACTGACTGGTTTTTGACTCAACAAACTGCAACGAATTGCCGAAAAAGCATCTCAGAAAATGGTAGTATATTTGCAGCCTGAAATTTAAAAAGGAATTAGAAATGAGATCAACTTTCAAGATTTTGTTCTACGCGAACAAGGGTAAGGAGAAGGATGGAATTGTTCCTATCATGGGCAGAATTACCATCAACGGTACGCAGTGCCAGTTTTCATGCAAGCATAGCATACCACTGGCGATGTGGGATGTGAAAGGCAACTGTGCCAAGGGACGTAGCAAGGAGGCATTGCAGATTAACCGTGACCTCGACAACATCAAGGCTCAAATCATCAAGCACTATCAGCACCTGTCTGACCGTGAGGTCTTCGTCACGGCTGAGATGGTACGTAACTCCTATCAGGGCTTTGGCAGTGAGTATGAGACCTTGCTGAATGCCTTCGACAAGGATATTGCCAGCCTGAAGAAACGCGTTGGCAAGGACAGGGTTGCAAGTACGCTGTGGGCTATGCAACGCTCTCGTAAGGATGTTGCCGATTTCCTCCAGTCTAATCTCCGTCGTACAGACATATCCATGTTGGAACTTACCCCTGAGTTCATCAAGGACTTCGCTGCCTATCTCAGCACCGACAGAGGACTGGCAAACGGAACCATCTGGCAACGCTGCATGTGGCTCAAAGGTGTCGTTCTGAGAGCACACTATAACGGCAAGATTCCCCGTAACCCATTCGCACAGTTCCATATCAGCCCGAACTGCAAGGAAAGGGCATATCTGACAGAGGATGAACTGAAGACAGTCATGACTCATGAGTTTGAGGATGCTGACCTTGCCTTTGTGCGTGATACTTTTATCTTTGTCTGCTTCACTGCCCTTTCATTCATTGACGTGAAAGAACTGACTACGGATAACATCGTAGAAGTCAACGGTGACAAATGGATCATCGGCAGGAGGCATAAGACGAACATTCCTTTCCAAGTAAAACTGATGGATGTACCATTGCAGATTATCAACCGCTACAAGCACCTGCAAGAAGATAAACTGGTGTTCGGCAAGATGAACTACTGGTCGATGTGCAAGAAACTGAAGACTGTCATGAAAGCATGTGGAATAGAGAAGCAAATCTCATATCACAGTGCGCGCCATTCGTTTGCGACAATCGCTTTGACAAACGGTATGCCCATCGAGAGCGTAAGCCGTGTTTTGGGACATACCAATATCACCACAACTCAGATTTATGCGAAGATAACATCCCAGAAGTTGAACAACGACTTGACGATGTTGGGCGACAAACTCAACGCATTATTCAGTAACATCAAGATTGCATGACCATGAAAAGAGGAATCATCAGAATGACAGAAGGTGGCAAGGTGAGTATGCCGCAGGTAGACGTGTGGATGACGAAGGAAGAGATTGCCGACATGTTCGGTCTGCCCGAGGCTTTGATCTTCCGCACCATCCGCTCCATCTACAAGAAGAGTGAACTATATGAGCATGAGACCATACAGAGAATACCGTTCCCCAGACAGGAGAGCAAGGGCTGGACAAAGGAAGTCTATAATCTTGACTTGATACTCTACCTTACCTACAAACTGCCAAGCCGCAATGCCCAGATTTTCCGCAAATACATGACAAACAAGGCATATGAACGCAGCCCTTACGAGCACATCTGCATTATTGTGGACGACGTGGATTTCAGGCATCAGTTGCAATCCTCCAAGGAGTAAGAAACAGACTGGTGATGCTCAAAACCAAGAAAGACGGATGTTCTGGCAATTGTCAGGCATCCGTCTTTCTTCTCTCTCTTTGTGATGGATATTCCCTTTAGCGGGTAATCTTCTGTGATACCGCTTTACTGATAACGGGGTGATAACACCTCTGGAGCAGTTCTTCCAAGTCACTCTCACGATACAGCACCTTGCCACCCAACTTGAAATAAGGAAGTGTGCCGTTGTCCCGATAGTCCTGCAAGGTACGTCGGCTTACCTTCAGGCGGTGAGACACCTCCACATCTGACAGATACCGCTCTCCGTTCAGCAAGGGACGGTAATTGCTCGTAACCTTGTCAAACAGGTTCTCAATATCCTTCATAGACTTCATGGCATCCTCCACACCATTAGTCCTCAAAGTAATCAACTCATTCACGTTGCTCTGTAAATCCATACTCCGTTAGTCTTTTGGGGTTACACAATCTCTTTTCATTTCAGACTTCTTGCGAGGCTTGCGGAAAGCAGCAGCCTTCTTCCTGTCTCGGACATCCTTCATGACTTTGTCCACGTCCTCCTGCTTGTAATAGGTCTTGTGGCTTATCTGCGAATACGCCAGCGTACCGTTGTCCCGTAGAGTCTGCAAGGTTCTCTTGCTGATGCGCAGGATTCTGCATACATCATCGTTATCAAGCCAGTCACCCAGACACT
>ERZ842401.8075-NODE-8075-length-10497-cov-4.034476_pt1 | contig 10497 bp, 9 predicted proteins | sample MGYA00521270_ERZ842401 | MGnify/ENA primary metagenome ERZ842401 (study PRJEB31892, sample SAMEA3878208) | bioreactor metagenome | biome: Moose rumen | place: Sweden | collected 2011-10 | study: EMG produced TPA metagenomics assembly of the PRJEB12797 data set... | reverse complement strand
CCGCCATGCCAACCGGATTCTTGAACTTTACACCAAAGACTTCCTTTTCCAGACATGGCTTGCGGTAGCAGTAAAACAATCCTATAAGGTAAGAAAGACTGCGTAACTTATTCAGCAGCCTCAGAACAGAAGTTACCATGTCGTGAATCTTCTCCGGTTGCCAGAGAAACAGAATAGGGCGTATTATCTTGTACATACAATAAAGATTCTATGCAAATTTAAGAATCTGTTTATATTTATTCAAGACAAGAGTCCAAGAAAAGCTTTGGAAAGGGCATCAGACCTTGGCGTCAAAGACTTCAAAGCTTCCGTCGGAATACAGGAGTGCAATTTTTTCCAAAGTCCGTATTGCGGGCTTTTTTGTTATCTGAGGCTCGGATTTGGGCGTTTCTGAGGGCAAAATCTGCGGTATATCGTCCGGTTTTTCCTCAAATTTTGGATTCTCAGAGGGTTCAACAGGGGAAGTTTTGGTCTCAACCTTCTCATTTTCTGATTGTTGCATTATTTCCACCCTTTTAGCCAATTCTCCGGCTTCCAGAGGCGGAAACGGATGATAAGCCGTAGCTTCTTCTTCCGACGGAAAATCTTCCTCCGGAAAGTCAAAAAGATTGGAGCTCTCAGCCGCAGGCTTGGTTTCTTCCGAAAGGGGAAGACCTCTGAAATTTTTTTCAGGATTCTTATAGGGTTGACCTTCTCCGGTGAGTAACCACTCGGTATTCAAATTCGGCAATTTTGTCATAGTTGCCAAAATGAAATCATAGCTCGGATTATTCCTCCCATTCATCAAATTTGACAGGGTAGATCTCTGGACGCTCAAAAGCTGCGCAAGTTGGGCAGCGGAAATTTTTTCCAGATTCAGGATGGTCAACAATCGATTTTTCATAAGTGAATTCATATTTCTCCACAAAAATAAACAAAAAAATGACGATTTGCAAATTCGGGCTTCATTTTAGGGGTTGTTCACAAAAATGTCAAAATTGCGTAGCATTTTTAAACATGCCTTCTACGGCCTTCTAACGGGGATACGCAAAATCAACAATATCTAAAGATGTAATTTAGTTGATAGCATATAAAATACAATAAGCCAGTAACATAGGACATTAAAAAATACTAAATTCGGGGGTGATTGCGCATTTTATACCGCAATTGAGACCCCTTAATATAAAGTTTTACTTCGGACACGCTACCTAAATTATGCAAAATCAGCTACTTACTAAAATTGAAAATTTTTGAAGAAAATAAATTGCGTAGTTGTCAAATTTTGCCGAGCAAAACTGCGCAATTTGAGTTTTCATTGTTGTGAATTGTGAACTTCGTGCCGTTCAATTTTGTGAAAACGCCAAAAGGCGAAAACCCGTATTTTAAGAGATTTCTTCTTTTGTGGGCATTTATGTATCTTTGCAGAAAATAACGTGAATTTGACACCTTCTATAAAAATATCGGATTACACCTACCCTCTCCCTGAGGATAGAATTGCCAAATATCCATTGGCAGAAAGAGACTCTTCAAAGCTCCTGGTCTGTGACCGTGTCAGTTTTTTTGACGACTCGTTTTTTAACCTGAGCCGTCATATTCCGGAGAATTCCTTCATGGTTTTCAACGATACCAAGGTGGTTCCCGCCCGCCTGTTTTTCAGGAAAAGTACTGGGGCTCTCATAGAAATTCTCTGTCTGAATCCGTCTTTTCCGGCCGATTACGCCCAATCTTTTGCCAGCAAGGGCAGCTGTATCTGGTCTGCAGTAATTGGAAATGCCCGTAAATGGAAGGGTTCGGCGGTGACTTTTTTCAGGGAAACTGCCATAAAAGGCCTTAATTTCAGGGCTGAATTGCTGGAAAAAGGGGCAGGAAAGGTCTCCAGGGTAAAATTTCTCTGGGATGCCGACATCAGCTTTTCGGAGGTGCTGCAGGCTTGCGGCCAGGTTCCCATTCCACCGTATCTGAATCGCGATACAGAAGATATTGACAGGCAGCGCTATCAGACAATCTATGCCCATTTTGAGGGTTCCGTGGCTGCTCCTACGGCCGGTCTCCACTTTACGGACAGGGTGTTCAAGTCATTGGACGCCAAGCATATAAAGCGTAAAAATATCTGTCTTCATGTGGGAGCCGGAACCTTTGTGCCGGTCAAGAGCGAGTTCATTGCAGACCACAGGATGCACAGCGAACCTTTTTCCGTAGGCTTGGATTTCCTGAAGGACCTTGCTCAGGCCGTATCTGAACACAGTGTTGTAGCCGTGGGAACCACTTCCACAAGGTGTCTGGAGTCCTTATATTATATAGGTGTGCATTGCCTGGAACGCTCAGGCGAGTCTCCCAAGCAGCTTCTTACGGTAGATCAGTGGGAACCATACCAGCGGGAATATACTTATTCTATGGAGGAAGCCCTGAATGCAATTGTGGCTATGATGGAAAGCCATGATATCCAGAATATTGTGGCTGATACTTCCATTATCATAGTTCCCGGCTTCAGATACCGTGCGGTGGATATGCTTGTAACCAACTTCCACCAGCCCCAAAGCACGCTTCTACTGCTGATAGGGGCGTTCATAGGTCCGCGTTGGAGGGCATTGTACAGCCATGCCCTCTCTAACGGCTACAGGTTCCTCAGTTACGGCGATAGTTCCCTGCTTTTCAGGCAGAAGTAGGATTTGGGGCTATGGTTTTGTTTTTTTTGTTAGGAAAATCCTCTGACAAGATATAAATTTGCGCAAATCTGACTGACGGTAAAATGCAGGAAACAGACAGCATATTTGACAGTATAAGACCATATTACGACAGCGAAATACCTGCCTCCACGGCCCGTATGAGCTCGTTTGAGTATCTGGATGCCATAGGCGAGTTCCTGAAGATAGGCGGAGGCGGCAATACCCTGCGCCAGGCTTTGGCCGACAGCAATACCGTAGATGACTTTCAGGACAAAATCATGGCTGTGGTAGTGGAGCATATCCTTGCCAACACCAGCGCAGGCGTGGAATTTACCGGTCTTAAGCGCTTTGAAAGCGGCAGGAAGCACCTTATTCTGGCCAATCATCGCGATATTGTTCTGGACTCGGCCATCATCCAGCTGATTCTGCACCGCCACAAGGTTTCCACAACCGAAATTGCAGTGGGCGATAACCTCATTACTTCTCAGTTCATAGAAGATGTGGCTCGCAGCAACAAGATGATAAAGGTTACCAGAAGTTCTTCGCCCAGAGAGGTTTATACAACTTCCTTGCTGCTTTCTAAATACATCCGCTATCAGATTGGCTCCGGGCTGAGTTCCATCTGGATAGCCCAGCGTAACGGCCGTACGAAAGACGGTTACGATGTTACTGAGCAGGGGTTGTTGAAGATGCTCCAGATGAGCGGCAGCGGCGATTTTTACTCCGACATGTGCCTGCTGGACATATTGCCCACGGCCATATCTTACGAGTTTGAGCCCTGCGATGCGCTTAAAACCAAGGAGTTGTTCATTTCCCGCAGGCATTCCTATGTCAAGAAGGAGGGCGAAGACCTAAACAGCATAATAACCGGAATAGCTTCGTGGAAGGGCCGCATCAAGGTCTGCTTTACGGAGCCTGTAACGCCTCAGGAGGTTGCTTCCTGCACGGCATTTGCCAAGAACGAGCGTTTTGTGGAGCTGGGCAAGATTATAGACCGTCAGATTCATGCAGCCTACTGCCTGTGGCCCAATAACTATATCGCTGAGGATATTCTTGCCAAGAGGGAGGGCAGGGAGCCTGCTGCTTCCAAAAAGTTAAGCAAGCCGGCCCGTGAGACCTTTGTTCTGCACATGCAAGACCGTATAGATCAAATTGTTGACTCTCTGAAGAAGGAAGGGGAGTTCAGGGCGGCAGAAGGAGAGGCCTCGGAAGATGCGCTGAGGTACGAGCTGGAGGATATCTTCCTTCATATCTACGCAAACCCCGTCAGGGCAAAGGCCGGAGCAGGTATCCGGTAGTTTTCTAAAGATTTATGTCCAGTTCTACGGGGCAATGGTCGCTGCCCAGGATACCGGTGTGTATTTTGGCGTCTGAAAGCTTGCTGTCCAGCCTGTTGGAAGAGAGGAAATAATCTATGCGCCAGCCTGTGTTTCTCTGCCTGGACTGGAACCGGTAGCTCCACCAGGAATATACCCCTTCCAGATTTGGGTAAAAATAACGCCAGGTGTCCGTAAAACCAGCCTGGAGAAGCTGAGTGAACTTGCCCCGTTCCTCATCCGTAAATCCGGCGTTATGGCGGTTGGTCTTGGGGTTTTTGAGGTCAATTTCCTTGTGCGCCACATTCATGTCGCCGCAGACTATTACGCTCTTTTTGGCGTCCAAGGCCATAAGATAGGCTCTGAAAGCATCTTCCCACTGCATCCGGTAGGCGAGCCTCTGAAGTTCTTCCTGAGAGTTTGGGGTATATACGCATACCAGATAAAAGTCTTTGAATTCCAGGGTAATAACCCTTCCTTCACGGTCGTGCTCCGGTATGTTTAAGCCGTAGCTTGCGCCTATGGGTTCCACTCTGGTAAAGACAGCGGTGCCGGAATAGCCCTTCTTCTGGGCATAGTTCCAGTAGGAGCGGTAATTCGGAAAGTTCAGGTCCAGCTGTCCCTCCTGCATCTTTGTTTCCTGCAGGCAGAAGATGTCTGCATCCAGAGTCTTGAATATGTCGGAAAAGCCTTTTGACTGGCAGGCTCTCAGGCCGTTTACGTTCCAGGATATTAGTTTCATCGCCGAGGATAATTGATTTGTCTGGCAAATTTACTAATCCAAACGGATAAAATTTGTATTTTTAAGGTCTGTTAAAAAATTATCGCTATGAGAAACATACTACTTGCATTGTCAGCGGCCCTGTTTTTCTGCCCTCAGGTTCTTGCGCAGAATGTGGAGGAGGCCGCCATTCCGGACGAAAGCTTTTATGAACAGACTCAACGACAGAGATTTCCGGTATTCGGGCAGTTCCGCGAAACTTATTTCATTACCGGAATTCCGGCCAACACTACAAACGTGGACAAGCACAATGCCGATGTGCGCTTCCAGGTGAGCCTGGCCTTGAGGCTGGCCCGCTTCGGAAATGTGGATCTGCTGGGCAATTACACAGAAACCGGCGTCTGGAATGTTTACGACAAATCCAGTCCGCTTGTAGAAAACGCCTTTAGCCCAGGGCTTTGCGCCTATTGGTATGTAAACCCCAAACTGGATTTGCTGATGGGTATCAGCCACAAGAGCAACGGCTATATCAACGAAAGGTCCAGAAGCATAAATACCGCTTATGTGGAGGCCATATACTCCCCGGTAAAGGAGCTCATGGTGGGCGGTAAAGCTTGGTACGGCTACTATGAACATGTGCCCGGCCTGCCTCATTTCTTTAAGAAGAGGGGTTTCTTCCAGGTTTGGGCTACGGCCAAGGCACTGGACAACCGCCTGAACTTTACGGCGCTTGTAAATCCGTCAAACTCGTTCAAGAACTGCAATCTGGAGTTCAATCTGTCTTACCGCCTGAGCGAAAAGGGCAGTTTCCTGCCGTCTTTGTTTATTCAGTACAGGAGCGGATACTGCGAAACGCTGGTGAACTTCTACAAGTACGAGTCTCACATAAGGGCAGGATTTGCAATGGAACTCAAACACGGATATAATTCTTCAATTCGTTAATATATTGATTATGAAAAAAATACTGATTGCCATACTCTCTCTTCTGCTGGCTTTTGATGCCATGGCCGACGAGGGTATGTGGCTTCCTGTGCTCATTAACCAGAGAATCAAGGATATGAGAGCCAAGGGCTTTAAGCTCAAGGCCGAGGATGTTTACAGCGTCAACAAGGCGTGTCTGAAAGACGCCGTGGTGCTGTTCGGCAGTGGCTGCACCGGAGAACTTGTATCGGCAGACGGGCTGCTTTTTACCAACCACCATTGCGGCTACGGCCAGATACAGAGGCATTCCAGCGTGGAGCACGATTACCTCAAAGACGGATTCTGGGCTTTGAACCGCAGTCAGGAACTCCCAAACCCGGGTCTTACGGTAAGTTTTCTGGAATATATGAAGGATGTCACCGATGATGTTCTCATGGGCTATGAACCGTCTATGACCGAGGCTCAGAGAGATTCTGTAATCAGGACCAATTCTCACACTCTTGTGGCAGAGGCCGTAAAGGAAGGCAAGGGGCTCAGGGCCAATGTAGAGGCTCTGTTTTACGGCAATCAGTATTTCCTGTTTGTTTTCAGGACCTTCCGCGATGTGCGCCTGGTAGGGGCTCCGCCTTCATCCATAGGAAAGTTCGGCGGCGATACCGACAACTGGATGTGGCCCAGGCATACGGGCGATTTTTCCATATTCCGTATCTATGCCGACAAGGACAACAATCCGGCAGACTATTCCGAGGGCAATGTGCCTTATCACCCCAAGAAATTCTTCACAATCAGCCGTAAGGGAGTAAAGGAAGGAGATTTTACATTTGTATATGGCTGCCCGGGAAACACCAAGGAATATGTAACTTCGGACGAGGTGGAATATACCGGAAATGTATCCGACCCCAGAAAGATAGCCCTCAGGACAAAACGCCTGGACATAATGAAGAAATACATGGGTATGTCTCAGGCTGTCAGAATCCAGTATTCGTCCAAGGCTGCAAGTGTGTCAAATGCCTGGAAGAAGTGGCAGGGTGAGGAAAAGGGCATCCGCAGGATGCATACCGTTGCCAACAAGAAAGCTTATCAGGAGCGGTTCAAGGAATGGGCTAAGGGCAAGCGCTATGACGGTCTTGTTGAGAAACTGGAAGCCCTGTATTCCAAGCGCAATCCTTATTATCTTGCATACGAGTACTATACGGAAACCGCAAGGAGCATAGAACTGCTTGGCCTGGCCTCTTCTGTAAAAAGGGTTATCAAGAACAAGAAGGCCAAAGATGCTACGGTGGAAGCTTTCTTCAAAGACTATTACCAGCCAATTGATGAAGAAATTTTTGTTGCTATGATGAAGGCCTTTGATTCTGAAATGCAGGATGAGTTCAAACCGCAGTTCTTCAAGGACAAGCTCAAAGAATATGGCAGCATAGAGGCTTGGAAGAAAGATCTTTATGCCAAATCCATGTTCACCAGTAAAGAAAAGCTTCTCTCTCTAACGGCCGATGATGCAAAGGCTGTTGATGAAGATCCGGCATACAGGCTCTATGAAGATTTCTACAACTGGTATTACAATGAGCTCAGGCCTCAGATCAACGATGTCAATTCAGACATAAGGCTTGCCTACCGCGACTACATGCAGGGGCAGATGGAGTTTGAGCCTCAGAAGCAGTTCTATCCGGACGCCAACCTCACTTTGAGGATAGCTTACGGCAATGTCAAAGGCTACAGCCCATTTGACGGAGCTTACTATAAGCCGGTTTCTACTCTCAAGGGCATCATAGAAAAAGACAACCCGGACATCTTTGACTACAATATCCCTCAGACTCTCAGAGATATATACGCAGAAGGCGGGCATGACAGCCAGCCGGTATGCTTCCTGGCCACCAACCATACTACGGGCGGCAATTCCGGAAGCCCTGTCATAAATGCCGACGGCAACCTTATAGGAATCAACTTTGACCGTGTATGGGAAGGTACTATGAGCGACATAGTTTATGACCCCAGCGTCTGCCGCAATATATCTTTGGATATCAGGTATCTGCTGTTCAATATAGAGTATATAGGACATGCCTCCTACCTGTTTGACGAGATGGAATTTGCCGATTAGAGGCTGTTTTTTGGTATATTTGCACGATTTTTCAAAATTCAAAAGAGTACAAGATGATATTAGTAGCAGACAGCGGCTCAACCAAGGTAGATTGGGTTGCAATCAAGGAAGACGGAACAACGGTTTCTGTCAAGACCGCCGGCATCAATCCGGTTTTCATATCCAGAGAAAAGATAGTTGAGATACTCAGAACCAGTCTGGAATCAATCCTGGGCGATAATGTTACGGAGGTTTACTTCTACGGTGCAGGTGTAGTGTCGGATTCCGTAGGAAGCGATCTTGAAAGCGCATTTCAGGAAGTTTTTCCGGGCGTAAAGTGCTTTGCCGCATCCGATATGCTGGCAGCCGCCAGAGCTTTGTGCGGCGACGGCCAGGGAATAGCCTGCATAATAGGTACCGGAGCCAATTCATGCTTCTTTGACGGCACTAAGATGGCCGAGCATGTAAATGCAGGAGGCTTTATCCTCGGCGATGAGGCCAGCGGCGGATATTTTGGAAAGAGGCTGATATCAGACTTCATAAAGGGCCTTTTCCCTAAGGATATCGAGAAGGCTTTCATAGACAGGTATGACCTTGATTATCTGAAGATTGTGGATAGGGTCTATAAGCAGCCGTCGCCCAACAGGTTCCTGGCTCAGTTCTCCTATTTCATAGAGGAGTTCCGCAATACTGAATATATGCAGAACCTTCTCAAGTCTGGTTTCAAAGATTTCATAACCCGCAATGTCTATGGCTACAACTATCACAATTATCCGATGAATGTAGTAGGTTCTATCGGCTATATTTTCCGCCGCGAACTTGAGGAAGTTGCCGCCGAATGCGGAGTAAAGGTCGGAAGGGTGCTCAAAAGCCCGATTGACGGCCTGATAGAATATCACAAGAACAAGTATCTGGAGAAACTGTCATGAGTGTAAAGAAAGTTACCGAGCAGCCGTCCAATTATTCTGATCTGGACAAGATGACTACGGCGGAACTGATCCGCGGTATGAACGAAGAGGACAAGACCGTACCCTATGCAGTGGAAAAGTGCCTGCCTCAGGTTGAAAAATTCATAGACCTTCTGGTTGAAAGAATGAAGAAGGGCGGAAGGCTCTTCTACCTTGGAGCCGGAACCAGCGGAAGGCTGGGCATATTGGATGCCAGCGAAATACCTCCTACATACGGTGCTCCTTTTGACCTTGTGATAGGTCTGATAGCCGGTGGCGACGGGGCCATACGCAAGGCTGTGGAGAATGCCGAGGACGACTACGACATGGGCTGGGCCGATCTTCAGAAGTTCAACATAGGCGGATGGGATTCCGTAGTGGGCATAGCCGCCAGCGGTTCCACACCCTATGTTGTAGGTGCGTGCGAAAAGGCCCGCAAGATGGGGCTTCTGACCGGCTGCATAACCTGCAACCCGGGAGCAAGGGTGGCCGAAGTTGTAGATATTCCAATGGTTGCGGTTGTAGGCCCTGAGTTTGTAACCGGCTCTACCAGAATGAAGAGCGGAACTGCCCAAAAGCTGATACTCAACATGATATCTACATCGGCAATGATAAAGCTGGGCCATGTGAAGGGCAACAAGATGGTTGATATGCAGCTTTCCAACGCAAAGCTCGTTGACAGGGGCACGCGTATGATAATGGACGAAACCGGAATAGCTGATTATGAACTTGCCAAGGAGTATCTGCTCCGCTACGGCTCAGTCCGTAACGGAGTGGATGCCTACAAGGCCGGAAAATAAATACTATGGCATATTCTTCCAAGCTGCTGGAGAGGGCGGTGGAGCAGTTTTCCACCCTGCCGGGAATAGGGCGCAAGAGCGCTCTGAGGATGGCCCTTTACATGCTCCGTCAGCCCAGGGAGAATGTGGAACTGTTTGCCTCGTCACTTGTCAGTCTGGCCAATAATGTAAAGCACTGCAAGGTTTGCAATATGGTCAGCGATGAAGACAGATGCCCCGTTTGCCAAGACCCGAGACGCAACCACAGCCTGATTTGCGTGGTGGAGAGTGCAAGAGATGTGCTCAGCATAGAAAACACTCAGATTTACAACGGGTTGTATCATGTGCTTGGCGGCATCATCAGCCCCATGGACGGAGTGGGGCCCTCCGACCTTACCATCGCCGAGCTTGAAAAAAGAATTGAGGACGGTGGCGTAAAGGAGGTGGTCATGGCCCTTTCTACCGGCATGGAAGGTGAGACTACGGCCTACTTCCTGTACAACAGGCTCAAGAAATACGACATAAAAATTACAACCATTGCACGGGGAGTGGCCTTTGGCGACGACCTTGAATACACAGACGAACTCACTCTTGCAAAGAGCATAGAAAACAGACAACCATTTAAATTCTAACAGGATGAATTCTACGATATTACTTATTACCTTCCTGGTTTACACAGCAATTCTGTTCCTGATTGCGTGGCTGACCAGCCGTAAGGCCGACAACAGTTCTTATTTTACCGGCAACCGCAAGTCCAACTGGTTTGTGGTGGCCTACGGTATGATAGGGGCATCGCTGAGCGGTGTAAGCTTTATGAGCGTTCCCGGAAACGTCTATAACGAGAGGTTCTGGTATCTGCCTATGCTTCTTGGATTTATAGGCGGTTATGCAATCATAGCGCTGGTGCTGCTGCCGCTGTACTTCAAGATGAACCTTACATCCATCTACTCATACCTTGAAAAGAGATTTGGGGTGTACAGCTACAAGACTGGAGCGTCGTTCTTTATCATTTCCAGGTTTTTGGGTGCTACCGTGAGAACATTCCTGGTAGTCTTTGTCCTGTATAACTTCGTGCTCATACGCCCGGACGG
>ERZ842401.8074-NODE-8074-length-10498-cov-2.880015_pt1 | contig 10498 bp, 12 predicted proteins | sample MGYA00521270_ERZ842401 | MGnify/ENA primary metagenome ERZ842401 (study PRJEB31892, sample SAMEA3878208) | bioreactor metagenome | biome: Moose rumen | place: Sweden | collected 2011-10 | study: EMG produced TPA metagenomics assembly of the PRJEB12797 data set... | reverse complement strand
CCGATCAAGCCTTCCTCCACGGGAAGATCGTAGTCCTCCATAATTCTGATCACCTCGCCGTTGCACAGGTGAATGTTGTATATCTGATATGCCATTTCATTGTGCCTCCATAAATGATTCTTTTTGTTTTCCGCCATGCTTACAGCCCCATCATCTCGCGCACCACGCGATCCGCCATCTTCACAGCGCCGACGAGGACAAGCATGTTGAATACCAGCTCGCCTATATAGCTCCAGACCATCGTAACGGCGGCAGCGCCGGTGTTGATGGTGGGCGGTGTCGCGGCAAAATAGGAGAAGATGATGCAGGCCAGCACGATGATCGCACCCTCCAGACATACGGCGGCGTAGCTTTTGAGAAAGCTCCTGCCCACGTTCTGCGTCGGCTCTCCGGCAAAGGTGGACAGTGGGATGGGGGCAATGGCCGCATAGAGATAGAGCTTAAAGAAGCGTCCGTACACGGTCATGATCATCACAAAGGACAGTACTGTAATAAACAGTCCTCCGATTAGCGTCACCGCCCAGAGGGGGATGCTCTCAAAGAAACCGCACTCCTCCACGGCGGTTACGATCTCCGAGGGCAGCACCGTTTGCTGCGCCGCGCCGAAGCCCGCCGAGCTCATAATGGTGGAAATCACGCCATGGACGATGCGAAACAGTGCCATCATTAGCTCCAGCCCATAGGTGACAACGCCCTTGGCCAGCGCGAAGCGGATAAAGAGCTTCAGCGCCGTTTCCGGTCGCTTGGTTTCCGCTAGGGAGCCGCAGGTACGCATGACGCCTACTACAAAAAACAGCACCAGCAGCGCCAGCCCCACAGCCTGCAAACCTCCGTGAATGCTGCGCATGACGCCCCATATCGCGCCGCCTTTGAAATTCTCCGGCGACTGCGTTATGAGCTGCCAGATCTCCGCCAGTTTTTCGTTCCATGTGTTCAGAGCATTTTCGAGGTTTTGGACTACCCAGTTATCTGACACGTTCTAAATCCTCCTTTCCCGCAGAAATGGGCAAGGCGGCTTTTGCCGTCCTGCCCGTCTGCGAATGCGATCAGCCGGTGATAAGGGTGAGGATTTCCTTGGCGAAGGTGATCACGACGCCACCGGCGAGGGTGAGAAAACCGTTGCTGCGCTGGCTGGGATCGTGGCTGGAGAACGAGAGGCCGACCTGCACGATGCCCCAGCCCAGCAGGATCAGACCCACGGCGCGGATCAGCCCGAAGATGAAATCCGAGAGGTTGTTTACCACCTGGATGGGGTCGTTGGCGGCAAAGGCGGTGACGGACATTCCCATAACCAGCGCCGCCATCAGCACGATGGCGCAGTAGGCACGGAAGCCCTTTTTGACCTTACCGGGCATGGGCAGCTTGTTGGTGGACTTGGTTTCATTCAGCTTTTTCATTGCGTTTTTCCTCCTGCAATTTGAAATATTCTTCTAACTCCTCATTGGAGAGAAGTTCGTACATGGTTTCCGCTTCTTCAAAAGCGGAAGCGGACGCAGGCACAGCGCCCACGTCCGCAAAGGTGATGGTGGCGACAGCGTTCTCCGTGCCGCCGTGGATATAGGGTTTTGCTTTCCCGTCCGTGGTCAGCGCCACATTGGGGTGTTTGAGAATGTCGTACTTGTCATCCATGACCGGCTTTTCGCCCCGGATAAACAGGATCGCCTTGCTGTTATCCAGCAGGCGTACCTCCGAAGCATCCAGCAGCTCCCGGCCTGTGATCTGATAGTTGGTGCTGTAATTGCCGCTGCGCCCGGTGCTTTTCCCGTAGGTGTTCGTGTCGATGGTGGCCTTGCCCAGCAGCTCCGAAACATACTTGTGCGTGGATTGCTCGTTGCCGCCGAGATAGAGAAATTCATCGCAGTTGCCCACGATGCTCTCCCATTGCTTTTCAAACAGGGCTTTGATCTGCGCGAGGTTTTGCAGAATGATGGATACGGAAACCTCACGGGAGCGCATGACGGAAAGAATTTTGTCAAAATCATCGGGCAGGCTCACATTGGCAAACTCGTCCATGAGAAAATGCACATGGACGGGCAGGCGTCCGCCGTGCTTGTGATCGGCCAGATAAAAGAGCTGCTGGAATAGCTGGGTGTAGAGGATGGAGACAAGGAAGTTGAAGCTGGTGTCGTTGTCCGGGATCAGCGCGAACAGCGCCACCTTTTTCTCTCCGAGGCTGGGCAAATCCAGCTCATCCGTGGCCGTCAGTGCGGCAAGGCTCTCCAGATTGAATTTCTCCAGCCGCGCCGCAAGGGTGATCTGGATGGATTTCAGCGTCTTGGCACTGCCGCTGTGGTAGTCCTTGTAATACTTCACCGCGATGTGATCGGGGTTTCGCATTTCCAGACGCTCGAACAGCTCGTCCAGCGGGGATTGATAGGTGTCGTCGTCCTCGCGCACCTCACCGGCGCGCAGCATTTCCATGACCATGGGGAAGTTCTGCTCGTCGGGCGGCGCTTCATGGTGCAGATAGAACACCAGCGCCAACAGCAGCATGGACGCTGCTGTGTCCCAAAAGGGGTCTTGGCTCTGGGAGCCTTTCGGCGTGGTACTCTTGAACAGGTTCGTCACAAGGCGCTGCACATCGTTATCGTCCCGGAGATAGACAAAGGGGTTATAGCAATGGCTACGCTCCATGTTCAGCAGATCCAGCACACGCACTTCATAGCCCTTTTGCTCCAGCAGATACCCCGTATCCCGTGCCAGTTCACCTTTCGGATCGAGGACAACAAAGCTGGTGTTGGCTTGGCAGAGGTTGGGCTTGGCGTAAAACCTTGTTTTGCCCGCGCCGCTGCCGCCCACCACCATCGTGTTCAGATTGCGGCGGTGCTTTCTGCCGTCCAGCCCGACACGGACATTCTGCGTGAACAGCTTATTGGCCTCCGGCTGCTTTGCCCGGTATTTCCTGTCCACGGCTCTGGCGTCGCCCCATTCAGCCGAGCCGTGTTCCTCACCGCGCCGGTAGTTGCGTCGGGTGGAGAAATAGATACCGAGTCCCATTCCATACGCGAACAGAAAAAGGAGGACAGTTTTTAGGCTGTCCTCGCAAAACACAATATGAAACGGGTTGCTCATTGCCGCAGAGAATTGGGCAATGATCCCCGGTAGTCCCTCGGACGCGGCGGGGGCGATCAGAAGCCCCAGCCACGCCACGGGAAGGATACCCAGCAGACAAAACAGACGGATGGCCGCTTTATCTTGCTTCATCGCGGCTCTTGACTTTTTTGGTCGGCGCGTCGATGGTCTTTAGCAGAATTTCATCTACAATGTCGGTGGGGCGATCTTCACCGATCAGATCATTCCGCATATCGTTGAGGGCGTTGATAACCACGCCATGCTCATAGCGGTCAAGCTCCAAAACGCGCTTTTCTTCCTTTGCCATACATCACCGCTCCTGTCCTTTTGCGCGGGGCGGCTTGTTCTGCTCCAGCGCCCGGCTCATTCTGCCGGTCATGTCCTTGGCCACGTCGCTGATCTCGTTGAGCGTGGCGCGGATGCTCTGCGGGTCGGCGTCCCGGAAACTGTCGGGCAGGCGGGAGAAGTCATAGCCGCTCACATCCACGCCGTACCGCTTGCAGACCACATAGGACACGCTGTATGCGGCGAAGGCCGCATCAGCACGGGTATAGTTGGGATCAGTCCCGGCCAGCTCCGCGTGGGCGATCTCCTTGGAGAGACTGCGGAAGATGTCGTGTGCCTCCATACCGCGCCGCACGAAAATGACGCTCTGATCGTGGTCGTAATACGCGCCCATGTTGTTGGGAAGCTCGTCAATGCCCTGGATGGGAACGGGCGGCTTGCGGATCAGCGCCTGCAAAAGCTGGCGATCCTCCACCTGCGGCGCGGGACGCGGACGCTGGCGGGAATTGGTCTGCGACACATCAAAAACGCGCTTTACGTTCCATGAGGTGCCGATGCTGCCATCGGGACGCTCATAGTTGTCGCCCGCCTCCAAGATCTTAATGTGGCTCTCGTTGCGCTTGATGGACACGCCCTCGGCTTTCCAGCTCTCAAAATCCCGGAACTGCGTGGCAAGCGGCATCTGTGCCAGTACAAGCAGCGCATTGGTGGCGGAGTAGTGAATGAGGCGGCTTTTCACATCCAGAAATGCCTTGAATTTCTCCCCGTCCCCACTGATCTCCAGCGTCGTGGCGTCGGCCAGTTCATAGACCTCCTGCCGCTCTGCCTGCTTTTTCTCCGCCCACGCCTCCTTGTCAAAGGGGCGATCCTCCTGTTCCTGCTGGGGCTTTGCTTCAAACAGATCGTCAAAGTTGCTCATAGTACATTACCTCGCTTTCGTTTTCTTGGGTTTCTTCCTGGGCGGCTGGTGGTGCTGCACCGGCTTGGGTGACTCGGCTCTGGGGCTGCGCTCCGGCTCGGCTGCCGCGTGTGTCTCCGCCTCTTTCTGCTTTCTGGCCTCCTTGATCTCTCTCAAATCCTCCCGGACAGAGGGGCGATCTTCCGGCCTTTTAGCAGTACCCTCGGCGGCTTTGGGCTGCGTCTTTGAGGTAGGCGCGGACGGAGGGGATTTTTCCGTCCGGGCCGCAGAGGGGTTTGGGCTTTCCCGTTCCTCCTTTTTGGTGGGCGCTCCCATGAGATCGTCCAGCAGACGATCCTCCTCGGCCTTGTCGGGTATATCCTGCTCCGGCGCTGCCGGTGCCTCCGATTTCTCGGCGCGGGACTGCTCAATATCGTGCTTGATGGACGCGGCATCGACGGTAGCCAGCTTGAAGCGTTCCACGATCCGATTGATCTTGGATGCGTCCTCGGCGCGCACCATGATGTCCACCAGCCCATCCGCTGACGGCTCTTTCCCCCGCAGGGCGCAGTAGACCACGCCGTAGCGTTTGGCCTCCACGGTAAACTGTTTCAGATGTTCCTCCGGGAGTGTAAAGACTTTCAGCTCTTTCCCGGATTTCAGCATGGCAGTCAGCCGCTGCCGCCCTGCGGTCTTGGTTTTGTCCCTGTTCTTCAAAATGGTATAGAGCGCGGCGGCGATATTCTTTGCAGCGGAGCCGGTCAGCCGCAGGGCAACCTCCGTACCCTCCAGACTTAATCTAACGACTTGTTCCGCCGCGTCGCCTGAGCTGTTCATCGCGTGTTTCCTCCTTTTCCTGTTCAAATTCTTCGGCCTTGATGACCTTTTCCATGATCGCGCCGGAGCGCGTGGCTATATCCTCACATAAGCGCACCTCCTTTCTGAGCCGCTTCAATTCTTTTGAGAGCGCAGAAGCCTCCGCCTTGACCGCCGCCAGCCTTTCCGGGTCGTTCTTCACGGCCACGGTGCGCTGGCTCTTGTAGAGGGCTGTGCGCTTGGCGGTCACGGTTTCGATCTGCGCCTCCAGTTTGGAATGATAGGAACAAAGCTGCTCGGCGGTGTCGATCTGGCACCGGGCAAGCAGCTTTGCTTCTTCGGATATGGCGTCCATCTTCATCAAATCCTCCCGGAGAAGATGATGGACGCGGGTGCGGGGATAGCCTGGCTTCTTCTGTGGAAAAATGCCCAGCAGATAGCAGTAGTGATAGTACAGAGCGCGAAAGCCGGTAGCCTTTTTCGCCTGGCTGAGATCTCGGCGGTATTCTGTCCGTTGCGCTTTGCGCTCATATTTTGGCAGCACCCCGTCACGCGAGTGGGAGATAATGCGCTCCCGGATGCGGGTAAGGGCGTAATCCTCGCCCAAATTACGGGCAAGCCGCACAAAGCGTTCTTTTCCCGGTGGGCGCACGGATATGTCCTTGCCGATCTTAACCTGATACCCACGGCTTTGGAGATATGCCCAAAACTGCCGCTCCGTCATGGATTGACGGACGGCCTCGTCTATGTCGTCCTTGATAGAGGATTTCCATGTGGGGCGTCCCTCTTTTTCAGCGCGCCACTCTCCGTAATGCTGGGACTTTCCGCGCTGTGGATTATCAATCACGGACAGGCCATACTCCCGACATAGATCGTCCGATGCCTCCCGCATGTGGCGGTAGTCCTCCTTTGTGCGGTGGAATTTGATCCCGTCCACAAAGGAAACGGTGTTGACAACGAAATGATTATGCAGATGGTTTTCATGATCGAGGTGGGTGGCAACAAGCACTTGGTAGCGATCTCCCCATAGGCGCTTCGCCAGCTTCACGCCGATCTCATGGGCGATTTCCGGGGTGGCCTCGCCGGGGGCAAAGGATTGATACCCGTGGTAGGCCACGGTGCCGGTTTCTTTGCCATAGCGCCGTTTGACCGCCATCATCTCCTCGCGGGCTGTACTGGGGAAACAGTTGACGCCGGACACAAAGCGTTGCAGGACTTCCGTATCCTCACGCGGCTGCTGCTCGGTCTTGTCGCTGTTCACGGCGTATTCGATCACATCCGCGAGGCTCTGCGCCTGCTCATCGGTCATACCCGGCTTTTCATAAAAAGCGGGATTCTCGGTCTTGTCCGGGTTTTCAATATACACGACCACATGACCCAGCCAGCCGTCGATGCGCCAGAGGGAGGTTGTTGCCATTACTTTTCCATTGGCGCGGGCAGCACCACGGCCTCTGTGATGGTTTTGATCGCTGCCTCCAGCTTTCGCACCTCGGCGTCATACCGCTGGGCGTCCATGACATTCAGCACATGGGCTTTCTGCGCGATTTGATTGAAGTTTTTTCCAATGGCATAGATTTCCCTCATCATAGCGTAATAGTCCGGGGGCGGTGCTTCACGGGGGACGCTGCCCTCAATCAGATGGCGGATATACGCCTCGCGGGAGATGCCGCTTTTCTTGACGCGCTTATTCAGCGTCTCGGCTTCCTTACGGCTGAGCCGTACTTTGATCTCGACATTGCGCTTAATCATACAGTTCCTCCCAATCAGCGTCCTCATAATCCTCATTGAACAGCTCATCGTACTCTTCAGAACGGCTCGCCTGGACAATGCACATTGTCCCAACACCAAAGAAGCCGCCCGCCAAGAGGCCGATCATAAACCAAAGAAAACAATTCATAAGCAGTTCCTTTCTTGTAATAGGGGTTACAGGGGCTCGCCCCTGTCATGCTGCCGTTTGTCCCCAAACGGCGATGCTTGCGGGTATAATGCAGATCGTTCTCCCGCAGGTCGAACACGGCTTGACGCCAGCCGAAAAGAAAACACGGCGCTCACCGCGCCGCGCTCCTTTCCGCTGTTTTCGTGATCGGTTTCCCCAGCCGCATACAGAGGAAATCGTTGTAGTCCTTGCCCTGCGGCGGGGGCTTATAGGCGACATCGTATTGATCGGACAGCATGACCGTCAGCGCCTTTGCCGCCATTCGCCCGGCGTAATCGTTATCCAAACGGAGAACGATTTTCTTGATGCCGGAATGGTCTTTGAGGTATTGCGTCAGCGCCATCGGCATGGAGCTTTCCCGCAGCTCTGCCCGTGGGCGGTAGACCCCGGCCAGCGATACCATGTGATCAGCCTGCCAGTTGAGCCCCTCCAGCTTGCGGAGCGTGGCATACGATAACAGGTCGATGGCGCTCTCAAAGAGGTGCAGGTTTTCGCTTTCGGCTTTAGTCGGGATGTTGAAAGAAAACCGCTTGTCGCTGCCGCTGGCCTCGCCCTTGAAGTCTGTGCCGATGCCGCGCAGGTTGGCATAGCGGGGCTTGCCGTACCTGTCCTGCCCAACGAACACAACATTGTGGTACTTCTGGCTCTCATAGAGCCGCCCGGTAGCAAAGCAGAAGTCCAGCAGATCATAGTCGATGCCACGTCCGGCCAGATAGTTCGCCGCATAGGACGCGCAGCGACTGGCCTCCGGGAGACACAAAGACTTCACTTTGTTTTCCTTTGGAGCACAAGGAGCCGCAGGCGGCGGGATCGCGCCCCGACCTACAATGACCTCCACGGCCTCCATGAAGGGGATGCCCTTGACCTTTATGAGATAGTCCAGGGCGGAGCGCCCGCCGATGCCACGGGAAAACCAGTACCATTTGCCGTTGGAGATTTTGAGGCTGTCATGCTCACGGGTACAATAGGTGCTGCCGCCGAAGTGTACCAGTTCCTGCGGCTCATAGGTTTTGAGGTAGGTGTATAAGTCCATCTGCTTGGCCTTAGCCACGACCTCCGGTGGGATAAATGGCATAAAAAACAACCCCCTTTCCATAGTCATGGATTTGCCTTAGCGGGAGGCCGACTATGTAAAGGAGGCTACAGTCAACTGTATTGCAGATAGAAAAAGCCGATTGATTTCCGTAGATAACCAATCGGCAGAGATAACATTGGTTTATGTAACAATTACGCCAACAATTGTGGTAGCAAGAAATATGCCAAATCCCAGGAGCGAAAGCAACAATCCCGTTTTATAGTTTCTGAATTTGGCGTCACAGATAATAGAGCAGACGTAAATTTGCGAAATAATGTCTTCTTCAAATTGCGCGTTGTCAGTTTTCTGCACTTTTTTCTTATACACAGACAAGGTTTTGTTCTTTGCGATGGATGAGAAGAAAATCAGAGATTCCTCTTTAACGCCTCGGTCCTTATAGCTTTTAGTATCTGTTACAGAAATCAATACCCGAATTAGGAAAAAACATCCAGCCATCAAAACAGGTATTGAACTATAGAACAATACCAAATAGATAACCGACCAAACAGTTATATGGGAAGTCATGAAACGACTAATTTCAATAATTTTTGAAACATAGTCTGATGCCATGAAGATGCCGGCAATGACGCCTAATCCGCCTAAAATAATAGAGGTTTTAGAATCGCAATTATCTGTCCAAACAATGATCCTGTCAAGGATGCTTGGCAAGTCTTCTAGATAGTCATTTTTCTTTTCCATTTCTTTCACCTCAATATCCCATATTTTTTATTTGTTGCAGACCATCACGGAAATCCTTCTTCTCGGCACACCTTTGTTCGAGAATGCGTTTCAGCTTTGCCCAGTGTCCAGATTTTTTTACTACATCTTCAAGTACATATGTATTTAACCAACTTGAGTGTTCGGCCTGGATACACAGTGCTTCATAAGCCTCATTGTATAAGCCAAAACATCTGTAAATGCCGACCAGGTAACAATCCAAATCAATACTCACTTGTAATTTGCTTTTGCCTATGTTCTCACCTAAGGAATACATTTTTTCGATAAGCTCAAGCCAATAGTCTTTACTATACTGTTTGATTATTTGCTCTTTACAATATGTGTTGGAAAAAAGGCTTAGATAAATTCGATAGGCATCTGACTTAGTGGATTTATCTTTCTTTTCTATTTCAACCTGCCTACTATTCAACTTTTGCTGTAATGATTGTAAACGGAGGTCTTCCTTCTTGGCATCGTTTTCCCGTACCGTAACCCGCTGTTCACGGATTTTCACATTGTTTAGTGCTACGGACAGCTCTGCTGATTTTTTGCTGATCTCATCTACCAGTTGAAGAGCACGTTCCTGGGTTTCATCAAATATTTCTTGGACAAAGCTCTTCTCTTGATCGTGATCAGTCTCTGCTTTTACTGCTTCTTGGGTAAAATCAGCAGGTAAGGGAAGATAGAATTCACTTATTATATACCCTCTAAATGCTTTGCTCCCCTTAACCCGACTTGTTTTCACCCATCCTTCTGGTTTTCCAATCTCACAATAGGTTTCTTCATCTATAAATATTTCATCTGCATTTGCTAAGCTACAGTACCGGTTAGCGTAATTTGTGGTTGATCCAACCCATACGATTCCTGTCTCGTTTTCTGAGGTCTCGTCTGCCTCTTTCCCGCGCATACCAACTTTTGCAATCAAAATAGAGCCAGTGGCTATTCCGACACCACAACCTATACACACATCACCCATATGATTCTTTAGTGCGGGATTTAGGCAATAATCGATCAAAGTATGAATATAACGGGCAGCATTTACTGCTTTTTCAGATGAAGAGATGGCGTAGTCATCTTCGGTACTGTCTTGAAAGACGCCCATTACGCAATCACCGGCGAATTGCCTGGTAAGACCACCTGAATACCGAATAGCCTGGATTGCCATTCGAATAAAACCCCTGTAAACCTTTACCATCTTTTTGGACTTTAGGTCATCAGTTAAATCAACGGAGCCCCGTATATCGACAAAAAGTACAGACAATTTACCTTTGAAAACCTTGTTTGAATCACTAACTTCATCCAAGACTGGTACCGTGTCCGACAACTCAATTTCTTCAACCGATTGTCCCATTATCCTTTCAAGCGCATTAGTTGCAGCTTCCAGTTCTGAGCTTTTCAAAGAATAATCATCCATGATTAGATCTCCTTTAGTATCTTTTTCTCAGTACAGCGACACTCTTAAGCCTTAATATACCTTGACGCCCTCGCAGAGCCGATCCGTTTAATTGAGCCGTCCTTCACCATGGCGCCCAGCACGGCCTCCACCGTCGTGGGGCTAACATCCGGGAGGATCTGGCAGATTTCAGATTTAGAGAGCGGGGTCAAGCTGTTTAGGACGGTGGCTTCGATCCGGGCCTTCTTGGTGATCTTCTTCCCATGTACGACGGCAAAACGCTTGTCCAGTTCCTTGTAGCACATA
>ERZ842401.8073-NODE-8073-length-10498-cov-4.637173_pt1 | contig 10498 bp, 8 predicted proteins | sample MGYA00521270_ERZ842401 | MGnify/ENA primary metagenome ERZ842401 (study PRJEB31892, sample SAMEA3878208) | bioreactor metagenome | biome: Moose rumen | place: Sweden | collected 2011-10 | study: EMG produced TPA metagenomics assembly of the PRJEB12797 data set... | reverse complement strand
TCATTCAAACGCATGTCTAGAAGCTACTCGTTTTTACAAAGAAGGCAGGACGCCCCTGCTCATTTATGGTTTTTACGGTAAATTCTCCACCTTCAGAAATATCCACATTCAGATTCTGAATGCAGATACCCTCGGCAGCTTCACGAGCTGACTGATTACACAGTAAAACCATAGCAACCTTCAGAACCTGGTTCTCATCTTCGATTTTTCTGATGATACCTGCAGCTTCCTGCTCTGTCAGAGAGGTTAAGTCTACAAAGGTTACAAGATCGGTATGGCCCTGAATGATCATCGAGCCAACACCGGTAATCAGCTTGGAGATTAAATTCTCCTTAGTATATTCTATAAATCTGATGTTCTCTGAATAAGAGCTTCCTAAATTCTGGTTATTGGCGTTAATAATTGATTCTAAAGCATTTCTCTGACAGCTTAAGGATGCATAAATGCATTTTTTGGAGCTGTTTCTTATAAGAGCTGCACTGATACGTCTTAGTACCATTGGATGGCCGCTCAGTGAATACAGAGAGGGAGAGAATCTTAGTGATGACAGATCTTCACTTGAATTGATGTATCTGTAGCCAGGAACATTGTTCTTTAGTCCGTCCAGCTTTAAGGTCAGCATCTTTTCAAGCGATGACAGTCTCTGTGACAGAGTATCTCTGTCTGAGCACAGAGCTTCATTTAAATCCTTGTATGGGTGAGCAAGGTTGATTCTGTTGAAGCTGATTCCAGACTGGAACATCATAGCTCCAAGTTTGTTTGCAGCCTCTTCGCCTGCGGCATCATTATCAAGACAGATGTAGTAGTGATGCTTTACATTCACTCCACGGATACTTTCCATCAGCAGCTGAATGTTTCCTGCTCCGCCCAGGGCAATTGCGTGCATGCCCAGAGTCTCCAGGGACAGAGCATCCATTTCTCCTTCAGTTATGAAGATTGTGCCCGGCTGTTCTAAAGCCTCGTGATTATAGATGTTGAAGAAGCCTTTTTTACGGAAACGCTCTCCAGATTCATCCTCTATGGTATTTCTTGCAACATAGCCATGGGTTCCGTAAGGAATAATCGCAGCCTTCCAGATTACAGAATCAGGATTGTTATCGCCATCGGCATAATAGCTGTCATCATATCCAAGACGGAATTTCTCGATGATGCTGTCGCTAAGTCCCCTTTCTCTGAAATAATCAGTTGCTCCGACATTCTCACAGCACTTCTTTATATATGCAGTATAGTCGTAGGTATCCTCGCGGCTGAAGGTCTGGAAAGGTGAATGCTCCATGTCGCTTAGCTTTGGAGTATCAGTATTCTTCTCGTCAGGGGTATTCTGATTATGCAGTGAAGAAGCAATGTTCTGTGCCTGTCCGAATCCTCCGAAGGTAGGTTGAACAGGTGCGTTTGAAGCGACAGTGTTTCTGGCGTTAAAAGGGTGCAGTCTGGCCTCGTCAAAAGGAGAGATTGCATTTGCACTCCTCTGCTGGGAAACTCCATCTGATCCGATATTTGATGGATTGAAACGCTCATTATTCATAAGGTTTCCGCCAAAAGGCTCCGGCTCAATATGTCCGAATCTGCTCTCATCTATCTTCTTTGCACCGAAGACATCATCACTCTTGATGGCATCATTATGTCCAAAAGGAATAAAGGTGTTCTGTTTCTGATGCTCGTCGGCAATTTCAAATACAGGCTCCTTTATATATGGCTTTGGACTGGTGTTCTCTGTACTGAAAGATGCTTCTCTTTCTGAATTCAGCTTAGATAGAATTGAAACGAATCCTATTGGAAGCTTGCCGACATACAGCTCGTATGCCTTGGCAAACTGCTGAGAAAAGCTTGAAAGATTGTTGTCCATACCGATCAGATCAAAGATGTTGTAGCAGGTATTGCAGTTATAGCACTTAACTGTATTTGTTGCTGCATCATACTTCATGGATGGAAGATGAGAGGTGTCTTTCGGATTAAGACAGCTAAAGCTTGATTCTGTGTTGATTCCCTTTGCCTTCAGATAATCTGGAAGCTTAGCTAGAAGAAACTTTTTCTTGCTTTCAAACTCTTGTTCTAACATTATTCGTCTCTTATTTCTGAGTAATTCTGTTTATCATCCAGGATGAAATCAGTAATCCTGCAGATGCTGTTACGCTCATTGATGCACCGAATGCAGGAAGATCACCGCTTATGTAACTTTCTTTACATGAGTATATAGGCTTTTCATTAGAAAATGTGCAGCTTATCCTGAAGTTTTTACCATTTGAAGGAAAACCGTATTCCTTTCTTAAACGGGAGCGGAGTTTAGAAATCAGGGCATCTCCCTGAGCCTGTGCTACATCGCCGATCTTAAGACGGGTAGGATCGATTCTGCCACCGGCACCTCCGGCTACGATAAAGGTAGATTTCTTTCGGAACAGGTAGTTGGCAATATAGGCCTTGGCATCAAGATCGTCAATACATTCACAGACGTAATCACATTTTCCCTGAAGAATCTCGTCAATGTTTTCAGGAGTCAGCTTTTTAGTGATGATTTCAATCTTAAGATCTGGATTAAGCTCTAAAAGATGCTCCCTCATTACTTCAGTTTTTGTTCTTCCTTCAGTCTTTACTGTTGTGTGCAGCTGTCGGTTGAGGTTTGTAATTTCAATTACATCGCTGTCAATGAGAGTCAGTGAACCTACTCCGGTTCGACAAAGTGCTTCTGTACACCATGATCCAATGCCGCCTATTCCAATAACAGTGACATGTGTATTCTGGAGTTTTTCAAAGCCGTCATCACCATAAAGGGCTCTGATTCCACGGAATGCTTGTTTCTTTTCAAATGACATAAAATGGCTCCTGTTCTCTCTGAACGCGCAATATATTAAACAAAATGCTTTCTTTCTGAAATTTCATTAACTTATTTTACTTGTCTTTATTGCAAGATTAAAGATTATTGTTATAATAGGCACTGTGTTCTAACGAGAGAACAATGATGATCCCGTAGCGCAGGTGGATAGAGTATCGGTTTCCGAAGCCGGTGGTCATGAGTTCGACTCTCATCGGGATCACATCAATGCGAAGGTGGCGAAATTGGTAGACGCGCAAGCTTCAGGTGTTTGTACCGCAAGGCGTGAGGGTTCGAGTCCCTTCCTTCGCACCACAAATCTCATTTCTTGAAAAATTCTCCCCAACCCAACCTGCGTTTTGCATTGAGTTGTACCTACACAACAATCTTGTCCAAGTAATTCGTTTCTAATGTGGTTTACGAGCCTTCTTTAATCTGTTCGCATAGGCAAGTTCATTGTCATATCTGTCAGATGGAGTCTTTGCTCTAAATAACTTCAGACACTCCTGCTGAACTTTTGATACAGGCTTCACTGCAATAAATCCTGAGGTAAATTCTATTTCCTGAATTCCATTTAATTCGTCAATAATTTTCTTAAAGGAATTATGTGGTGGATTTTTTCCATTGTATTTACAGTTATGAATTCTGTACTGCATAAGCATTCTTATAGACAGAGCAATAAATTCGATAAAACACTTTCCTGTAAGAGACTGCTCTGTAGAAACACCAAAGCGGTTGCAGTTCATCTTTACCTTTAAATCTTTAAAACAGTCTTCAACGCATTCTCTGTCTTTGTAAGCAAAATAAGCTGTTTGACCATCGGAAATCGCATCAGAAAGTACAACAAAAATTCCTGCATGATTATTTGCTCGCTGGAAGGCTGCATTGTTAAATTCATATCCTCCATCTTCCTTTGAAACTATGTATTCTTTTGCAAACTCCTGATTGGCTCCATCCAGCTCAGCTCCTTCCTTCAACATCTTAAGCACGTCTCCTCGACGTTTTAAAAGCAGTTCTGTCTGTGCTCCTGCTGTTTCAGGTGAATGGAATACATGAACAAAGAAATTATGCCTGTGGACTTTATTGGTGGTTTTATCTTTAACCTCAATGGAATGAGGTTCAGAGTAGATATTCTGTCCAACATTACTGTTATAACAATTTCCGCATATAAATGCTCTTTGTGCATTTTCAATGACATCGTCAAATTCATTTACCTTTCTAAAGGGAACACAGACAACAAAATGAAAGCCGGTTGCCAGAATCTCTTTAAGATTGGATTTGCTGTAGTATCCTCTGTCCATAACAGCAACAAAGGCTCTGGTATCCATGTGCAGCAGCGTGTTAAAGGCTGAGACTACTGTTGATACATCAGGAATAGAGCCATTGAACTTTTCATAGAATAAAGGTCTGTGACTTCGTTCGTCAGTTAACATCATGACATTAACCTGAGGCAAATCCTCTCCCTGTTTAGAATGACCATATTTGGCATCTAAAAATCCTGAATAAGTGGATATTGAGGTGGAATCCAAAGCCCAGAACCTTCTGCGTGACAAGGTCTTACTGTCATAGAGAGCTGTGGTGTATTCAGAGAAAAAGTTAAAGACATCTGATTCGGTAATACTTTGGAATAGTCTGGTAATCTGACTTGAACTTAAAGATTCTTCATGAGGCAGCTTATGCTCCTGAGCATAACGGGAGTAATGATCTGCTCTGAAGTCTCCTACATCTGCGCAGAAGAGCCCCAGAGATAAAAGTTTATCCCAGGTTTTAGGAAAAACAGATTGAAGCGTTTTTAGTAAAGGATCAGATTTTAATTGCTCTTTACATACATAATAAAACCCAACTGACCTAACTCCAGATACTTTCTGATTTTCCCCAAATTCAACAGCTTTTTCATCATGTATGCTTGCATACTTAAACACGTATTTATTGGAATGCTCATCAAAGACTCTAACAACAGGTCTATCTATAAACTTAGGATTCTCCTTTAAGAAATCCTCTCTGAAAATAAGTCTTCCGACACCTTCACCATTTGCAATTTCAGCAATATTACGAATATCTGTTTTAACAGGATAATTTTTACCTTCAACACGAGAGTTCTTATAGGTGCGAATATAGGTTCTATTCTTTGATTTACAACAATAAACTGTTGGTAGAGGAGCAATTTTACTCATAATAAAATATCTTTGTAGGTACAACTATATAATACCTACATTATAGCACAGTCATTGATCAGTAAATTTTTTTAATAAAACTTTCATTATTAGCTCTTTTACAATTTAAAACGGTTTATCCTGATAGTACGACTTAAGGTAATATCTGCACCAGTCATCACCCATTGCTATCAGTATCAGCTTTACTTCAGTAGGAAGTCCAAGTACTGATACTTTTCCTGAACTTCGGTTGCACTGAAGGACAATCACACTGTTACCCATATACTGATACAGTCTCATAAGGCTAGGCTTCTCAAGCTGAACCTTATGGTCTGGAGATGGTATAGTGAGCTTCTGCTCATTCATCTTCTTTCGCATCAGATATTCTGTTGCAGTGTATATCAGCAGTGCTGTAGTCATAATCCACATCAGAGCGTTGATTCTGGATGGGAGCTCCAGGTAGATGGCATTGATAAGCAGTTTCTTATCTTTTAGACATCTCCAGTTGCGCTCTACAACTGACTGCTTTTTATATACACCTATCAGCTCAGCCATGGTCCAGTTTCTGTCTAAATCATTGGTACAGATAACATAGTAGGTATCTTCCTTAATCTTCTGCTCAATAGCTGTTTCATCAAGTTCAGCTTCAGCACGAATCTTAACTGCTACCGTTACCTTTTGCTCATCCTTACAGTGTCTGCCTTTATGAGTGTATTTCTGTACTTCCTCATAACTGACACCTTCATCGGTAAGTTTTACAAGCTTAAGCTTAGCTGTGATTTTGTTTAATTCCTGTTCTGCATCTGCCTTACATTTGCAGGGCTGAGTCCAGAGTTTCTTCAGCAGAGAATTTACCTTCTCAAGCTCTTTCTCTGCTCTTTTGGTAATGGTTCTTTTCTTGGTGGAGTAAAGTAATTCATTCTGTACCAGCAGTTTCTTTACGCTCTCATCTCCAAGTTTACCTTCACCGCACCACATGGCTTTTGTACCTTCAGGATTGTTCTTATCTACAGGAACCAGTTGTTCCGGATGAGCTTTTAACATCTCTCTGCAGGCTGTAGCCTCGTTATTCTTATCAGGAATACGGGTTACCATTTTTATGCCATGTGCCTTTGCTTCCTTAGCTATAGGAGAAGTACATAAGGCACTGTCTCCTGTAAGATAACGCAAATCCTTAAACTGTGCCCTAATGCTGTCCCAATAGTCGGTAATGACATTTCTGAAACTGGTCTTATCATGGACATGTCCACTGACACAGGTTTCAAATATTGGCAGCTTGCTCAGCTCATCACAGAGCATCAGCTCATTTATCTGTCCCAGCTCAGGATGATTATCTCTACTGTATCCCTGGTCGAGAACAATGTTGCATCCTTCTTCCACTCGAGGTTCTCCTGAATAGTGGAAGCTGGTGCTGTCCAGATGTACACTCTCTACCTTGAGTCCAAGTTTCTTTGCTACATTGGCTGAACACTTCAGAAACAGCTTTTCAGGTCCATATTCGGCAATAGCATCGAGAGTCCTTGAAAGCACATTCCTATCAAGCTGTTCAAAGGTAACATCCTTTCGATTTATCAATGCCTGCATAGGTCTGTTACGGAAAAATTCCTGAGTCCCATACAGTGACTGATAAGGTACGTTCAGTACCTGACAGCATAAAAGCTTTACAATCTCCGAACTTTTAAACTTAACATGGGAACCTATCTTTCCTATGCAGAACTCAATAGGCTCATCAAGGTTGAAATAATCAAATCCTGCTGCTGTTAGTCCCAGATTCCCAAGCTCAGCTGTTACAAGTTCGTTGTCTTCATCAAAATCGTCAAGCGATGCCATATTCCCGTGCCTTATATTCTTTTGTACCCAAGCTTTATAAGGCATCTGATGAGAAATTAAAAGACCTTATGTGATCTGGCGATCCTCTTGTCACATTGTTAAAACAACTACTGTATGTTTTGATCCTTAAACCACAAAACAGGTAAAAAACCGTTGAAAATTAAATAAATAATTTTAATATCACTATAAAAACACCAGAAAGTGATCTTAAATCAAACAGTTACTACTGATGTTTTATTCAAAAATTTTACTGACCAATGTTTGATTCATATTGATTACAGACTGAGCAAACATAGAGCCTACAGACGAACCGACACCATTTGCCATCATCCAGAACAGTCCCTGCGCACTGCTGCGGATATTATTTGGCGCTCTATTGTCAATGTAGATTGAACTTGAGATTACAAAGAAATCAAATGCAAATCCATAGACAATCATTGACAGAATCAGAAGATATAGACCAGAACCAGGATTTCCCTCTCCCATGAAGAAGAATCTTAATGCCCATGCAGCCATTGCAAGAAGCATAACTGCCTTAATGCCAAAGCGTTTTAAGAAGAAAGGAATCAAAAGCAGACAGCCACATTCACTGATCTGAGAGAGTGAATAAAGTATATTTGAATGCTTAACTGCAAACGAGTTGGCATATTCAGGCATGCTTGAGAAGCTTGAAAGATATGGTGTGCCGTATGCATTTGCTATCTGCAGATTTATACCCAGGAGAGCTGAGAATATAAAGAAAATACACAGCTCTTTATTTTTAAACAGACCAAAAGCATTAAGACCGAACATTTCTCTTAAGGTCTGATGCTTTAACTGCTTCTGACGATTACAGATAGGCAGAGTAAAAGTATAGAGGAAGAAAAGCAGGCTTATTATTCCAGAAAGCATAAACTGCTTTTCTGTTGTCTCATAGTTCAGAATATCAGTAATCCACATCAGAACAACAAAGCCGATAGAACCAAAAACTCTAATTGAAGGGAAGTGCTTTACAGTATCCAGATTTTCCTGCTCCAAAAGTGTATAGGAAACAGAAAGAACCAGAGAGTATGAACCCATGTAACAGGCAATGCAGAAGAAATAGACCATGTACATTTTTGAGTAGTACATTCCAGCATCCGGCTGACCGCCTATGTAGAACAGAACCATCATGCCCAGACCTCACAGAAGATGACACAGTCCTAACACTCTTACAGGCTGAATATATCTGTCAGCAATAATACCTGCTATGGTAGGTGTAAAAAATGAAACGATACCAATCAGAGCGTAAAAAGATCCAATACGGCTTGCCAGACCAATGTGAACAAAATAGTTTCCCATACTTATGAGGTAAGCACCCCATGCACCCATATGAAGAAAGTTCAATATAGCAAGACGAACCTTAATACCCATATTCACACCATTCTATAAAGCAAAACAGAAAAAACGATGTTAAAGAATAAAATCAATTTCAATAACAACAAATCCAGTTTCATTACCAGCCATTCTCACAACAATAGTAGAGTTAGTACCAACAAACACAGGAACTGCATCAACACTTACAATTTCACCCATAGTTTTATTTACAACATAAGTTTGAGTAGTACTGTTAGCAAAATGAGTATCATTACCAGCAAATGAAGCAACAACAGTATAAGTCATAGCAGTAACATTAGCAATAACTTTAGTAGTTACACCATTAATAGTAAATACAACAACATCATTATCAACACCAGCAACTTTAGCACTAAATTCAGCTTCCTTACCAATAATTAAAGTAATATCATTGATTTTTTTAGAAAGCTCTTTTGCTTCTTGTAAAAATTTCAACATAATTATTTTTATTTAATCGGAGGAGAATATTATAACTTCTTCGAATTACAAATAATTATTTTATTCGAAATATATAAAAGGAATAATTATAATGATGTAGATAAGAATAAAATATATGTGATAAAGCGTGGAGATAACCCGCCATGTGAGTTAATCCTTTATGCGGACGCAGCTTTTAAAGATTTTAAGGGGATTTGCTTTTTGACACCCGGAGAACGAGGACATATGATTGACGGCGAAATGGGTGAGAAAACAGAGAGAGGATTTTCACGATGAGGACCAGTCCGGAGAACCATACCCTCAACAATCCAAGCGGAGGCTATTATGGAATAAGCTGGGATTGGAGCGCAGTTAATCCCAGAGGCGACGAATTAAGCGGTGATATCGCGACTGGTACTATTGCCAAGGTCTTCAAGAAGAATGACTGGAACCATATCGCATTTTCGTTCAACAAGAGGGCACTTAAGATATATCTCAACTACGAGCGTATCGCCAACATTCCGTCAATGAAACAGCCCCGCTCCTGGTATATGGAGGGTTCTTCTGACAGCAACAAGGGCATATTCGTACGCAATGTAGTAATGGCTAAAGGCGCAGTGGAACTGTATGAACGAAATGTCACCGACTACTCCTCTGCTGTGGAAAAAGCGATTGTCGAAACCGGAAAGTTCGTGACCAACAACATCCTTTTCGAAACCGGCAAGGCCACTCTTAAGAGCGAATCAATGGAAGAAATCATGAAAGTCGCCGATTACATGAAGAAAAATCCCACAGCGAGGTTCGAGGTACAGGGGCACACCGACAATCAAGGCTCCGACAAAGTCAACGACCCTCTGTCACAACAGCGTGCGGAAGCGGTCGTCAAGGCTCTGGAAGAGCAGGGAGTCGACCCGTTCAACCTTCGCCCTGTCGGAAAGGGAAGCCATGAGCCCGTAGCGGACAACTCGACAGACGAAGGCCGGGCTAAGAACCGGAGCGTAACGACCGTTGCAAGGCACGTCCTCAATTCGGGACGTGTCTTTTGCATTTTCTGACAGAAGCCATGGTGAATCCAGGCACAGGACAATGGAGGAAAAGTCTCTCCGGTCTTTGCTCCCCGATGCAAATCCCGATACAGAAGGAACATTCCCGACACGGAAAAAATGACATCTTTTTGTTCTTAAAGTAAGGGATTGCTGTTCATTTGGTTCCTCCTGATTGGCAGCCTTCTGCGCCAAGGCGCATCTTCAGATTCCGCCATATGCAAAATATTTATTATCTTTGCAGTTTGGAAAATGCCTTCAAACGGCATTTGCAGACGTGAACAATATCTAATCGAAACAATATGGGTTTGAAAATCATCGTCATGGCCAAACAAGTGCCAGACACCAGAAACGTGGGTAAAGATGCGATGACAGCCGAGGGTACCGTAAACCGTGCCGCCCTGCCAGCTATCTTCAACCCCGATGATCTCAATGCTCTTGAACAGGCCCTCCGCCTCAAGGAGCAGTATCCGGGCTCCACTGTCGGAGTCCTCACCATGGGCCCGCCCAGAGCAGGTGAAATCATCCGCCAGGGCCTTTACCGCGGAACCGACACCGGTTGGCTTCTGACCGACCGTCTCTTCGCCGGAGCCGACACTCTCGCGACTTCTTATGCTCTTGCTACCGCTATCAAGAAAATCGGCGATGTCGACATCGTCCTCGGTGGCCGTCAAGCAATTGACGGAGACACTGCACAGGTAGGCCCCCAGGTCGCTCAGAAACTCGGGCTCAACCAGGTGACATATGTAGAGGAAGTGCTCGGAATCGAGAACGGTGTGGCCAAGGTCCGCCGCCGTATTGACGGAGGCCAGGAGACGGTTGAAGTTCCCCTTCCCGTCGTCCTTACCGTAAACGGAAGTGCAGCTCCCTGC
>ERZ842401.8072-NODE-8072-length-10499-cov-3.297013_pt1 | contig 10499 bp, 11 predicted proteins | sample MGYA00521270_ERZ842401 | MGnify/ENA primary metagenome ERZ842401 (study PRJEB31892, sample SAMEA3878208) | bioreactor metagenome | biome: Moose rumen | place: Sweden | collected 2011-10 | study: EMG produced TPA metagenomics assembly of the PRJEB12797 data set... | reverse complement strand
ACTGGAATACTTTGTCAAATCGCTCATCCGTGCTTTTCTGGTATTCAAGCTGCTTCAGTTCTATATGACTGACTTTTTCAAATAAAAGAGCATTGTTAGAGATAAAACGCCTCATTTCACGGAATGCACGCATAATGAAGATACTTTGCTGTTCCGCCACCTCGCCCTTTAGAACTGTAGCCAACATATATATTCCTTGCTCTGTAAAGGCATAAGGAGGCTTCCTTCGTCCACCCTCCTGCCCTGAATAAAAATTAGATTCCCGTGAAGTCGCAATTTGCGGCTTCACGAAAACTTAGTTTTCCCTCTTCACATAATGCAATTCTACATCAAATCCCAGATCCTCCATCATGGCCAAAAAGGTCTTATTCATGATCTGTTCTTTACTGCGGACAATCTTATTCACATATGATGGAGAGATACCGATATTCTCCGCTATCTTCGCCTGAGTAGTAGCCTTCTCGATACATCTCATCTTCACATCCATTTCAATATTGTTCTTCAACATATTCTTCTCCGCTGTGTATCTCAATTACTTGACTTATAGCTCAATTCAGTATGACACAAAATCTTCGTTCTGAACAGCACAAAAAATAAAGAAACCGGTCAGAAGTTCCACTGCGTCCGCAATCGCTTTTCTTTTCGTTGTTGTCGTCTTCATTCAGATTCACCGCCTCTCCTGTCTCTGCCTTGAAGCGGATTTCTTTTTTCCGTAACCGGCTTTTCCTTCTGCCACACAGATCACCGGCTGCACGATTTCTTCAATCGCTTCTTCCTTCGTGATGATGAGCCTGCCATCCTCACACTCCACTTTGACATGCGTACCGATATCAAAGCCGAACTCGCTGAGCCATTTGCCCTTCAGCATCACAGTCGGCGTAGCCTGATACCTGTACCCGCTCTGCTCGATCACCTTCAGGTTCCTTGTCTTTTTTACTTCGTTTGTCATAGATTTGCTCCCTTCTGCCGTTCTCGGCTGAAAATAAAATAAGCTGCTGATACGCAAGTCTTTCTTACGCATCAACAGCTCTGTTATGATCTCGATATACTATTTTGGTCTTATGAAGGGTTTTTCTCCGCTTCCTCGGCATCCCTGATCTGATAATAGTCGTCCATATTGACGGAGACTTTTATCGTATCATCGGGTTTTCGTCTGCCCAAGAGACACACAGTCTCCACATGATAAGTCCCTGGAAACATATCAACGCAGGCTAGTCTGGTTACCTGGTAGCCGCGGGATAAAAAGACTTCCAGGTCACGAGCAAGGCTAGTTGGTTTGCAGGAAATGTAGACTAGGGAGTCTACGCCATAATCTATGATTTTGTCTAAGGCCTTTGGGTGGATGCCATCACGTGGTGGGTCAAGGATAATGTAATCTGGCTTTTCTGTAATGTCATCTAATACCTTTAGCACGTCGCCTGCAATAAAATCACAGTTATCAAGACCATTTAGCTTTGCATTTTCCTCCGCGGCTTCTACTGCTTCTGGAATGATTTCTACTCCAGTGACATGTTTTGCTGCTGGTGCAATAACCTGGGCAATGGTACCTGTGCCTGAGTATAAATCAAAGACTTCGGCGCCATCGGCGCCTGACGCTATAAAATCTCTAGCTGTACTATATAGCACTTCCGCTCCAAGTGAATTAGTCTGGAAAAATGAAAACGGAGTGATGGTAAAGGAAAGTCCTAGTAATTCTTCCTTGAAGAAATCCTCTCCGTATAATATCTCTGTGCCCTCATCACATACCACATCCGCCTCGCGGTCATTTTTTGTATGAAGAATGCCCGTAATAGTGCCCTTCCAATCCTGACACTTTAGAAGGGCTTCCTTCCAGCCTGCGAGCAATGGTATTTCATAAAGGGATGAAATCTGGGTACTGGTAACCAAATCCACGAGAATCTGTCCAGTCTTTTCAGCTTTTCTCACAAGGAAATGTCTCAAGTAGCCCTGGTGTGTATTCTTGTGATAGTATGTCACCTCAAACCTTGTAAAATACTCTAAAGTAATATTTAAAATGCGGCGCATATCTGAATCTATAATCTTGCAACAATCCACTGTGACCACATCATAGAAGCTTCCCTTTTTATGCATACCAAGCGTCAAAGGACCATCCTTCATTTCATCGCCAAAGGAAAATTCCATTTTATTGCGGTAGCCAAACTGTTTAGGCGAAGCTTTAATTCCCTCATAGGTAGCATTCCATGCATCCTCTCCTATAACAGGTGCGAGCAAATCATGAATCATACCTTCTTTGATATTAAGCTGTGTATCATAAGGAAGGGACTGATATGTGCAGCCTCCGCACTTCCCAAAGTGAATGCATGAAGGCTCAGCCATTTCCAAATCCGAAGGCTTGTCCACTGAAATCAACATTCCCAAAGCCTTTTCCTTGGAAGACTTTTTCACCCTGACAGACACTGTCTGACCTGGCAAAACTCCCTTTACTCTGAGCTTGTCACCCTCGGCCGTCTCCACTATACCCTTATTGGGAAAAGTTACCTTTGCAACCTTCCCCTGAACTATATCTCCTCGTTTCATATACGTTACCTCATGATTTTATTAATGCCAACTACACAACCCTGGCAAGCGCGAGCAGGAAGGCCCCGTGCCGGGGAAGGAGGGTGCCCCTTTAGGGGAGTTCCCTTGCCCGAGTATGGGAGGTGGCCTGCGGGAGCATGTAAGATTTTATTGTTGGCATTCTATAATTTCTTAAGTTTCGCAAAGGACGCAAACATCTTCTTCACTCCGACGCCGTCGAAGTCTACGGTGACCTCGTAGTCGCGGCCCTCATCTATAATGTCTTTGACTGTACCTTCCTTGAACTTTATGTGGGTGACTCTGTCACCAATGCCATATTCCAACTCACCTTTTTCGATTTTGGTACCGTTTTTATTCGCCACTGCTGCGGTGGAACTTCCTACCGTATATACGTTATTTGAAGATGACCTGCCCCAGGATTTTTCGTAAGCAGAATTCTTACTACTACCGTAGGTGGTGCCAAGAAATGGTTTGGCATCGCCAGTTGGTCTGTTGTAAACAGAATACTCGCCAATAGGAGTGGAAGAATAATCCTCCATAGGCTTTGGTTCCCATAGGTTGTCATGGATTAATTCTTCTGGAATTTCCTTTACAAAGCGTGAGATTTTGGCAAATCTGGTCTCACCACGAATCATACGCATACGTGCACCCGTCATTGTAAGGTGCTCCATAGCCCTGGTAATGCCTACGTAGCAAAGCCTGCGTTCCTCTTCCATTTCGGAATCCGCTCCGCCGCCATCAAATATAGCGCTCTGGCCTGGGAATAGGCCATCTATATCTGCAACCAAAGCTACATCCTCTAAAAAGCCTGAAAGTGTTGGTTCAATACCATCATCCCTGGCATCCTTTTCATAGGCAACAGCCTTTGTAAGCAATTCGTCTATATTTTCTATACGAGCCTTGGCTTCATCGGTGCCCTCTGCTTTAAGCTCTGCCACATAATCTGTCTGGTCCAAGATTTCTTCTAAAAGAGCTGAAACAGATTCTTCTTTAGCAATATTTCTCAGCTCTTCAATAAGGTCTGTAAATCCTTTGATTTTGATAGCAGCCTTTCCAATGGATGGAATATCATTGGCATGCACTAATGCCTCGTAAAAGCCTAGCCCATGTTCTCTGGCATAATCAGAGACCTTACTGATGGTAGTGGCCCCTATGCCTCGCTTTGGAATATTAATAATACGAGAAACCGCAATATCATCCGCTCCGTTATCTACTGTCTTTAGGTAAGCGAGCACATCCTTTATTTCTTTACGACTGTAGAAGTTTACGCCTCCCACAATTTTATAAGGGATTCCCTCGTATATCATCTTTTCCTCAATGAGACGCGACTGGGCATTTGTACGATAAAGCACTGCACAATCCTTATAATCAGCCTCTCCTTTTCTCACAAAGGAGCTGATGTTGCTAGCAATAAAGCTTGCTTCCTCATAAGCACTATCAAACTGTTGGAATTCGATTTTGTCGCCATCATCCGCCTCAGTCCAAAGAGCCTTTTCCTTACGTCCCTCATTGTTTGCAATGACCCTATTGGCAGCCTCTAGGATATTTCCCGTAGAACGATAATTTTGCTCCAGCTTTATTACATGTGCATTTGGATAGTGATGCTCAAAATTGAGAATGTTATAAATATCAGCCCCGCGGAATTTATAAATCGACTGATCATCATCACCTACTACACAAAGATTCTCTCTGCCACTGGCCAAAAGACGTACTAATTCAAACTGAGCCGCATTAGTATCCTGATACTCATCCACCATGATGTAATGAAATTTGTTCTGATAATATGCCTGCACCTCAGCATCCATTTGCAAAAGCTCCACGGTCTTCATGATTAAATCGTCAAAATCCATGGCATTATTCTGTCTAAGCCTAGCCTGATATTCTCTGTAAACTGTAGCCTGCTTTGACATATTGAAATCGCCCACGGCTCGATTAGTAAATTCTTCTGGCCCTATGAGCTTATTTTTAGCATCCGAAATAACATTTAAAAAAGTGCGTTCTTTAAATTGCTTAGTATCTATTTGTAAGTATTTACACACATCCTTCATTAAGGTTTTACAATCGTCTGTATCATAAATAGTGAAATTAGTGGCATAGCCAATTCTATCACTGAATCGACGCAGAATGCGTACGCAGCTGGCATGAAAAGTGGCAACCCATACTCCATCCGAGCCAAAACCAACTATGTTGTCAATACGCTCTCTCATCTCGCGAGCGGCCTTGTTAGTGAAGGTGATAGCCATAATATTGTAAGGCATAACGCCCTGTTCAATTAAATAAGCAACGCGATGTGTAAGAACCCTGGTCTTGCCAGAGCCGGCACCAGCTAAAATCAGCACAGGCCCTTCAATAGTCTCCACTCCTTCGCGTTGCTTGTTGTTTAACATACTTAAATCCATTACATAAAATCCATTCTATTTATATTTCAATTCGAAAATTTGTTCTGAAATATTCTACCATATAATACCTTATCAATCCAGCAAAATATTTTAGATTCCTGTTTTTCATTAGGTTTAATCATCCTGTTCATCTTTCTCAGTTCTTGACGCAATATATTGTTCAATCATCATCTTTTTAACAAACACTTCGAAACAGAGCTCGCAAATAAAGGTAAACTCTTGTAGCTCGCGTCTGTCCTCCTCGGGCTCATCCTTGAAAGCTTGCTGGCTCATATCGTATTTACGAATTATATCTTTGGTGACATCCTTTGCCACCTTGCTTTCAAAGCCTACCATCTCATGGTAAATGTCATAAAAACTCAGTCCCTCAGAAACACCAAAATACCTCTCATTAATAGGGTCTAGAATTTTTTTAATATCCTTCATGGACAAAAAATTCTTGAGATAATAAATGAAAATAAGGTTGAGCATGTGATCCCTCGAATATTTCTTTTTTTCTGGGGAAGGCAACAGCTGATTTTTGGTGTAGTTATTTATCATAGTTTTTGTCATAGCTCTGTCCTCAGTGGCTTCACGCACTGTGCCAAGCTTTTGATCCAAAAACGTTAGAACCTGATCCATATACAAATCTATATTGGGAATATCCTCAGGATGAACATAATCTATCTCTGATAGATGATGCAATATTTCTTTTAATCTTGTCTTTGATTCTTCCATAAAATTTCCTCTACTAAAAAATTATATCTAAACTCCTTAATGTAGTTCTACATACTATGTCTTGTATTTTACCACATTTTCGCCATTCTTTAAGCCTAAAAGAATAGCTATTGAACGCGCATTCGCAAAAAAAGAGCGGCCCAAGCCGCTCCAAAAAAATCCCAAATTATTTTTCTAACCTTTTGAGAACCAAATCATATCCATCGTTTCCATAATTTAATGCACGATTAACACGACTGATTGTTGCTGAACTAGCGCCTGTCTCATCGGCTATATCCTGATATGTACGCTCCTCACGAAGCATCTTGGCCACTTCAAAACGCTGTTTCATGGCAACCATTTCATTCACTGTGCAAAGGTCCTCGAAAAATTCGTATGCTTCCTCCACGGTTTCAAGACAAAGAATAGCTTTTAAAAGCTCATCCATTTCTTCAGTTTCAAGCTTCTTATTCATTCCTATCTATACTCCTAATAAAAATCAACATATTACCAATTACTAAAGTTCCCCGCAAAAAATCTTGCCCCGACATAAAATCATACCAGAACAAGACCATTCTTTACTGTAATTACAGTTTAGCACATTAAAGTTTTAAAGTAAACATTAATAAATAAAATATTTCAGCCCTCCTATAAATATAGAAGGGCTACAAGAAATCAAACTATAGAATCACAACGCCTTTATCTCTGGCGTATTTAACATCCTCCTCAGGCCAGATAGAACACTGGACCTCACCAATATGGCATTTTCTAAGGAAAAACATACAAATACGACTCTGGCCGATACCACCACCAATGGTGTATGGTAGCTTCTTTTCCAAAATTGCTTTTTGGAATGGAAGTTTGGCTCTCTCAGTACATCCAGCCTTTTCAAGCTGGGATTTCAAACTGTCTTCATCAACCCTAATTCCCATTGAAGAAAGCTCCAATGAAATATCATCGACTGGATAATAAACAATGATATCTCCATTAAGCTGCCAATCATCATAATCAGGAGCACGCCCGTCGTGTTTTTTACCAGATGCAAGTAAATCACCGATTTTCATAAGAAAAATCGCACCATATTCCTTAGCAGCTTCGTATTCACGCTGGCTGCTAGTAAGGTCAGGCCATCTGTCTTCGAGCTCTTGGGTAGTGATAAAATGTATTTCCTCTGGAAGGATGCATTCTACATAATCATAGGCATTGGCAATATATTTTTCTGTAACCCTGAGCGCTGCATAAACGCTCTTTACGTATTTTTTAAGTGTCATCTCGTTACGAGCCGACTTTTCTATTATACACTCCCAATCCCATTGGTCAACATAAATCGAATGAATATTATCAGTGTCCTCATCGCGACGGATGGCATTCATATCTGTGTATAAGCCTTCGCCTACATCAAATCCATATCTGCCAAGTGCCATGCGCTTCCACTTTGCAAGAGAATGAACAACCTCTACCTCTTTGTCCTGCTGCTCCTTCACTCCAAATGCAACTGGGCGCTCCACACCATTCAAATTGTCATTAAGACCTGACTCTGGCTCCACAAAAAGTGGCGCAGTTACACGATGAAGATTAAGCTCTGCCGTAAGCTGAGCCTGAAAAAAATCCTTTACCTTTTTTATTGCTATTTGAGTTTCTTTTAAATCGAGGGTGCTTTTGTAGCCCTCTGGAATGAATATTTTGCTCATCTGATTATCCTCCATTTAAGCGGGAAGACGCACACATTTAAGTTGCCTTCGGCAAGGTGTGCGTCGTAGCAGTATATTTTCAAATCAAGTATTTGAAAATATACTACAAATCGCAATTACCTACAGTTCTAGGGAATGGAATTACGTCACGAATGTTGCCCATTCCTGTAAGGTACATTACACAGCGTTCGAAGCCTAATCCGAAGCCAGCGTGGCGCGAGCTACCGTATTTACGAAGATCTAGATAGAACTGATAATCTTCTTCCTTTAGGCCACATTCCTTCATTCTGTTTAATAGAACTTCGTAGTTGTCTTCACGCTGTGAACCACCAATGATTTCTCCTATTCCAGGCACCAAGCAATCCATTGCTGCAACTGTCTTACCGTCTTCATTCAGCTTCATATAGAATGCCTTGATTTCCTTTGGATAATCTGTAACGAATACAGGCTTGCCAAAAATCTTTTCTGTCAAATATCTTTCATGCTCTGTCTGAAGGTCACAGCCCCAAGATACCTTGTAATCAAATTCATCATTGTGCTTCTCAAGCTCTGCAACTGCATCTGTATATGTGATGCGTCCAAAATCGCTAGTTGCAACGTGATGAAGTCTATCAAGAAGCCCCTTATCAATAAAGCTATTGAAGAACTGCATTTCCTCTGGAGCATGCTCAAGCACATAGTTGATAATGTACTTAATCATATCCTCAGCAAGCTCCATATCATCCTCAAGGTCTGCAAATGAAATTTCTGGCTCAATCATCCAAAACTCTGCAGCATGACGTGTGGTGTTAGAATTTTCAGCTCTGAATGTAGGACCGAAGGTATAAATATTTTTAAATGCCTGGGCATATGTCTCACCGTTTAATTGACCTGAAACAGTGAGGTTTGTTGAATGTCCAAAGAAATCCTGTGAAAAATCTACCTTGCCGTCCTCTGTAAGTGGTACATTCTTTAAATCCATTGTTGTAACCTGGAACATCTCACCAGCACCCTCAGCATCAGAACCTGTGATAAGTGGTGTATGCACGTAAACGAAATCGCGCTCCTGGAAGAACTTGTGAATTGCATATGCACAAAGAGAGCGAACTCTAAATACCGCCTGGAATGTGTTGGTACGAGCACGAAGATGTGTCTGCGTACGAAGATATTCCATTGTGTGTCTCTTTGGCTGAATAGGGTAATCAGGTGTGGATGGTCCTTCAACTGTAATTTTTGTAGCCTGTATTTCAAATGGCTGCTTAGCCTCTGGAGTAAGAGTAACAATACCTGTTACATATACTGCAGCACCCACATTCAAGTGTCTAACCTCATCGAAATTGTCTATTTTATCCTGATTGAATACAACCTGTACTGGATTAAAGAAAGTACCATCAGCAAGTACCAAAAATCCGAATGTCTTTGAATCACGCATATTGCGAACCCAACCAGCAACAGTAACTTCCTTATCTCCATAATCCTTGTAATTTCTAGAAAGTGTTCTTACATCTGTGGTTTTAACGCTCATTTTTTTACTCCTCTTTTAATTAACTAGAATTTGCTTGTCAAAAACAAAAGCCTCATCAAACTTGCGCTTGATGAGGCCTTAATTCTTATCCTTAGAACAAACTCAAATCTCATCAATCACAACAAAATTAGTCCCCTGATTATTATTCTGGAGATTATTGTTATTATTATTTGAGTTGTTATTATTAATAATAACCTGTGTCATGAGTTTGCTCCTTCTTTACTTGGCTAAAGTATAAATATTTAGACAATTAAAGTCAATACCCTTTTTGAATATCCCTTGCGAAGATTTTTTTCATTTGTATAATTATAGAAGTAATTATTTTTTAGGGGTGACAAAATTATGAATAAGAAAGAAGTAAATGAAATAAAAAGGCGTTTCAAAAAGGATTCTGTCAACTTTGACAAGATGGTAGGCTGCTATGTGGAAGCCAACAAAGAGATGGTTCTTACATTTAAAGAGACCTTCTTAAATCTGGAGGACGAAGAGTTTCACAAATATTTGGAGATTGCCAATAAGGCATTATCTGGCACAATAGGAAACAACCTGCTAGAATTGCCGTTTGACCCAAATAACGAAGTAGAAGGAAGTGGGCACGACCTGCTCATGAGATTACGCGAAACAGGTCTAAAGGACGAAAAGCTTTTATTGGAGTACTACAACAGGATAATCGAATCCTATGATTATGTGGGAAATTTCCTTATTCTTTTATACCACGATACCTATGATGTCCCTATGAAGACCACTGATGATTTGACATTAGACGAATCTGAGGAAGTGTATGAATACATCATCTGCGCTATCTGCCCTGTACAACTCTCTAAGCCAGGACTCGGCTATCGCGAGGCAGAAAACCGAATCGGTGCCAGAGATCGTGATTGGGTTGTAGGTCCAGTAGATACAGCTTTCACATTCCCTGCTTTCACTGACCGCAGTACCGATTTACATGCTTGCATGGCTTACACCAAAAATACCAAGGAACCCCACGTTGAATTCTGGGAAAACTGTATTGGATGCGGCACCAAAAAAACTACCACTCAAAAGAAAAATGCATCTAACAATATGCTCGATCAGGCCCTTGGCGAAGAAACAGAAGAAGTCATCGAAAAAAAGCTTGATATTCAACAAAATCTTTCTGATTTCATAACTGTTGAAACTGAACGTCTTGGTGAAGACGAGCCTATCCTGCTTGAGCCTCAGGATGTTGCAAACATCCTTACAGACTCTGGATTATCTGATGGCAAGGTTGAAAAGATTCAGAAAAACTTTGAAAATTATTTTGAAGAACAGCTTCCACTTGCAGAGGAAATTCTTGACGAAAAGGCTCTTAAAAATAATGAACTCCGTGTAGAAAAAAATGTACTCAAGGAGCGCGTTGTAGATCTAACCAAACAGCTCAAGGAAGTGAGCGGCGTCACAGAAGATGGTCGCACCGCCAACATTGTAGTAAAGGTGCCAGATGAAAAGGCCGCTGATGTAACCACCGCCATAGTAGATGGCAAGAAATGTCTCTGCGTCCCAATCGACCCAGATGACCTGCTCTTCCTAAACGGAGAACAAATATAAATTTAACGAAAAAGTGGCGGCATCCAAGGTTGTGAAGCCGCCAAATCAACTTAATATGTTACGGTTAGCCGTAGATTAAGAAAGCCACTAGTAGGCATCAAGCTC
>ERZ842401.8071-NODE-8071-length-10499-cov-3.330046_pt1 | contig 10499 bp, 5 predicted proteins | sample MGYA00521270_ERZ842401 | MGnify/ENA primary metagenome ERZ842401 (study PRJEB31892, sample SAMEA3878208) | bioreactor metagenome | biome: Moose rumen | place: Sweden | collected 2011-10 | study: EMG produced TPA metagenomics assembly of the PRJEB12797 data set... | reverse complement strand
GGGACAGGTCCGAGACCGGCACATCCCTCCCGTCAATGGTGGCTTTTGCAAGGAACGCCTCGACCAAAGCCTCATCCTTGGTAGAAGGATAAGCTATGAGGATGTCATCCCAATAGCTGCCAAGAGCCGATGCGGGCTGAGGGACCATGATGTCCACCTTCTTTCCACCCTTGACATATGCAAGACTCCAGGAAACCTGCTTTCCGGAAGTCTCGGGGGTAATCCAGAATCCGCCGGTAGAAGACCAGCCGGGGCTGTTATGCATATCAAACTCCAATCCTAGTCTCTGACACTCTCTCATTGCGTGGTTCATAAGGTCATACCACTCTTTGGATGCGTAATCGACCGGACCTTTTTCCATGATGCTGATGTTGAAAGCCTGCACTCCCCCGACTCCGGCGGCAGCCATGGCTTCGAGGTCAGCAGTAATACCCTCCTTGGAAGCATTGCCGTTCATCCAATGCCACCATGTCCAAGCTTTTGCCGAGGAGGGAGGATTGAGGAAGTTCTCCTCAAGAGAGGATTGTGCAGGAGCACCCAAGCATACCAAGAGAGCTGCCGCAACACTAAGAGTTCGAAGATTCATATGAATGATGCTTTGTGTTTTCTATTATCGTGCAATATGCAACGGCGCAAAGATAACTCTAGTCTCGGTCAAGTATATTGCAGAATCTTTAAAGAATATATCAAAATCTTCAACCATGATGACCATAAGAGCAATTGACGGAAGTGCGAATAGGTTAATCACATTTATTTGACAACAATAGGACTTTGATGGGTTCTTAAAAGACAAAAAACTAGATTTTTATGTCCTTGATAGCCTGAAAATCTACCAAGTTATTTTTTTATCATTACATGACATTGGAGCCGAAAAACATGTCGCGAACTCTGAAAAAAATGTTACTTTTGCTCATTGGGTCAAATAGCTTATCTTGTTTTTGGTATTACCAATATAAGCATAATTATTTAATTATCAAATATTTAACCGATTATATAAATGAAAATCAAAGACAAGAATACACTACGTTTGTATTGCTAGGGGGTGCTTCGGACACCCGTTCCTGCTTCAATCTTTATGGGAATTGCGGAGCATCCTGATTTTGGCCAAAAAATGCGAACTGGAAACTTGAGTTGTTTATATTTTGACATACACAAAACCACGAAATCATGAAACACAAATTTTTACTTATCTTATCTCTTGCTTTCTTTGCAGCATGCAACGAAGAACTGGACATTATAAGTCCCGCCAACGACTTTATGACAAAAGCTTCCATCGATATTAGAGAAATCAATAAAAACGATGCACTCTCTCTTGTAAGACCAATAACAGACAATTATCCCGAGCAATGGATCGAAATCAGCAACGACCCAATACCAGCAAACACTACTCTTAAGTTCAGCGATTATGGAGCGATGATGGAAAACGAAGAGGTCAAAACGACAACTTCACCCTCTTTTGAGTCATGGCTTATTGTAGTAGATCCCGATTATAACATTGATGGAATCCAAGACCAACTCCATATATTTGTCGACACAAACAACGGAAAAATTGAGAAAAGGTGGATAAAAGGAAGAGTTATCACTTCCTGGGACGAGTCTCGGAATAAATACATCAAAACACTAGACGATAAAAAACCTAAAGAAACTAAATCATTACCCAAAACACAGTCAACTTCTTCAGACAACAAATGGGCCGTTATCATCAGTGGGGGATATGATATGTATAATAATTACATGAGATATTGGAATGACTGCCAGTCCATATACCTTACCCTTACTCAAGACCTTGGATACTCCAAAAGCCAAATTTATTGTATTGTGTCAGATGGTACAAGTTCAGGCATTGACAGAAGAATAGGTGCTTCGCTCTATGACAGTTCTCCTCTAGACTTTGACAATGACGGAAACAATGACATTCAGTACGCTGCTACAAAAGCAAATATCAGTGCGGTCTTTACAAACCTTGCCAATTCAGTTTCATCTGGAGACGAGGTTCTAGTCTTCATGACGGACCATGGCGGTTCAAGTGCCAGCGGACAGTACTACTTGTGGGGAGGTCAGACACTTACGGGATCCGAACTGAGAACGGAACTTAATAAGCTAGGCAGTAACATAATGGTTGATGTCGTCATGGGACAATGCTATAGTGGCACTTTCCAAAATTATGTTGATTCCCCATTCCGAACCCTTTCGTGCTCATGCAGCTATGGTCAAGAAGCACATACTACGGGTATAACAGGATATAATTACTATCTTCACTACTGGACAGAAGCTCTTACGACTTCATCTGTTGATACAGACAATGACGGCAAGAAATCAATTCAAGAAGTTTCAAATTACGCAAAAACAAAAACCATGACCGCCGTTAGCAGCCAGACTCCCCAATACAAATCTACGCCTAAAGTCTTTGGATTCGGGCACGATATCTTGGGCAATGATTTCGTCCCAAGATTGACAGGATCGGACTATGTTTCCAATAATGAAAACTCAAATTACGTTCTATCAAACGTCCCTGCTTCTGCCCAATCTTCCGTTTACTGGACACCGGGCACTTATATTACCATAACTGCTTCAGATTATAGTTCAATCACAGTCCACGGAAATCTTCCTTCAAGTAAATACGTTCACGTAGGTGCAGACATAACCGCGACATTCACATACAATGGGGAAACCTATCCTGTTATCAAAAACATCGCCTCGATCTGGAGGCCTGGACTATATTCCGGATATGGATACATTACCGGAGGAAGTGGGGTCTATATGGTAACACAATATCAAGGAGCATATGGCTATTACTGGTGGACAGATAATCCTGCATGGACAGTTCAAAGTCAAGGAAGTTTTCAAGTGTTAGTCGATGAAGGGACCACTTATAGCCCAGTCAACCTCAGTTGTGGATTTTTCGATCCTATGGGCGGGACCATAGTTGTTACCGATACTGTTCATTGATATACTGACCTCTACGAGTGCTATGAAAGGGTGGTTTTCACTTATAAGTCTCTCTTTGGCTTGCGCTGTTTCTTGCGTTGAGCCGATAGTCATGGACCCGGACGAGAATCTTCCTGTTGTAGTCAATTGTGTTCTAAAAGATATCAAGAACAACAATAGCAGAGATCTGTCACTTGAGCTTTTCTACGCCAAAGGGAAATCCAAGAGTGAGTATATACCCGTTAAGAACGCCAAGGTATATTTGACATATGGTGAAAACAACGGCTACGACACTATTGCGGTATTTCATCACGAAAAAGGATTGAGGTGGAGCGCTTCTCTTGGGATGTTGGGGCTCGGAGACAATCCTCATCTTTGGGTTGAGATTCCCGGAAGGGAAACCATAAAGGCAGTCGCATACAGGCCAACGGAATTCAACGAAAAAACAACCATACCAAAATTCGATAACCTTGGATATGCGCAATTCTGCACACGCAAAAGCGACAAGCATTACTTTTGGATATGGGGGCACCATGATGACGGATGCAAAGAGCCATACGAGTTCTTGTTCACGGACCATCTCTATGCGGATTCGTTCAATGTCGACGGACGTTCTTTCTTTGATTTGAGGGGAACCCCCACTTATGAGTTCTACTCAAAGGATTTGCTGAACGAGTATCTGGAGTTTGCGAACTTACCACTTCACTCCAATTTCATCAGAATTGCCCACCCTTCCGATTATGAGAACCGTTATTCCCTATACAAAGTTGAGGGAGGGAACGAAAGCATTTATTCTGATTATTTCAGCATTATGGCAGGTCCACTGACCCAAGCAGACATACAGGACTCATCAGAGGGGCACATTCACATTTATTCCGTATCTGAAGAATATGACCGCTACCTTAGAGAAGTGTATTCAAGATTCGGGACTATCCAGCATGACCTCACCGCCATATATTCTTCAGACAACTTCTACACAAACATCGAAGGAGGTTTGGGCATCTTCGGTTATTGCATAGGTTTCGATTGATAAAAAACACCGTCATGAAACAATCCTTTATTTTTCTTACATCAGTACTGCTTATCTTGTTCCAGAGCTGCAGCAAGCCCTTGGACGACACCATAAACATATCCAAAGAAGAAGCTCTCAGGTCAGCGGAGGAAATAACACTGCTTTACCCGGGCAGAATGATAACAATCAGTGATGAGGTCATCAAAGCCAAGACAAAAATCAAATACAATTGGGGAGCAACAGACCAATACGGCTTTGAGACCAAGACTTTCAAGTCTCCGAATTTTCCCTCATGGCTTATTGTTATCATGCCGGATTTCGACCTTGACACGATTTTAGGGGAAGAGAAGACACCCCATCTGTTTGTCAATGTCAGCAACGGAACAATCCTGAAGAAAGAAATCGACGGAATAGCTATACTAGAATGGGATCCAGACTTGACTTATAATGTACCGAAAGATGGAAGCAGTTTCTGGGGAAAATAGCTTTACCGCAAATACCGGAAAGAAAAGTCTGCTTTTCGCTGCTGTCAGCATATTGGTGCCGCTCTTTTTGGGTAAGGGGGTTTCGTACGCCCAGAGCAGTGTTGCATATAAGGACACCCTTCGTTCCGCTAGAATAATCGCCGACCATCTCCCCGCAAGAAATGCCGGTTCCCGGATTATCTCACTCCCGACACTTTCCGGAATGATAACCGCTTCCGGAGAAAGGAGCGTCATTAAGTTCATACAGACCCTCCCGGGAGTCTCCACCGGAGCGGAAGGATCATCCGCCATGTATGTACGGGGCGGGAATTTGGGAAGCAATCTCATCACCCTCGATGGAGTACCGATCTACGGCAGTTCACACTTGCTGGGAATGGAGAGCGTCTTTTCCGCGGACATTATTTCATCAGCGGCGTTCAGGATGGGAGGTTTCCATGGAAACGAGAACAATCTCACCTCATCACACATAGGACTTACAAGCATAGAAGACATCAGCCGGGTATCGTGGAACGCAACTGCCAGCAATTTCTTCGTCAGCACCACTTATGCCCGTCCTATCATTGAAGGAAAACTTTCCGTTATCGGATCCCTCAGAATATCTCCAATATCAGGTGAATTCTCTCTAGCGAAAGGACTTTTCGGAGGGCAACTCGACAGTCTTAGCCATGTCAGAGCGATTGTTTATGATGCATTTGTGAAGGCCACCTACAAGGCTGGCGAGGGAAACATCTTATCATTAAGCCTTTTCAACAGCTTGGACGCTTACGGCTATACCTATGGCGGAGATTCGGACGAGCATTTGTCCTGGGGGAATCTCATTCTCAATTTCAACCACGAAGTCTCTTTGAATAGGGATTGGAATCTTAAGGAAGGCCTCTCATTCAACAGGTTCGTCAATGGTCAGGGAATTGAAAGGGACATGTCCGGATTACTGAACAATCTTGCGATAAGCAGTTCTGTGGAAGAGATTTCTCTCAGGCAGAATTTCACGAAACCCCTCGGACAGATATTCAGGCTTGAAGCGGGCAACAGCACAAGGACAGGTTGGTTCAACCCCGGGACATCTTCCTCTCTCAAGGAGAAAGGGCTCGTTGTCAAGACATATTCTTCCGCTGCACAGAAGAAAAGCAAATCCTTCACAGAAACAGTCCACCTGCAATTGGAAGCGGAAAAGGAGAACCGCTTTGATTTCATGGTCTCCTCGAAAATGAACGCTAACCTCTCTGATGCCGACCTTGACGGGAAACGCAGATGGAATTTCAATCCAGAAGCCAGCCTAATGGCATCCGTACATTTTACAAAGTGGCTCCGCGCCGAAGCGACAGCCGACTGGATGGTACAATATTACCATACACTGGAAGGCATTCCCCTGGGATGGTCCATGGATATCATCATGCCCACTAACGGAAAATGTCCCCCTCAGAAAGCGCGGCAATTCTATGCAGGAATCCTCTCATCTTTCGGAAATCACCGTCTGAGTATTGGTGCATACCAAAAAGATATCCGGGGATTGACCTATTTCAGAGATGCCGGCAAGATCTTTTCGAGCGCCATCGCAGGATGGAGAGACAACCTTGAAACTGGAACAGGATCATCCAAAGGACTTGAGGTCCTTTACGAAAAGGGAGGCGAGAAACTGAATTACCATATTGCATACACCCTGTCAAAGACGGACAGGACCTTCAAGAATGTGAACGAAGGGGTAACATTCCCGGCCAAGTTCGACCGTAGACACATCTTCAACTTCAGATTATCGTACAAATTATGGGAAGACAGCCGTAAGGAAATAGACTTGAACGGATTCTTCACATATCAGTCAGGACATTGGGAGACGGTGGCTGCCGGAGAGTACAAAGTCATGAGCCTTTTCGGGCCACAGGAGATGAAACTCGACTATTTCACCTCAACGAACAACTACCGGATGCCGGACTACAGCCGTGTTGACCTGAGCCTCGGAATAAAATTCAAAAATGTTCGCCAAAGTGAACTCACATTGGGAATATACAACATCCTTAACCGCCATAATCCTTTCACCATCACATATGATGACAACAGTATGACCTGGAGAAAGATTTCACTTCTCCCGATAATGCCCAATCTAAGCTATCGCATCAGTTTCGAATGATCCTCCTATCACAGAGCATGCCCGATTCATGATATCAAAACAGGGAGCCTCCTTCCGGAGACTCCCTACCATTTTATCTGTCAGATTCCCTTTTCGGGATATCCGCTAGTAGCTCAGACCGTGATCGAACTTGAAGGTAGGATCCTTCGAGTCGAAAGGAACGTCCTCGAGCTGTGCCCTTACTGCATCCATTGAAGAAGGAACTTCGAAAGGAAGTTTCCCTACAGGATTGAACTTGCCGAATACGACATCGAGAAGAACGCTGTCGAATACGTCGAAGATCATGAGGCTGGCGTTGATGTCAGTCTTGACAGCAGGAGGAAGGATGCATGAAGAACCGGTGGGGTTGAAAGCTACAACAATGGGCTTTCCGACTTTACGGAGGGCTTGGATGTTGGCCCACTTCTCTGCCGGGAAGTCAATGTTGACTTCGCCCTGGCCGCCACCAAAACCGCCACGACCGCCACGGTTGTCAGAGACTGTCGTAGTGCGGACAAGGATGAGATCAGCGTCCTGAGGCTTATCAACTACAGTTGCATACTTGGCGGCAACGTCCTTGGCTACACCTTCCACATAAAGCTTGGTGCCTTCCTTTGCGGGGAGGGTTCCATCATTGGTGAGGAGGATATTGGACTCACGCTGAGCCTCGATTGCACGTCCCTGGTTCTTCTCGCTCTGAAGAATGCCTTCAGCCTTTGAAGGGTCGACGTAAGGGTTCTCGAACAGGCCAAGGATGAAGTGCCACTGGAGGATTCTTGAAGCGGCCTGATTGACCCTTTCCTCAGAGAGGCGGCCTTCCTTAACGAGTTCAACGATGTACTCAGGATGAGTCTCGCTACCGATCTGGTCAACACCTGCGTTGTAAATCATGCAGTAGTTGTCCTTAAGAGTTGTAGTTCCCTGAAGACGGGGGTTGAGGGGGCCACGGCTTGCCACACCCCAGTCAGTACAGATAGCTCCCTTGAAACCGAGCTGGTTGTAAAGGACCTCTGTTGACATGTAGTGGGAATAGTTGACGTTGAGGGTATCAACATAAGTTCCACTGTAATAACCCATTGCTGCGAGAGCGTTCTTTGCGATACCTGCCTTCCAAGGCATGTAATGGTAATCCTGGTTTCCGCCGGGATAAACGAGCCAGCTTCCACCGCCGTTCTCATGAGGGCCTGAACCGGGCCAGTGCTTCAGGTGAACAAGAATCTTATTGGGACCGACTTTTCCGTCCTTGCCCTGCGCTCCGTCCATGAAAGCCTCTAGCATCTGGGTAGTGAGTTCGGCGGATTCTGAGAAGCAGCCCATGTTACGACCCCAACGGGGCTCAGTAATGACGTCGATCTGAGGTCCGAGAATCATATGGAGACCTACAGCACGGTACTCTTCAGCTACTACGGCACCGAAATCCTCAACGATCTGAGGATCCCTCGCCGCGGTGATACCGACCTGTCCCTCATTGCTGGGGAACTGTGAGAAATACTGTGTTCCACGCACGTGGGCACCGGTACCGGAACCGTGACGGGGGTCAGTTGAGAACATGATGGGAATCCCCAGACGGGAAGCCTCTGCGATTTCCTGCATGCCGTTTGACCACTCAGCGAACTTCTTGGGAGCGCAGGTTCCGTTGTTGAGGATGTTACGGAAGTTCTTCTCCTCGATGTACGCCTTGGCGGTTGCGGTACGCAGCATCTGACCGATAGCCATATTGCCGGCACCCTGTCCGCCGGGGCCAACCGGTCCCGCATACTGTTCTTCCTGGGCTTTGGCAATGAGTTCCTTCTCCTCCGGGGTGAAATCATACTTGATTTCTCCGCTTTCGGGAATAGCGATGTTGGGATGGAACATGAGGCCTGCCTTTTCCTCCAGAGTCATCTGGGAGACCAGGTCAGCAATCCTCTTTTCCATGGGAAGACGCCAGTCTTCATAGGCGTCGAGCTTCCCGTTCTTGTTGAGATCCTTGAACTGATATTTCCCTTCAGTAATGATCTCAACCTTGCGTGCTCCGAGCTCAGGCTGCTCATACTTCTTTCCGCATGAGACTGCCGCAAGGATGACAGCTGCTACAACAAGTGCTTTTTTCATGATACGATTGGTTTGATATTATGATTTGGGTATTGCTTACAAAACCGTCACGACTGCTGAAGAATCCTCATAACCGTCAGCCGATGCCGTAATCTTCACCTGCCCCTTGGAGGAAGCATAGATGATGGCCTGGGTCCTTCCGTAGAAGGAAGTGTACTCTCCGGAGTCAAAACTCTCCTCGGATATCGCCCTGGCGCTTCCGAAACCGAGAAGTTCTCCTCCTTCTACATTGACTTTTATGAGGGTATCGGAGTTGGAGTCAACGACTCCGTTCTCGCCGACGAGGCAGACATCGACATAGATGAGATGTCCCTTTTCGACCTGCTGCTTCTCGGGAGCGACAGAAAGGCTGAGTTTGCCTATGGCGGATGTTAGGGCGTTCTCCCCGATGAGTTCATACTCGTTTGAAGCGGTCAGCTTGTACGCCTTCGCTGAAATCGTCCCCTCCGTATAAGGAATCCGGAACATGATCACCCCGTCCTTTGGAGTTCCGCTTTCGAGCAGGTTGTTGTTGAGGAAAAGGGACACCCTGTCAGCACGGGAATAGACCTCGATGACGGCAGGAACGCCCTCACGTCCTCTCCAGCTCCAGCTGGGGATTGAATTGGATGCCCTCCAGATGGAACGGCCGACGACGGGATCCTCCCTGACGGGACGCACTCCAAAGTAAGGGGTACCGTCATCCGCCCAGGCGATTTTGGCGAGATAGACCTCGGAAGTGGGATGGCCGGTCACGTCGATCGCTCCGGAAGAAGCGAACTTCCAGGGGTATGTCTTCGTGAAGCCTGTCCCCTCTCCCCCATATGTCCATGCCCCGGCGCCTACTTCTCCAAGATAATCCCACGCCGTCCACATGAAATCTCCCACCAGGTAAGGATACTCCTCGACCATCTTCCATGAAGTGAAGATATCCGGCGGATAAGTCTCGCTTCCCACTATCATACGGTCAGGATGGTACTGGGGTTCAATAGGATAACGTGCTGTCGCATAATTGTATCCCGCAATATCAAGAGCATCGAGGATGGGAGTCGTGGCTTCGTCTATCTCCTTCGTTAGTACGGCTTCCCCGATCTTTCCGGCGCTGGCCTGAACCGCTTCATTGAAAATGAGGCTCACATCCTCGGCTTCACGCTTCACCTTAGGCGCAGAAGGGGCAGCGGGTGCGGGAGGATTGTTCGTCCTGGCTCCGGCATTGGGGCCGCCTCCCATCATTCCCCTCATTCCACGGGGACCGAGGAATGCGAGGTTGACGCCCATGGTGGTGGGCCTTGAAGGATCTATTGAATGAAGATGGTCGATGATGCTGTGGGCGACTTCCATTCCGCCTTCCTTGACGGGATCTCCGACCTCGTTCCCGATAGAATACATTATGACGGAAGGATGGTTGAAGTCCTTCTCTACAATGGCGACGATGTCATTGTGATAGTTCTCCAGGAACCAGTTGCCGTAATCGTTTGCGTTCTTGGGGGTGAACCACATGTCCCAGAGCTCGTCCATAATGTACATTCCGAGTTCATCGCAGGCCTTGAGAAGTTCCTCCGAGCAGGGCTGATGGGCGCTTCTTATCGCATTGAACCCGTATTCCTTGAGGATGGCGACTTTCCTGTATTCCGCATCCTGCCATGAGGCCATTCCGAGGATACCGTTGTCCGCATGCAGGCATCCGCCCTTAAGAAGGGTTTCCTTTCCGTTGACAAGAAGACCCCTGTCATGATACCATTCGAGTTTGCGCACTCCGAAAGTTGAAGTGTACACGTCCTTTGTCTTGCCTCCGACGGAAAGGGTCGCCTTGACGGTATAAAGATAAGGATCGGTGTCCGACCACAGCCGGGCATCAGGAATGTCTATCATCACATCGTCTCCTTCAGCGGAAGCG
>ERZ842401.8070-NODE-8070-length-10500-cov-5.553854_pt1 | contig 10500 bp, 9 predicted proteins | sample MGYA00521270_ERZ842401 | MGnify/ENA primary metagenome ERZ842401 (study PRJEB31892, sample SAMEA3878208) | bioreactor metagenome | biome: Moose rumen | place: Sweden | collected 2011-10 | study: EMG produced TPA metagenomics assembly of the PRJEB12797 data set... | reverse complement strand
AAGGAGGTTGATGCCGTTATCGGAGATGCCAAAGTAGCCATTGAAATAAAATCCGTCGAGGAGGTCAGGACTCGTCATAAAAAAGGCTTGAATGCCTTCCACGAAGAGCATCCGGACTGTCGGCTGATCCTTGTTTCGCTTGAGCCGGTAACGAGGAAGGTTGAAGACATCGAGTTAATCTATGTGCTTGACTTCTTGAAGAAATTGTGGAACGGTGAAATATTCTGATGCGCCTATGCCAGTCCGTCCCCTCCAAGAAAGGTGCAGCGCAACCAATAAATGAGCGGGTTGTTTCACTTTTCAAAAAAGTGATTTTTTAAAATCTGTCAGAATAGAGCAGGTTTTACGATTGAGCTTGGTTACTCTTACTCTGCGCAAAATGATTTCTTGTATGTGTCGGCGTCATGGTTGCCCTTGAGCGGGAGTTCCGGAGACGAAAAACCCGGGGACTGGGGAGGTCTCCGGGCCTGAACGACATGAGAAGCGGAGTTCTTTGCCACTCCTCAGCCTGATGCTGAAAATGCCGGTGTGTGTCAGGATCTACCGCAGGGAGTTCCCGATGCAGCCGTTGGGCATCTGGATGTGAAGCATCTCGCAGATGGTCGGAGCGATGTCCACGATACGGCAGGGCTGGGAAGACTGGCCCGCCTCGACGTGCCATCCCATCAGCACGAAGGGGATGTGGCTGTCGTAAGGATTCCATTCGCCGTGGGTCGTGCCGACGTAGTCAGCACTGTCGGACGTCTCTATGTATTGGGAACGAGGGATGAGGATGATGTCGCCGCTGCGGTGAGGATGGTAGCCGTTGATGATGCGTTCGCGGATGAGGAGCGGGATGGTGGTTGAAGAGGCCTGCTCAAAGTCCACGACGAACTGGAAACGGTCGTCGGCGCGGAAGATGTCGATGGCGGCTTCCTTGACCTTCCGGAGGTCGCCGCCCTGACTGGCAATCAGCTCGTGGTCGAGGTAAATACGGCAGGAGTTGGTGGCCTTGATGAGCTTGCCGGTCAGTCCCGTACGCTCGCACAACTGTTCATTGTAGTCCTGCCGGTGACGGCCGAGTTCCAGACCGGCGGCGGGCAGGCTGTGGCTGCGCAGGAAATTGGGGTTGTGGGCTCCGCCGTGGTCGGCGCTCAGGAAGAAGAGGTAGCCGTCCTTGCCGTAGCGCTTGTCAAGCACCGAGAAGAAATGGGCGAGATCGCGGTCCAGGCGCATGTAGACGCTCTTGTTCTGCGGGCCCCGCGTTCCGAAGGCATGGCCGATGACGTCAGTGCTGGAGATGCTCACGCAGAGCATGTCGGTCACGTCGCCTTCGCCCAGATGCTCGTTTTCGAGCGCCGCCTCGGCCATCCGGAAAGTAAGCGTCACGCCTTCGTCGGTGCTCTTGACGTCCTTGCCCGGCTCCTGCTGGTACTGCCGGTTGAACTTCTCCACCCAGGTGGGGAGCGTCTCCATATAGTAGGTGCTCGTGACAAAGTGGCCGGCATCGGTGTCCCACCAGTAGGCGGCGTCGGCTCCGTGGCCCGCAGGCAGGATGGCAGCGCGGTCCTTCATGGCTACGCCGATGACCTTGGAGCGGAAGTCGGTGGCCAGCTTCAACTGGTCTCCCATCGTGTAGGACTGCAGGTTGCGGGGCGACATCAGGGCAGCTTCGTTGCTGGAACCGACGCCCTGTACCGTGTTGTCCTCGCAGCAGTAGGTGGGCACGCCGTCGATCAGGAAGTTGTTGCCGCAGATGCCGTGGATGGCCGGTACCGTGCCGGTGTATATGCTGCTATGGCCGATTGCCGTAACCGTAGGGACGTAGTTGATCATCAGGTTCTCATAGCTGAACCCTTCGTCTATCAGGCGCTTGAGGCCGCCCTCGCCGAACTGGTCATAGTAGTAGTAAAAATAATCCCATCTCATCTGGTCGATGACCATACCTACGACAATACGGGGCCGCTCGACCCGGGCCGATACAGGGGCTGTGCCCAGCACCAGGAAAGCGGAAAGGATAAGGAAAAACTTTTTCATGTTTGGATGCTCTTGTACTGCAAATATAATTATTCTTGCGGCCAAATTGGAAAGAATTGTTATTTTTGGGAGACAAAACCGCAATATTTTTTGCCGCCATATGATCTTTTTCCTTCTGGCAGCGCTGCTGCCCGCCTTCGTCCTGTTCTGGTATGTGTATTCCAGGGACATTACGCCCGAGCCCCGAAACGTCGTCCTCAAGGCGTTCCTGTACGGCGTCCTGGCCACCTTTGCCTCATCTCTGATTTCAGGCCCCCTCTCTTCCCTGGGGCTCTATACGCTGGAACCCGCCACGTTCTGGGAATCCGTCAAGACGGCATTCTTCGGCGCCGCCATCCCCGAAGAGAGTGCCAAACTCTTCATGCTCTGGCTGTTGCTGCGCAAATGCAAGGACTTCGACGAGCGCTATGACGGCATCGTGTACGCCACGGCCGTCGGGCTGGGCTTCGCTTCGTTCGAGAACATCCTGTACCTGGCCTCCTCCGGGCTCGGCTTCTTCCAGGTTGCGATCTCGCGGGCCTTCCTGGCCGTGCCCGGGCACTTCGCCTTCGCCGTGGTCATGGGCTACTACTATTCGGTGATGCATTTCTCCTGGCGGGAGAAAGAGAAGCGCAGCGCGGCCGTCAAGATGTGGCTCTACCCGGTCTTGCTTCACGGGGCGTACGACACAATCTGCTTCGCCTCCGGGATTACCGAGACATGGTCGGTCCTGCTGACCTTCGTGCTGCTGTTCTTCTGCCTTCAACTCTTCAAGAAAGCCCGCAACCGCATTATCTCGGAAGCGTCCCTGAACGCCCGTGAAGCGGGATTCTACGACACGCACCGGGACTTCTACAACAGCAGGCGGCACGAGAACTACTACGGCCGCGACTTCCGCTACTACTACCTCGACGGGGATGATTCCGTGGACGAGCAGTAGCGGTGAGGGATACCGTTTTTATCGTACAAACCCAAGCTGCAAATCCAAGGTCTGCAGACCAACACCCCCGACAATGAAAAAGTTTTTACTCCTCTTAGCATTGCTTCTTCCCCTGACGGCCGCCGCCCAGGAAGGGCTGAAGAAAGTTTATGACGAAACCCTCGACCAGAACGCCCAGATTGACGACGCCCTCAAGACCGCTGGGGCGAAGGGCAAGTTCGTGGTATGCCAGGTCGGCGGAAACTGGTGCCCGTGGTGCCTGCGGTTCGCCGATTTCATCACCAAAGATGCAGAAATCAGCAAGCTGATATCCGACAACTTCGTCTATATCCACGTTGACTATTCTCCCCGGACCTTCAAGGGCGACCCGGCGAGAAAGGCCCGCTCCGAAAGCATGATGAAACGCCTCGGCAGCCCGGCCCGTTTCGGATTCCCTGTGTTTGTGGTCCTTGGCCCCGACGGCAAGCTCCTCCACATCCAGGACTCAAGCTTCCTCGAAGAAGGCCAGGGCTACAGCAAGGAGAAGGTCACCCGCTTCCTACGGAGCTGGACTCCCGAGGCCGTGAGTCAGTGATGCCGGATGTGTTGTTTCATAACTTTTCGGCCGTAAACAAATTTCCTCCTGACCATGGAATTTTCGACAGAAATACTTGTAGCGCTTCTGATACCGTTGCTCGGGACTACGCTGGGGTCGGCCTTTGTTTTCTTCATGAAGAAGGACATTCCGCCGCGGGTCCAGAAGCTGCTGCTGGGGTTCGCCTCCGGCGTGATGGTGGCGGCGTCGGTGTGGTCGCTGCTCATTCCGTCCATAGAGACGGGGGGAAGCGTGTGGCCGGCCGTGCTGGGGCTGCTGGGAGGTTTCGCCTTCCTCCTGCTCATCGACCTGGTTACACCGCACATTCATGCCACCGGTGAGGAGGAGGGCCCTGTGAGCGGGCTTTCCCGTACCGCCAAGCTCTCCCTTGCCGTCACCATCCACAATTTTCCCGAAGGAATGGCCGTAGGCGTTGCCATCGCCGGGGCGCTGTCTTCCGGCTTCACCATGGCAGGGGCGCTTGCCCTCGCCCTGGGTATCGCCATCCAGAACGTCCCCGAGGGCGCCATCATTTCCATGCCCCTCCGCGCCGCTGGCAACAGCCGTCTCAAAGCGTTCGGCGTCGGCACCCTGAGCGGCGTCGTCGAGCCCGTCGGAGGCGCCCTGGTGCTGCTCCTCGCCTCGGCCGTCACGCCCATCATGCCCTGCCTGCTCGCCTTTGCGGCGGGCGCCATGCTCTACGTGGTCGTGGAGGAACTCATCCCCGAGACCGCCGAGGGCCCGCACTCCAACATCGGCACCATCGGCTTCGCCCTTGGCTTCGCCCTCATGATGTTCCTCGACGTCGTCATGGGCTGACCCTCCGAGCGGGGTGCGTTTTGGACCCCCAGTGCTCCCCGGTTGGGGCGATCGGGGTGCAAAATAGCCCTCCACTGCACCCCGGTTGCCATAAACTGCCGGGCGGGGAGACTTCCCCCTGCACTTACCCCTACACGAGTCTGTAGGGGTAAGAGCATTTTGGCCCATTTTCGTTCTTACCCCTGCATGCGTATGTAGGGGTAGTAACACCCATGCCCGTCTTTTGCACCCCATTTGATCAATTATCCCCCGACCTGGGTGCAAAACACCCCTCCACTGCACACCGCGCTGGGCATTCCAGGGCAATCGGGCCCGAAAAGTGCAAATTTGGGCCCGCAGGCGCCCGGAACAGACCAATCGGGCCCGAAAAACGCGATCTTGGGCCCGCGGGCGTTCAGGACAGGACAACCGCCCCGCACCCCCGCCGCCTTACACTCCCAGGAGCAGGCGGGCCAGGCGGAGGTCGTCGGGGGTGGTGATCTTGATGTTGAAGCGGGCGCCTGGGCAGGTGGAGACGGGGATTCCGGCGCGGTCGGCGACGGAGGCGTCGTCTGTGAAGGAGGGGTCGTAGGGCTGGGAGTATGCGCGCTTGATATCCTCGGAGAGGAACATCTGGGGGGTCTGGACGGCAAGAAGGGTGCTGCGGTCGGGGGCCGGGACGCCCGCGACGGCGCTGCGGAGCGTGTCCGTGACAGGAAGCACGGGCACGAGTGCCCGGGGCCCGCCGGGAGCGGACATCCCGTCGAGCATGGAGCGCACCAGCGCCGGCGGGACCAGAGGCCGCACGCCGTCGTGGATGGACACGACGGCGCCGTCCGGGACCTTGGCCAGCGCGGCCTGCACGGAGTGGAAGCGGGTCATCCCCCCGGCCACAAGCTGTTGCGGGAAGGAGACCGCCTGCTCCAGACACATCTCGCGCCATGTCCGGATATGGCGCTCGGGCAGCACGATTATCACCCTGGCCGAGGGCTCGGCGGCAAGGAACTGCTCCACGCTGCGCTGGAGCACGCTCATGCCGCCCAGGTCGAGGAACTGCTTGGGGACGTCCCCGCCCATGCGGGTGCCGCTGCCTCCGGCGACGAAAATTGCATAGATTTCCCGAGCTTTCATAATTGTAACAAATTTAGTAGTTTTTCTTGAAATTTGATTAAATTTGTAGTCCTTCATCCGCAACTGTACTGAATTATGGCTTTTTCATTCCTGAACCAAGAGCTCGCTATAGACCTGGGCACCGCCAATACCGTCATCTACCAGAATGACAACATAGTCCTCGACGAGCCCAGCATTGTCGCCATCGACAACAGCACCGGCAAGTGCATCGCCATCGGCCAGAAGGCCAAGCTCATGCACGAGCGCAACAACCCCGGCATCCGCACCATCCGCCCCCTCAGGGACGGCGTCATCGCCGACTTCAACGCCGCCGAAATGATGATCCGCGGCTTCATCAAACAAGTCAACAGCAAACACCGCAGCCTCTTCACCCCCAACCTCAAGGTCGTCGTCGGCATCCCCTCCGGATCCACCGACGTCGAGATCCGCGCCGTCCGCGACTCCACCGAGCACGCCGGCGGCCGCGACGTCTACCTCATCTTCGAGCCCATGGCCTCCGCCCTCGGCATAGGCCTGGAGGTCGAGGCCCCCATCGGCAACATGGTTGTCGACATAGGCGGCGGCACCACCGAAATCGCCGTCATCTCCCTCGGCGGCCTGGTATTCCAGGAGAGCATACGCACCGCCGGCGACGTCTTCACCGCCGACATCCAGCAGTACCTCCGCCAGCAGCACAACATCCGCGTCGGCGAAATCACCGCCGAGAAGATCAAGATAGCCGTGGGCGCCGTCATCCCCGACCTTGACGATGAACCCGAACCCTTCATCGTCCGCGGTCCCAACCTCATGACCGCCCACCCCGTCGAGGCCACCATCACCCACCAGGAGATAGCCCACTGCCTCGACAAGTCCATCGCCAAGATCGAAACCTCCATCCTCCACGTCCTCGAGAACACTCCCCCCGAGCTGTACTCCGACATAGTCGAAAACGGCATCTACCTCGCCGGCGGCGGCGCCCAGCTCCGCGGCCTCGCCAAGCGCTTCACAGACAAGGTCAACATCCAGTTCCACGTCTGCGAAGACCCCCTCCATGCCGTTGCCCGCGGCACGTGCGAGGCCCTCAAGAACACCGACCGATACTCCTTCCTCATGCGATAGATGGCCAAGGGCAGAACGGTTTGGGCAGGAATCGCAACGGCGGCAGTCTTCATTCTTCTGGAGATTGCCGCTTTGTCCCTGTTGCATTCGTCGTCCGCTCTCCAGAACGTCTGGCTCAACCGCATCAGCCACAACGTCATGGCCTTCAACTGGGGCGGCGTCCAGAAGGTCAAGGGCTACTTCGGCCTGCGCGAGCAGAATGACATCCTCGCCGGCCGCAACTATGAGCTCTTCAAGGAACTCCAGCACTACAAGGAGCTCGAACGATCCATGCGCGCCATGGCCAGGCTCGACTCCGCCAACCTGCCCCCTCACTTCAACTACATCCCCGCCGAGATTACAGCGATGGGCACCAACTCCCGTCACAACTACATCATCATCGACAAGGGCGGGGAAGACGGCATCAAGACCGGCAGCGCCATCATCACCCCCAACGGCGTGGTCGGCATGGTCTACGCCGTCGACAAGCGCTACTCCTACGGCCTTTCGCTCATGAACGAGCACGTAGGCGTGAGCGCCCGCATCGGCCGCGAAGGCCTCGTCGTCCCCCTCCAGTGGGACGGCAAAGGCTCCGACCACGTCATCCTCAGGGACATCCCCCTGCACCTCGACATCCCCGTCGGCGACACCGTCTGGACCAGCGGCAGCTCGAAGGTCTACCCGCCCGACATCCCCATCGGCACCACCGAGGGCTTCAGGGTTGCCGACGGCGCAGTCGGCATCGTCGACGTGCGCCTCTTCGTCGACCTTTCCTCGCTCCGCTACGTCATCGTCGCCGAGAACCCCGACCGTGAAACCATAGAAGAACTTTCGCGATGAAGGAGTGGCATTTCTGGATTGTATTCGTCCTTCTGACGATAGCGCAGATCGTCCTGTGCAACTTCCTCAGCCTTCCTGGGTACGCGGTGCTGTCGGTGCTGCCGGTGCTCATCCTGATGCTCCCCCTGCGCATGGGCGACATCCCCATGATGGCAGTAGCCTTCGCCCTGGGCTTTGCCGTCGACTTCTTTTCGACCGGCATGCTGGGGCTCACTTCGGCAGCGCTCGTGCCCGTGGGACTCGCCCGCAACTCGCTGATTTCGCTCCTCTTCGGCGAGGAACTCGGTCCGCGTGAGGGAGAACTTACGATTACCCTTTTCGGCGTGCCCAAGTTCGCCCTTGCGACGCTCCTGCTGTGCGTGCTGTATTTCGCCGTATTCGTATGGGTCGATTCAGCCGGCACCCTCGGCTTCTGGGCGTGCCTGCTGCGTGCAGCCCTGTCGATTCTCGTGAGCACGCCCGTGTGCCTTGCCGTCGCAAAACTGCTCAGGCCCGAGTAGCATGGAGGAGCGTGACAACAGGTCGACCCGGCTGCTGATAGGCCTCGCCGCAGTGTTCGTGATACTGCTGGGGAGGCTCTTCTGGGTCCAGATCGTCGACGAGCGCTACAAGATCGACGCAGACAACAATTCCATGACGCGGGAGATCATCTACCCGCCCCGGGGCGTCATCTACGACCGCAACGGCAATCTGCTGGTAGGCAACCGCATCTGCTACGACATCATGGTGACGCCCCGCGAAGTCACCGCCTTCGACACCCTCGCGCTCGCACAGGCCCTCGACACCACCGCAGAGTTCGTGCGCGAACGGATGGAGTACTATTACAACTACCGCACCCGCATAGGCTGGCAGACGCTTACCTTCCTCAAGCAGGTCAGTGCCGAAACCTACCTCAAGTTCGCCGAGCAGCAGTACATGTTCCCCGGCTTCAAGAGCCAGGCCCGCGGGGTGAGGGAATATCCCTTCAACGCCGGCGGCAACCTGCTGGGCTACATCTCGGAGGTGAATGCCGAATACCTCAAGGACCACCCCGACTACCGGCCCGGCGACTACTACGGACGCACGGGGCTTGAGGCCGCACGCGAGGACGACCTCCGCGGCAAGACCGGCTGGCACATCTACCTGCGCGACTCCCGGGGCCGCCAGAAAAGCCCCTACAAGAACGGCGAATACGATGTCGAAGCCATCCCCGGCAAGGACATCACCACCACCATCGACTCCCGCCTCCAGAACTACGGCCAGCGGCTCATGGACGGCAAGAAGGGCAGCCTCATAGCGATCGAACCCTCTACCGGCGAAATCCTGGCGATGGTGTCGAGCCCCGGCATCGACGTGAGCGTGCTGTCCGACTTCGGCAAGCACTACAGCGCCCTCTCGCAGAACAAGCACAAGCCCCTGTACAACAGGGCTGTCTCGGCGTCGTACCCTCCCGGTTCCGTGTTCAAGCTCGTCAACGGGCTTGTGGGCCTGCAGGACGGGGTGCTACAGCCGGGGATGTACTATTCCTGCTACGGCGGCTACGTCTACACGGCCAGCGGCAAGAAGCTCGGCTGCCACGGCCACCGCACGCCCCTCAACATGGAGGATGCGGTCATGATGTCCTGCAACGGCTACTTCTGCCACGTCATGCGCACCATAATGGAGAACCCTGCCTACGGCTCCACCGAGGAGGCCTACAACCACTGGCGCGAGATGGTGATGAGCTTCGGCTTCGGCGGCAAGCTCGGCAGCGACTTCCCCTCCGAGCTGAGCGGCAACATCCCCACGGCCGACTTCTACAACAAGCGCTACCGCAAGGGTCACTGGCGCTTTCCCACCATCGTCTCCCTGTCCATCGGTCAGGGCGAAATCCTCACCACGCCCCTCCAGATTGCCAACCTCGCCGCCATAATGGCCAACCGCGGCTACTACTACATCCCCCACGTGGTCAAGGCTTCCGAGGGCGTCGAAATCGACCCCAAATACTACCGGCGGCAGTACACGCTCGTAGACTCGCTTCACTTTCCCAAGATGGTGCGCGGCATGTGGAAGGCGGTCAACTACTTCGGCGACGGTGCCACCGCCAACGTCGCTTACGTGCCGGGGCTCGACATCTGCGGCAAGACCGGCACCGCCCAGAACCCCCACGGCAAGGACAATTCGGTCTTCATCTGCTTCGCTCCGATGGACGATCCCAAGATTGCCGTGGCCGCCTACGTCGAGAACGCTGGTTCGGGCGCAAGCTGGGCCAGCCCCATCTCCTCCCTTCTGGTCGAAAAATACCTCCTGGGCGAAATCTCCGACGGCCGCAAGGAACTCGAACACCGCGTCATGCGCACAAAGCTTATCCGCCAATGAACACCGAAGAACTTGACAGGGGCCTGAGGCGCACGGTCGACTGGAGGCTTATCGTGCTGTACCTGCTGATGGTGCTGTTCGGCTGGATCAACATCTATGCGGCGGTGCGGAGCGCAGAACCGTCGGGCATATTCGACCTGGGCTGCAACAGCGGCAGGCAGGCGGTATGGATTGCGGGCGCGCTGATTCTGGCAATCGTCATCCTGTTCGTCATTCAGCCCTACTTCTGGGAGAGCGTGAGCCGACCGGCATACGTGGTGGTGCTGATGCTGCTGGTGCTGGTCATCTTCATGAGCAACAACGTCAAGGGGTCGCACTCCTGGTTCGAGCTGGGGCCGGTGAAGTTCCAGCCGGCGGAGCTGTCCAAGATTACCACTTCGCTCGTGCTGGCGTCGCTCCTGAGCAGGCCGGGATTCAAGCTCCAGTCGTGGAAGAGCCTGCTTGCGGCGGCGCTCGTGACAGGTCTTCCGATGCTTGTCATCATCGCAGAGAGCGAGACCGGCTCGGCCCTGGTGTACGTGGGATTCATATTCGTCTTGTACCGCGAAGGGCTTTCGGGCTGGTGGATAGGGCTCGGGGTGCTGGCTGTCATCCTGTTCATACTGACGCTCACCACGCACTGGTGGGTGTCGCTGGCGGTCGCGGCGGCGGTGGCGCTGTTTTTCCTCATCCACTACAGCCGCCGGACACAGTCGCTCAGGCGCCGCCGCGCCGTGGTGAGGAATTCCATCGTGAGGAGGATGTCCTCTTCCTCGTCGTCATCCGTGGCGATCTTGCACTTGCACGTGAACACGGCGACCTTGGAGTG
>ERZ842401.8069-NODE-8069-length-10501-cov-4.158147_pt1 | contig 10501 bp, 10 predicted proteins | sample MGYA00521270_ERZ842401 | MGnify/ENA primary metagenome ERZ842401 (study PRJEB31892, sample SAMEA3878208) | bioreactor metagenome | biome: Moose rumen | place: Sweden | collected 2011-10 | study: EMG produced TPA metagenomics assembly of the PRJEB12797 data set... | reverse complement strand
TTGGCCGTGGAGGCGGCTTCCGCTGTTCAGGCGGACTTCGCCGGAGTGGATATCCTTCAGACCAAGGACGGTCCCGATGTATGTGAAGTGAATTCCAACGCCCACATCAAGAACCTTCTGAATGCTACAGGTATCGATGTGTCGGACCTGATGATCGGATACATCAAGGAATTCATGCAGTGATACCGTGAGATGCTGGATCCTGTACGACAAGGAAGACTTGGAAGGCAACCGTTTCTTCGCCGAACGTCTTATGGAATCGGGTAATGAATTGGGTTTCGATTGCTCCATAGTAACGACGGATTCGATAGACTATGAGGATGCACCAGAGGTCGTGGTCTCCCGCATCAGGGACAGCGACATACTCTCGCAGCTGGAGGATTACGGCAGCACCGTCTACAACAGGTCATCAGTGTGCAGGATATGCAACGACAAGGCATTCGCATACTCCTTTGTCAGGGGCCTTGGCATCCCGATACTTCCGTTCTCCTTCCCCGGACAGGAGATGCCTGCTGGTCCGCCGTGGGTGGTGAAATCATGCATAGGTCACGGTGGTACGGAGGTCTTCAAGGCGGATTCCAAAGAGGATGTCGACAGATGTGTCTCGGAACTCGAGGGGAGGAGGCCGATCATCCAGAGCTTTGCATCAGATCCCGGGAAGGACATGAGGGTCTACGTCCTAGGCGGAAGGATAATCGCATCGGTCCTTCGTTCATCCGATAAGGATTTCAGGGCGAACTTCAAACTCGGAGGCAAGGCGGAACTCGTGGAGACTCCCGATGAGATCAAACAAATCGTAAGAAGGATCCTCCCCGAATTGATGGCCGACTTCATCGGCATCGATTTCGTGTTCGGGGACGGTAAGGTCTATCTCAACGAGATAGAGGATGTGGTCGGTACCAGGATGCTTTACTCCCTGACCGACCTGGATCCAGCGAGGATGTACATGGAGTACATCGCTCACTCGAAGATCTCTTTGTAAATCTGATCGACCAGTTCCGCGTAGGTCAGTCCCCTGTCGGAGGCGACTTTGCGAACAAGGTCCATCGTTCCGGATCCGTACTGCGCCGCTTTCTTCTTCTTTTCGGCGATGAACGGGTAACCGAGGTTGTTGGCGACCTGCCTGAGGAGCATCTTCCTGTGGTCCTGGTCCGCGGGTACGAGTTCCTTGAGGTCCATTGCGTTGACCTGCATGGTGACCAACGGATCCATGTAGGGATACAGTACCTTCCTTCCGAAGTGGTCAGCGACCTTGGTCTCGTGAGGGATGGTGGACGAGATGAGCTTACCCATGTCCGCCTTCCTCATCCTCTCGAGTTCCTCGACGGGGAGTCCGATGTACTTGGAGTATCCTGCGAATAACTCATCCGAACCCTGTCCGCTCAGGACGTACTTCTCGCGGACGGTCCTGCAGACGAAGAACAACGGGAGCTCGAACGAGAGCGTGAGAGGACTGGAGGTTCCGGTGATGGAGATCATCTCCCTGAGCCTCGCCTCGATGTTGTCCTCGTTGAGGGGGATGTGCAGCCACGGGAGACCGAGCTTCTCGGACATCTCTCTGGCCATGACCACGTCGTATGAACTGTCCTTTCCAGATGTGTACAGCGTGACAGATCTCGCGTGTTCCTTTGCGATCGCGGCGACCAGACCGGAGTCCAGTCCTCCGGAGAATGCTACAGCAACATCTTCGCCCTGTACCTGACTCTTGACTGCTGATACCAGGGCGTTCTCGAGATTCTCAGATTCAACTGACATAATGCACGCATCGAGTACCATTGATAAAAAAGGATTCCATTAACGGTGCGAGAATGTGCGTCCCAATGCAAGTTCATTTATACATCGTGTGATGGTAATCATCCATCGCTAGGTGATTGGATGGGATTCTTGGATAAGACCATAACCAAAGCAAAGGCAACGGCGAAGAGCACAGCGAGCAAGTACAACGAGAGCAGGGATGCCAGCAAGATTGCGTCCCAGATAAAGGCCGAGAAGGAGCAGGTCAGAGAATGCTACGAGACCATCGGGAAGGAGTACTACCGCTTCACATATGACGGCGATGCATCCCACAAGGACTGCTTCGGCGACCTGGTGGAGCGCATCAACGTCTCCAGGAAGACCATCGAGGACCTGGAGCTCCAGCTCGAGGAGATAAGGGCCAGGGGTCAGGGGGAGAGGGAGAGCATCAAGGCCGACCAGGATGCGAAGCTCGAGGAGATCGAGACCACTGATGCCGAGGCCAAGGCCCTCAAGGAACAGATGAAGAGGGACAAGGACGACGTCTTTTGAAACTCATAATCCCGGGGCCTGAAGTGCGATATCTGCGATCAGGGACATCTGCGGTCCATCTCGTTGTGGACTATCGTGATGCACTGGCTCGCATGGTAGCTTATGGGTCCCACGGAAACCTTGAGGAACGGGTGTGCATTCAGCACCCCTTCCTCCTCTTCTGTCAGATCGGCGTTATCACCGAGTATGAAGCACGGATGAGGCGGGAATTCGAATCCCCTGATGTCGACACCGGACTCCCTCAGGTGAACGAAGGTCACCCCTTCTTCGGACAGCTCGCGGAGAATGTCCTCGAATCCTGCCCTGGATATGTAGACCCCTGTGGTGGACTTCGTCCATTTGCCTTTCACTGCTTCCTTCTTCAGAGCGGCACGCATCAGTCCCGCGATGCTCCTCTCGTCAGAGTTCAGCCCTTGGATCTCATTTCCGCATATCTTAATCGTCTTGGGTGCATCCTTCCCGCCCAGAAGGACCAGGTATGCCCTGGATTCCTTCCTCAGACCGTTGCTGAGGCAGAATGTCGTGCCGATGCATCTTGCCAGGACATCAAGGCTTCCTCCGGATCCGGCGATGTCGTTGAATTCGAAGTCGGCGGTGGTCTTGGCACGGTGGCCGATGACGATGAATGTACTGTCCATGTTGCCGTGAGTATCTCCCATATTGGTTTTTAACATGTTGATTCGTTTTACAATGTGAATCATTCGGTTTTACACATAGGTTTGAATAACGCTTTCACAAAACGAAACGCTATACTTTTAAACCTCTCCTTCAGATGAAGAGTCTTTCCGTGGACGTCCCCTCGGTCTTTTAGTCTTAGATTCGGAATGTTCCTTCTTAGGCCTCCCTCTAGGATTCTTTACATCGATTATACGCGGCAGAAGCCCTAGATCAATCAGGATGTTGCGGTCGGAGTCGGTGATCTTGCGTATCATCCAATTTCTGTCGGCATCCATCATCATGGATGCCCTGCGAAACTTCTTCAGGACGTGATTGTATGGGACGCCGCTCAGTTCAGGTACCTTCTCGAAGGCCTTCCTCATCTACTACGGATTCCTTGACATGCTGGTCGATCCCATGTCGTGGCTGACGTCCGGACTGTTGGGTCTTCCGGCGATAACGATAATCGCATTCATCGTCGGTCTTGTGCGCAAGGAGATGTCCTACGGTATGCTTGTCGTACTTGCAGCATCCCAGGGCATCACGGACATGTCGCAGTTCATGACCCCTGCACAGTATGTGATATTCGGCCTGGTCATGGCGATATACGTGACGTGCCTATCAACCATGGTCGCTCTCCACAGGGAGATGGGAACGAGGGATACCATGATCATCTTCGCATCCGCTATCGTCGTCGCTGTTGCGCTAGGTACCGTTTTCAACCTGATCCTACCGTTCGTGATGTGAGAATGCATCTCGGTCCGACTTATCCAAAGTCTGTCTCAGTAACACTTATTTAACCTAGAATATGCTTTTCGTATGCATGACAGGCGTAACACGTATAGGGGTATCCCTCGAACCGAATCTTTTGGAAGCTTTCGACGAAGATATCGCCAAGAAAGGATACAGCAGCAGATCCGAGGCCCTGCGTGATCTTGTCCGCGACTCGCTCGCGGAGAACGAATGGAAGAACGATGACGAATGGATGGTAGGAACGATAGTGATAGTCTATGATCACACATCCTCTGCCGTAGGGGACAGGCTCACGGACCTGCAGCATCACCACCACAACCTCGTCAAGACGTCTGTCCACATCCACCTCGATGACGACAAGTGCATGGAGATTCTCATCTGCGAAGAGAAGCTCAAGAACCTCAAGGACTTCGCATCCGAGGTCACAAGCCTGAAAGGTGTCCTCAGGGGAAGGCTCACCATGGTCGCACCCTCCTCCGGAAACCTCCACCACGTCGGTCACAGGCACTGATTCTTCTACAGGGTGCCGTCTGGCACCCTTTTCAATCTTTCGTCGATATAGGTTAATATTGGAGGTTGGGTGTATCATCCAATGAATTCAATAAGAGCATTCAAGGCAAGCGCGGTCCTTTCCGTATGCCTTCTGCTGTTGGCATCGTTCGTTATCGTTGTGGCACCCGACGCCTTCGATTCCGATGCCAAGTCTGATGACTATTATTTCAGCGGAGAGCTTATGGAGGTCCTTTCGGACTCCGACGGAGTCAATGAGAACACCAAATCTACTACATGGACGACTGACAACGTACGCGGTTACGCCATCGTTGGCGAGTACGTTTTCATGACCGATAAGAACGGAGATATCATCAAGAAGGAGATCAAGACCGGAACAGAGGTAAAGAAGGCCGCTACCGGGGTCACTTCCGGAAACGATTACCTTGCGGTCGGTGGAGGACTCATTCTCGATCCCGCATCGGGAAACGTTTACGATCTGGAACTCAACCAGGTATACACTCTCGGTATCACATCCGATCAGGGATACTACGAGGACGGATACTGGTACGTCGTGAAGGCCGACAAGACATGCAATTGCTTCCCTGCCACCGACGAGGACAAATCCAAGTCTGACAACGTCCAGTCCACCAAGTGGTCGGAGCCTTTCATATTCTACATCGACGGTTACACGCTCACCGTCTCGCTGGCATTCAATGGCAAGTACATCTTCTACCCCGGAATCGGAGAGTCGGATGCAACGTTGCGTGTCCTCTATTGTGTCGACAAGGCCACGGGAAAGCAGGTCGACAGCATCGAGATGACCGATATCAAGGGCACGTACTGGAACAGCGGTTTCATCCAGTGCTTCGATGACAAGGTCATAGTGACCACCCATTGGGACAGTATGTACACACCTGTCCGCGAGGGGACCGACTACAAGGTCATGTTCACAGTCGATGTCGGATCCGATGGTAAGTTCAAGACCGACTCGGTGAAGTATCTGTCCAATGGATTCAACGATACATACGGTTCATGCCTCGTCGTAGTTGACGGTCTCGGATACGCCCAGGCCGGACTGAGATTCGAGGTATTCGACATGAAGACCGGAACCGTCATCGCAAGCACAGAGAAGGATTCACGTCTTGGAAAGACCTACAGCAACATCGCGATCGCTGCAGGTGACGACGGTTACGTAAGGGGTTATGTCTCCCCTGCAGGTATACCCAACCCTCTGACGCCTGTCGACGGACTGATATGCTTCGAGTACAACGTCAAGACGAAGGAGATCCGTACATTCGATCTGAAGGTCGGTACTGCAACCGCGGACAGCACCAACTCCGTCAAGATCGGACCCAATGGTGAGATCGTGTTCGCAAAGAACGACGGAAAGCTCTACTGCATCACATCCTCCCACGAGCGTTCCTCGGGTTCCGACGCTACAATGACGATCGTCATCGTCGTGGTAGTGATCATCCTGCTCATCGCTCTCGTCGTGTTCCTCGCAAGGTACAAAGGCAAGCAGCAGACACCTTGATCAAACCGGGCCCGTCCTCCGGGGCGGACCCCTTATTATTTATAATTAAAATAATACGCGAATAATCGCGAATCCGAAGCCTTTACCCAACTAAATAAATACCATCTGGACAGTTCTTAATAGGCTATGAGGAAACTTATCATCACCGAGAAGGCAAACGCCGCAAGAAGAATCTCAACAATACTCTCCGACGGTAAATCTACATCGAAGAGCACGAGCGGGGCCACGGTGATCTCGTTCACCGCAGGAGGCGACGACTACGATGTCGTCAGTCTCAGGGGTCATATTATAGAATTGGATTATCCAAAGGAATACAACGATTGGAGCGCGATCAACCCTCCGGACCTTGTATTCGCACCCCAGGTGAAGACGGTACGCGTCAAGTCCATCCTCAGCACCATAAAGGATCTCGCATCCAACGCGGACGAGATCATCATCGCTACTGACTACGACAGGGAAGGAGAGCTCATCGGTATGGAGACCGTCAAGTCCATCGATGCCGATATGACCAAGGTCAGAAGGGCAAAGTTCAGCGCCCTGACAAAGGGAGAGGTGGAGGCGGCGTTCGCGAACCTCACAGATCCGGACGAGAAGCTCGCCGATGCCGCAGAGGCAAGGCAGATCGTGGACCTCTCATGGGGAGCGGTGCTCACAAGATTGATATCCCTCTCGTCGGGACAGGTCGGTAACAACTTCATGTCGGTAGGAAGGGTACAGAGCCCTACCCTCAAGCTCCTTGTCGACAGGCACGAGGAGATCGAGAACTTCGTCCCAGTTCCCTATTGGAACCTCGTGGGCAAGTTCGGAATGCTCGCATTCAAAGGGGACCACGAGAAGAACCCCTTCTGGAAGAAGGAAGAGGCCGAAGCGGTCCTGGCGAAGGTGAACGGCAGCAAGACCGGTACTGTCGCCAAATATCAGTCAGAGTCCAAGGAGGAGTACAGGCCCGCGCCTTTCGATACCACTATGATGCAGGTCGAGGCCAACAAGATTGGTATCCCTCCCACGACGGCCATGAAACTCGCCGAGGACCTCTACACCGGAGGATACATCTCGTACCCCCGTACGGAGAACACGGAATATCCCAAGAGCCTCAACCTCAGGTCCGTATTGGACAAGCTCAAGGATTCGGATTTCAAAGCGGAGGCGGCGGAGATCCTCGCTCAGGAAAGGATCTATCCCTCGAAGGGAAAGAGGACCACAACGGACCATCCACCTATCTACCCCACTGCCGGAGCGACATCGGATAAGATGAAGGGCGACAAGTGGAAGCTCTACGAGCTCATCGTGAGGAGGTTCCTCGCCACTGTCGCACCTAACGCCAAGGCAGAGGTCACTAAGTGCGTCATCGATGTGGAGGGAGAGAACTTCGAATCCACAGGATACGTGCTCAAGGAGGCCGGCTGGAAGAAGTACTACAAGAAGTATCTCCCGGCGAACGAGAGCAAGCTCCCTGCCATGAAGGAAGGTGACGTGATCGACATCAGGTCGATGGCGATCGTGGAATCGGAGACCAAGCCCCCGTACAGGTACAACCAGGGTTCGCTTATCCAGGAGATGGACAGGCTTCAGCTCGGTACCAAGAGTACGAGGCACGACATCATCGGAAAGCTGTTCTCCAGGAACTATGTGCAGGGTAACTACATGATCCCCACCCCCAGCGGTATCGCGCTCACGAAGTCGCTGGAGAAGCACGGAGGAGGAATCACGGAGCCTGATATGACGGCCAAGTTAGAATCCGATATGCTCTCGATCTCGGAGGGTAAGAGGACCCTCGACTCCGTCGTATCGGAGTCGCAGGAGATGCTCCACGATGTGGCCGTCAAGATATCCGATGAATCCGCCGATATCGGTAAGGAGATTAAGGATGCCCTGCATTCGCAGCAGCACATCGGTATCTGCCCTACGTGCGGCAACAACATGTCGGTCAAGAGGTCCAAGAACGGTAACTTCATCGGATGCGACGGATACCCGGACTGCAAGCGTGCGTATCCGCTTCCCAGAGGAGCTCTCATACAGACCGTCGATACGACATGTCCCGTGTGCGGTCTCCCGCAGCTCAGGATCATCAGGAGAGGCAACCCTCCGTCGGTGCAGTGCATCGATCCCAAGTGTACGAGCAACATCGCCATGAACGATCTCGGACTCTGTCCTACCTGTAACAACGGTCATATCAGGATAATGTTCTCCAAGGCAGGCAAGAGGTTCGCAGGATGCTCCGCATGGCCCGCCTGTACGCAGACGTACCCGCTGAGGCCCAGAGGCACCATAGCGCCCGCAGGGAAGTCCTGTGCGATCTGTAAGGCACCTATGATCAAGGTAGGTTCTTTGGAGGAGTGCATCAACCCTGACTGTCCGGCCAAGAAGAAGGCCGCTCGTACCGTCAAGACTCCTGCGAAGAAGAAGGCCTCGTCCGAGTGACGGGAGAACAATGGTTGGATGGTTAATCCACCATTTTTAATAACCTATCGCTAGGCATTATATACCAGTCTGCAGAGGGTTTATTAACAGTAACACGAAATAAAAATTAGTATTACTCTCTAATGTTCTTAGAGTTAATACGATTCCTCATCGATGAGACCATCGTAGAGGTTGTTCAGGTAGTCGATCTCGTTGGCTATCCGCCTGTTCCGGCAGGACATGCATTCGAGATCCTTTCCCAGAGAAATCTTGAGCTGCATCTCGGCTTTGTCCAAGGCGACGATACGTCCGCAGGCACAGTATACACACATCTCGTTCTCCGACGAGAACATGTCCAGTCTGATCCTGGACTGTGCATGCGGAATGTAACTTCCAACGTTACACGTATCTCCATCCATCTCTTGGTCCCCCAACACGCAGCTTGCATCGGGCTTGATTGCAGTCAAAAGTGACCGACGCACCTACAAGACACATGACAAACTATGTCTGATATAAACCCTTAGTTTAACAAGATTCTGTTATCCCATTTAGTCGAATAATATAATCGAAATTTGTACATTTTTGGATAGTAAGCTTTATATATATCATATAAGCGATTTTAACGCTACTTTTGAGTATAAAAATCCATCAGATGATACGAAAATCGTAATTCCGCCACGCTTTTCGTCACTGCCTAGGATTGCTTATAAGGTCCTTCTTCACGTCCCATAATTTCTGGGAGAGATCAACATAGTACTGATGGGGGTTGGCGAAACGCTTCACCTCATCCCATAGCGTATCCAATTCCTTTGCGCAGTGCTCGCGGATCTCCGGGAGCGAGGGGAGTTCGTGCACGAGCTCACCGTTCTCGATGACCTTGACCATGAGTTCCTTCGCAGTATACTCTGTCATCGTCTTCCTCTTCCATGTTGCCGAGGGATCGAACAGCTCCAAAGGTTTCGTTGTGTCAATTACCTCGTCATGGATGCATATGAGGTCGGCAACGGCCATGCCGTCCTTGCCGTAGATCCTGTAGATCTTCTTGAAGTGGGGTGTGGTGATCTTCTCCACGTTCTCGGATATCTTGATCCTCGGGGTGATGACGCCATCCTCCTCTGTAGCGACTAGTTTGAACACTCCGTTGAGCACGGGGTCGCTGTGGGATGTGATGAGATTGTCCCCTACGCCGAATCCGTCTATGATCGCACCCTGGTCGAGAAGGTCTTTGATGAGATTCTCGTCGAGGGCATTCGAGACTATGATCTTGCAGTCCTTGAATCCAGCATCGTCGAGGATCTTCCTTGCCTTCTTCGTGAGGAACGAGAAGTCGCCCGAATCGAGGCGTATGGCGCATTTAGTGATACCTGTGGCCTTGAACGCCTTTATGGCGTTGGGGATACCGCTCTTGAGCGTATCGTAGGTGTCGACGAGCAGCGTAGCGTTATTGGGGTACAGTTCACAGAACTTCACGAATGCCTCGTACTCCGAATTGAACATCATGACCCATGAGTGGGCCATTGTACCACTCGCAGGCACTCCGTACCATTTGTCGCTCACCGTGCATGCGGTACCGCCGCATCCAGCGATGTAGGCCGCTCTTGCGCCCAGTATGGCCGCATCGGTGCCCTGTGCCCTCCTGGAACCGAATTCCAGGACGACCCTTCCATCCGCCGCTCTGACGATACGGTTGGCTTTGGTGGCTATGAGGGTCTGGTGATTGAGCGTAAGCAGGGAGAACGTCTCCAGGATCTGTGCCTGTGCTATGGGTGCCCTGATCGTTACCAAAGGCTCTCCGGGGAACACAGGGGTCCCCTCCGGAATGGCCCATACGTCGCCAGTGAAACGGAAGTCCTTCAGATACTGGAGGAACTTCTCAGAGAAGGTGTTCTTGGAACGCAGGAACTCTATATCCGAATCCGTGAAGCGGAGGTTCAGGATATAGTCCACCAGCTGCTCCAGACCTGCGAATATGCAGAAACCTCCCCTGTCGGGGACGTTCCTGAAGTATATGTCGAAGTACACTATGTTGTCCTGGCGTCCGTTGTCCACGTATCCGTTGGACATCGTGTACTCGTAGTAATCGCACAGCAGGGGAATGTTCCTGTCGTTCTCCATGGGATTGCCTCAGAGGTGGAACTTGGATACTCCCGGGAACTTGGCCTTGGAACCGAGCTCCTCTTCGATCCTGAGCAGACGGTTGTACTTGGCCGTCCTCTCTCCCCTCGCGGGTGCACCGGTCTTGATCTCTCCGGAACCCCATCCGACTGAAAGGTCTGCGATGGTGGTGTCCTCGGATTCTCCGGACCTGTGGGATACGACGACGTTGTATCCGTTCTGGAAGCTCATGTATGCCGCTTCTCCGGATTCGGTGACCGTACC
>ERZ842401.8068-NODE-8068-length-10501-cov-6.278288_pt1 | contig 10501 bp, 13 predicted proteins | sample MGYA00521270_ERZ842401 | MGnify/ENA primary metagenome ERZ842401 (study PRJEB31892, sample SAMEA3878208) | bioreactor metagenome | biome: Moose rumen | place: Sweden | collected 2011-10 | study: EMG produced TPA metagenomics assembly of the PRJEB12797 data set... | reverse complement strand
AGTATTACAATAGTTCTACAATAGTATTACAATAGCGCATTGTAGAACTATTGTAATACTATTGTCGAACTGCCCTTCCTGGGGATGTGCTGTGCGAAATCTGCGCGGCGCCGCCGCCGGACACAATATAAGGCGGCAGGAAGCCGTTATATAGGCAGACAATGAATTTACCCCTGTGGTATGCGGGCGTTGCATGCAAAGGAGACAGCGGAGAGGCTCAAACTGCCGGTTTTTGTTGCCGGAAGTTGCCGGAACGGCCTGCACGGAGCATCTGCAACGCATGTGCCAGGGAGAGCAAACAGATGAAAATGGAAAGCAAACAGAGTGGAAGGCTTGTGTGGCTCGACTTGTTGAGAATTTTGGCAACATTTGGTGTGGTGTGGCTGCACGTTTTCTGCAAGGAGTTTCCGGATGTGGCGTCGGGCTTTGATTGGTATGTGGCGGCGGTGGGTGATGGGTTGAGCCGCTGGTCGGTTCCGCTGTTTGTAATGATCAGCGGGGTGCTGTTTCTCGACCCGCAGAGGGAAGTAACGTATAGAGGCCTTCTCCAGAAGCCTGTTCCCAGGCTGCTGACGGCCTACGTCTTCTGGTGGCTGTTCTATGCGGCATTGAGCGTGGCGGGGGTGCTGGTCATGGGTAAGCGGCTGCTCCCCGGGCATTTTATGCCCTATTTCCATCTCTGGTATCTGCCGATGCTGATGGGAATCTATCTGGTATGCCCGTTGCTCAGGAAGGTGGCGTCCGACGAACGGATGGCCAGGGCGGGACTTATTGTGTGGGCGGTGTATCTGACGGGCTATTTCTTCCACCTTGACAGGGTGATTCATTTCGGTGTATGGTTTGGCGATAACGTCATTGTAGGTTTCCTGGGCTACTTTTTGCTGGGTCGCTATGTGGCCAGCCACGAGGTGGGGCGGAAGGAGGCTTGCTGGGTCTATGTGCTGGGGGCCGTGGGCGCCATTGTCGGAGTGGCGGGTTCGATTGCCATGTCGTTGCGCTCGGGCGAAGGCGACGCCTGCTTTATGAACTACCGCAGTCCGCATGTGGCGCTTATGGCGCTGGCCCTGTTTGTGTGGGTCAAGCGGAACGGCGGACGGGTGGGGGAGCGTGTGCGAAGCATGGTGGAATATGTCAGGAAAGACTTGTTTGGCATTTACCTTGTCCACCCTCTCTGGCTGCTGCTTCTCTCCTCCGGGCCGGTGAGAAACCTGGCACCCCATGTGCTCACCTTGCCGCTGATTGTGGCGGCCGTGTTCGTCTGCAGCCTGTACACCACCAAACTCCTGCGCAAGATTCCGTTGGTGCGCAAGGCTGTGGAATAGCGGGTGCACAATAAAGTTGGCTTTGTGGCGTTTTTTTCTGAAAACAATACCCCTCTGCCCATGAACATCATCGTAACCGGCGGCGCAGGCTTTATCGGCAGCCACGTGGTGAGGCTGCTGGTGAACAAGTACCCCCACTATCGCATCATCAACCTCGACAAGCTCACCTATGCAGGCAATCTGGCCAACCTTCGCGACATTGAGGACAGACCCAACTACAGGTTTGTGCGTATGGACATCTGCGACTTCGAGGGGGTGAGGAGGCTGATGGCCGACGAGCAGGTGGACGGCATTATCCACCTCGCCGCCGAGAGCCATGTGGACCGCTCGATCAAAGACCCCTTCACCTTCGCGCAGACCAATGTGATGGGTACGCTGTCGCTGCTCCAGGCCGCCAAGGCTTATTGGGAGTCGTTGCCCGAGAAGTATGAGGGCAAGCGTTTTTATCATATCTCCACCGACGAGGTGTATGGCGCGCTGGAGATGACGCACCCTGAGGGTATTGAGCCCCCGTTCACCACAAAGGCTTCCAGTGGCGAGCATCACCTGGCCTACGGTGAGAAGTTCTTTACCGAGGATTTGAAGTACCAGCCGCACTCTCCCTATAGTGCTGCCAAGGCATCGAGCGACCATTTTGTACGTGCGTTCCACGATACCTTCGGAATGCCTACGGTTGTCACCAACTGTTCGAACAACTACGGTCCCTATCAGTTCCCCGAGAAGCTCATTCCGCTGTTCATCAACAATATCCGCCATCGCAAGCCGTTGCCCGTATATGGTAAAGGAGAAAATGTGCGCGACTGGTTGTATGTTGAGGATCACGCACGAGCCATCGACGTCATTTTCCACGAGGGTAAGATAGCTGAGACTTATAACATCGGTGGTTTCAACGAGTGGAAGAACATCGATATCATCAAGGTGGTCATCAAGACTGTCGACCGTCTGCTGGGTCGCAAGGAAGGGGAAGATATGGACCTCATCACCTTCGTTACCGACCGTGCCGGTCACGACCTGCGCTATGCTATCGACAGCTCGAAATTACAGAAGGAACTTGGCTGGGAGCCGTCGCTGCAATTTGAGGAGGGAATAGAAAAGACCGTCCGCTGGTATCTGGACAATCAGGAGTGGCTCGACAATGTCACCTCGGGCGACTATCAGAAGTATTACGATAACATGTATCAGAACCGATGAAAAAGATATTGCTGTTAGGCTCAGGTGAACTGGGCAAAGAGTTTGTGATTGCCGCTATGCGTGCTGGACAGTATGTCATTGCCTGCGACCGTTACGATAATGCGCCTGCTATGCAGGTGGCTGACGAGCGTGAGGTGTTCTCGATGTTGGATGGCGATGCGCTCGAGGCTGTCGTCAATAAGCACAAGCCTGACATCATTGTGCCTGAGATTGAGGCTATCCGTACCGAACGTCTGTTTAAGTTCGAGGAGCAGGGCATCCAGGTTGTACCTTCAGCGCGTGCTGTCAACTACACCATGAACCGTCGTGCCATCCGCGACCTCGCCGCTAAGGAACTTGGACTAAGAACGGCTAAGTACTTCTACGCCAAGACCTTCGAGGAGTTCAAGGCGGCAGCTGACGAGATTGGCTTCCCTTGTGTGGTAAAGCCCCTGATGTCATCGTCGGGTCATGGTCAGAGCTATGTGCACAATGAAAGCGAGCTCGAGACAGCTTTCAAGGAGGCGATGGAGGGCTCGCGTGGTGACGTGAAGGAAGTCATCATCGAGGAGTTTATCGACTTCGATTCTGAGTTCACACTGCTCACCGTCACCCAGCAGCACGGCTGGCCCACGCTGTTCTGTCCGCCCATCGGACATGTGCAGAAGTCGGGCGACTATCGTGAGTCGTGGCAACCCTACAAGATTTCTGATGAGGCTCTGAAGCGGGCTCAGCAGATGGCCGACAAAGTGACCAAAGCACTCACTGGTGCTGGTATCTGGGGTGTGGAGTTCTTCCTGACGAAGCAGGGCGAGGTCATCTTCTCAGAATTGTCACCTCGTCCACACGATACGGGTATGGTGACGCTGGGACATACCACTAATCTCTCTGAGTTCGAGCTCCATTTCCGTGCCGTCATGGGTCTGCCCATTGCTGGCATCCATCTGGAGCACGCTGGTGCATCAGCCGTTATCCTGTCACCCACAGAGGCAAAGACTCCTGTTGACCGCTCGCTGCTCGACTACAACTTCGTCGATGCGCTGAAGGCAGACCGCACCCGTATCCGCATCTTTGGCAAGCCCGAGGCGCACAAGGGTCGCCGTATGGGTGTCGTCCTGTGCTATGGCGAGGTGGGCGATGATGTCAATGCCCTACGTGACAAAGCCAAGCGACTGGCCAAGACCGTGCTGGGTACTGACCCTTATGATAAGCTAAGGTAAATGGATATCCAGATTATTGACCTGCCCAAGATTACAGATCCGCGTGGCAATCTGACGGTGGCTGAACAGATGAGGAATGTGCCTTTCAACATTGCCCGAGTCTACTGGACGTACGATGTGCCCAGCGGTGAGCGACGTGGCGGGCATGCACACCGCACCTGCGAGGAGGTGGTCATTGCCGTCAGCGGCTCGTTCGACGTCACCGTCGACAACGGCTGCGGTGGCAAGAAGGTTTTCCATCTGAACCATCCCTATCAGGGACTGTACATCGGTACAGGCATCTGGCGCACGCTGGAGGATTTCAGCAGCGGTGCCGTTTGCCTTGTACTTGCCTCTGAGTTGTTCGATGAGGAAGAGTACATCTACGAATACGACGAGTTTAAAGACTACGTGAAACAGCATGTTTGAAATCCGTCGATACAAGCCAGAATATTGCGAAGTGTGGAATCATTACGTGGCAAGGGCGCGTAATGCTACGTTTCTATTCTATCGTGGATATATGGATTACCACTCCGACCGGTTCGCTGACCATTCTCTGATGTTCTACGTGGGGCAACGTCTGCATTCCATAATGCCCGCCCATGCCGTTGGCGACTTGTTCTGCACCCATCGCGGGTTGACCTATGGTGGTCTGCTGATGGATAACGATGTGACGACTGCTGAGGTGATGGTGCTTTTCGACGAGTTGAATCGCTACTTACGTGCGTGCGGATTTAATAAGGTAATCTATCGCAGCATCCCCTGGGTATATCATCGTCTGCCTGCCGAGGAAGACCTCTATGCCATGTTCTGGAAGTGTGGGGCACGCCTACAGCAGCGCATGTCAGGCACCGTCATCTTTATGGACCAACACCTCCAGTGGCGCAAAGACCATCGGCGTCGACTTCGTCAGGCACAGGTAGCAGGTGTCCGCGTTGAGTCTCACGGCAGTCTTCGCGATTTCTGGCCCCTGCTCAACGCCAACCTGATGCAGAAGTTCGGAGTTCAGTCTGTTCATACCCTTCAGGAGATAGAGTTGCTCCAGTCGCGATTTCCTGAAAATATCATCCAGTATAATGCCTGGTGCGACAAACAGCTCGTTGGTGGCATCACATTCTATCTGATGGGCCATGTGCTACACGGGCAGTATAGCGGTACCAATGCTTTAGGCAAGCGCTGTGGGGCTATGGAGGCCATCTATGAACAGGTGATGTATCATGACTTCCCCCACGTCAGATACCTCGATTTCGGCACGTCTAACGAGCAGGGAGGCGAAATCCTGAACACAGGATTGATAGACCATAAGGAAGGTTATGGCGGACGCACCGTTTGCTATGATTGTTACGAGTGGAAACTATAACATGTATTTAATCGCTTCTGCACGGTTTTTGAGATGAACGAACAACTTAGTGTTAAGCTCTTGGAACACCATGGGGTGAAGCCAACATCGAATAGAATATTGGTGGCCAAGGCTCTTGAGACTGCTCAGCGTCCGTTATCGCTGATGGAACTGGAAACAAGGATAAAGACCATAGACAAGTCTGGCATCTTTAGGGCGCTAACGCTGTTTCGCGAACATCACATGGTGCACGTCATAGAGGATGGAGGCGATGGGGTGCGCTATGAGTTATGTCGTAGCCATGATGACGAGCATGATGACGACATGCATGTCCACTTCTTCTGTGAGGTTTGTCGACAGACGTATTGTCTGGACAATATAAAAATACCGCCAGTAGAACTGCCTGGCGGTTTTGTAATGAACACTGTCAACTACATGGTGAAGGGCATGTGCCCTAACTGTAGAGACAGACGCGGTTAAGCTTCCTTTCGGTCATCGATGTTGTCGCCCTCAGTGGGTGCCATCTCTTCCTCAAAGTCGGTGATGCCAGCCTTGATAAGGATGTTGTACCACTGAATGAGCTTCTTGATGTGGCTGTTCTGCACGCGGTCCTGGTCCCACTCGGGCAGCACCTTGCTGAAATAGTCATGGAGCTCCTTGGCGGAAGCCTTGCGGAAGTCGACGCTGGCAGGTTTGCCTTTCTCCAGGTCACGCATGGAGGCGAGCACCTTCATCAAGGGAACATCCTCACTCTCAGTGAACATGGCGATATCGGCCAAGGAAGTGATTCGGTCGGTGCCAAAGGCGGGCATGCGCTTGTGCGTATCGTCAAGAGCTTCGACGATGAGGCTGTTCTTGGCACGTGATACTAATTTGTAGAGTCCCGGTTTGCCCGAGATAGCTAAAATGGTCTGTTTCATATTCTTTTTCGTTATTTCGTTATTTCGTTATTTCGATGTTTCGAGGAAATGAATCAATTTGTCTATTTGTGAGTCGATGTCGGCAATGCCGTCGTTGATAATCTCGAAATCTGCACGCTGACGCACCTCGTCCTGGGGCCACTGACGCTGCATCCATTGCAGGACCTTCTCCTGGGAAATGCCATCACGCTTCATCACCCGTTGGATGCGTACATCCTCAGGAGCTGTGACTGCGATAACTTTGTCGACCAGGCGGAAGGCTCCTGACTCATACATGATTGCACTTTCCATCCACTGTAAACCGCTGGAATTGAAATCCTCGAAAACGGCAGGATGGATGATTGCGTTGAGGGCTTGCTGGTTCGCCTCGCCGGCTAACAGGAAACGACTCATTTCCGACTTTTCCAACGAGCCTACAAGACTCACTATCTGCTGTTGCAGTTTAGGTGAGGTACGGATAAGCCGTTTGGCTGCATCGTCGCAGTCGTAGACAGAGATGCCCCTTAGTGCCAACCGCTTACATACGTAGCTCTTGCCAGAGCCTATGCCTCCTGTTATACCTATTTTCATTCGTCTTCTATCAGATAATCAACCTGTTTCGTCTCAAGTGTTGCCCGACTCACGCCATGAGGTGCAGAGCGCAGATAGATGTGGCACTTGTCGGAATGCTCCTGTGATATTTCGTTGTAGTCGGCTACAACGGTAAAATCTTCTGGGCGTAGCGTACGGATGCGGGTGGCTCCGGCAACGAAGTGTACCTTGACCTTGGCGGGGAAGGTACGCAGTATTTTGCCTGCCGGCAGATTGACACATTGGATAGGAACGCTCTCCATCGTCTCTTCCGTCAACACGTCAGTGTAGAAGGCTATATGGACGTGGTCAGGCACTACTTTGACATCGGTCATGTGCGACAGGTTACAGTCAATAATCAGTGAGTCACGGAAGTTGGCGTAGTTCAGTGGCTCAGTATAGATGACGTTGATGCTGTCGAGCTTCTGGCGTGAGGCATAGACATCAATGCTGTCAGGAGTGTAGTTGACTTGTGAGATGAAGTAGAGCTGGTCTGGGATGATACGACCTGCCCAACGAACAGGTACCCGCTTGTATTCACCATTGTTATAGGAGAACTCAAACCTCTCAGGCTTTACGGAGAGAATCTTCGTGGACGTCTCCAGTTTCTGTTCTATCAGTCGCTTAGTATCACTGCTTGATACATGTCCGTGACCGTGCCCCTTGTCATGACTCTTGAAGTTGATTTGAATCATGCCCTGCTTTTGTCCATAGAGATAAGAAAGGATAACCCATCCTTTATCTCTTACAGTGACACGGATGGTATCAATGGGAGCAGAGATGAGTACCGCGTTTTTGGGTATATTGACCACTTGTGTAGGTATCTTGATTTCCTTCTCATAGGTCTCGTTCAGCGTCATGATGAGCCAGAAGATGCCAGAAAGAAAGAGGAAGAATACGAATATCAGAAACTGCTTATTCAGATTGCTGAACAAGAAGATTCTGATAGTACGGTATATGGCCTTATACCCCGCCATGATGATGTGTCTCTGTTGGTTTACTTCCCTTGCATGGGAGTGCTGGCGGTGTCTTTGAAGACATAGCCCTTATCGACCTTGATGACTACACCGTCGGCAATCTTTACCTCGATGATGCCATTGGCCAGGTCAATCTTCTTGACGGTGCCATAGATGCCACCGCCGGTAATCACCTGAGTGCCTTCAGCCAGCGTGTTCTGGAAATTCTGAATCTCCTTCTGGCGCTTTTGCTGGGGACGAATCATGAAGAAATACATGATGGCGAAGATGGCTACCATCATAATCAGGAAACTGGTCATGCTGCCACCGCCCTGAGCGGCTTGCGCAGCGAGAAAAATCTGTGTCATAACTCTTATCTTTTAACTTTTATCTTTTAACTTTTATCTTCAATATGTTTCATCAGTCTGCCTCTGTTAATGAGGTGGCGGGCAATGGCGTCGAGCATACCATTAATGTAGCCTGCGCTGCGTGGTGTAGAATATAACTTGGCAATCTCTACATACTCATTAATTGTCACACTGACAGGAATACTGGGGAATGTCATCATCTCGGCAATGGCAATCTGCATGATAACGATGTCCATATAGGCCAGACGCGAGAAGTCCCAGTTTTGCGAAGCTTCACTCATGTAATGCTGATATTCGTCAGCATTCATGATGGTGGCACGGAACAACTTGCGGGCATAGTCCTTATCTTCTTCACTGTCGTATTCGGGCAACAGCTCTTGATGCGATTTGTTCTTCTCTTCGAAACGCTTGATGGTTTTCAGCACGAAAGTGTCGACCACCTCCTTGTCATCATTCCAATAGAGGCTCTGTTCTTCCAAAAGTGAATCCAGGTTTTCGTTGTTCTGAATCAGCGTGCGATATATTTTGCGCCAAAGCTCACGGTCAGCGTCATAGCTGTCTTCCTCAGAGGCCATATAGTCCTTGTATATCTGGCTCTCTGCTATTTGCTGATACTGATTCTTGATATATTCCGGTTCGTCGTTCCATGTCTTCTTCTGGTTCTCCATGAAGTCTTGCAGCATCTTGTTCTCTTCCAGTTGCATGGCGAAACGATTGTAGGCAAATTTTTGTGATGGCATTGGGGTACCTTCACGCTTGGCTCGCGACTGAGCGACCTCGAGGAATCGGCGTGACTCATGGGTTATGGCTACAATCAGTGCCAACAGATAATTATAAAGGTCGTATGCTTTTGACAGGCTGAATAGCAGTTCCTTTTCTGCTGATTCAATATTCTTGCTGCCATTCTGATAGTACGCATAGGTTAACTGCACTATCTTCGTTCTAATGAGTTCTCTATTAATCATAATTACTTTCTCTAAATAGCTATTTGATACTCTTATCAGCTGCAAAAATACGAATAAATCCATTAATACGCAAGAAAATGGATGTTTTTTATTAAATTTTCAATGAACATTTATCAATTATCAATTTTTATTTGTACCTTTGCACCCGCTTTTGACTTCCCCTCTGTGGGGTTGCCGAGCTAAACCTTCGCATCGTGTGATGGTGAATTAAGCAAATTATCTTAATTTTAGAGTAACACATTATTATTAATTATGAAAGAGATTAGTGTAAGCGGTAAGAAGCGCACCGACACAGGCAAGAAGGCCTCAAAGTTGCTTCGTAAGGAGGGTATGATTCCCTGCAATCTGTATGGTGAGAAGAAAGGTGAGAATGGTCTGCCCGAGGCTATGTCGTTCATGGCTCCTATGACTGAGCTCCGTAAGGCAGTGTATACTCCTCACGTATATGTCATCAATCTGAATATCGACGGTACTGAGCATAAGGCTATCATCAAGGAGCTGCAGTTCCATCCCACAAGCGATGCACTGCTGCACGCAGACTTCTACGAAATCAACGAGACCAAGGCTATTACCGTTGGTATCCCCGTGAACCTGACCGGTCACGCTCAGGGTGTACGCGATGGTGGTCGTCTGAACCTCTCTATCCGTAAGATTGATGTCACCGCACCCTACAAGAACATTCCTGAGAAGCTGGACATCGATGTTACCGACCTGCAGCTGGGCAAGGCTATCAAGGTTGGCAGCCTGAGCTTCGAGGGTCTGGAGATTGCTACTCCGAAGGAAGTTATCGTATGCTCTGTGAAGGCTACACGTGCTTCTCGTTCAGCTGCTGCTGAGGCTGCTGCCGCAGAGTAAGTGAAAAGTGAATAGTGAAAAGTGAAAAATTTCCTACCGGACAGAAATGGCGGCAGCAAATTGTTCACTTATCACTTTTACCTATTACCTTAAAGAATGGACAAGTATTTAATTGTTGGCTTGGGCAACCCAGGCGATGAATATGCTGAGACCCGCCACAACACAGGATTTATGGTATTGGACGCTTTTGCTAAGGCGTCCAATATCGTTTTTGCTGACAAACGGTATGGTTTCGTGGGTGAGACGAGCCTAAAGGGGCGTAAGGTATTTCTTTTGAAGCCTACCACCTTCATGAACCTCAGCGGTAATGCCGTGCGCTACTGGCTGAACCAGGAAAATATCGACCAGAGCCGGCTGTTGGTCATCAGCGATGATGTGGCACTGCCTTTAGGCTCGTTTCGTCTGAAGGGCAACGGGTCGAATGGTGGACATAACGGACTGGGACATATCCAGCAACTGATAGGTCAGAATTATGCTCGCCTACGCATGGGTATTGGCAACGACTATCCTATCGGAGCCCAGATAGACCACGTGCTCGGTCGTTTCTCTTCAGAAGAACAGGCTCATCTACAGCCCACCATCGACGTGGCAGTAGACATCATCAAGAGCTTTGTGCTCTCTGGTGTCGACTTCACGATGAATCAGTATAACAAGTTAGGAAAGACTCCCTTATGGCAGAAACAACAGAAGCCCGTAACCGACTGAAGTCGCTCGCTGAGGCGAGAATAGATAAATGGCTGTGGGCGGCTCGTATCTTCAAGACGCGTACTATTGCCGCTGACGCCATCAAGAATGGACGTGTCACCATTCAGGGCATGAACGTGAAGCCTTCGCGTA
>ERZ842401.8067-NODE-8067-length-10502-cov-53.595003_pt1 | contig 10502 bp, 15 predicted proteins | sample MGYA00521270_ERZ842401 | MGnify/ENA primary metagenome ERZ842401 (study PRJEB31892, sample SAMEA3878208) | bioreactor metagenome | biome: Moose rumen | place: Sweden | collected 2011-10 | study: EMG produced TPA metagenomics assembly of the PRJEB12797 data set... | reverse complement strand
GGGTTATTTGATTAATATTTAACTCGTCCCAATTTTAACGGGACACTAATGATGTGCAAGAGCAGAAAGCCAGAAGGTCCCTATACGATGTATCCGTTTGCTGAAGAACTATACGACCCAGGGCTCTTCATAGATGACGATGGTCGTAAATACGTTACTCATGGACAGAATGACATACGCATTACCGAACTGAACGACGAAGGTACGGAGATTAGGACCCCAGGCGACAAGGGTACCATTATTCTCAAGGCTCCAGAGGGTTATCGTCTTTACTTTGAGGGATGCCACACCTATAAGAGAAACGGATGGTATTACATCTTCAACCCCTCGCAAGGCTATAGCGGCTACCAAATGGTAAGTCGTTCGCGCTCACTGTTCGGACCATACGAGACACGAGTGTTGCTGGACGATGACGTGAACTATCGTGGTGCAGGTGTCCATCAGGGCGGATATGTAGAAACTGCTGAAGGAGAGTCGTGGGCTTTCATGTTTCAAGACCGTGACTACATGGGGCGTGACATGATGCTTTTCCCTATGCGATGGGTGGATGACTGGCCTGTTGTGGGGCTTGACTCCGATCCCACAAAACTGACACCACAGCTGGCTCAACGCACTACCAGGCTTTGCGAGGGCAAGGGCGTAGTCACCTATCGGAAGCCTGCCGTTAACGCCCGCCAGGATATTACTGCACCACAGGAGGATGACGACTTTGATGACATAAAACTTAAGCCCGCGTGGGAATTCAGCCATGTGCCTATTACAGGAAAATGGAACTTGACGGAACGGCCGGGACATCTGCGTATTTACGCCTCGCCTGCCAAAGGCTACGAGTGGGCACGCAACTCACTGACACAAAAAATCGTAGGACCGGCAAGCACGGGCACAGCCCGTATTGACGTGAGCCACTTACAGACAGGCGACTTTGCCGGAAACGGCATCATGGGCAGCACCATGATACAACAGGGCATTATGCGCACCGCTCAAGGACTGCAACTACAGATTCATCAAAGCAAGCATGTCAGCGACCAACTGGTTGCCAAAAAGGACATTCCGACGAACACCCGCTACATTTGGCTGCGTACCGCCATCACCAAGCAGGGAACGGTAAATTTCTCCTACAGTCTCGACGGCACCACTTACGAGCCATTCGGACCGCACGACACGCCATCTGGCTTTTGGAGGTTTCTCGGCCTGCGCCATGCCCTATGCTGTTATCATCATACAGAAAGCCTCGATTCGGCATTCTATACAACCGAGAACTTAAGCCAATTCCAAAGCGGCTATGCTGACTTCGACAGTTTTAAAATTGAGTGCAGTTATCACGGAAACCACTACAATGCATTCAGCCTGACAGACTTTGACCTTTTCGATGACAAAGAAGGACTGTCGCTTATCCGTCCCAATGACTATGACCCGCGTCAATATCTTGTAGCTAACGGTGATGACGTGTGGGCTTCGTTCTTCAATCTTGAGTTTCCGCAGCAGGCTACAAAGTGTGACATAAAACTGAAAGCCCGCCTCAGCAATACAACTCTCGAACTCCATGAGGGAAGTATTGACGGCCCGTTACTGTCTGTCTTTAAGCTAAAAGCCACTGGCGGAAAATGGAGTACGCAGGAATTCAAAGTCAATATACCGGCAGGCTGTCACAAACTTACTTTCCGCTGCAAAGGAAACACAGACGGCCTGCGGCTCATGAATTTCCAGTTCTTTTGATTCACAATCTTTCTGTAAATTCAAATTTGTATGAAGCATAAAGTAAAGGTAACTGTCATCGACAAGAAACTCTATTCTGAATTGCAGCAACAGTATTGTGCTGACTCAAATTCGGGTATGTGCCCCTGCTATAACGTGGGCGACGAGTTCATCTTTGAGCGAGACGAGCAGAATGACCATTTCTGGCACGGAGGACTCAATACATTGGTAATGACTACGGCAGATCCCGATACTGTGGCAGGAGGACCGAAGATGCCCCATTGTTCGGAGGCTTGGGATGCCATTTCGAGGTATATCTACACAGGCTTGCAGGGCGGCTCCATTATGAAGGGTTGGATGAAACGTGAGAATGAAATGATATGCTGCTGTTCTGACGGCACACGGCCTGTTATATTCAAGGTTGAGAGATTAGACGAAGAATAAGATGGACTATCTGCCCAAAGACCCTGCAATACTGGTTTCGAGCGTCAACATGCTCTTGAGGGATGAAGAGTATGACTGTCTCGAATCACTGTGCTATGCTTTCAGCAGAGAGCCAAAAGAGATAAAGGACTATCTGTGGAAGCATGGCTTTGTGTGGAGTGAGAACCAAAAACAGTTCAGGCCAATAGGCTACGACGCATGATAACGAAGGATAGAAAAGAAACAGCATATAGTTTCCTGCATCAGAAGCGAAACGTGTATATCCATTCTACCCTCGACCGGCAGAAGGATGATATAGAGTATGTCATTGGCAACTATGTGGATGACATGAGCAAGGAGCTTTACGAGACCATATCCGATGGCAGAACTGACTTTCTGAGAGACCATAAGCGATTTGGAGAAGATATTACTCAAGCTGTCGAAAGTTTGGAGAAAAAGTTATTATTTTAGTAATGATATGAAGTACGCAAAACTAATCTTCCGCCTGCTATTAGGCTTATTTATGACATACGCAGGTATTAGTCATCTGACGTTCAACCGTCAGGAGTTTGTGGCACAGGTGCCCACATGGCTACAGTTCAGCCCAGAATTTACCGACTTTGTCGTTCTGGCCTCTGGCGTAGTAGAAATTGCCTTCGGCCTTGGCATCATCTTCCTTGTCGGTAAATGGAGGGCTATTGCAGGAGCGTTGTTGGCACTATTCTATGTAGCCATCTTCCCTGGCAACATCAACCAGTACGTCAATCACATCGATGCCTTTGGTCTCAACACCGACAATCTGCGTCTTATCCGTCTGTTCATTCAGCCAGTCCTTATCTTCCTCGCTCTTTGGAGCACAGGAGGCTGGCAACAGTTGAAAGAATGGTGGCAGTGTCTAACAAAGTCCAAGAAGGCATAAAGTATGAGTACACTCACAACAGTTTTGGCAATATTGGTAGCCTTGGAACATCTGTACATCACGTTCCTCGAAACCATAGTGACGAGTTCAGGAAGCACGTCAAGGGTGTTTGGCATCAGCATTGACCAACTGAAAAGCAAGACCATTTCGACACTGCTGAAGAATCAAGGTGTATATAACGGCCTGATAGCTGTTCTGCTGTTGGTTGCAGTATGGCAACAGGATTTGCTGTGGACTCGCTTATTGCTGGGCTATGTCGTGTTAGTGGCACTCTACGGTGTCTGACTAGCAAGCCAAACATCATCCTGAAGCAAGGCGGCTTGGCTATCTTGGGGTTAATCTGTAGTTTTATCTGAGTGTATGAAAACAGAGTTACAGTTATTACCACTTAGGGAGGCTCAGACCATTGCTTTCAAAGAAGAAATGCAGGAGGCATTCCAGCATGGCTTTCAGTCGTACTATAAAGAAGACAACCAATGGCAGGTGCTGCCTGATAAGGACTTCTATCAGTCGTTAGAGGCTGAAGGTGCCGAAGCCTACGAAGCTATCGATACTGACGGCCAGCGTGTGGGCGGCGCCATCATTGCCATCGATGCCGCCAAGCATCATGGTGAATTGTCGTTTCTTTATGTGAAAGTAGGCGTGCAGAGTAAGGGTATTGGACAGGCGATTTGGAAAGCTATCGAAGCACTGCATCCCGAAATAGAGGTATGGGAAACCTGCACCCCGTACTTCGACCGTCGCAACATCCACTTCTACATCAACCGCTTAGGATTCCATGCCGTAGAGTTCTTCAACGAGCATCATCCAGACCCGCACATGCCAGAGCAGTTTGACCAGGAAGATGGACTGTTCATGTTTGAAAAGAGAATGAAATAAATATGAGAAAAGCAAGCAGAGAGATGGATGCAACCTTCGCATTGGAGGTGATGGATAAGGCTCCATACGTAACAGTAAGCATGACGCGACCTGATGGGACTCCTTACGGGCTTCCTTTGTCGTTGGCTCGGACGGATGAGAAGACGTTCTATTTCCATTGTGCCTTGGAGGGTGACAAACTCGACTGCATAGCTCATAATCCGAAGGTTTTCCTATCAGCTGTAACCAAATGTGCGCCTACGGTTGACCCAAAAGATGGGAGCTTTACCCTACAATATAGGTCTGCAACAGCTGTGGGAAAGGCTGAGATTGTAACTGACCGCGAAGAAAAGATTGCTGGTCTGAGAGCCATCTGCCAGCGATTCCTCCCTCACCACATGGATGCTTTCGATGATGCTATTGCCCGCAGCCTTGAAAGGACTGCCGTAGTGCGCATCACCTTGACTGAACCTCCTGTTGGTAAGCGCAAGCAGTATGACAAACAGGGAGAAGAAATGACCGGACAGAGCAGCGAGAGCCATCATGCTTGCATGAATGGCCGAGTCGCGAAGGACGAAGACGAAGTCAAATGGGGTCGAATGGAATAAACAAAACAGAACGAATATGAAAGAGATAAACAATAAGGAAATGAAGTTCAATCCGTTCAACCTGATTGGTGGTGAATGGATGCTAGTGACTGCTGGTAACGAGCAGTCGGGTTGTAACACGATGACGGCCTCATGGGGACACCTCGGATGTCTGTGGGGACAAAACGACCCGACGGCGGTGATATACCTTCGCCCATCACGCTACACCAAGGAATTTGTGGACGAAGAGGGCTATTTCTCCCTCTGTGTCATGGATAAGTCGTTCAAAAAGCAGATGGCCTACCTCGGTAGTGTGTCTGGCCGTGACGAGGACAAGATTGGCAAGGCTGGTCTCACACCTGTCTATGCTGATAACACCGTCTATTTCGAGGAAGCCAAGTTGGTACTTATTTGCAAGAAGCTCTATCATTCAGAACTTCAGGAGAGCGGATTCCTTTATCAGGACACTATCGACGCGAACTATCCCCAGCGTGACTTCCATACGATGTACGTCGGCAAGATTGAGAAGGTGCTGGTAAGGGATGATGAGTATTTGAAATAACAGACACATAAATCGGAATTTAGCAACATGATACTTAATATTATTAATGAAGAATTTAGCGTCTGCAAGGTTGCAGACTACGAGGGAATCGATTTGTCTTCCCCCTATATTTTCATAGGTTCAACGGACGAAGAAAAATCGTTGGTATGTCCAATTCAGTTAGTACCAGATAACACTGTAGAACGTGATGATGGATGGAAAGCCTTCCGTATAGAAGGGATATTGGATTTCTCCCTTATTGGTATTCTCGCTGCAATTTCCAAAGTGCTTGCAGATGGGGGAATTGGTATTTTCGCAATTTCCACATTCAACACAGATTACATACTGACAAAGTCTGAAAACTTTGAACGTGCTATCGGATTGCTTCAGTCCAAGGGCTATTCAATCAAATAAATTCCAATTTATCAGTCTAAGAATCATATGCCCAAGGAACGGAACAAGGCAGATGGCTATCGTGAGAAGGCCTACGAGGGTGACACCAAGGCAATGAACAACCTTGGGGTCTGCTACGAGCGTGGCACTGGCGTAAAGGTCAGCCTTGAACTGGCGTTTGAATGGTATATGAAGGCAGCAGAGCTGGACGATGTCTATGGCTGCTTCAATGTCGGCGAGTGCTACTATCATGGCAAAGGTGTAGAGCAGGATGCGGTAAAGGCCTTCGAATGGTACATGAAAGCCGCTGACAAGGGTGATATGCAGTCACAGGTGAACGTGGCCAACGCTTACTACCTCGGCGATGGTGTCGAACAAGATCGTCATAAGGCTTTCCTCTGGTATCGTGAAGCAGCCTTCCAAGGGCATGTATTGAGTCAGAAGAACTGCGGAGCTGCCTATTGGAATGGTGATGGCGTAGAGAAGAACTTGGAGGAATGTGTATTCTGGTATGAGCTGGCAGCCAATGGTGGTGATGCCCAGACACAGTTCGCCACAGGCTGGTTTCTGATGACCGGCACAGGCGTTCCACAGGATGAGCGCAAGGGTTTGAAGTGGATTCATAAGGCCACATTTCAGGGCTATCAGCCTGCAATCGACTATTGCAAGGAGAACGGCTACAAGTGGTATTGAGCGTATGCCCCTGACCTACATCTTCCATAGCGGTTTTATACTGGAAACAGAGAAGTCTATCCTGATATTCGACTACTGGCTGGACATGAATGATGTCGTGCCACCATTCCTGAAGAAGGATAAGCCTGTCTATGTCTTATCCAGCCACTTCCACGAAGACCACTTTAACAGGGCCATCTTTGAATGGAGAATGCAGCGGGAGAAAATCACCTATATACTCTCCAAAGACATCTACAAACATCGACGAGCCAATAAAGAGGACGCAGACGTATGGCTGGCCAAAGGTGGTACATGGTCTGACGGCACTATTTCCGTTTGGGCATTAGGCAGCACAGACAGCGGTGTGTCATGGATTGTAGAGACCGAGGGCAAGCGTATCTTCCATGCCGGTGACTTGAATAACTGGTATGCCAAGTTCCTGCCTGATGCTGTGCCTGGTCAGAAGATGTATAGTTTCGAAATGGAAGAGGTGTTCGACCCGATAGCCCATGAGAAGCAGTATCTGGGCGAGCTGAAGGACATCCGCAAGATTACCGACAGCTTCGATGTGGTGATGTTCCCCATTGACGGGCGCATCGGCAATGGCTATACCCTTGGTGGTCGTCAGTTCATCGAGCGTTTCAAGGTTGGCCTCTTTGTCCCCATGCACTTTACTACAGGCTTCGAATCCTCATGGCGCATGAAGGAATTCACAGACGAAAAAGGTATTCCTTTCTGGGAAATTACCAAAGAGGGCGAAACAATAGATGTTTAAACCTTGAAGAATATCATGAATGTTACAGAGCCGAACTCTTCCGATACTCCTTCGGACTCATGCCCTTCATCCTCGTGAAGAACTTGGTGAAGGCGGCCTGATCGGAGAAATTGAAGTCGTCGGCCAGTTGGGTGACGGTCCGATTGGTGGTCTTCAAGCGCAGGGCGACCTCGGCGGCAAGGGCTTCGTTGAGGAACTCGACAACGGTGCGACCGCTGATTTTGCGGACGATTCGCGAGAGGTAGGTAGTGGTGATGTTCAAACGGTCAGCATAGAACTTCAGGTCACGATGACGGATGTAATTGTCGGGCACCAAGCGCAGAAAAGCCGTAAAAACCTCTTCGCCACGGGTGGTAGAGCGGTGTCTCTTGACGGCAAGACTCTGGGCTTCGAGCAGTTCGATGCTAAACAGGGTGGCAAGTGTGATGACGGCCTCGCGTTGGAGGTCTGACGGTGTGAGGATGTGACGGCGAAGCATATCCAGCGTACCCGCAATCTGTCCTGCCTGTGCTTCCGTCAGCGAAAGTTTCGGTTTGCCCAGTTCGGCAATGGGGGAATAGGCGGCACAGATGAAGTGGTGCAGCGCGGGCGTGTTCAGTACCAACAGCTCGTCGAAAATGACGCAGTATCCTTGGTAGTCCTCAGAGACTTCGAGAATATGTGTTGGCACACCAGGGGCGTAGGTGTGGATGTCGCCAGGATGCAGGTCGAACGCATTTCCTTGATAGCGCACAGACATACGCCCCCGCATCACCAATACGAAAGCAAACACAGACACACCATCGAGGTCATAGCTGCCTTCCAATCCTCGACCTGTGACCCACAGACAGGCCAGTTTGCCATCCCATACGCCGTCGGGCATCCCGCCGGGCGTAGCTTCCAATATTTCCTGCATCGTCATCATATCAGCGGCAAAGGTACGAATAATTTCTCATAGTTGTTTCGTTTCAGACACGTTTTGTTTCGTCATTAACTTTTAACTAACGCTTTTTCTTCGTACCTTTGCACTCGTAAAAACAAATGATATGGACAGACGGGGATTTCTGACAAAGTCGGCTATGGCGATGGCGGGAGTGGCTTCCGCAAGCTTGCTGTTTTCGTCGGTGGTGAAAGCATTGAAAAGGCATGTTGAATCAAAAACTCAGAATAATATGAAAAGTATCTTCGATAAAACAGCGATGAGAAATCTCAACCTCAAGAACCGCATTATACGCTCTGCGACTTGGGGAGCCCTTGCAGACGCTAACGGTCACTTCGTCGAGGAGATTTACCGTATCTACGACGAACTTGCGGCAGGCGGTGTGGGCTGCATCATCAACGAATTCACTTCCGTCTATGATGACGACTATCCCCATGAGGGTATGGCAAGGCTCTCGAACGACGGGCTCATCCCTGACCACAAGCGCCTGACCGATACCGTACACGCTCATCATGTGCCTGTCATTGTCCAACTTGCCATGGATAATTATCAGAGCTTGAGGATTGACGAACTGACCTCCGACGACATCAGCGCAATCCGAGAACTGTTCACAAAGGCGGCAGACAGGGCGGTTCTTGCAGGTTATGACGGGGTACAGATACACGCCGCCCACGGTTTCCTTTTGAGCCGTTATATCAGTCCTGCACACAATCATCGGACGAGCACTCCCGAAACGCTTATCATTGACATTGCGAAGGCAATCAGGGCCAATCATCCCGACCTGCACATCTCCATGAAAATCAATTGCAGTGACTTTGTGTACGGTGGTCTCGACGAGAACGGCAGTTTGCGTGTCTGCCGTGCCTGTGCGGAATTTCTTGACAGCATCGAGGTGAGCGGAAACGGCACTTCGGTAAGCGGTATCAAGGCAGGAGTCAACGAAGCGTATTTCAAGCGGTTTGCCCTTGCGCTTGCGGAAAAGGTGGATGTTCCCGTGATACTTGTCGGCGGTCATAGGAGTATCGACAACATGAATGCCGTCCTGAACGAAGGTAGGATAGAATACCTGTCGATGTCGCGTCCCCTGGTGTGCGAGCCTGACCTGATAAAACGTTGGGAGAACGGCGATACTTCTCCTTCGAAATGTGTCTCGTGCAACATGTGCTACAGTACACCGGGCCACAGGTGCGTTTTCAACCTGCGAAGGAGAGGATGAGTGAGGCAAAATGGCTGTCGCGGGACGCGGAAGGGCTGCCGGAGCAGATGCACATCACTGGTGCTGTAATAATTTCTGGCGGTCTGTAATGGTAACGGTCTTGCCGTCAAGGATGATGGCACCCTCGTTGGCAAACTCGTTCAGGACACGTTGGAGGGAGAACTTCTGTATAGCAAACGAGTCGGCTATCTCCTGACGCGACTTAGTGAGCGTGAAGCAATCGGCACCAGTACGTTTTGACTCTTCGAGCAGGAAGAAGGCCACCTTTTCGCGGACGGAATGTAGGGTGAGCATCTGCACCTTGCGTGCGAGGAAGGTGCTGGTGGTGGAGAGCAGGCGGATAAAGTTAAGCTCTATCCTGTCATCGAGTTTCATCAGTTGTCGAAGGCTTTCGGGCGACATGCGGAGGATGGTTGTTTCGCGGTTGGTCTCGATGCTGACGGGCATACGGTTGTCCTTGGCAAAAATGAAAGCGGGAGCCAGCAGCATGCCAACACCACGTGCTGCCATCTGAACAAACTTACCAGAAGGCCCTACCATTCTCGCAGTCATCTCGCCTTCCACGATGATGTCTGCATAACGGCAGGGTGTGCCAGCCAGTGTATAGACATCGTTCCTGTCGAAATGCACCAGCCTGTGGCTTACCGATGCCATCGACAATGCTATCTCATCAGCCGTCAGCCCCTCAAACAGCGGGCAGCGCAACAGTGCTTTGGTCACTTTTGTTTCCATCTTATCGTCATTTATCGGCCACAAAGGTACACAATTTATACCGAATTTCAGCACGTTGGCAGCAAGATTCCATCAATTCGGTCACAAATGTTTCCAACTTTTCCGATGGCACGTCGTTTGCATGCTTATTAGTGACAAACATTATGTCAAACAAATCAAAAAAGATTAAGCAATGAAAAAGACGATTGTAGTTTACGGCTCGACCACTGGCACTTGTCAGGCGTTTGCCGAGCAGATTGCCCAGAAACTGGGAGTGAGCGATGTGAAGAATGTGGCCGAGGTCGATGCCGGCCTGTTGGCTGGTTACGACAATCTGCTGCTTGGCACTTCGACGTGGGGTGCGGGCGAATTGCAGGATGACTGGTACGATGGTGTGGACATGCTGAAGACCGCCAACCTCAGCGGCAAGACTATCGCTCTCTTTGGCTGTGGCGATGCCGACGGCTACAGCGACACCTTCTGTGGAGCAATGGCAGAGTTGTACAATGCAGTGAAGGACAGCGGTGCTAAGGTCATCGGGCAGGTAGCTGCCGACACCTACACCTACGACGGCTCAGAGGCTGTCATCGACGGTAAGTTTGTCGGCCTTGCCCTCGACTGCTCCGAGAGCGAGGGGAAAAGCGAGAACCGCATCGACGACTGGCTCGACAGCATCAGGAGCGAACTATAATTCACTAATCAATAAATTGTAATAAGACTATGGCAACGATAGAGAAAGGACAGATACTGTCTTAAAAACCAAATTTTGAAGAGTACAAATAGGACATTTTAA
>ERZ842401.8065-NODE-8065-length-10506-cov-5.433164_pt1 | contig 10506 bp, 12 predicted proteins | sample MGYA00521270_ERZ842401 | MGnify/ENA primary metagenome ERZ842401 (study PRJEB31892, sample SAMEA3878208) | bioreactor metagenome | biome: Moose rumen | place: Sweden | collected 2011-10 | study: EMG produced TPA metagenomics assembly of the PRJEB12797 data set... | reverse complement strand
GGACTCTTGCTTCTTGCCTCTGGTTTCTTGCTTCTAGAGGCACAGGTGGGGGAACTAAAAAGACCAGACGGCTGTTGAGCCGCAGGGGAGAACTCCGCCTGTGGCTTCTACGGGTAAGCCTATCTCGTCAGCTGTTACGCTGCCGCCCAGCTTTGTGCTCAGTACATCTGCCAGTATGTATGCCATCACCGAGGGTGAAAGCCCTGTGGTGTAGCTGTTTAAAAGAAAGAACAGCGGCTTGTCGCTGAGCACCTGTGCGCAGGTCTTTACCAGCTCATATACGCAGTCCTCCAGCTTCCATACCTCTCCCCCGGGTCCTCTGCCGTAGGAGGGCGGGTCCATTACCACCGCGTCGTAAAAATTGCCCCTGCGTATCTCACGCCTGACGAATTTTTCGCAGTCGTCCACCAGCCAGCGTATGGGCTTGTCGCTAAGCCCCGATGCCGCAGCGTTCTCCCTCGCCCACTGTACCATGCCCTTTGATGCGTCAACGTGAGATACGCCGGCGCCTGCCGCCGCACAGGCAAGTGTAGCTCCCCCTGTGTAGGCAAAAAGGTTCAGCACCTTTACAGGTCTGTTTGCGCTGCGTATCTTCTCAGCCATCATGTCCCAGTTGACCGCCTGCTCGGGAAAAAGCCCCGTGTGCTTGAAGCCTGTGGGTCTTATTATGAATTTAAGCTCACCGTAGCTTATTTTCCAGCTCTCGGGCAGCTTTCTCTTGTATTCCCACTGACCGCCGCCCTTTGCCGAGCGGTGGTATACAGCGTCTGCCTTGTCCCACATATCGCTCCTTTTCGGGCTTTTCCAGATTATCTGGGGGTCAGGTCTCACAAGCACCTTGCCGCCCCAGCTTTCAAGCTTGTCGCCCTCTGTGGTGTCAAGTATGCGGTAATCCTTCCAGTTTTCTGCAACTCTCATTGTGATATTGCCCCTTTGTATGCTTCGCCTGCTTATCCGTAAATGCCTGAGCTCCCGTCCTGCTCATTCTTCAAGCAGCTTTATCGCTTTTTTGTATTTTTCTATCCTTATCCTGTCCCTGTCGCTGACCTGCTCCAGCCTGCCAAGGTCGCTGTTGTGTCTCAGGTCTGCAAGCTTTACTGCCGCCGCCTGCGGGTCTGGCTTTATGCGCCTTATGTAGTCAAAATAGTCCTCATTATCCCTGTGGGTCAGCAGCCCGACTATCTCAACAGCCCTCTCACAAATGCCTGCTTCAAGCAGCTGCTGTGGGGTCATGTCGGTATCCTCAAGCACATCATGCAGCAGCGCCGCTGTGCAGGTCACTTCATCGCCCATACAGCAAGCCACGTAAAACGGGTGTGCGGCATATGGCATACCGCCCTTGTCAAGCTGACCCTCATGGGCTTTGAGCATTATCCGCATGGCTGTTTTTGTCATGGGAGTGTATATCATCAAACCATCTCCCCCGCGCTGATAAGCAGCTTTTGTATTATGCTGCCCTGCCTGACCGTTTTTACCGCTTCATCTAAGGTGAACCAGCGAGCCTCGTTCAGCTCCCCCGATATGTGAAACTCCTGCTTTGCGACCCTCACCAGAAAGCCCAGCATGAGCTGATCTCTTTCATGGTAAAAATGGCTCTCGATATACAAAACGCCCTCTGGCTCTATGCCCAGCTCCTCTTTAACCTCACGGCAGGCAGCCTCCTCGGCGGTCTCGCCGCATTTCATATAGCCTGCCACACCTACAAATCTTTCGGTGTCGCCGTAGCTCTGCCTTATGAGCGCCGCCTCATTATACTCATTGACCACCACGCTGAGCACGCAGGCGGAAAACTTATCAAACAGCGGCAGGTCGCAGCTTTCGCAATAGGGTATATCCCCCTCGTCGCCAAGCTGCCTTAAAACCGTTTTTGTGCCGCAGAAAGGGCAGTATGTAAATCTCATTATATATCAGTCCCTTTGCGCCTACATCTTCTCGATAAGCTCAGCTATCCTGTGGGCGTAGTCGGTTATTATGCCTGTCTTTTTGCCCTCTATCATAACTCTCACCAGCGGCTCTGTGCCGGACTCTCTCACCAGTATCCTGCCCTCGCCGCCCAGCTTTTCTTCATAAAGCTTAATGGCGTCAGTTATCTCGGGCACTTTGTCCCACATACCCTTTTTGTCGGCGGTTATCTTAACGTTCACCAGCACCTGGGGATAGCACTCCATAATGCCTGCAAGCTCGCTGGCTTTTTTGCCTGTTTTTATCATTATCTGCAACAGCTTTGCACCTGTCATCTCGCCGTCGCCTGTGTTGGCATGGTCTAAAAGTATTATATGACCCGACTGCTCGCCGCCGATGTTGTAGCCGCCCTTCTGCATTTCCTCAAGCACATAGCGGTCGCCCACCTTGGTGGTGGCTGTAACTATGCCGTTTGCCTTTGCAAACTTGAAAAATCCTAAATTCGACATCACCGTTACCACGCAGGCATTATGCTTCAGCGTGCCCTCAGCCTTCATGAATTTTGAGAATATAGCCAGCATTTTATCGCCGTCGATAAGCTCGCCCTTCTCGTCAACTGCCAGACAGCGGTCAGCGTCGCCGTCAAAGGCAAGACCTATGTCGCAGTGGTTCTCCACCGTGGCTTTTTTCAGGCTCTCCATATGGGTCGAGCCGCAGTTTTCGTTGATATTTGTGCCATCGGGCTTATCGTGTATCATTACCACCTTAGCCCCCAGCCCCTCGAATATCTTCTGAGCGCAGACGCCGGAAGAACCGTTGGCGCAGTCTATGCAGACCTTTATGCCCTTATAGTCAACATCGACAGTTTTCATAACGTGCCTTACATAATCCCACACGGCATTTTTCTCATAATAGATATGTCCGATATTCGTGCCGTCGCAAAGCTGCATGGTCTCGGGCTTGTCGAGTATCAGCTCCTCTATCTCGTTTTCCACCTCGTCGGGCAGCTTGAAGCCGCTGCCTGCAAAGAGCTTTATGCCGTTGAACTCCACCGAGTTATGTGAAGCCGAAATCATAACGCCTGCATCAGCGTTATACTTTGTCACCAGCATAGCCACCGCAGGTGTGGGCACGACTCCCAGAATGTGGGCGTCAGCTCCCACCGAGCATATGCCTGCACAAAGGGCAGCCTCCAGCACATCGCCTGATATCCTTGTATCCTTGCCTATTATTATCTTAGGTCTGTGATCGCATTCCTTAGCCAGCACCAGAGCTGCCGCCCTGCCTATCTGCATAGCTGTCTCGCAGGTGAGCTCGGTTATAGCAACTCCCCTGGCACCGTCTGTTCCAAACAATCTACCCATGTTCGTCTTTACTCCTTTATATAATTATGAGTTTTATTCAAATGCGCCCGTAAAGCGCACTATGTTAAGCTTATCAAAAAGGCAGAAGAGAAAAGCTCTTACCTCTTACTTCTTACCTCTAAAAATGCGTTTGCCCGTCTTTAAGATAGCCTAAGTGGTCATATGCCAGCTGTGTGGCGCACCTGCCCCTTGGGGTCTTTGATAAAAAGCCCAGCTGCATAAGATACGGCTCGCATACATCCTCCAGCGTAACAGCTTCCTCGCCGATAGCCGCCGCTAAGGTCGAAAGTCCCACAGGGCCGCCGTTGTAGCCCTTTATTATCATGGTCAGCAGCCGCTTATCCAGCGTGTCAAGCCCCAGGTTATCCACCTCCATGCGGTTGAGGGCTATCTTGGCTATCTCCTCGGTAACTCTGCCGTCGCCGATGACCTCGGCAAAATCACGCACTCGCTTTAAAAAGCGGTTCGCTATTCTCGGCGTGCCCCTTGAGCGCTTTGCTATCTCCTCAGCGCCGCTTCGGTCGCAGGCTACTCCCAGTATCACCGCAGAGCGCTCGATTATATCCGCAAGCTGCTCGGTGCTGTAAAGCTCCAGATGCTGTATTACTCCAAAGCGGTCTCTCAGCGGTGCAGAGAGCTGACCCGACCTGGTGGTAGCTCCAATAAGGGTGAACCTGTTGAGCTCTATCCTTATGGACCTTGCCGCAGGACCCTTGCCCATGATTATATCCAGCGCATAGTCCTCCAGCGCAGGGTAAAGCACCTCCTCCACCTGACGGGAGAGCCTGTGTATCTCGTCGATAAACAGCACATCGCCCTTTTCAAGGTTTGTCAGCAGCGCCGCCAGGTCCCCCGGCTTTTCAATGGCAGGACCCGAGGTGGTCCTGATATTGACCCCCATTTCGTGAGCTATTATATTGCTCAGGGTGGTCTTGCCAAGCCCCGGCGGACCGTAAAGCAGCACATGGTCAAGGCTGTCGCCCCTTCTTTTGGCTGCCTGTATATATATTTTCATATTCTCCTTGACCTTGTCCTGTCCGATATATTCATCTAAGGTCTTAGGTCTCAGGCTTATCTCAAAATCGTCGGTAGTCTCCTGCTCTGTCTCTTTAGGAGATACGAACCGTTCAAAGTCAAACTCAGCTTCTTCTATCATTAGTTATAGTCACCTGCTTTTTAGAAGTAAGAAGTAAGAGGTAAGAGGTAAGAAATTTGTTTTTTCAAATTTTGCGGTACGTCTTACTTTGCGGGGTCTTACATCTCACCTTTTATCAAAATCTTGCCAGTGCGATAAGTGCTTTCTTTATTATCTCCTCAACAGGCAGCTCGGGGTCGGGGGTGCCTATGGCTTTCAGGGCTTCGGCTTCGGTGTAGCCCAGCACCACCAGCGCTGTTACGGCTTCCTCCGCTGCGCCGCCTCTTGGCAGGGCTTCTGCTATGCCGTCGCTGCCCCTTACCGAGATGGTGTTTTCCTTGGCTATCTTGTCTTTAAGCTCCAGCACTATCCTCTGGGCAGTTTTGGCGCCTATGCCCTTGCACTTTGTCAGCGCCTTTGAGTCAGCGGTAGCCACCGCCACGGCAAACTGTGAGGGGGTATTTGACGAAAGTATGGAAAGCGCCGCCTTGGGTCCCACTCCCGAAACGCCGATAAGCATTTTAAAGCATTTGAGCTCCTCTGCCGATGAGAACCCGAACAGGTCCACATCATTCTCCCTCACCGCAAGGTAGGTATAAAGCGTCACCTCATCAGCCCCTGCTATCTTTTGCAGGGTATAAAACGAGGTCTTGCAGGCATAGCCCACGCCTGCGCACTCCACCACCGCAAGCTCGCTCTCAGTATGTATAAGCTTTCCTCTTACAGAATATATCATTTTATCTGTCCTCTTTTTAACTCGGGTCGTGCCAGTATTTTTCTGGTGTTCACCGACAGCCCGTGGGTTATCGCAATGGCGACTGCGTCTGCGGTGTCGTCGGGTCTTATTATCTCTTTAAGGTGCAGCATAGACCTTGTCATCTCCTGCACCTGCTTTTTTTCGGCTCTGCCGTAGCCCACTATGGAGCTTTTCACCTGCAAAGGCGTGTATTCGTAAATGGGTATATTTTTCATAATGGCAGGCAAAATAGTTACTCCCCTTGCCTGAGCCACATCTATGGCGGTTTTTTCGTTGGTGTTGAAAAACAGCTTTTCAATACCCATCTCATCGGGCTGATAGTACTCTATCAGCTTGGTCATATCAAGATATATCGCCCTCAGCCTTGCGTTAAAGCTCATATCGCTTTTTGTGGTAACAGCGCCGAAGCCCACCACCGAGAAATTACCGTGGTTATAATCCAGCACGCCGTAGCCCACTATGGCATAGCCGGGGTCGATACCTATTATTCTCACCAAAAAACGCCCCCTCTGCTTTGTTCGCCCTGGTCAAAAGCGTATACTTCTTCATAATAACAATTAATTATACCACACTTTTTTGATAATTGCAAGGGCTTAGCACGCATTTTCCACGAAAATCAATTTTTGATCTCGGTGAAGATCTTTGTGATCTTTTGCCTGAAAAAGAATATCTCCCCCACCAAATGGTGGGAGAGATATAGGCAACACCGCACAACCACCGGCTAACGCCTTTGCACGCCATCTGCTTGCATATTTTCCGTCATAATACACAAAGTTTCCTTGACTTGCGCCAGCAAGCCTGCGTCAACTTTATGCATTCTGACGAAAGATCTGACTACGCATCTGACGTACAATGGTTGTACGGTGTTGCCTATAAAAACTATCATTATCATGCTGCCGCCTTTGCAGCACCCTTTGCCTTCAAGCCGCCTGTGTACTTCACCCTGTTGACTACCAGCGAAAGTATAGCAAGCACCACTGCAAAGGCTGCCTCTATCAGCATATACTGCATAAGCTTGCTGCCGTCATAGGGCTCGCTGCCTGCCAGCATATTGTTTGCTTTGATGTACCAGTATGCAGGTAAAAATCTGCCTGCTGCCAGCACACCTTCGCCCAGCATTGACATGGGGACGAATATGCCGCAGAGAAAGCTCATGCCTAAGCCCACCACCTGTGTGATAAGGCTCACTATCCTGTCAGAGGGTGAGAAGGAAGCCACCAGCACTGCTATTGAGGCAGCTACCAGCGAGAATATAAAGCTGTTCAGGACCGCATACCAGCCCTTGCCCTGATACATTCCGCCGTACAGCACAGCACCTGCTGCCGCAAATATCAGCCACAGTGCTATAACGAACAGTGCGCTGCCTGCCAGTATCTGCATGGTGTATGATGATGGTCTTACGCTTGAACAGTTGGTGCGGTAGCGTATATCCTTTCTGCCCATGGTGAGAAGTATGGGGCAAAGCGCACTTATCATCACCGAGAGAAGTATATACGGCATATACTGGAAGTAGAAGGAGAACGCCTTGGGGAAATCAGCGCTGCTGTTATCTTCATCAAAGCTCTCGTAATTGACCTCAGCTTCTACAGATACAGCCTCGCCGGCGCTCTTTACAGCTTCATCAAGGTCAAGTCCGCCTGCAAGGTAAGCCTTTACAGCGCTTGTATATTCGTTAAGGAACTGCTCAACATAAACTATAGAATAGCTGTCATGCAGATGATAGCTGCCGAATATCTCCTCGGTGTCGCCCTCAGCCAGCTTTTCTGCATAGCCCTTGTTTATTATCAGCACATAATCTGCCGACTCATAGTAAAGTGCGTCTGTTATAACGTCCTTGTCGTTCTCAAGCTCAACGATGTCGTTATCCTTAACGATAAGGTCGCAGAGCGCCTTGCTCTCGGGGGTGTTGTCCTCGTCAAAAATGCATATATCCAGCTTTGTAGCTTCAAATTTGTCGGAGTTTGCACCTGCCCTTGACATGGGGAAGGCTATGGTAAGAAAAACTATCACATATATCATAGCTACGGGGAGCTTTTTCTTCAGCACCTTCATATAAGCATTAAAGACTTGCATATTTTTTCCTCCTTGAAAAGATAAAGCCCAGTACCGAGAATACCGCGGTCATTATCAGAAGCGTTGCTATTTTTGTCAGAAAACGCCTGTAATCGCTGTAGATGTTAAGGCAGTAGAAGCTGTCAGACATGACTGCCACGGGGTTTATGTTGTTGAACCAGGGTATTTTTGAAGCGACCACCGCTTTCATATCCCCCACCATAAGTCCGCTCAGAAAACACAGCGTCATTGACACCGCCATTGATATGCCAACCTTTGCGTCCACGCTCATTCTGCCTATGGAGCCTACCATAAAGCCCAGCGATACGCCCATCATGCCGCCTATTATGGCTGCCAGATATACCGGCGGCAGTCTGTCGCCGAAGTCTATCCTCAGCACGAATGCAAGGTAGGTCACGCAAATTATCATGCACACCGCCTGCACCATAAAGCTGCCTATAAGGCTTGCGCAAAGTCCCACCGACTTTGGTGTGGGCGAGCAGTTGTTCCTTGCGCCCAGCGCCGAAAGGTTAGCCTGCTTGTTTATGGTTATATGCAGACCCGTGATGGTGCCGTATATGCCCACCATTGCGATAAGGTTGTAAAAATACTGGATAAGATTATCGGGGTTGCCCTGTGTAAGAGGTATCTCTTTGCACACGTCCACCTCCTGCGAGAAAGCGTCTATCACCGCCTGCGCCTTCATGGGGTCATTCTTTACAGCGTCGGTTATTATCTTCTCCTCTGCGGTATATTCCTCCACAAAGGCTTTCAGCATTGTCTCCTCAATGCCCTCCTCCGCAACGCTGAGGCTCAGCTTTTCATCAAGATAGATAATGCCCTCCACCTTTTCGTTTTCAAGCAGCTCCAGCGCCTTTTTCCTGTCGGTGTACTCAGCTTTCAGGAAGGGCGTGTCACCCTCCTCCAGAGTTTCTGCCACCGAGTTGAAAACGGGGTTTTTCTGCACCTCTACCACTGCCACGGGAATGGTGTTGAACTTTGTGGTCTTCTCATAAATGCCGTCAAAGGCTATTTTAAAAAACGTGCCCAGCACCACGGGGAATATCATCAGCCAGAAGATAAGGTCTTTAGCCCTTATGCTGCTTTTGAGCTCGTATTTAAGATTATGCAGGAACATCTTTTCAGTCCTCCTTGTCTCTCAAAGCCTTGCCTGTTATTTCAAGGAACACATCGTTGAGGGTGGGCAGCTCGGAATAAACTCTGCCGAAGCTCAGATCGTTTTTTTGCAGCACATCAAGTATCCTTATAAGGTTATGCTTGCCGCCCGAGCAGCACACTGTCAGCTTATTTTCGCTGCAGGTGACCTCATAAACGTGGGGGAGCTCTGCAAGCTGCTGTTTTGCGCTGTCAGGCAGCTCCATGATCTCGATAGTCACCGTTTCGGTGTTCTTTATCATGCGTTTCAGCTCGTCCTTGGTGCCCTCGGCTATCTTCTTGCCCTTATCCATAATGGCGATCCTTGTGCATATCTGCTCTACCTCCTCCATGTAGTGAGAGGTGTAGATAACGGTAGCGCCGTTTTTGTTGAGCTCCTCAATGCCCTCAAGTATCTTGTTGCGGCTCTGGGGGTCTACCGCAACGGTGGGCTCGTCCAGTATTATGAGCTTTGGCTTGTGGGCAATGCCGCAGGCGATGTTCAGCCTTCTCAGCAGACCGCCCGAGAGCTTTTTGGGGTAGAACTTCAAAAAGTCCTCCAGTCCAACAAAGCTCACCGCTTCATCAACATACTGCTTTCTTGTTGCCTTGTCGGTTATGTAAAGTCCGCAGAAATAGTCGATGTTCTCATACACCGTCAGCTCATCGAACACTGCCACATTCTGCATTATTATGCCTATATCCTTTTTGATATCGTAGCTCACGGGGGTCATCTTCTTGCCGAATATCTCAATCTCGCCCTTATCAAAGCTTAAAAGCGACAGCAGGCAGTTTATGGTGGTGGTCTTGCCCGAGCCGTTGGGTCCCAGCAGACCGAACACCTCCCCCTCCTTTATTTCAAGCTCCAGATGATCCAGAGCCACCAGGTCGTCATATCTCTTTACCAGATTTTGTATTTTAACAACTGTATTCTCCATAGAAGTTCCCTCCATTTTTTTCATTGTAATAATTATAGCACCTTTTTCACCTTTGGTAAAGTGTTCAGCGTCAGTTTATTGATGTGACAAATGTCATTTTTAAGAGGCAAGAGGCAAGAAGCAAGAGGCAAGAAACGGTCATCAGAAACTATCTTCGTAAGGGATACTGTGCAAAGGTGCCGGAATATGCTGCGGTATCTTGTTGAGACAGGTCCGAAGGCAAGAAGCAAGAGGCAAGAGGCAAGAAACGGTCATTTGCAGTTGTAATAATATTTTCATCAAATATTAATTTACAAAAGCAGATAAATGTGATATAATACTTTTCGGCGAGGGCAACACGGCTTTCGCACGATTGTATTGTACCCTGAACGGTATGAGGACGGATAACAGCGGTGAGCCTGCATATCTTACCTCTTACATCTAACCTCTTACTTCTAAAGGGATAATAACAAGGAGGAATTTAATATGAAAGAACGCTTCAACACCAGATCGCTGGTCTTGATGGGTCTGCTGGTAGCTTTGCAGCTGGTATTTTCCTTTACCCCCATCGGCACTATACCGATAGGACCCCTGTCCATCACATTACAGACCATACCGATAGCGATCGCAGCCATTGCTTTAGGACCTGTAGGCGGCTTAGTCATGGGATCCGTATTCGGCATTTTAAGCTTTTTGCAGTGCATAGGAGTGGGCATTCCCAGCGGTATGGGCGCCGCACTGTTTGCTATCGACCCTGTTCTGGCTTTCGTCCAGAGATTTGTCCCCAGAGCCCTTGACGGTCTGCTGGTGGGCTTTGTGTTCAAGGGTGTCAAAAAGCTCTCAAACTCCTACACCGCCTGCGCGGTAACAGGCTTCTGCACGGCGCTTTTCAACACTGTGCTGTTCATGTCCGCACTGGTGCTGCTTTTCGGCAGCTCGGATTATGTAAAAGGTCTTATGGGCGGTAAGAACGTTATCGTGTTCATCTGCACCTTTGTAGGCGTAAACGCTGTGGTGGAGATGATATCGACCACACTTATAACTGCGGCTGTAGGCGCTGCGCTTTTCAAGGCAAAACTGATACCGCAGGCACAGGCGAGCAACTAAATAACTCAGCCGCCCCCGGTGGGCATTGCTGCAAGTGATGATCCGCCGTACCGTGTGCAGGCTTTACTGGGGAAAACCTTTCTGAAGAAAGGTTATTCCCCAGACCCCTTTCCAAAG
>ERZ842401.8064-NODE-8064-length-10507-cov-8.875335_pt1 | contig 10507 bp, 2 predicted proteins | sample MGYA00521270_ERZ842401 | MGnify/ENA primary metagenome ERZ842401 (study PRJEB31892, sample SAMEA3878208) | bioreactor metagenome | biome: Moose rumen | place: Sweden | collected 2011-10 | study: EMG produced TPA metagenomics assembly of the PRJEB12797 data set... | reverse complement strand
CCCCAATCCCCAATCCCCAATCCCCAATCCCCAATCCCCAATTTTTCATTGTATTTTTTTGAGTTCAATTAAAATATAAATTTAAATTTATAATAATAAAATATGATAAATAATTATTTCAAAAATATAGAGACAACATCAAATGAGAATAATTCTATTATTATAAAAGATTATTATCTTTTAAAAAATTCATTTATTGAATTAAGAAATGATTATTTATTAACTAAAAAAAATTATGATAAAATTTTAGAAGAGAAAAAGAAATTAGAAACAGAATTAATTAAAATAAAACATTATTTAAATGATGTAAACAAACAATTAAGAAAAACTAAAGAAATTATTAGACAAAAAAATAATGAATTAATTAATATAAAAAAATATAATAAAAATATAGAATCAAATCTAGAAAAATTAAATTTAAATTTAGAAGAAATAAAAAATGAAAAAAATGAATTAAATATTGAATTAAATAAAAAAATTCAAATTAATGAAATATTAAAAGAACAAATAAATTCATCTAAAAATGAAATAAATATAAATAAAAATAAATTAATCAAAATCAAAGAAGAAAATATAAAGAAATCTAATTTATTAAATAAATACTTAAATGATATTAATAATTCAAAGAAAATTATAAAACAGTATGAAATTGTAATAAATAAAAATGAGACTATAAATGAAATAAATAATAATAAAATATCAGAATTACAAAAAGAAAATGAAACTTTAAAGAAAGTAATTGAAGACAATAATATATCAAATAAAAATCAAATATCTCAAATATTAGAAGAAAGTAATAATTTAAAAAAAGAAAATGAATCTTTAAAAAATGAAAATAAAAAATTGATTGATTTAAATAAACACCTCAATTTAAAAATTAAAAAAATTTCAAATGATTCTTCTAAAGAAATAAAAAACTTAAAGCAAAATATAGATGAAAATTTTTTAAATAAAGAATGTTTAAGAACAAAAATCTCAAATAATTTAAGTCTAAATAATATAATTAAAAATACAGAAAATTATTACAGAGAAAATAATAATAATTTTGATAGTATTTCTTTGATGAATAAAAAAATTGAAAATCTGAATAAAAGAAATGAGGAAATATTTAAATCAATTTATAAAAATTCAAAATCTTTAATTATAGAAAAAAAAAATATGAATAATTATTGTTTATATTTATAATTTATTGAAATTTATTATACTAATATAAGAATATTTAAGAATAATTATTATTATTTCAAATAATAAATATTATATTTTTCCTCAAAAATTAAATTAAATTATTTACATAAATTTTTTACCTTTTAAATACAATTTAATAGGAGTAATATCTACATTCAATTCTTCATCAGTCTTATATGAAAAATTCTGATTTAATAAAGAATTGAAAGTTTCTTTATCTGAATAATTAGCTAATATTTCACTTATATCATTTTGTTCTAAGGTTATTATATTATTTTTATCAATATTTTTCATAGTGAAAATCAAATCATAAACATTAATGAAATTACTTTTATTAGCGTAATTATATTTTTTCTTTTTTCCTTTGAAATTAATTATATAATCGTCAAATGTTTTGTATTCTTGGTTTTTTAATTTTTCTCCTTTATTATAATAAATACTTTTAAAAGGAAAATAATTATTATTATATTGATCATCTGTGTCATATTTGCATAATTTATATTGTACTTTTTCATTATGATTCAATTGCCTTTTTTTTATTTCTTTTTTTACTTTTTCTTTTTCTTTTTCATTTTTTTCTTTTTCTTTTTCATCTTTCTTTTTTTTTAAAATATCAAAATCATCTTTAGTATACTTTTTCCCTTTTACTATTTTTATAATAAATTTTTCTTCAATACTCTCTTCATTTTTTTCAAATTCAATAAAATTTTTTTCCTTTTTTTTTAATAAAGCTTTATATAATTCAAAAATGAATAAGGAAAAATTTGAATTATCATTTATAATATAATTAATAGCTTTAATTTGAAATAATGAATTCAGCTTCGAATCTAAATGAAAGTTGATTTTTCTTATAGAATTTATTATTTCCTCTAAATTACTAATATAATTATTATAACGAAAATAATGTCCAAATTTAGTGTTTCCTCTATCTGAAAAGGAATAATAATTTAACTTAATATTTAAAGATAAACAAGGTTCAAATAAATTAAATGCTATTTCATCCATTTTATATTTTATTAAGCAGAGACAATCATGATAATTTGGTTGATTACATTTATCAGATGTTTTTTTGAAATATGAAGCGATTAAATTTTGATTTTCTTCCATAAATGGATTAAAAATATTGAATATTTCCTTCTTTTTTTCTTCTTCTTTAATATCTATATTATATAAAATTATATAATCTAAAAATAATGAATATATATCTTTTTCATTCAATTTATTATTTATATATAATAAATCATTTATTCGTTCATTATTAAATAGGTGATAATTTTTAATTATTTCATTATAAAATTCAAAAATTGATAAATTTTTTTTTTGAATAAATTCAATTAAATCAATATCTGAGCATGTTTCACAAAATTTTTCTTCTTTTTCATTAAAATAAAAATATACTTTATAATTATTTTCAAAATTAGTTGAGCCTTCATTAATTCTTTCAACTAATTCTTCTCCTAAATTAAAAAGTGATTCACCTGAATTTTTTCTGGAAATTTCTTTATTTTCACTAAAATCAAAATCTATTTTTAATTTTAATAAATACTTATTTGAATAATAATATTTTTCAATATTTTCTTGAAAAATCGAATATTTTTGTATTTCTTTTATTTTATTAAAAGTTTCTGTCGCTCTAATAATAATATTACAATTAGCTACTAAATATTTAAAATAAGAAAAAATATTTAATTTTTCTCCAAATATCTTTTTAATTTCTTTCATTTCTTCATTATTAGAATTAATAAAATTATTAATCCATTTTTCTATTTTGTCAAAAAATTTATTTTGATTCATTTCTATTTTTTCATAAGCTTTTATTACTTCTGATATTATTTTATTTAAATTTATGTTGTTTTTCATAGTTTTTAGCCTAATTTCAACTTTTTCAGTTATATTATATTCTTCTAAGACATTAATATTATAAAAATCATATTCATTTTTCTCATTTTTCTTTGTAATTGCTAGATAAATTTCTTTAATTGTTTCCAAATAATTTAAATAGATTCTTAAAGGAGTATCATTTTCCCATTTATATTTTTTAATTAAATTATTATTATTTTGAAGAATTTGCGAACTAGTTTCATTGAAATTTAATAAACTATAAATAATGCTTTTATAATAAATTATATTATTTATATTTTCATTTATGTCGAACTTCTCTAATTCTTCTTTAATTTTTTCCGAGCGTTTTATATAAGAATTATATTTTCTACTTAAATCTATATTTATTTTATATCTTTTTTCACCTCTTATTTTATAATCAAGTAATTTTAAATTAGAGCAAAATTCGTCAATTTTATCGCATTTATAAAAAGGAAGAATATCATCTTTTTCTATTAAATCTAAAATTAGTTTATCAATAATTTCAAAATTATCAGAAATTAATTCAATATTTGGTGCAAATTCTTTTTGAATAATAAGAATATAATTTTTATAGGAAAAATAAGATAATGATTCAATATATTTTTCTGTTTGATTTTCTAATAAATTTTTATATTTTGTTAAGAATTTGATATCAAAATCTGATTTTAAATTTAATTTAGGTATATTTAAATATTCAAATTTTTGATATAAGTTTTCTATTTTAAAATAAAACTTAGGCAAATATTTTTGAATAGGTAAAATTGATTCTCCTTTTATTTCATAAAATGCTAAAATGATAAATAAATTTTGTTCAGATAAAGAAATGTTAATGCTTGAATTTTTTTTATCAAATAAATCTAAAAAAGATATTAATTTTTTTGGAGTAACTTGAAAAATAATTATTATCATATAATAATAAAATATATTTTTTTCAATATTACTCAAATTTTTCCAAGCATCATTCAATACTTTTGATAATTTTTCGAAAAATTCTAAAGTATTATAAAGATTATTTCCTATACTTTTTATTTTTCTTTTATTTTTCGTAATATAGTCTAGAAACTTCATAATTTTGATATTAAATAATTCTGCCATATCAAAAGATAAAAATTCAATTAAACAAAGATAAGAAGATTCAATTGGAATTTGTTCTAATAAATATGCTACAGTTTCATAATTATTAATTTTTGGATTTATTAAAGCATAAAATATTAAATATCTATTTATATCTTTCTTTGGTTCATATTTTTTTTGATTTTCTTCAATTATGACTTTTTCTATTATATCTTCTATAATTTTTTTCATTTTTTTCTTTATGTATTTTCTGCTATTTTTATCATCGTTGTCGAAGTCTTTTTCTGATTTTTCTTTTATTAATTGTTTTACTTTTTTTGAATCTTCTAAAAATTGTATTATATAATCAGGAAAATCATTTTCGTTTTCATTTCCATTATCAGACATATCTTGGCATAATATTTTTTTTAATTCATTTTCAGGCATGAACTTATATAGATTATTAAATGTTCTTTGTATATATTTAACAGCATTAATTTCTGAATATTTATATAAAGATATAATAATAATATTTTTATTATTTTTGTATAATTCACTCAATTCATTTTCATTAAAAGATTTAAACAAATAATCAAAAACATAATCATTATTAATTTGCCTTTTTATTATTTCCAAAAATAATTTAATATTTGTATTTATTTCTTCAAATAATTTCTGGATTTTATTAATAACAAAAAACAATGCTTTTTCTTTATAAATAACATTTAAACAATATAAGGATAAATCCAAATCTTTAAATATATATGAATCATTAATAAAATCCAAATTATAATATTTCTCTTCTTCAATATGATTTAATATATATTTAACTATGCTATTATTTAATCTTATATAACTTTGAGTTTTCATTTTATTAGATGATATAAAAGAAAACAATTCTGGATAAGATAAAAATTTTTGAAAATTCTTATGCATTAATGAAATAAATATTTTACTATGATATAATGGAGCAAAAAAACCTATATTAAGAAAATCAATGAATTTATTGATATCTTTTTCAAATAAGATAATGAAAGTATTTCTTAATGAAATACTATCAAAATAATTAAGACAAATTTTAGTTATAATTTCTTTATATGGTTGATATTCATTATCAGGAATTTTTTCAGAATTGATATTTTTAATTTTTTTAATAAAATATTTTTCAAAAAAATAAAATAATTTTATCACATGAACTTTTTTTTCTCTTATAATTAGATTTTGGAAATATTTTTCTAAAATATCATTATTTTTGTTATTAATAAATAATGCTCTGAAAAATTCATAAATTTGTTCATTCATTGTTTCAGTTTTATTTTTGTTTTGTATTTCTTTAATATAAAAAGATTGATAAATAGCATATGAAGTATAATTAATACTATGTAACAAAATATCTATTGTTTCTATTAAAAATGTATCATTTCCTTGAACTATATCAATTAAATTTTTATCTTGCTCTTTTAATACTCTGAAAAAAGTATATAAATTTTTTATTTTATTTATAGCATTATTATATTTATTTTCTGTAGGTAAATGAATTCTAAAATATCTTTCTCTTCTTTGTTTTTCGTATTTTGCTTTTGATATTCTTTTTTTTAATTTTTCTATTTCTTTTGGCTTTAATTCTGAATGATATAGGAAGAATATTTTTTTAGATTTTATCTTTTTAAAATAATCATCTTCATTTTTAGATTCTTTTCTTTTATTTTTATATTCATTTAATTTTTCTACTTCATTTTCTATATCTTCTGAATTTTTATTTTTATATTCATTTTCTTCTTCTACTTCATTTTCTATATCTTTTGAATTTTTATTTTTAGATTCATTTTCTTCTTCTACTTCATTTTCTGCATCTTCTGAATTTTTATTTTTATTTATAATTGTATTTTTTGATAAATTTTCTAATAATTGAATTATTTTTATCATATTTTGTTCATTGTTTATATCAGAATCATAATCAAGAAAATAATAAAAAGGAATTTTCAATTTAATAAACTGCTCACAAATTATTTGATAAAATTCTTCATTTTTATCATGTGAATAATAAAAAATAATATAATCGATTTTTTTCAAATTATTTTTTAATAATGCTTTTTTAATTTTATATTCAATAAATTCAAAAAATAATGAATTTTCAGAATAATTTAAATTCACTAAATATTTCGCAATATATTTTTTTAATACAATTTTTGCATAATCTGAATCTTTATCTAAATTTGTTATATCTATTTTATTTTTTTTATTTTGAATGTTTTCATCTTTTTCTAAAAATAGATGAATAGGAATATTATTTTTATTTTGTTTATCTTTAATACAATTCAGAAAAGATATAAAAAATTTTTTTGGAGCTTTCATAAAATATTTTTTGAATGCGTAATATAATAATGATGGATTATATGAAGGATATATTTGATTAACATATAACAAAACTAAAATAAGGTAAATATTATCTGATTCATTTTTATTCAGAAAATTTTCTCTATCTTGTTCTGAATAATATGTTTTTAATTCATTAAAAAATGATAAATATTTTTCATATTTTATCTTCGCATCTTTATTAATAAGAAATTGATAATTTTCTAATACAAGTAAAGCAATTTCATCATTTGTTATATTATAATCATTTTCAATTTCATTTGAATTTTCACTACTTTTTTCATTATTATTATTTTCACTATTTTTTTCATTATTATTTTCACTATTTTTTTCATTATTATTTTCACTGATTTTTTCAGTATTTTTATTTGAACTTTCTTTACTTTTATTTTCTTCCTTTTGGCTTTGACTATTTTTTGGAGTAATAATATACTTATAATATAATAAAAGTATTATAAAATCATTTGAAAAAATAGATTTGAAAAAGGAAATATTTACATTTTTATAATTATATAATAATTTCATTTCCAAAGAACAAATATTTAAACTAAGTAGACGATATAATGAGCTTGTATCATTAAAAAATATGTCACTTAAATCTTTACTATGATCTTTTATATATTCAACGTTATCTCTATAAAAATCGAAGAATTTATATATTTCTTCTTTTAATAATAAAGAATCTTTATTTTCAGAAGGAAAATCCTTTTTATTTTTATCAAGTTCTTGAAATATATCAAAAAAATAAATTTTCCAAAGAAATCTAAAAGAAATTTTTAACAAACAACTATTATTTTTAACACAATTAAAAAATGAATTATTTTCATTTTTTATTACTTTTAAAATCTTTATAATATTTTCATATTTTTGTCTATTAATCCATTCATAATAAATATTTTCATAAAAATTTTCAACTTTGTTTTCATTTAAATGTAACGATATTTGGCTTATTATTTTTAATTTATGTTTTATATTTTCTTCAGTATAAAATACAGTGTCTATATCTAAAAAATAAAAAAATCCTTTATTTATTTTTCCTTTAAATATTACATCAAAAGATGAATTAAATATATCTTCATTTTGCTCTTTATTTATTGCTGAAAAAATATATTTAAATAACTGATTGAAAATGTGAAATGTATCTCTATATTCTTCATCTTCTGATATAAGAATATTTAATATTGATTTTATATAATCAAAAATCAAAGAAAATTCAATATGTTTCAACTTTGATGAAATAAAAGCAAAATAATTTATAATTAATTCATGATATTTTCCAGAAGATATTTTTGGAAAATAAAGAACTCCACAAAATTTATTATATTGAATCTTATATTTATCAGGAAATGTAGAATATAAATTTGATTCAAAAAGTAAAAAGTGATTCGGGATATTATTTTTATATTCTTCATAAAAATATGATTTTAAAAATAATAAAAAAAAATTATTGCTTGATTTATTTTCTAAAACATAGGCATATAATACATCAGGATTATATTTCCCATATTTCAATCTTATAAATATTAACATCATTGGTAAATATATTTTATAATCTAATTGATAAAAATAATTATCTTCAATATCTTGACTAAAATTCAAATAATTTAAAGCTAATCGCTTATATCGTTGATATCGCTCATTTTTAAATGCGGGATCTAATTCATTAATAAATTCATCAAAAAAGAAATTTATTTTATTTTTTCTATCTTCAATTGTATCTTTAACATCAATAAATAATTTACAAAAAGGAACAATATTTTCTTTAATTAAATCAGATAATTCTTTAAAATCACAATCTTCATTCCACTTAAATAATAAAAGATATAAATATTTTTTCATCAAAATTTTATATCTCGATATAATAGTATTAAATATATAAATATTTTTAATATGTGGCGAATATTTCAAAATAAATTTATAAATAGAAAAAACATTTTTATCATTATTTATAATAGATAAATTTTCTTTTAATTTTTTATGATAATTATTTATTTCTTCTATACATTTATTATTCGAAAAATAAGAAATAATACTTTTATTTGCTGCTAATTTATCAAAATCATATTTGAAAGTAAAAAAAATATCTAAAAAATCAGAATATAATTTAATTCTTAATTTTTTATTCGCTCTTTGTGAATTTGATATAATATCTTTAATATAATAAAATGTAAGTTTCGGTATTGATAAAATAAATTTTTTCAAAAACTTTTCATATTTTAATTTGTTTTTATTATTTAATTTTATTATTTTTCTTGGTAAATATTCTTCTTCTATGCCAGTATTATAATTTTGCTTTTCGAATAATATTATTATTTTTTTAATTATTTCAATATTTTTATCATTCATTGAATAAGAATTTTTATAATGTTCAAATATTTCTTTATTTTTCAAAATAAAATTGTTTAAATCTTTCATATAATTACTTAAATTAATATTATCATACTGTTTACAAAGGAAATAAATCTTGCGATATATTTTTCCAATGAAGAAAAAATCGGAAAAAATTTTTCGGACATATTCGCATTTTTTAAAATATGACGTTATTGATAATTCGTTCAATTTTTTTTTATTATTATATTTTTCATTATATAATTTAAATAATTTATATAAATAAACCACATCTTCATCGGTATCTTTATTAAAATGTTCATTTAATATTTTTTCGAGTATATTTAATATTTCACATTTTTGTTCGAAATTTAAATTTGGATTTTTAGCTATATTTACAACTGATGAATTAATATTGAATTTTAATTTAATTAATTTTATTACCTTTTCTTTATCTTTAATTTCATCAAATAAATTATCATTTAATAATAACGGAATAATTTCATTTATTAATTTTAAACCGTATATTTCACTTTTTTCATTTTTTTTCATTTTTCTAAGAGCATAAGCAATATGATTATATATATAATATTCTAAAGAAATTTCATTTTTATTCGTTTTTATAATTTCACCTAATTTATTATATTTCTTTAAATTTGGATTTAATAAATCTGTTATTAATTTAAATAATTTGTTAAAATCAACATCTGTTTTACAAAGATGATATGATATATTAAGAATATTTATATTTTCATTAAAAAAATAATTATACTCAATTATTTTTCCTTTTACGTCTTTCAATAAATTATTAATACCTATATATATTTCATTAAATGATATATGCTTATATGGTTTAAGATGGAAATTTATTGATAATAAAAAAAGTTTTATATTTCTTTGCTTCTCTGGAGATAATAATTCAATATTTGTTTTATTTATTTTCAAAAAGTCTAAATATATTTCTATATCCTTTTTTGTGAATTTATTGATATTTAATTCAATTTCATCAACAACATAATCAAAACAAGATTCATTATTGATATTTTTAATAGACAACATTTGTTCGTTAGCAACATCTATATCCTTTAATAATTTGTAATAAGTTATAAAAAATTTTTTATTTCTTTTTTTTGCTATCTTATGTAACGGAGTATCCAAATGAAAATCTTGAATAGTAATATATTTTGCATGAGTCTTAAAAAAAGAAGAAAAATTAGATGAATAAATATCATTTCTTGAATTAAGTCTATTATTATTTTCTTCGATGAATTTAGTATAAAGAACATAAAAATAATGTTCAAATATAGAAGTTCCTAATTCATCGAAATATGATGTATCATTTAATAATGATGCATTATTTTCAAAAAAAATTTTTGGGTCTGAATAAAATAATAGAATTGTATCATTTGATATTGAAGGTTTGTAAAATTTTGATATTTTTATAAAAACTTTTTTTAAATATTGCTTCTTTTTATATTTTTTATTCAAAATCTGAAGAATTGAATCATTGAATTTAAAAAGGGTTTTTAAATATTCTATAATTTCATCGTTTAATATTACTGGTTCGTAAAACATTTTTTTTATTAAATAGCTAATACTTTTTTTATTTAACTTAAATTAATTGTAAAATATTATAAGAAATTCTTTCATTCAAAATGGGGATTGGGGATTGGGGATTGGGGATTGGGGATTGGGGATTGGG
>ERZ842401.8063-NODE-8063-length-10508-cov-5.937913_pt1 | contig 10508 bp, 8 predicted proteins | sample MGYA00521270_ERZ842401 | MGnify/ENA primary metagenome ERZ842401 (study PRJEB31892, sample SAMEA3878208) | bioreactor metagenome | biome: Moose rumen | place: Sweden | collected 2011-10 | study: EMG produced TPA metagenomics assembly of the PRJEB12797 data set... | reverse complement strand
ATGCTGTTGTAGTCACAGATATAAATGAGACTTCTGTTTCCGTCTTTGACCCCTACGAGACAAAGAATATATCGAAGATTCCTATCGCTGACTTCCTTAATGCTTGGAATGAGTCACATAACTATATGATTAAAGTCCTTCATTCTATAGAGGACTACGAACCGCACCCCATTGATGTTGACTCTATTCCCCTGAATGGTGACTTAGAGCAATTGCAGGATGCTATTGCTGAGAATGCCCATAATGTATGGGCAAAGGCGAGAATTAAGGAGGGTTGGACATATGGCAAGGAATTTGATGACGAAAAGAAAGAAGATCCTACCATTATGCCCTACACGGCACTTCCTGATAGAGAGAAAGAATATGATCGTCTTACGGCCTTCAATACCATCAAGCTAGTCAAGAAACTGGGGTTTGATATTATAAACCGCAAATAGATTATTTTTTTCTTTGGCCATGATAGAAAGAGCTACTTCGGTGGCTCTTTTTTATGGTATTCATTTTGGAAATATGGACAGGAAAATGCAAACTCACACTGACGAAGAACTCATGAACAGGCTTCATGAACTGATGGAAACCCCTCATCCACAAAAGGATGACTCTCATTTCAAATCTAACGAGACAATATCAAGCAAAACAATTAGCACTTCCGCTTTGAAGGATATTAGGAAAATAGAGCTATCACTTTCAACAAGCGACTCAGCAGATTATACTGATGGTTGTATTATTGTAAACATCCAAGCAAGGAAAGGCTCAATGATTAAGGAAGGGCGTTTCACTTGCTTCATTTACACAGACGACTATTCCCCAATGTGTAACAGCGATGTGAGTTATAAGTTCAACCGCGAGAATAGCATTAATGTAAGTATTGTGATGCTTTCTTTCCGCATCTGGTTGCCAGGAAAATACTTCCTTCTAATTCGAGACAAAACGAATGGTGCTCTTGGACGCATCGACTTTGATGTAGATGAGTTTTTAAATATTTCTCAGAATCCATTGATCATGCACAATATATGTAGCATAGAAGACATTCTTACTACTTGTGTGGAGAATACTGAGTCGAGTTGGGATATCCTCTCGACAACTCCTGGAACATCAGAATTAAGACTGTACGCTTTGGAAAGCAGACGCTTAAAAATATATAATGAATTCCGCAAGGGATTAAGTGGCAGAGAATTAAAAGTCAGTCGTAATCTTTTAATCTACACCACAAATAGGGATTGGAACGCAGAGCTTCTCCAGTCTTTTCAGAAACTTGCTGTGCCAGGATACTACTATATACATATTGACTGCAACACCCTCTATAACGCAGCTTTACAGAACCCCTTTGAGCCGTTAAATGAAAAGTTAAACAATACCACTAACCAGGTCTATTGTCTGACAAGCCCAGGAGCCTTACTCAACACTGGAGGGAAGGTGGTCGCACGACACATTGTGGAGAAAATATGTGAAGACAAAGAAAAATACAAACTCTGGCTATGTGGCAGCAAACAGGAAATAGAGAGTGTGCTGGATGTATATCCATCAATGAAGGAACTGTTCCTGAGTGGAAATGTCTTGAGTCAAAAGCCATACAGCGGCTTTGAACTTGTTCAGGCGTTCTTCAAAGAACTGGATAGTGAGCATCTTGACCCATCTGAGGCTACAATGGATTCTCTTGCCAGAACAATACTGAAGCATCACGAAAAAGGATGTTTCTCTACGTGGTCATTGAGTAGTATACGCCGGTATGTTGCTGAAGAAGTATCTCCACGTTATCTCAATCGTGCTATTAACGATATCATGTCAGAAAAGGAATCCTTACCAAAATTACCGATTGAGGACATTCCCTTTGAACTCCTGCCTAATTCAACCTCAGAATTTGAAGACAGCATCAGAGAACTGAACGGTATGGTGGGACTTGATGACATCAAAAAAAGTATCACGACAATGGCTAACCAGTCTCGTTTCTTCATAGAGCGCAGCAGAGCAGGATTCCATACGTCGAACATTGCAGCACAGCATGCAATCTTCACGGGTAATCCTGGTACTGGAAAAACTACTGTCGCAAGAATGCTTGGCAAGATATACCACTCCATCGGCCTGCTCTCAAAAGGTGATGTAATATGTGCAGACCGAACAAGACTTGTAGGGCGCTATATCGGTGAAACCGAGGAGAATATGAAGGCAGTTTTGGAGGAAGCAAGAGGAAATGTGCTCTTCATTGACGAGGCATACAACCTCTATGAAGGTACAGCTGACAGAAAAGATTACGGTGCCAAAGTTATCGACAGCCTGCTCACTGTCCTTTCACAGCCCAATCCTGATATGGTTATCATCTTTGCAGGCTATGAAAAGGAGATGGATGCCATGCTAAACTCGAATCCAGGACTCATGGGACGTTTCCCATACAAGTATCGCTTTAGCGACTACGATACCAACCAACTGATGGAGATTGCGCTACATCTGTTTAGGAAAGACGATTATATACTCAGCGATGAAGCACAGGATATTCTTCACCAGAGGATAAACGATACGCTATCACAACGCACTAAGAACTTTGGTAATGCCCGTTGGGTGGAACAGTTTATTAGAAATGGTATCATTCCAGCAATGGCAAACCGAGTAACACTTGATGCCGTCAAAGATTACCAACATATCCTCGCCTCCGATGTCGAGGAAGGATATAAGAAGTTTAATCCTCGTATGATAGAACTAAAGCCTCGTCATCAGGTGGGCTTCAACATCTAAACAAAACCGACCTTTCCCTTCACTCTATTATCCCATTTGAAATGGGAAACATCTTGGAGGATAACAATTCTTTCTTCGTCCGAACTAACTAATCTTAGTTGTGTGATGTGGGCTATTGTTTGAGCGAGATGGAAGATCGTTCTTGCATTAACAGGCGACTCTTTCGTCTCGTTTTCTTTTGCTTTTTCAATGAATTGTAAGACGTTGGTCCTTGCTTCCGAGGTGATATCAAGATGATATTCTGTCTTTAGCAGAGAAACCAAAATCTCAGTCAATTCATTAGTAGTGAAGTCGTTAAACACAATAGAATTGTCATAAGCAGCGACTCCATTAATAGCAAGATTCTGAGCTATCATATCCTCAGAAACCTTAACCTGAGCAAACACTAAGGCGGTTGTTTGGTGGAGTTCACGTAATTTATTGAATATCCACATTCTTAGATGATCAGAGTTGACATTTTTGATATTGGGAGCATCCATGTCAAGGAACAACAGGCCATCCTTAGCCTCCTTAACAACACGTTCCAAAACCTTGTAACTGTCATCGCCAGTCAGTTCATCAGCATTGACGCATATTGTCTGCCCACGTTTCAAGATTCCAAGTCCCTGCAGTATCTTTCCAAGAATTTCCGCTACAGTGCTCTTGCCCGTTCCTGTCTTACCGATGAAATTCCAGCAAAGACTCTGAGGAGTAATCTTTAAGGTCTTATGTTGGTGGCTCATGCGTGAAATAGCTACATAATCGTTTAGAGCTTTCTTTGCATTGCCCAAACCTGTTAGCGAGTTCAGTTTGTCTATGGACTCTGTTAGAATGGCTTCATCCAGATCTCTCAACTCATACTCTTTGGATTTCACATCGGGAACATCACATGCCTCGATGGTAGTCATCTCTTCTATGCTAATCTGATCAACGGGCTTCTCTAATAGTCTCTGGCTAAGGGAGGGAATAATATTTGTCGTAATCAGCCTGGTAATGAAACGGCCATTACCAAAATGTTCGTCTTTATGATCATACTCGTATATAACATACTTTGCCAATTTGCGCTCTGCATCTTTTGTGAGGGTGTAATTTTCCTCTTCTAGGACCTTCTTGCCAATCTGCATGAGCTGTTCGGGTGTATAATCCTCAAATTGGAATATGTATGGGAAACGGCTTTTCATGCCAGGATTTGCCTCTAACATGCTGTTCATTTCTCCTGTATATCCGGCCAAAATGACAATCATGTCAGAATCGTCTGAGCCAAGATAAGTCAACAGCGTTTCTATGACACGCATACCATAGTCTTTCTTATCACCACGTCCACCAACGAACAGATTGTATGCTTCATCAATGAACAAGACTCCACCACTCGCACTATTAATAGCATTAGTGGTATTCTTCTCAGCATCACCAATAAATTCGCCAACCAATTTCGAACGATCAGTTACGACGACGTGACCTGATGACAGGACACCTATGCTGTGATAGATCTCACCCAAGTACTTGGCTATGGTTGTCTTACCCGTACCCGGATTACCAGTAAATACCATGTGCATGGGGGGCATCCTGTTGTGTAAACCTTTTGCTGCCCTTATTGTATTGAGCTTAACGAGAGCTGTATGATCAAGTATCTGTTTCTTAATATCGTCCAGACCAATAAGTGATCTTAATTTCTGAATAGAGGCATCTGTATCTGTGTGATTAATCGGAGGCAAATCATCCGGCATAATAGTACATAAGTCCATCTGTTCAGTAGGAAGATTCTGTTTCATTACTCTTTCAGAAATCCTCGGAACAATCTCCCTGTCAAAAACATCCCTGAAGAATGCATTGTTCTTGAAATTAGAACCACGCAACTTATAGGCATGGTTAATGAAGTCTTTTAATGGAGCTTCCGTGGATGGATCAAAAAGATAGTTTCTGCTATTAACATATTCTACCATACACTGGAATAAAACATCTGGAGAAAGGTCTTCAAAATGGAAGATATTCTGGAACCATCCTCTTGCTTTCTCATGACCTTTTACAAGTTCCAATAATTGATTGCGCTTTCCACATAGTACAACAACGCTATTAGTGAGACTTGCTATTTTATTACATAGTTCTTCTATGCCCGTTTTGTTATTGTTATGACCTCTCTGTCCAAGACGTTCTGCATTTGTTATGCATATTAAGGTATTGTCCTTGCAAGCATCTGCCATCGAAGTAACAAACCCCTCACTGAATTCATACATTGAAGTAGCATCATTATATGCGAAATCCGATATATTATAAATGCTTTTTAGGCGTTGACTTATCTCATTGATTGCTTCAGTGATGCCAGTGCCCTCATTACCCGTCAATACATAATGCTGAAGAGTTGAACTGGCCAAACTGTTTGAATCTGACTCCAATTCACAACGAAGCCTTACTTTGTTAAACTTGATCGTATTATCCAAAGCTGTCAAGTGTTCTCTAAACTCGACTGGTGCGAAATCCAATAACCTCATAACTCTCAGAACTTTATATAAAACAGAAGTTTGATACTAATTTGCTGCAAAGATAGAAATAATTTTTGGCAAATTATCTTTTTTGTCTCTGTAAATTGCATATAATGGAATATTTTTCGTATTTTTGCAACATGATTACGAATTTACCCACATACGATGAAGCTCGTAAGGCTATAAGGGGAGGAAAAGATCCTGTGGCATTTCTTCACCTCGGTATTCTATATTCCCAAGGCATAGGTGTTACACAAAATCAAATCCTTGCACATTATTTCTTAAAGAAAGCCCTTGATATGGGATGCAAAGAGGCTGAAGAATATATCAATATCCAATACGAATCCGGTAAAAAAGACTTTGCTGCAGATATCGAATCATACATCAGCGATGACTGTTCCGTGTCACGAGAAACAATAGCTAAGCTTAGAGCAAGAGTTGATGTGGAAAGAAAAGCTAAACACTATGGTAATCTTTCTAAAATACGCAAACATCTGGCATTGATATATCCCGAGTACAACCGCGAGAGAGCCATTGAAGATATCCTGAGCGGTCGTGACACCTTGGATGCCGACATTCTCTACTCAACTAGTACATTAGACAATAGATCTGAGATTTTTTTGGAATTACAAGAAAGACTTTTAAGTCAGCTATATGCCCATGTAGAGAGTGATGATGACATGTGGGAATACATAGACACTGATGCACTTGGCAAAGACGAGAGCGAGTTGGCTCAATGCGTTGTAAATCTTACATCATCGTATGATAATATATGTAAGAAGTACAATGTTGAAAAGAAGGAGATTTACGACTTGGAGTCTTTGGGGCTATACCCCTATATTAAAATCCAAACAATGGTAACGCTGAGACAACAAGGCTTTAGGTGCCTGTTGTCCATCAAAGACATTGACCCTATAATAAATGACGAGTTCATAGAGAAGTTGGATGATGACCAAGCCTTGCTTGATGTCTGTGAGAAAATCAAAGATCAAGATTTGCAGCTATTTCTTATATCATTCGTGGAGTTGAACATTGACCTTGATTCTTTAGAAATTACTTCATTGTCGCTATTGCGATCCTACCGAAACAATGATCTCGTACCTCTAGTTGAGCATATTAACGCATTTGTTGACAGGTTGAACAAAGCAGGCATAAAGAACCACTTGCCATTTTACACAATTGAACTCCTTCCACATATTGATTTGTCTAAAGAGCATATTGATTCCAATAAAGACACAATCAATAATGACATGAATCATTCAAAAATAGATATCACAGATACAGATAAAGATGTCCAATTCGAACATCCTTTGTCAAATGAAGCTGGGATTAAGGGAAAGTACTCAATTCTTCAAAATGACAAAGGTGACATTATGGTAATAATTGATGCTAGAGAAGGAGAACCTGATGACCCCCGTTTTATTTATGACGGAAGCATCGCTCTGTTATTCAGAAATTTTGATAGCAACGTTTTATTTAGGAACATTGATCCAAAGGCAATGGCAGTATTGGAAGATGTAACAGAAGTCCTTGTGGTAGAAGTCCTAAATGATGATGTGACAAGAGAGTATGTTGCCCCCCTCAGAAGGGTGAAAGATGTCAACAGCCTGATTATCTAACCTTTCTGTCAGCTAATTACTCAGGCTGCAGCATATCTTTTGAAAACATTCTGTTCTTCTTGTCTAGCCATCACAGCAAAGTCTAGACCGACATCGGCAAACTCTCTTATAAGTATAGCGTTCTCCAAGAACGTTACTGTAGCACGTGCCAAATTCTGTCTAAGAACCTCTCTATCTACATTCTCATCTTGGCTTACTTCTGTGTGAATTGCCACCGTATTATATATTGTTCTTAGATTTTCACGATTGGCCTTTTCCGGTTTTGCTTTGGGATCTATGTAGTTTTTCAGAAAAGAAGCCAAAATCTTGGAACCCGCATCTCCAACAAAATAATTACGCGTTGCGGTTAGCAAAAATAAGCCAATGACATCCATTTGGTTAAGTCCCATTTTACTAGCAATAATTTGAAAGAGATAAACTTCCTGTGGAGCGGCATAGCCATCAGCGCCAATGAGTTTGATGAGATTTCTCAGATACTCTTCTTTTCCCTGTCGGTTGTTGGGTATTTCCTCGTTTACATGCTCATACCCACCTCGCAAAGCTTCTAAGAGCCTTGATTCATCAATACCTTCCAAATGACAAATGGTACTCATGGCCTCTTTCTCCTCTGGAGTGACCTCACCATCTGCGATAGCCATAGCAGTTAAATCACGAGCTAATTTAAATTCTGGCTCTATTACTGCACTAAGAAATCTGGTGATAATACTCATATTCCAACTGCTACATAATGCTTTACAAAGTAATCAAGGATGTTAACACCTTCATCAGTGCTAAATTTACCATCCTTTATCTCGTCAAGAATAAAAGAGAGAAGCAATACTGGAGAAACCTCCAGTTTTTTTGCGATAATCTCTATAACTTTGAGTTCCAAAGAACGATACTTTCCGTCAGCACTCATCATCTTGACAAGATGCGACAAATATCTCTTTTTCTCTTCGATAGAATGAAGAACCTTTGCTCCTGTCTTTTTGTCACGAATAGAATCCATCATTTGAACGAGAGAAATATCCTCAAACTCACATGCCTTAAGTATTGCTTTCTTTTCTTCATCACAAAACTCTTGGTCTGCAATAGCCACTGAGAGTAAATCCAGTGTCAACGTTCTTTCCTCAGTGTTCAAATCGTGAACGAACCAATCTGTTATACCCATAGTCTTTAGTCGTTTATTTGGGGCAAAGTTAGTGAAAAAAAAGATAATTTGGTTGTTTTTACCTAATTAAATTGATGAAATCAAGTATTTTTTGTATTTTTGTAGTCAATTTAATGCAAAATAGATGGTTTCATTCACAAAAATTAATCAGTCTGCATCATGATTGGAGAAGAATCATTGAAACATCCTATATTGTCAGAGACTGACAAAAGACGACTCATCTTATTAATTGAACTGTCTGAGAGTGGCTATTCCTGTCTAAGAGAAGAGGATTTTACAAAAGCGTACCTAAACCTCACAAAAGGCAAAGACTATGGAGAAAGTATTATAAAGATAGAGCCAGATGATGATGGAAGCAATATTCCAGCCTTGCAATTAATGGCAAAGCTCTATTTTTTCTTAGGAAACGTTTGCAACAAATTAGGAAAAAAAGAAGAATGTATAGAGAATCGAGAAAAAGCAATCGTAGCCTTTGAAAAAATAGGAAATTATTTTAACGGTATTGACAATTTTGAGGATGCTTTAACAAATTACAGATGGGAGTATGTTGTCTGTGTGCTTAATCATAGCGCAAATCATCAAAAAACAGCCCAATGCCATACTTATATTGGTGATATGCTTTCTAAACTAGGTAAAGAATCCGAAGCAAAAGCGGCTTATGCCATTGCAGAAAGTATACGTAAGAAGCTTTAGGTTCATCAACTTTTTCCCAATCGCTTCTATTCTTTCTTCAACAACAATTTATTCTATAATGAGACGGTTATAAAATACGGGAAATACCCATTTTATTACGTTTCTAGCCGTTTTTGCCGCTTTTTCGATGTATAACTGTTAAAACAACTGAAAAGTTATTTATAATTCACAACTATTTTGTATCTTTGCATGATAAAATATACATATTTAATATATGATGTGGCAATTTGTCATAAATGGACTAATAACTGGAATCCTATACTCATTATTGGCTATAGGGTTTGCTATCGTTTATAATACGACCCGTATCTTCCATATTGCAGCAGCCGGATTATACGTTTTAGCAGCATATACGCTTTGGTATTCATATATACAACTACATATACCACTATCAATAAGTGTTTTTATCTCTATATTGATAACAATGCTCATTAGTTGGGTTGTAGAGATTACTGTTTATAGGCCTCTAAAAAAAAGAGGCTCGTCGCTTAACGTTATGATGATTGCCTCTATCGGTATCATGACAATAATAGTAAATGCCATCGCTTTATTCTTTGGCCACGAAGCCAAATTTGTAAACACAGAAATACAACAAACTTTCAGTTTCGGCAATATCGTTCTCACAACTCCACAGATGTGGCAACTGACTGTTGGTACGTCAGTGTTGGTTGCGTGTATTCTTGTTTTGAAATACACGGGACTTGGACGGCGAATCAGAGCAATTAGCGAAGACGAGGTTTTATATAGCACATTAGGATATAATGTAAATAAAACACGCAATGTTGTTTTTGCTGTTAGTGGAGCTTTTATTGCATTGGCAAGTTGCCTTAGTGCCTACGATGTAGGAATGGGACCAGATGTTGGGATGAATTTCCTGATTAATGCAATGGTGGCTATGATGATAGGAGGTATGGGGCGTATTGCACCATGTATTGCTGGTGGCGTATTACTGGGCATATTGCAATCATTGGCAGTTTCCCAGATTGCTGCAAGTTGGCAGAATGCCGTAACTTTCACAATCTTGCTTGTCCTGTTGTTTGTAAGACCACAAGGAATAGCCGGTTATAAAAAAAGAATTATCTAGTATGGAATACTTATTTCATGTCATATATCTGCTCTGCATTTACGTTATGTTGGTATTAAGTGCCAACCTAACAACTGGCATGGCAAATTTGCTAACGATGTGTCAAGCAGCTTTCTATGGTATTGGCGCATACATAGGTACTTACTTCCTGTTTCAGTTTAACATATCATTCTTGTTAATCGCATTCTTAGTTATGATGGCCACAGGATTATCAAGTTTGATAATATCTTATGCATCTGTTAAACTTAAAGGTGATTATTTCGTACTGGCCACGATGGGGTTTCAATTAATCGTATATACAATCATCTATAACTGGACAGAAGTAACACATGGAACTTATGGCATAGCGGGAATACCTGGCTTTAATTTGGCATTTGGATTGGTTCCAATAGATGGCATTTACCCAAATTTGATCTTGATTCTATTAATTACTGCCGCTATAATATGGTTTTTAAATAGACTAAAGGCCTCTCCTTATGGTAGATTGTTAAAAGCTATCCGCACAGATGGAACTATAGTTGAGTCTTTTGGAAGGAACACTGCAGGGGTTAAAATATGGGCTTTTGCTTTGTCCTCTGCCATAGCCGGACTTGCAGGCGCACTTTATGCATCATACGTGGGTTATATAGATCCGACGAGTTTCCCATTAAGAGAGAGTATTTTTATTCTTTGTGCGCTGTTTATCGGTGGTATTGGTAATATTGAGGGACCCATTTGTGGCGCACCCGGATTTTTCCGTGGCAACCCACACAGACCATGCATGACCGCATAAA